>CEUY01054161.1_pt1 | contig 12675 bp, 10 predicted proteins | sample 361481 | NCBI WGS metagenome assembly CEUY01 (sample SAMEA2622737, study PRJEB7988) | marine metagenome | isolation source: saline water (ENVO:00002010), including
TCAAGTTGTGTGATTTATGTTCCTGATGTCAATATATTGAATCATCCCACGAAGATGCACGAAAACAGTAAGTTAGAACCAGGTTTGGAAACAAAATGGCCCTATACCAAGCTTCAAAATGGAACCAAGCACGACCTAAGTAAGGTACCTGGTAAAGAATTTAGAGCTTATGACCAATCCTATTTGGAAGGCTTTGATAAAGGCTGGTATGCGATAACTAATCATCAGAAAAAGGTTGGGTTTGGCGTTTCATATCCAAGCGATTTGTACAAGTATTTATGGTATTGGCAGTCTCTCGGTGGTGGATTTGGATATCCATGGTATGGGAGAACTTATAATATTGGACTTGAACCATTTACCAGTATCACAAATGAAGGTTTGCAAACCGCGATAGATAATAAGACAGCACTCTTAATGAAGGCTGGCCAAAGAGTAGAAGCTTCAATCACCGCTGTAGCTTATACCTCTGAATTACCAGTATCGAAGATTGATGCGAGAGGTAATTTATCGTTTTCTTGATATAGTGGATTATGATGGTGCTGTGCCATATATTTTTTCTGGAACGATAATTATGGCCGCTCTCATATCGTCCTTCATGGCTTGATCATATTCAATCCAATTAGGGTGTTCTTTTTTCGCCGCAGCTCTGTAAACATCCCGTAATATATGCTTCAAAGCGTTTTCTTCAGTATTGTCTGTGAAATAAATTTTCGCAGTGCCCTCTATGACAATGTACGGACTCCAGTTGGAATTTGATATAAGTAATGAACATTTTGGGTTGCGTTTTATGTTGTGGAATTTAGCTCTATTCAATGTTGTGGTAAAACATGCCTTGCCTTTGTAATATCCAGCCGTAACAATACTGAGTTGTGCAGCACCGTTTTTTCTAAATGTACTAAGGACCGCGTCATTATTTGATGTAAAGAAATTTTTCAATGCTTGCTCGTTCATTTTGTACCTTTTTAATATTTTGCGATTATTGGTATAGTGCCAGAGTATAAAGAGTGAATAAGGTTTTGTACGGGAGATTATTTATTTGAATAAAATTATAGATTCATTTTCTGAGGCAGTATCCGACGTTCCAGATGGCGCGATTTTGATGATTGATGGTTTTGCAGGACCAGGGGGCACTCCTCAAAATCTTATAGAAGCACTTCGTAACCATGGAGCCAAAGATCTTACGATAATTAGTAATACGGCAGGCCTTGCAAGTGTTGTGGGGTTTGGCACATTACCTGGTGAAACACCGATTGATATAGGAATACTTGTTGATAATGATCAAATAAAGAAAGTTATTGCTTCTTTTCCGGTTTCTCCTTCTCCTTCTAGACCAACTTCTTTTGAAAGAGCTTACCAGGAAGGGAAGATGGATTTAGAATTAGTCCCGCAAGGAACTCTCGCGGAGCGTATTAGAGCGGGTGGGGCAGGTATCCCGGCTTTTTATACCCCAACGAGTGTAGGGACACAAGTTGGCGAAGGGAAAGAAACTCGGATATTTGATGGAAGAGAATTTGTACTTGAAAAAGCATTGAAATCTGATTTTACTCTAATCAGGGCTCACCATGCGGATGCATTGGGGAATCTGAGTTATCGGGGGACATCCAAGAATTTTAACGGAGTGATGGCTACGGCCGGTGATGTGGTAATTGCTGAAGTAGATGGGATCATGCCAGTGGGGGGAATTCCGTCAAACGTAGTGGATACACCGGGACTTTTTATAGATCGTATAGTGGAAATACAGGAATAAACCAATGACATTAGAGAGACTTCCAAGAGATGTTATAGCAATGAGAGTTGCTAAGGAATTGCAAGATGGAGATGTTGTTAATCTAGGTATTGGGATTCCATCTTTATGTTCACAATATGTCCCAGAAGGCAGGACTGTTTATTATCACAGTGAAAGCGGTGTTTTGAATTATGGCCCAATGGCTCCGGAGGGAGAAGAAGATCAAGACTTAATTAATGCAAGTGGTCAATTCTTAGCCGATGTTCCTGGGATGTCTTTTTTTGACTCATCACAAGCTTTTGGAATGATCAGAGGTGGGCATATTGATGTTACTGTCTTGGGGGCATTGCAGGTTTCATCTAAAGGAGATTTAGCCAATTGGATGATTCCATCTCGAGGTATCGGTAACGTCGGGGGAGCAATGGATCTCGCGGTAGGAGCGAAACGGGTTATAGTTGCAATGGAACATGTAGATAGAAATGGTGTGCCTAAAATTGTAGAAGAATGCACATTTCCTTTAACTGCGCCTTCATGTGTAAGTTTAATTGTGACTGATATAGCTGTTATATCTGTTGAAAATGAAGGACTTCTTTTGATGGAGGCAGCGCCGGGTTGGGATGCATCTGAGATCCAGAAACAAACCGGTACCGACCTTATTGTCTCCTCCAATTTGTCGGAATTGTCTTTGTAACAAATATCAATTTCTTATAAAATCACACTAAAGAAAATGTAGAACCAGATGGTTCTTTTACAACTTCTATTCGTTCTTCAAAATTTTCTTTCATTCGGTCGATGTGTGTAATAACAATGATTTTTTCAAATTGATTCTGTATGGATTGAATGGCGTCAGTTAGCCTTTCTTGCCCTTCTGTGTCTTGAGAACCAAAACCTTCGTCAATAAATAAAATCGGAAGAGGAGCCCCGGACCTACTAGCAAGCAGTTTTGATAGAGATATTCTTAGTGCGAAATCAATTCTGAAAGTTTCACCGCCGCTAAACGATTCATAGCTTCTCGTTCCGGAATCGTCAGAAATATTAATCACCAATTCTTCAGAAGGTAGTCCTGTTAGTCTATCTATACGACCTTCTTTAAGATTTAGTTCCAAAGTCATTCTATTGTCGGTTAACTTTGATAGAAGTTCATTTGCGTTATCTTCTATTTGCGGCACAATTCTTTCAATGATGAGTGCTTGGACACCGTTTTTACCAAATGCGGCAGATAATTCGTCAAATATTACTAATTCTTCTTTTTGCTGGGATAGTTTTGAACCTAAAGCAATTACTTTTGGTTCTAGCATGTTGATTTTAGACAATTCATATTGAGCATGTTCCCTTTTTGAAACTAGACCCTGCAATTCTGTCCTAACGCTATCGATATTTTTTGACAAAATGGTCCATTTTGATTCCAGTGTTGGGATTGTTTCCGTTTGTTTACTTATTCTGTTTATGCGTTTTTTCGATTGAGTAATCGTTTTTTGAGTCGTTTCCAAAACGGATTTTTGAGATTCCGTGATACTTTCTAGAGACAGGATTCTTTGTTCGGCCTGTTCTAGTTGGCCATGCAATTGCAGAAAAGGTGTGAGGCTTACGATTTTAGTCTCTAATTCAATGTGAGCTTTCTCGTCGAATTCTATATTAGAGATGGCTTCGTGCAAATGTTTGGACTCTAACTGTTCATTTTCGGCGTAGAGTTTATTGGACAAAATTGAGTTTATATTTTCTATTTTGGGATTTATCTGTTCTAGTTCCTTACATAGTTTTTCATGTTGAATAAAAGTAGTTTCATGGACGGCAATATCTTTTTCATATTTTGATTTTAGGTCAGATAATGAAGTTATTTTTGTAGCTATTTTGTTTTTTTTAGATTCATATTTTTTCTTAAGTTCAGAGAGCTTTTTAATGTTTTGGTCAAATTTACGCCTGCTTTCTTTGCCTTTGTTTTCATATTGAAATCTCAGTGATTCTTGGTCGGTACTATTCAGTGTTTGCATGCATAAAGGGCAATTAGAGTCATGACCTTTCAGCAGGTCGTGAAAATTTTTTGTTTCTTCCATTATATTTTTTAGGAGTGTGTTTTCTTGTGTGATTAACTCAATTCTGGACGCAATTGATTCCAATTCAGGGTCTTTATTGTTCAATGAGTTTAAAATTTCTAGCGTTGCAGATAATTTGATTTTTTGCTCATCTATATGCTGCTGTATATTTTTTACAGTTGTCTGCGATCCATCTAGTTCGGCTTTTCTCGTTTTCAACCGTTCAAGTTCTTTAACAATGTTATGATGCTCCAGTGTTACTTTAGAATCTAATTCAATTTTTCGGATTTTCAAGGCCTGAATTTTGTTCTTGGATTCAGTGGACGACTTCAGCTTTAAAGTGGATTTTTCGTGATCAATTTTGTTTTTGGTGATTTCTCTTTTTCTGGATGTTAATTCTAGAAGAGAACGAATTTCACTTTCCCATTCATTTATTTGGGTGTTTATATTGGATATTTGTTTGGACGAATCTCTCAGACGGCTCTTCAGTTCTAAAATTTCTTTGTTAAGTTGCTGCAAAGAACCTATTTCAGAACGTATTTTGTATGATTTTTCCTCCAATGTTTTTTCTGTTGATGAAATTTCATCTATTTCGAAAGTACATTTTGAAATTGTTATTTCTAAAGCTGACTTATTTTGGATGGTTTCCAAATCTTTCGCATAGATAGCTTCGTTTTTAGAAATTTCGGATTTTAGTTCGCGAGATTTTTCTTTTGATAATTGTTCTAATTTTTCATAGTAGGCGAGGTCCAGTACTTCTGCGAGTATTTTTTTTCTTTCGCTGGGTCGTGATTTAGTGAAATGATCAGAATTTCCCTGTTTCAAGTATGATGTACTGATGAATGTGTCGTAATCCATGTGAATTAAATCTATGATTTTTTGTTCCGTGTCCCTAATCGTATCCCCCATAATTGACACCGCATTGCCATCGTTTATTACTGAAAGATTTAATTCGGTTTTGCTCGAACCAGAATTACTGATGCTTAGAGTACGAGTGACTCTATATCTTTGTGACTGAGATGAGAATTCCATTTCTACTGTCATAGATCGTTGTCCCTGGTGAACTAGTTCATCTTGTGTCCTTGTTCGAGACTTACCCCACAAAACCCAGGTAATTGAATCAAGTATTGCTGTTTTACCGTGTCCGTTATTTCCAGATAGGCAGGCGACATGTATGTTTTCTAAGTTCAATTCAGGTACATTGGACCCATAGCACATGAAATTTTTTAATGAAAGTAACAGTGGGATCATTACTAGATTACCTTAGTAAATGTTTTGTTGGTTACCTCAGTACGACTTCATTTCCATTTAAGACTATTGTACTGTCCAGCGGAACTGCCTTTGTAACAATAGTTTCTGCGAAGCAGCCTTGTTTAGCTAGCGCGATAACCTCCTTAACAGAGTTTTCAGGCTCAGGGGATTCTACTTCAAATATGCTCCTCACTTTAGAAACTCCATTTTGAATGGAATTTTCTTTTACGGAGCCTGTCAAAAAATAGTCTAGCTCAACGTGCACTTTCGCGGATAAGATACTTATTTTTTTCATAGAAGCGTACCGCTTCAAGTTAGTAAGTAGTCAAAATCCTATCCCTGCAACTATGTATGTTAGTGGAGCCGGATGTTTATCATCGCCGCCTAAGCGCTGAGGTTCATCGGAATAAAAAGTAAATTTACCGTTATCTGCCTTATGTAGCATTTTTTCTATGTGGTCGCAATCTACTCTTATGGTGGATTTATACACTCCATCTGGCAGCTCTGACCCAACGATTGACTGAGGGATGTCGCTTGGCATTAATTGTCCTTTAATGAATTCTTATATAGGTATTCTTTTATAGTTTTTACATTGAAACTATGCTCTTTCCCGACAAGACTTTCAGCTGCTGCTGTGGCTGTGTCAATAGATGTAAAGCAAGGGATGCGCCTGTCTACCGCAGCTCTTCTAATGTGAAAACCATCTTGTAGCACGTCACGATTTCCCGTTACCGTGTTTACTACTGCATCGACGGTTCCATTCTCTATAATGTCGACTACATTTGGGTGTTCTCCATCCAACCTTTTAGGAACCACGGTTACAGGGATTCCTAGTTCGTTTATTAATGAAGCTGTTCCTTCTGTTGCAAATATGTTGTACTCAGATTCTCCCAGCAACTTGATTAATACCTTTGAATCTTCCTTGTAGTCGTTTGAGATACTTAATAGAATTGATCCGTTTTTCGGTAAAGCCATGTTTGAAGAAATTAACGCTTTTATGGTTGCTGATTGGAAATTGTCGTCTATTCCCATAACTTCCCCAGTGGATTTCATTTCTGGCCCTAGGTAGGTATCCACTCCTGTTAGTTTAGACATTGAAAAAACTGGAGCTTTTATTCCAACCAAGTCTTGTTTTGGCCAGAGCCGGGTTCCATAACCAAGATTTTTAATTTTATTGCCTAGCATCGCTTTGACCGCTAGCTTGACCATCGGTACCCCAGTTATTTTTGATATAAACGGAATTGTTCTACTGGATCTAGGATTCACTTCTATAACATAGACTTTGGTTTCAGAATGAGGAATTTCATTTGCTTTAGGACTTCTATATACTGGGCCTCCAGTTACTACATACTGGATGTTCATGAGCCCTTTAACCCCGAGAGACTTTCCGATGCGTTCTGTATAATCTACTATTGTGTTAATTTCCTCGTTGGACAGAGTAAGAGCAGGATATATTGCCATTGAATCTCCACTATGAACACCTGCGCGTTCAACGTGTTCCATGATTCCTGGTATAAGAATATCCTCGCCATCACAAACTGCGTCCACTTCTACTTCTCTGCCTTGAAAATATTTGTCTACTAGAACTTTTCGTCCGTCGCTGGCATATATAGCACTTTTCATATATCGAGACAATTCGTCCTCATTATGGACAATTTCCATCGCTCTACCACCTAGCACGTAGCTGGGACGAACCAGGACCGGATAACCAATGGATTTAGCTACTTCAAGTGCTTCATCCAAGGTCTTTACTGCAGAACCTGGGGGATTTGGAATGCCTACTTCGGACAGGAATTTCTCGAATAAATCTCTATCGGATGCTGTGTCAATGGATTTAGCTGTCGATCCTAGAATTGGTAAATGTTCATTTTCAAGCATTTGGGAAAGATTTATCGCTGTCTGCCCACCAAATTGGACTATTGATGATGGAATGCTTTTTGTATCGTTTAAGTCACCACATTCATTTTCTATGATGTCCCTTACCGATTCTTCATCAAGTGGCTCAAAATAAAGACGATCACTGGTATCAAAATCAGTGGAAACAGTCTCTGGATTTGAGTTGACCATAATACTTCCTACACCTTCTTCCTGAAGGGCCCAGGCCGCATGTACTGAGCAGTAATCAAATTCAATTCCCTGACCAATTCGGATTGGTCCGCTTCCTAGTACAATTGATTTTCTCCCTTCCAAAGGTTCAGCTTCATTTTCCTCTTCATATGTACTGTAAAAATAGGGGGTTTGAGCTTCAAATTCTGCTGCACATGTATCAACCATTTTGAAAACAGGTTTTATTCCTTTGTCTTTTCGGAATGCTCTGATCTCTGTTTGGGTTTTTTGGGTCAACTCAGCAATTCTTTCGTCAGGGAACCCCAGTCTTTTTGCTCTGTATACTAATTCTGTTGATAATTGTTTTTCACTTAATTCTGTTTCCATCGAGGTGATGCGAGCAAAAGCTCTGGTGAACCACGGATCAATTCCTGTTCTCCTGGATAACTCTTCTGGACTGACTTTCCTTCTTAACACACCGAGTAAAGCCCACAGCCTTTCATCATTTGGGTTAATTGGACTGCCGTTTAGTACAGACGTGTCAGATTTAAACCAATCTGGTGATTCCCACAATATGGATCTACCAGTTATCTCAAGGGATCTAACGGCTTTTTGAAATGCTGCTTCAAATGTTCTTTCAATAGCCATGACTTCCCCTGTGGCCTTCATTTGAGTACCCAATGTTCTATCGCCAGCTGAGAATTTGTCGAATGGCCATCTAGGTATCTTTACAACACAATAATCTAGAGTAGGTTCAAAAGCTGCAACAGTCTTCTGTGTGACCGCGTTGGATATTTCTCCTAAAGTTTTGCCAATAGCAATTTTCGCAGCTACTCTGGCTATGGGGTAACCTGTTGCTTTACTGGCTAAGGCGGAGCTCCTGCTGACACGAGGATTCACCTCTATCACGTAATATTTTGGCCCAGTATTCCCCGAGTCAGGTAATGTGTCTGCTACTACATCACCCGGGGCTAACGCGAATTGAACATTACATCCCCCCTCTATTTCGAGGGCTCTAATGATTTTGAGACTGGAAGCTCTTAATAATTGGTATTCATCATCTGATAGGGTTTGGCTTGGAGCTACTACTATACTGTCACCAGTATGAACCCCCATAGGGTCTATATTCTCCATATTGCAAATCGTTATACAATTGTCATCACTATCCCTCATTACTTCGTATTCGAGTTCTTTCCATCCCGCAATAGATTTTTCTATTAACACTTGATTGATGGGGCTAGCTTTGAGTCCAGATTTGACTATTTCTTCAAAGTCATATTCATTATTTGCAATACCTCCACCGGTACCACCTAATGTGTATGCTGGTCTTATGACTACGGGAAGGCCGATTTGGTCACGTGCCTGTAAAGCTTCATCCCAGTCTTCCACCACTACGCTGGCGGGAACAGGCTCTCCTATGCTAGTTAATAGTGATCTGAAAAGTTCCCGGTCTTCAGCGTTTTTGATCGTTTCAACCTTGCTTCCCAATAATTTGACTTGGTATTTTTCTAATATACCCTCCTCTTCTAGTTCCACAGCTAGATTGAGCCCGGTTTGTCCCCCTAGAGTGGGTAAAAGAGCATCAGGGCTTTCCTTTTGGATAATTCTCTCTAAAACGGATACGGTGAGTGGCTCTACATACACTTTGTCGGCAACATCTAAATCCGTCATGATAGTGGCGGGATTAGAATTCACCAATACGGTTTCAATTCCCTCTTCTCTTAGAGATTTACATGCTTGCGTCCCTGCGTAGTCAAATTCCGCCGCTTGTCCTATGACTATAGGCCCTGATCCTATTACGAGTACTTTGTTTAGCTGTTTCAATTAATGTTCCTGATTTTTGTTTTGGCGCATATATGAAATTATCTTTCTCTGATCATTTCCAGAAACCGTGAAAAAATGTAACGATTATCGGTTGGCCCTGGCGACGCCTCAGAGTGATACTGGATACTCATCGCTGGCAAAGTTTTGTGTCTTATTCCTTCGACAGTATCATCATTCATGCTTATATGGGTGATTTGTACTGAATCAGGAAGTGTATCTTTGTCTATTGAATACCCATGATTTTGAGAAGTTATATGTATCCGGTTGGTCAATAAATCCTTTACGGGATGGTTACCCCCCCTATGACCAAATTTAAGCTTGTATGTTTTTGCCCCCACTGCCCGGGCCAATACTTGATTGCCAAGACAGATACCCATTAAGGGGACTCGTCCGAGAAGTCCTTTTGTGGTTTGGACTGCGTATTCCAGCAATTCTGGATCACCTGGACCAGGGGAAAGAAGTATTCCGTCTGGATTTCGATCCAGCAATTCTTGTGAACTAGAATTGGAAGGGAACACCTCCACATCGCAGCCCATAGTTCGTAAGATTCTCAATATATTATATTTCAGTCCGAAGTCTGAAACTAAAATTCTCAATTCCTTGTCTTTTGCGGTTACGTCCTTAACTGGGTGTTCCCAGTGATAAGTTTTGGGGGATGATACTTTTTGAACGTAGTCAACTTCATCATATGATTGTAAGGATTGTATTTTGTTGAGAGCCTCTTGTGGTGATATACCGACGGCGATCGCTCCCAACATGACTCCATTGCGTCTTATTCTTTTGGTAATCGCTCGAGTATCTACTTCACAAAGGCCGGGGATCTCTTGGCTAGCCATGAACTCACTTACTGTTTGATTACTGTCAGCATGGCTTGGTTCTTCACAATGTTGTCGAACCACGAAACCTGACACCCTTATTTCCTTAGACTCATGATTGTAGCTGTTGATTCCATAATTGCCGATCAAAGGGTAGGTAGGCACAACAATTTGCCCTGAATATGAAGGATCTGTCAATATTTCTTGATAGCCAGTCATAGAGGTGTTAAATACGACTTCTCCAAAGGCTTCTCCATTAAACCCAAAGGGTACTCCCCTGTAGAAAGTACCATCACTCAGCACTAAATAAGCATCATTTTTCAAGTAAGACCTCTTTGTAAATTTTAAGTTTATTGTTCAAAAATTACTTTTCCACCATAAATGGTTTTTGATATTTGACCTTTCATCAATAGAGAGTCAAGAGGAGTGTTTTTGCCTTTTGATTTGAAGGTTTCAGCGTTTACCGTCCATTCCTTATTGGGATCGAATATGGTGAGGTTGGCAGGAGACCCAATTGATACAGAACCCAGGTCCATATTAAGTAATTTAGCTGGTGCTGAAGTGAGTTTTTCGATTAATATTCCTAGCTCTATTTGTTCATTATGAACAAGCGACATTAGTGAGCCAAAGGCTGTTTCGAGGACACTTATTCCGAAAGCAGCTTCATTGAAAGTGCAAATTTTATCGACTGCGCTATGTGGGGCATGATCCGTAGCTATAATGTCAATAGTTCCATCTTTTAACCCTTCGACAAGGTTCAGTGTGTCTTGCATTTGTCTCAGGGGAGGGTTTACTTTGGCTCTGGTGTCGTAAGCAGTTTCATCAATGCTGAAATCACTGTGTATTTTTGAGCCACGGCCTAAAATCGCTTCATCTGTTAACGTTAAGTGGTGTGGAGTCACCTCACAGGTGACATTTATTCCCATTTCTTTACCTTGTCTAATTAGGTCCAAAGTTCCTGAGGAACTTATGTGCGCAATGTGGACATGCCCATCCGTCAATTTTGCCAAAGATATGTCTCTAGCAACCATAACTTCTTCAGCACTCTTGGGCATTCCTTTAAGGCCAAGAATATTTGACACCCAGCTTTCATTCATCGACGCCCCATTTGCAAGTTCAGGTACTTCACAGTGATTGATGATTGGTAGCCCGATATCAGAACTGTATTCCAGAGCTTGTCTCATTATATTTGCATCGTATACAGGATTTCCGTCGTCACTGAAGGCTATAACTCCTGCTTCAGCAAGTTCTCCCATCTCGGAGAGCTCTTTCCCAAGGCTACCTTTCGTAACCGCACCTATAACCAAGATTTCTATTTTAGATTCTAATGCTGCTCTTGATTTTATGTAATCCACTACCGCGCGATTATCAGTAGTCGGAACCGTATTCGGCATTGCACAAACAGTCGTGAAGCCTCCTGCGGCCGCGGCTTCACTACCAGTTTTTATAGTTTCCTTGTGTTCTTCACCAGGTTCTCTTAAGTGGCAATGTAAATCTACAAATCCTGGACATACTATGAGATTGTTTGCATCCACCACTTTTGCTGATGGATTTATATTTATATTTGGTTCTATTCGTTCAATCAATCCATTCTTTATGGCTATGTCTGCTTTTGAGTTGGAGCGGGTGCCAGGATCTATAATTGACCCGCCCTTGATCAATATTTCAGTACTCAATTTGATGTCTCCGGTGTCATGATGTTTCCTGAAGATATTGAATGTAGGAGTGCCATCCGTATTGCCACGCCATTTGTAACTTGATCTTCTATGACGGATTGACGGCCATGAGCCACATCCGGATCGATTTCTACTCCTTCGTTCATTGGTCCTGGGTGCATGACGATAGCTTCAGGGTTGGCGTGAGCCATTTTTGAATTTGAAATTCCATATCTTCTAGAATATTCTCTTAATGTTGGCAAATGACCATGTGTTTGACGTTCCTTTTGGAGCCGTAAGGGCATGATAACGTCTGCCCCATTGATAGCTTTTAGTAGGTCTGACTCAATTTGAACCATATTAAATGGATGATTCTCAGATTCTATACAAGGACCAAATGTTTTTTTATGTATCAGTGTGCTGGGGGCACACAAGGTTACATTAGCTCCCATTTTTACGAGACCCCAGATATTTGATCGGGCAACACGACTATATCGAATGTCACCAACTATAGTGACCTTTTTGTTTTTGATTGATCCCAGTTGTTTTTTTATTGTAAATAAATCCAATAGTGTTTGGGTTGGATGAGCATGAGTTCCGTCGCCAGCATTTATCACACTCGTTTCGATATGATTTGCAAGAAAATGTGGAGCGCCAGAGTGGGGATGCCTAATTACAAGTATATCTGGTTTCATTGCTTGTAATGTCAGTGCAGTGTCATACAATGACTCACCTTTCTGAGTGCTACTAGTGCTGGTAGTTATGTTTATCACATCAGCACTAAGTATTTTGCCAGCTTGTTCAAACGAAACCCTTGTCCTAGTACTGGACTCGTAGAATAGAGTGATTATTGTTTTTCCACGGAGCGTTGGGACTTTCTTGATGTCCCTATTGAGTACTTCAAGCATAACTGAAGAATTTTCTAACAGCTTGGAGATGTCATTGGATGTCAAATTATCTATGTCCAATAAGTGTTTAAAATTAGATCTCATTTGTTTGCTAAGCAATTCTTTCATTGGTTACACATATTTTGTATTTCTGAAAGGTCTGGATTCAGTAATTATCACTTCGTCTAATCCATCGGTTTCTTCAAGTCTGACCCTAACGTCCTCTTGACGAGAGGTTGGGACATTTTTCCCAACATAATCCGCGCGTATTGGTAGTTCCCGGTGTCCTCTATCGATTAGAACAGCCAGTTGTATTTGATTAGGTCTTCCTAAGTCGCTTAAAGCGTCCATCGCCGCTCTTATTGATCTCCCAGTGTAAAGGACGTCATCAACTAGAATTACTGTTTGCTGGTTGATGTCGACAGGGATGTCAGTCGG
>CEUY01206075.1_pt1 | contig 12661 bp, 12 predicted proteins | sample 361481 | NCBI WGS metagenome assembly CEUY01 (sample SAMEA2622737, study PRJEB7988) | marine metagenome | isolation source: saline water (ENVO:00002010), including
CGCAGCGCTGATCCTTAGCCGTTTTCATCCCACGGATTGGGAAATCATGACAAGGAGCTGTCAACATGTCCCTCGCGAGACTTCGGAGTCGGGCGCCTAGCGGTCTCGATGCTCCGCCTGTTTGGGTAGAAATTCACCTTTCCGGCGGTCTGCCCTCATTCACCATTGTCGGCCTTCCTGAGGCCGCGGTCCGGGAAAGCCGGGAACGCGTACGCAGTGCGCTGATCAATTCCGGCTTTGATTTTCCCGCTCGCAGGATTACCGTGAATCTTGCGCCCGCCGATATTCCGAAGCACGGCGGCCGCTTTGACCTGCCGATTGCACTCGGTATCCTGGCCGCCTCCGGTCAAATCAAACCCGCGGTAACGGATCTGCCGGGAGAATACCTCGGCGAACTGGGTCTCGGGGGAGAACTGCGGTCCGTTACGGGAGCGCTGCCTTCGGTAATTGCAGCGCATGAAGCGGGTCACACCGTCATGCTGCCAGAGACGAACTGCGCCGAAGCAAGCCTGGTTGAGGGTGCAAGCCTATTGGGAACTGACAGCCTGATTCAGGCCGCAGCGCATCTTTCAGGCAGCGCCCTGATTGCAGAGCAAACGGGGGGCCAAAGATCAGTGCAGCCAGAGGGCCGTTGTGCCGAGGTCGATCTTGGCGATGTCTGTGGGCAGCCCTTTGGGGTACGGTCGCTTGAGATTGCAGCCGCCGGAGGTCACTCCTTGTTGATGGTGGGGCCTCCCGGCTGCGGCAAAACCATGCTGGCCGAGCGGCTTGCCGGTATCCTGCCGGATATGTCGCCGAGTGAAGCACTTGCCACCGCGGCGGTTTATTCGGTGTCACACCTTGGCTTTGACAGTCAGCATTGGCAGCGCCGACCTTTTCGTGCGCCCCACCATAGTGCGTCTGCGGTGGCATTAATCGGGGGAGGCGCCCGGGTCGGTCCCGGAGAGATCTCGCTCGCGCACAATGGCGTGCTGTTCCTGGACGAACTAACAGAGTTTTCCCGCCACGCTCTTGATCAGCTGCGTGAACCGTTGGAATCAGGATCGGTCAGCATTGCGCGTGCGGAGCGGACCGTCCGCTATCCCAGCCGGTTTCAGTGGGTGAGCGCAATGAACCCGTGCCCCTGTGGATACAACGGCGACCGTTCCGGTCGGTGCAGATGTACGAGTGAACAGGTGAGGCGCTACCAGGGCCGGCTGTCGGGACCCTTGGTAGACCGAGTGGACCTTCACGTCAGGTTGCAGTCCGTCGACCCCGTTGCGCTGCAAGCGCGCCGGTTACCCATACAAAGTTCTGCGCAAGTGAAACACCGTGTCCACAGCGCACGCGAGCGGCAGCTAGCCCGCGCAGGGAATATCAATGCGTACCTCACACATAAAGAATTGGGTCTTGCGGCGCTATTAGATGAGGCGTCCCGGCGGTTTCTTGAAGAAGCGGTACGACAGTTGGGAATCTCACTGCGCGGGCATCACCGGATTTTGAAAGTGGCACGGACAATCGCCGACCTTGAAAATACCGCAACCCTAAGGGAAGAGCACATTGCCGAAGCACTTCAGTACCGCCCGCCTGACGGCGCAGCCCCGGGACAGCCGAATTAGGGATCTATTTCCAGTGCGGATCCCGTTTTTCAATAAACGCGTCGATGCCTTCCTGGGTATCGGGAAAAAGCATGTTGTCGGCCATGGCCTGGCCGGCGGCCTGGTAGGCCTCGGACAGAGGCATGTTCAATTGTCGGTAGAAGAGTGCTTTACCCACGCGCAGGGAGTCAGCCGGCTTGCCCGCAATATTCCGGGCGAGTGCATCGACGGTATTGTCCAGTTGTTCGGGAGAGACCACATGGTTCACGAGCCCATATTCCTCGGCCGTGTGGGCATCAATAAATTCGCCGGTGGTCAGCATCTCAAAGGCCCGCTTGCGCGACACCGCACGGCTTAAGGGAACGCTGGGGGTAGAACAGAAAAGTCCAAGGTTAATACCGGACACTGCAAATCGCGCGGTATCCACGGCGACTGCCAGGTCCGCATTGGCGACGAGCTGGCAACCCGCGGCAGTGGCCATCCCCTGAACGCGGGCGATCACAATCTGCGGCATGCGAGCCAGGGTCAGCATCATGTGACTGCATCTTGAAAAGAGGTCCTCGTAGTACCGCTGATCGGGCTGTGCCCGCATCTCTTTAAGATCGTGGCCGGCGCAAAATGCCTTGCCGGTTGCAGCCAGGATCAGCACCTTGGTCTCGTTATCAGCTGCGACTTCGTCAATCTCCTGCTGAAGCGACGACAGCATCTGCTCCGACAAGGGGTTATACTGATCCGGCCGATTCAAAGTCAGCATCACGACGCCGGGCGCACGTTTCTCTTTAAGAACGATCGGCGAAGTGTCCAAAGAGCCGGCAGACGCTGTCATAGCGATATCCTGTTGCACATTCGCGCCGTAACTTACACCCGGTAGCCTGCAAAAGTAAACTGCAATGTCCCGAATTTCGATTGCCCAAATGGACGCCCTCATTGAGGAACAGTTTCCGTTTGCCAGGGAATTCGGGTTTGCCCTGGAGTCTCTGGATGACGGTCGGGCAGTGGTCCGGGCGCCCTATAGAAGTGCGTTCTTGAGACCCGGCGGGACGATCGCTGGACCGGTGATCATGGGTCTTGCGGACTATGCCGTCTATGTCGCGCTACTGACCCGTATTGGTATGGTTGAGCTTGCTGTGACCACCAGTTTCAATATCAATTTTCTCTCGCGCCCGGGAGAAGCAGACCTCATCGCCAACGCCAGCATTATCAAGCTCGGCAAGCGTTTGGCGGTAGGCGAGGTCGAGATGGCTAGCGTTGGCGCTGATGATCTGGTGGCGCATGTCACAGCGACCTACTCGATTCCGCCAGACGCAATCTGAACCACTGAGGAACAGGTCCGACTCAATGAGTACTAAGTCGTTTGAGGGGATTCGGGCATGCGTGTTTGATGCCTATGGAACCCTGTTTGACGTGCACTCTGCGGTCGGCCGACATGCGGATCGACTGCCTGATGCCTCGGCGGTTTCCCTGATGTGGCGGACCAAACAGCTTGAATACACCTGGTTGCGGTCCCTTATGGATCGTTATGTTGATTTTTGGCAGATCACCCAGGATGCATTGGACTTTGCCCTGGATACCTATCGAGTGGCCGATGCCGAATTGAAAGATGATCTCATGCAGGCGTATCTTGAATTGTCCTGCTACCCGGAAGTGCCGTCAGTCCTTAACGGGCTCAAAGACCGGGGCTTTCGCTGTGCGGTGCTCTCCAACGGCTCTCCCAGGATGCTGGGTTCTGCGGTAGAGAATAGCGGTCTTCAGGATGTCTTCGATGCAGTCATCTCAATCGATGCCATCGGTATCTATAAACCAGACCCGAGTGTTTACCAGATGGCCGTGGATCAACTTGGCGTCACTCCCTCGGAAATTGCCTTCCAGTCCTCCAATGCATGGGACGCCGCAGGCGCAGGAGCATTCGGATTTAAAGTCGCCTGGATTAACCGTTTCGGCCAGCAACCCGAGCGCCTAGGCATCGTCGCGGATGCAGAGCTCAAGGATTTGACCGGGCTGGCAGGCTTGCTAAGTGTCGCCTGAAAGGTCACGTGCGGTTCGGAAGAAGAGAGGCAATCGCGGGCCACCTACCTCGTTCTGATTCTTTGATCGCTAGTGCAACCTTCACACTAAAGGAGAGATCGCCTTTTTAAGGCCTGCTTGTGGTAATCGCTTGATCCTAGAATGTGAAGGTGGCGATTGACCATTCTCAGTGATCCATTTTTTCTGAGATTCGCTAGAGTGGTCGACACTGTGGGTCGACTTGCCCCTATCATATTCGCGATATCCTGGTGTCTCAGCCGGACATTCACACACAGTTCGTTAGGGAGGGTGTGGTCACATGCCTGCGTGCCCGATGAGATCAACGCAAAACGCAATAACAGACGGCCAATGCGTTTCTCAACGTTATCCGAAGCAAGGCCAACCAAGGACTGACCTAGAGATCGAAATCTGGCCGACAAAATACCAATAGCCTTCATTGCAGCTTCCGGATGAGTGCCGAGGAAATTCACGAACACCATTCGATCGATTGAGAGCACTTCGGTTGCCTGGTTAGCGACCGCGTATATCTGTCTTTGGTTGCCGCTCCAGGACTCGGCGATACCGAAGATTTCGCCAGGAAAATTGAACCAGAGAATTGTCTCTTTGCCAGTTTCGGACAATTGAAGAAGTCTGATGCAGCCAGACGTTACGACATAAACATTGTCCGAGCGGTCTCCTGCCCGAAACAACTGATCATTAGCAGCTAAAGTAATGCGACGCGAATGCCTCAGAAAGTCAGTTCTTTCTTCAGTCGACAGACTAGATAAAAAATGGGCATGCGCGTTTGACCAATCGCTTCTTTTATCGAGGTGAGAAAGATCCTCGTTTATGACCTCTATAAATGTGTTCGGCTGAATCTCTTCTTTCATTTCAAACCTCCAGAACGGCGAGCGATCCGGAGGACCCGTCAAGGTTTATCAAGACTTGTCATCTGGCTGACAATGTTATCGATTGAGGTTATTTAGCATAAACGGGTCTTAGGGTGGGATAGAAACCCAGACACGATAAACCATAAACGAGTTAAGTCTATTAGCTGATTGCTTAGTCCTAGCTAAATACACAAGGGAGAAAGATATGTACAAATGCAATTACCGAAGTTTCTGTGTCGCTTTATTGATGGCGATTACCGTACCCATGGCGAGTGCAGCGGATTACCCGTCCCGGCCGATCACATTTCTGACCATGGTCCAGCCAGGTGCTCAGATCGACCGACTTGCCCGTGGGCTAAGTCAAAGGATGAGCGAAATTCTTGGTCAGCCGATTAACGTAAAGAATGTTACCGGGTCCCATGGAACAGTGATGGCAACGGAGCTCAGCCGTGCCAAGCCGGATGGGTATTCGATTGGAGTGACGTCCCTAACGGCTTATACCTATGCACCGCATCACGCTAAGCTTTCTTACAAACCGGAAGATTTTGACTTCCTGACGCTGGTTGCCCTTAACTCGAGTGGATTTATTTCGAAGAGCGATAAGCCCTGGAATACCTTAAAAGAAGCATTCGAGTGGCACAAGTCAAACGATAAAGCCATGGTGGCGATGTTTCATGGAGCAGATGATCGGGACGCGATAACGCGGATAGCTAAGTTGGAAGGAGTTAAACTCTCCTTGATTCCGTCCAAGGGCGGTCCTTCCGTGATAAAGGCGGTGACGGGTGGTCATGCCGATGTGGGGTACGTGGGCGCAATTCTCTACAAGCACGTAGAGGCTGGTACCATTAAGTTGATTGCAGCCGCTCTGGGTGACCGTCTGCCTCCCATCCCTGATGTGCCGACATTGCGTGAACAGGGCTACGATGAGCAGGTCGAAATGATTGTCGGGTTGGTAGCGCCAAAAGGAATAGACAAGGACGCTAAAGCCGCACTACTGGCTGCAGCGGATACACTAGCAAATAGCGCCGAGACTCAGGATTTCATCACCAAAAACTTGTTAATGCGACCGGTCCAATGGGGAGAGGCGCATGCTGACGAAACTGCAAAGGTGCTTTACGACACCTTTGGCGAACAGGCAAATATGTAGTCAGTCAGAAAAGCCGGGCTGATCTGAAAGTCAGTCCGGCAGCCTTTTGATAACAGGAAAACGACCGGGGGATATCGGGTGACGCGGTTAGAGCGGGATACCTACGGGTATCTTTTTTTGGTTGGGTTGTGCCTAGTACTTCTCCTCTGGGCTATCCCGAACTACACCCCGGAGTATCCTGGGTATGGTGCACCTCCCGATCTTGTGCCTATCGTGGCGGTGTGTGTCATGCTTTTCATGCTGTGCTTGTCGCTGTTGCGGGTTGTGATTTCCCGGTATTTCGGAAAGCCAGTCCCAGCTGGTGAGGTTGACTTTCCTGACGAGACAGGGGAAAGCGGTTTCAGTCAAGTTGGACGTGTCAGCCTGACTCACTTGGCTCGCATTATCCTGCCCTGTGCGGTGTTCCTCGCACTCATCGATCGATTCGGATATATCCCAATCTCGCTGATATTCCTGATGGCGCTTCAGTTTCTCATTGGAAGTCGTCGCTGGCTGCAATCGATTGTTATTTCGATTGGCCTGGTGGCAACGTTGTACGTGGTGATGCGGTACGGATTCGGTGTTCCGGTGCCGGGCCCTCAGTGGTTCTGACGGGTGGAATAATTCAGGACGGGTAAGGCAATGGAAATGATTATCGCTGGTTTGCTGGACTCGATCTCGCCGGAGAGCTTGATGTTTTTACTTTCCGGAGTGGCAGTAGGAGTGCTGGTTGGAGCTATTCCGGGAATCAACGGCCCCATGGCCATCGCGCTATTTATCCCGATTACCTACTACATGACTCCGTTGACGGCTATTGGATTCTTGGTGGGACTTAATAAAGGAGCGTTTTTTGGCGGGGCGGTCTCAGCTGTACTGCTCCGTACCCCTGGAACACCCGAGGCGGCGGCAACTTCGTGGGACGGATATGCTTTGACTCAGAAGGGAAAAGGAGAGAAAGCACTCCGAATGGCCTTATATAGTTCTGTCGCCGGAGACTTTCTCTCGACAATTGTGCTTATAGCTATTGCGGCACCACTCGCGGCGGTGGCACTCTTTATGGGCCCCTCGGAGATTTTCGCGCTGATTTCTTTAGCGTTGACGGTTATCGCGGGAATCGGTACGACTTCGATAAGTCGCGGTCTGATCGCTGCGGCTTTTGGCATTCTTCTCGGACTGGTCGGAACCGAGCCAGTAACGGCTTTGCCCCGACTCACCTTCGATATCTACCAGTTGGGGAGCGGGCTATCCCTGATACCGGTTGCCATCGGGCTGCTGGCATTTTCAGAGATCCTAATTCAATTGGAGCGTTACACTAAAACGGGTGCGGCAGAACGCGCTGCAAACGTGTTCTCTTCAAAACTCGAAGACCGGTTTGTCAGCCTAAAAGAGTTCTTGGGCAGCATCAAAACTCTGATACGGGGAAGCCTAATTGGAATCGGGGTGGGTGCGATGCCTGGATTAGGAGCGCCGGTTGCGTCGTTCATGTCTTACGACCAGGCTATGAAGCGCTCCAAGGCTAGGGACGAGTTCGGCAAAGGGCGACTTGAAGGTATTGCTGCCTCCGAATCCGCCAATAGCTCTGTCGTTGCTTCGAGCCTTATCCCTCTGTTTGTCCTTGGGATTCCCGGTAATCTTGCGGCGGCGATGCTGATGGGTGCTTTCATGATCCACGGCATGCAGCCAGGTCCGCTGCTGTTTCAAGAGAATGCACAACTCATGTACGGCATCTACGGCAGTCTGATTCTGGCAAGTTTATTCCTACTGCTCATCGGTCGTTTCGGACTTCGCTTGTTCTGCAAGGCAGTCGAAATTCCTGCAATGATCCTATACCCGATCGTGATTTTTACCTGCGTAATGGGCGCTTATCTGGGTAAATCCTCACTGTTCGATGTTGGGGTCATGCTGACGTTTGGAGTTGTCGGCTATTTCATGCGCAAATTTGATTACTCGTATGTCGCATTTCTCATTGGCTTTATCTTGGCTCCTGAGTGGGAGCGGACGCTGCAGCAGGTGGTCATCATTTCCGAGAATGATCCCTTGATGTTTTTCCGACGGCCCGTCGCGATGGCGTTGATGGCCCTGACCGTATTTGTCGTTGCCCGGACGTTCTGGACCAGCATGTCGTCAAAAACCAAGGGCAGGTCTGAATAGGATACGACGAAAGGGAGTGCTTGATGACGCCTGACCCAGAAAGCTATTCAATGGAAGAATTCTGATGAAAAAAATGACAAGAACAGAGCTTATAGAAAAACTAGGAGATGGCTACCATGCGCCCTCCGGTCTATATGAGAGAACCAAAGCAATGTCTTTTCTCGGTACGGTCAGCTGCAACATCAGTGAGATGGACGCAGGATCCTGGCAGGAGATCGTTCTGGATTACGAGCTCGGTCAGTCCGGAATGGCAGATGGTTCGTGGTTTAAGGCAACCTTCCGGTTTTATTCCGATTGGGAACTTTTTCAGACTACCGATCCAACCGCCGCCAATTATGTCTCGGCTGAATATCACGCAGGCCCGACAGTAGATGGCCAGAGTCCGGCTTCCGTTCAGAAACTGTCAGTTCGTTTTGATCAGAAGGGCCACGAGCGGCCGTTTCAAAAGGCGATTATCGTCGACACCTACGACGGCTATCTCAAAGCCGGCGATCACATTGTCATTAGGATGGGAGACAGGAGGTTTGGTGGTCCGGGAACGCGGGTTCAGACCTTCACGGAACAGGATTTCAAGTTCCGCTGTTACGTAGATCCTTTAGGGACTTCTCGATTCGCTGCAGTAGCGCCGGATATCGTTGTCAATATTAAGCCGGGCACGCCGGCCGCCTTGCAATGGGCTGGACCCCGCATCATCCGGCGCGATGAGGTTCTGCCGTTGCGCATACGGGTGGAGGATCAGTGGGGGAATACCTGCTGGCGTCGTCCAGATACAGTCCGGATAAGGGCCTGTCGGGACGGGGTCGAGGTTTATCAGCGTGAACTGGATATGTCGCAGGCCGGTTGGAGCGTGGCCTTGTTAGAGGGGCTTCCCACCGACGTAAGTGGAGAGTTAGCGGTCAGGGCTTCTATGCCAGATTACCCTGTAGTAAAAGACCAGGTCTTCTATGTAACGATTGATGACAGCCTTGATTTCCCCCGGATTTTCTATGCGGACCTGCATGTGCATTCTAACGATACGATCGGAACCAACTCGACGGAATACAACTTGGCGTACGGCCGCGATGTTACGGGGCTAGATATTTTGGCGTTCGCCCATAACGATTTCAACATCACAACCGATCGCTGGAAGGAGACTGTAAGGTTGATTCGCGAGATCACCGAAGACGGTAAGTTTGTCGCCTATCCTGGCACTGAATGGTGTGGTAGTTCATGTGCGGGGGGTGATCACAACGTTGTTTTTCTTCATGAGCGTGATCCCGAATTCCCTTTTCTGAAAGACGGTACCCATGTTAGGTCTGTAGACTGGAATGAGGAGTCAGGGACCACAGAAGCCATTCCTGGCGCCTGGCCGCTGGAGGAGTTATGGGCAGCCTACATCGATGATCCGGAAGGGCATCTGCTGATCCCGCATGTAGGTGGAAGACGGTGCATTCTGGATTGGCATCACCCAACTTTGGAGAAACTGATTGAGATCGGCTCGTCCTGGGGCCATTTTGGTTGGCTTTATCAGGAGGCGATGGAGCGGGGATACAAGATCGGGGCGAGTATGGCGGGCGATGAGCACCGAGGACGCTGTGGCGGCGGTGTACCCGGTACAGCAGTGTTTGGAACAAAAGGAGGCATTTCCGGAGTAATTGCTCCGGAACTTAGTCGGGAAGCGATTGCCATTGCTTTACGAAGCCGTCATACCTTTGCCTCAACAGGGGAGAGGACCTTTGGGTTTACTTCCTGTGGCGAGCACATAATGGGAGACGAGTTTGAGCACTCCGGAGCAGCTTGTGTCGATTACCGTTTCCTGGGGGATGAGGGCTGGGATAGGCTGGTGGCGTACGATCATTCGGGTGAAATCTGGAGTCGAAATCTGCAGGAGGAATTAGGTTACTCGGATCGAAAGATACGGTTCCGATGGGGTGGCGCCCGGATCAAGGACCGCTACCGTTGGGCCGTCTGGAAAGGAAATATCACAATCAGAGATGCGACCATCAATGAATTTGTGGGACGTGGTTTTGAACACATTGAAGAAACCTGTTGGCGAGAAAGCGCGACTACCATCGGCTTCAAGAGTGACACCTACGGAGATATCGACGCTCTGGAACTTGACATCTCAAATCTTCAAAACGCAAAGATTACAATCGAAGGGACTATTGATGGCTATGTTAAGGTAGGCGACCCCCTCAAGGGTAATCCTTTCGTCCACTGTCCCACCTTTAAGTGGGAATTAACCGGGGCAGAACTCCTGAACGAATCATCACTCAAGAAGAATCTCCCGGGTGTTGAGATGTTTCTCGGAATGGATAGGATGAGTGATAGACAGACTCCACGGGAGGTCAGTGGTCACTTTCAAGTAGACCCGGAAAACGGTCCTCATGGTCACCGACCTATCTACATGGTTGCTCATCAGGGCGATGATGCAAAGGTGTGGACCTCCGGAATGTTTATCACTTTTAAGTAGTTCAGCAGTGGCTCGGGATAACTGGCCGGATCTTGAGTTTGCAAAGCGATGGGATGAGTCCGATCACGCCAGGACTAATCCCGATCGACAACGACACTTGTCGTTACTAGCGGATCTGTTGGTTTCAGAAGACCCTAGATCGCTGTTGGATCTCGGCATCGGCTCGGCACAAGTAGAACAGGTAATCAATGAGCGTCACCCGGGCTTTCTGGACACTTGCCGGGTGACTGGGGTTGATGCGTCTGATGCGATGCTCAGTCTTGCAAGACAAAGACTTCAGGATTGGAATTCTCTTGATGTCTCTTTCATCCAGGCTGATCTGATCAAAATTAAAGAACTCAACCTAGCCGAAACATTTGATGCCATTATCTGTGTTCAGATGCTGCACGAGGTTGCCCACGCCACAAAAAAAGAGATCTTTGGCTGGGCGCGCCACCGGCTCTCTCCGGGAGGCTCGTTCTTTATTTTGGATCGTTTCGACTATCCCGGGGGCCAGTGGCTTCACCAGTGGCGCGTAATCTGGGATTGGATGCGGTCAGACTTAAATGGAAGCCCCGAGGCTATCGAGTTTGCTGAGTACCATGAAAGGTATCGAAAAAAAGAAGACCACACGACGAGTATCGAGGCATATTGCGACTGGCTTAATGATGCCCGGTTTCAGACTGTTTGTCCTTATCAGTGCTTCAATCGTGCGCTGATCATGGCAAAAGCATGAAGTGTTCCATCTAATGTCAATCCCATCTGAGAGGACGCAGCCTGTAGTACACCAAGACAGCGCTGCAGGCAGGTTGTAAGTTAGAAAAATCTTTGACAGTTCCACGGATCTGTTCCACGGAACTGACTTGATCGCCGGCTGATCCTGGTTTTGGTCAGCGTAGTGTTCTATTGACGCTTTGCGAGTTGGGCCCGGGCGACGCGGGAGGCCGGAGGATGCCCCAGTCGGCGGTTGAGTGATTCCGTTATTGTGACAAGCTGCTCAAGATCGGCTGAGCAGTTAATACCGAGACCCTCCAAGAGGTAAACCACGTCCTCGGTCGCCACATTGCCGGCAGCGCCCGCAGCATAGGGACAGCCGCCCAGACCGCCCACGGCAGCGTCTACTGAGGTCACGCCGATCTCGATGCATGCCAGGATATTGGCAAGGGCCTGGCCATAGGTATCGTGAAAATGTACGGAAAGATTATCCAAGCCCACTTCACTGGCGCAGGCTTTGATCAGGTCGCGCGCCTTATCCGGTGTCCCTACACCGATCGTGTCGCCTAGGGAAATCTCGGAGCAGCCCATTTCCGCGAGTTGGGCTGCCAGGCGGGCGACCTGCGCAATCTCAACGCTGCCTTCGTAGGGACAGCCCAGCACGCAGGAGATGTAACCGCGGATCTCGACACCGTCTTCTTTGGCCAGGGCGCAGACTTCGGCAAAACGCGCAAGGCTGTCAGCAATGCTGCAGTTGATATTACGGTGCGAGAAGGTTTCAGAAGCCGCTCCAAAGACTGCAATTTCGCGTGCGCCCGCGCCGCGGGATAATTCGTAGCCTTTTTTGTTGGGAACCAGAACGGGCAGCCGAAGGTCTTTTCGCTCCGCGAGGGCTGTGAGCACTTCGTCGCTGCCAGCCATCTGAGGAACCCAGCGCGGTGAGACAAAGGATCCGGCTTCGATATCGCGCAGCCCCGCGTCAGCGAGTTGTTCGATCAATACGACCCGTTCCTGGGGCGTGAGCGGCTGGGCTTCGTTCTGAAGCCCATCGCGAGGCCCCACTTCAACAATGCGGATCTGGTCAGGTCTCATGGATCATCCTGCTGTATTAGGGGGCTGACAGTGCCATGTGATAGTAGATGCAAATGTCAGGCTCTATGCCGTCTTGGTAATCTTTTTCAATTATATGAACTGCCCGGGCGCCAAGCGAGGTATTGAGCCGCCACATGGCCTGTGCGAGCCCCGCCCGATTGCGGCCGCAGACAAATTTAAAGCCTTCTGAACGGGCAGCCTCAATCTGGCGGACTTTAAGTTCCCGGCCGATCCCCTGGCCCCGGTAATGTGCGTCAACCAGGGTATCTGCCGCATACAGTGCGGTGGCGCTACCGCGTACCGGGTCTTCTGCCGGGCCGCGAACATGGGCAAAGTTTTCAAGCGGTGCGCCGAGGCAAAAACCCGCCAGCTGGTCACCCTCAACGGCTGCGAGACTGACACCATGCCCATCACAGATAATGCCCTCCAGCATCTCGGGAGTATCCTGCCGGGACGGCTCATAAATCTGTGCCTCTAGCAGCAGAATCGGCTCGCGCCACTGAGCCCAGTTTTGGGCGTTCAGGCGCGGGTACTGCATGGATTGCTCGCTGAAGCCAAAAGCCGACCGACCCTCAGTCAGCGTTTCCGTTGGCCGACGTTTGTTGTCGTGCTTCCTTGGAGCGGACAATGCTCTCGTGACGAGCACTGCAGACGTCGCACTCTAAAGACGCAGCGG
>CEUY01196933.1_pt1 | contig 12655 bp, 10 predicted proteins | sample 361481 | NCBI WGS metagenome assembly CEUY01 (sample SAMEA2622737, study PRJEB7988) | marine metagenome | isolation source: saline water (ENVO:00002010), including
AATTGGTTTCATCGGTTTGTAACGATGGCCTGGGATAGAGGTCCGCCACATCCCCCTGAAGTTCAGAAACCTTGATTTCCCCATAGATTGCATCACGCGTACCAAATTGATTTCGTAGTACGAGCATCGGATGTTTGGTTCGAGGCCAAAATAACAACTTGTGATTTAGCGAAGTTGTCGTCTGAGACCATTCCGGCATGTGCAGGTAAAAACCAGAATCGATACCGACAGGTACGATTTTTCCAAGCATGTTAGGTTCGAGCACGCTGACAGCCAATGTCTGACGTATATCAGCAGGGTATTCAATCTCGAGCAAATGAGGGCGATCAATATGTTCGATGGTTAAAGGATAAGCCTGCCAGCCACCTTCGGTTAACTTGCTATATGGCTTCTCGTGGTGGTTGAAATGTTGAACCTGTTCATTCCCAAATGGCTTAAATCCAAGATCACTCGGGGACGAACCAGTAAGATATTTAATTTGGTCAGTCGGATTCAGCGGTAGAAGTCGTTCCCACCATGCCGGATCGGCGGGATTAAAGCTGACAATCCTCTTCCAACGAGCCCGTTCGGTGGGTGTTGCATTGGTACCACCGACGACGACGAATTGAACATTGCGTGTGGCCAGTGGAGCGGAGCGGACAAGGGTGTCCGTAAACCGTTTTGATTCGACACGAAAGGAAATGTTGTAGACACCAGGACGCGAGGGAATCGGGACTTGAAGGTTTTCCCAGTTTGGAAAATCACCAGGTTGTTCCAGACTGACAGATTGCTGTTGTTGATGAATGATCTGCTGTTTGTCTGCCGTTAATACATTCACGGAATACAAATAGGATCCCAATCGTTCCCGGCCTAACAGATGAGGAATGAGAGATAATTCAAAGATCTCGTTAGGGTTAAAAACCATGGTGGGACGCTGATGCTGAATCCGTAAGATATCGCCCGGTGCTCGGCGAATCTGCCCTCGGTTTCCCTGACTGTCTAATTCCATATCCAGCGTGCGGTATAGGAACTGCTCGATCGGACGTTCCACTTGAAACTTCAGATCCGGATTGGTAACTGAGATGAGGTCCACTTTGAGACGAGCATTACGGGACGTTGTTAGTGTTACGTCAATCGCGTCATACTCTTGAGGATTCGACTGAGAAACGGTGATTTGATTTTGCAGAGTACCGATACCCTCTCCATGTGCCTTGCTGGGAAGGACACTTGATGGATCCTGCGCGACGCCGTAATTAACCAAATGTTGGAAATGACCGGAAGAAATTTCGATTGTCCCCCGCCATTGCACAGCCTTTCCGCCTCCCCAGGCAATACGGAGTCGAGTGTTGATAGAGTGTTCATCTGGACGCATCGTACGTAAGCCGGCCGGACTAACAGCCGGGTCAGTGATCACGGAATTGGATCTGCCGTAGGTTCCCGATTGCTGCATGGGCGTTGTGGGGCGGGGAACCAGAGGCCGAGATTGCGCATTAACTTGCGACGTCATTATCAGCAGTAATAACGTAATGGCGTTTCGAGATAGGTCTCGAAGATTGCGCACTTAGTGAGAGCCTCCCTGCATTTCACGTCATAAGCACCCCTCTTTTCGAACAGGATGCAATGTGCATTCAATGGGGAATTATAGTGCTTTAAAGAGGCCAGAGAATAGCCCAATCTGATGTAACTCGCGTTATCGAAGCAGCTGTTTTTGTAGAGATTCAGCAAGACTTATAGGCTCGGTTGCAATTTGAGTCGATCGCTCAAAGAGAGATTCAAATTCGGCTACGATATCCTGTCGTCGACTGCCGATTTGATTGGATTCCCAGCGATCATCTGGTTTGACCCATAACTGGGTTTGTCCTGCCGTGGATTGTACTGAAAACCAGGCAGGCGTATGAATGGCCGTCGAGCCATTGGGGAAAATTGACACGGTACATTGTTCTGACAATGCAGCATACGGCGTGCCTGGAATTTGCAAGTGATCTAAGAGTGATTGATGGGCATACGGGTTGTTTGAGTCCGGTTGCTCGAACCACTGGGAAAGTGTTGAGTATACGGATTCAGTTTGGCACAGACTCGTGTTTCGACTTAGCCCCACGGATGCTGAATTATCCAGTCGTGATAGAAACATTGGAACGTGTAACTGATCTGTTCCGGGAAGCGAATGATCCACGCCAACGCCTCCATGATGACCTAAGGGAAGACAGCGAGGTGCCGTAACGATCAGTAGCACTTGTTCGTCCAAACCAGAGACTTCCTCTTTTAGTTGTTCAATTAACAAGCCCAGGCAGGTATCAAGTACGCTAACTTGCGCTGCATAAGCATGCACGTTTTGCATGATTTCATCCGGGTCATCGGGATCGTTCAGCGGGCCAAATGGAGGAAGCGAGATTTCTTTGATTTCGGGGTCTTCTTCCCCAAAGTATCGTTCTCTGGATTGCATGGGAGCATCCCAGCTTGCGCCAAGCCCGGCATGATGAATCCAAATCAAGTCATGATTCAACTGCTGTTCGATTAGATCCAGCGTCAGGCCAGTGAATTGAGCGATCGACGTATCTTCGATCGAATTTGCCAGATTACCTGCCTTTGTGAACGGTACTGAGTGCACTTCACTGAATTGCTGGCAGATGGGGATGCTGCTCAAGGAATCGCCTTCCTGAATGAGCACACTGGACTGTCCGTCTTTCTGTAGTTGCTGCAGAAGAGAAACGTGAGTGGAGGTTGCCAAAGGATGTTTTCCGGATAACATGCTGGTCATACATTGATCGAGATCAGTCGAACTGCTTAAGCAGAATTCCATCGTCAGACTGGTGGCTGCTAATTGATCGAACCCCGGGGTTGGATTCCAGGTGTTCCCGTAGGGCGATAAATATCTCGCTCCTAATTGATCGATCGTGATGACGATGGCTTTGGGCATTCGGATTGGTTCCGGAAAATCGGCTAATTCATGCGTTGATTGTGAGGAATCATATCTGTTCTATAGTACTAGTTTTTACACGTTCCATTAGAATAATTGAATACTCGTGTGACCGGACCCATTGGATTATGCAACTTACCAGTAGACTGCTTGTGGCAGCCGCTAAAATTGTTAGCGGATATACCGTGCGTTGGAAGGACTCGACTCCTGATACATGCCAACGTATCTACTTTGCCAATCATACCAGCCATCTTGACGGATTAGTGCTGTGGGCGGGATTACCTCAGGAGATTCGACAGTTAACGCGTCCGGTGGCGGCCAAAGATTATTGGGAAAAGGGATGGATACGTCGGCATGTGGCCAATGCCTTTAATGCATTGTTAATCGACCGGCGTGAAGTCAAAGTCCATCGCAGTCCCGTCGACTTGATGATTCGGGAAATGGAAGATAAGTACAGCCTGATCATTTTTCCTGAAGGCAGTCGAAACAACAAAGAGGAAATGAACAAGTTCAAAAGTGGTTTGTATTATTTAGCGAAGAAACGCCCCGATCTCGAACTCGTACCCGTTTATTTAGATAATATGAATCGTATCCTTCCTCGTGGCGAAGTCCTGCCAGTTCCATTGTTGAGTAATATCACCATTGGAGCTCCGATTTGGCTTGAGCAAGGTGAGACCAAACAGCAATTTCTGAGCCGCGCCCGCGAGGCTGTAATTAGATTGAGGGATGACGAAGAGTAATGCCGCAGATCATGCTTCCCCCCTTTCTCGTCGGCTTTCTTGAAGAGACCGCGGATTTTGTCTTGCCTTTTGAAGAGCACACAGCCTGGTTGATTGCCGCTGTGATGGTCTTGCTCATTATTGGTTCGTTCATTGGCAAACTACTGGAACGAAGCTCTGAAGAACGATTCAATTCAGCGATCGTTCGTTCGTTTAATCAGCGAATTCGATCCTGGTGGTTGATTTGTGCCATCCTGATCGCAGGGTTGGTAATTGGGAAAACAGGTACGGTCGTACTGTTTGGCTTGATTGCATTCTGGGCCTTGCGGGAATTTATCACCATGACTCCCACTCGTCGTGGCGATCATCGCGCACTATTTTGGGTGCTCGTCATCTTCACGCCGTTGCAATTTGTACTCGTAGGTATCAATGATGATTCTCAATTATTTAAAGTCATCCTTCCTCTGCTGGCAGCTTTGTTTGTACCCACGCGTATCGCACTGGCAAATGACCAAAAACGATACCTCGAACGCTCCGCAAAAATCCTGATCGGCATCTTGATCTGTGTGTATGCCTTGAGCTTTGCTCCGGCACTACTCTATCTGGAACTCAAAACGACGGTCGACGGAACGAAGGAAATCTGGAATGAAGGTAACAACAAAGAAAAAGGACTTTTGTTCTTCTTTGTATTGATCACTCAGCTCAACGATGTACTGCAATTTGGTTGGGGAAAACTGATCGGCAGGAATGTCATTGCCGATAGGATTAACACTAGTCGTACTCTGGAAGGGGTCATCGGAGCTGCCGCCAGCTCAGCGCTGCTCGGAGCCTTATTTTTCTGGGTTACGCCCTTCGCTTTTTGGCAGGCAGCGATTATTGCTGTTGTCATTTCCATCTGTGGATTTGCTGGTGGAATCACGATGTCAGCGATTAAACGAGATCGTGGCGTAAAAGATTTTGGAACGTTAATTCAGGGGCATGCAGGCATTCTGGATCGGATTGACTCCTTGTGTTTTGCCGCGCCGGTATTTTACCTGGTAACCGAGTTTTTCTTTACTTAATGGCTTTGGTTGGCTCGCAAGTTATCTGATGGGTTACACGGTTTTAATATTCCGAGTATCCTAAATGGCTGATTCAACAAAGCTATCACATTCAATTTCATTTAGAGGACGTTTTTCATGGGACTGTTCGACGGTAAGAAAGGTCTTGTACTTGGTGTCGCAAATGACCGATCCATCGCCTGGGCGATTGCCAAAACCATTATGGAAGAAGGCGGTGAAATCGGATTTACACATCTCCCGGACCGACCGGATGATGAAAAACAAAAAAATCGTCGTCGCGTGACGAAGTGTACAGACCAGTTTCCTGAGCAGACAAAGTTTGTTGTTCCGATGAATGTACAGGACGACGACAACATCGCTGCGGTGATGGAAACAGCGAAACAGGAGTTTGGAGAAATTGATTTTCTTCTGCACTCAATCGCCTTTGCAGATCGGGATGATCTGAATCGCGATACGGTTGAAACAAGTCGTGATGGCTTCAAAATGGCGATGGAAATCAGTGCTTACAGTCTGATTGCCGTTGCCAACGCAGCCAAAGGCATCATTAAAGACAACGGTGCAATTGCCACGATGACTTATTTTGGTGGCGAAAAGTGCGTGCCTGGTTATAACGTCATGGGTATTTGTAAAGCAGCACTGGAAGCAGCAGTCCGCTATCTTGCCTATGACTTTGGCCCTCGTGGAGTACGCGTGAATGCACTCAGCGCCGGCCCACTGAAAACGCTGGCTGGTAGCGCTGCCGGAGTCAGTGAAATGCTGACGATGTATCAGGATATCGCACCACTTTGCAGAAATATAACCCACGATGAAGTGGGACGCAGCGGAGCGTTTCTGCTGTCAGATTTCTCAGATGGAATCACCGGCGAAGTATTGCACATCGATGGTGGATACAACGCCATGGGGTCACCAGGGCGGTTACTCGACAAAGTGCGTGAACTGCAACAGGGTAATCAATAAAAATCCCCCTGGTATAGATTCCCTGATGGTTCAAATCAAACAGATAGCGATCGCTGTTATTGAAAACAACGATCGCTTTCTTGTTGGTACGCGTCGACCGACCGATTCACTTCCTGGCTATCGTGAGTTCCCCGGAGGGAAAATTGAACCGGGAGAATCGGCACCCGCAGCAGCGATCCGGGAATCTAAGGAAGAGTCCGGGCTGTCCGTCCGGGCGATCGGATTGTACGACGTAGTAACGCATCATTACGACCATGCCAGTGTCGAACTACACTTCGTTGCTTGCGAAGTGCTCGAGCCAGCTGCTCCAGGCAATGGATTTGAATGGATTGCCAGAAACCAGTTGGCTAAGTTGCAGTTTCCCGCTGGAAACGCGCAGATCCTGAATGCGATCGCCAACTCGATTGCTCCACGTCCTCTGAATTGAATTCGTCATTTTTATTGGGTTCAATACGATTCACACAAATTGGGCTAGGCTCAATTCTGCAATCCGAGGTCTAATGGCCGAAGCCTGAGGTACAGGATGTACCAATTGAGCAGGCACCACCAATCAACACGCAGGGAAGCGTAAGGGGTTAGGCATGGATGCGCGGATGGTAGCACTGGCTGTGGCAGTGCTGGCTTGTTCGTTGACCGGAGCAAGCTTTAGAACACAGAATTTCGTCGTCACAGCGTCAAGTCCTGCGATGGCAAGAGAAGTTGCAGTTGCTGCTGAACGCTTTCGCAAAGAACTTGCGGATGAGTGGCTTGGGTATCAATTAAAACCCTGGCATCAACCTGTACCCATTCGTGTGCACACCGCAGGCCATCTTGGAGCAGGTGGTGTGACGAGTTTCGTCTTTGTCGACAATATCCCTCAACAGTGGCAAATGACGTTGCAGGGAACTCGGCAACGCGTTCTCGATTCGGTCCTGCCTCATGAAATTAGCCATGCAGTTTTTGCGACACACTTCGGGCGACCTCTGCCTCGTTGGGCAGATGAAGGAGCATGCACGACAGTTGAACATGACTCCGAAAAAAAGAAACAGCATTCCCTGCTTCTTCGATACCTGACAACAAACCGCGGTATTCCTTTTAATCAAATGCTTCGGATGAAAGAGTATCCAAGAGATATTATGACGCTGTATTCTCAGGGCTTTTCTGTGAGTCAGTATTTGATTGCATACCGGGGGAAGCGGACATTTATTAAGTTCCTGGAGCATGCAATGGACAATCAGGATTGGGATGAGGCCATTCGTCAGTATTATCCTTTTCAACACGCTTCAGACCTACAAACGAAATGGGTGTCCTGGGTCGGGCAGGGGAGTCCTCAAATAACACCGTTGCGAAATCAACAAAATATCACTTTGGCGAGTGCGAAGTCGTCGCCGAAACAGAATCATGACGTCTCTCAAAATGTAACAGTCGCCGATGAGAAACTCGTGCCGATCGGCTATCAAGCGGATCTGGGTCAATCCGGTAGCCTGACCTCTCAATCGAAGAATATTCAGGCACAAGTGGGAGACGGTTGGACTTCACGCCATAAGAGTCGCAACGTTTCCCGTGAATCCGAGACGCTTGCCAGTTTCTCACGAGTAATTCATCGCGGTGAATCAAACAAGACCGAGTTGAGTCGTCCGCGTTCCGTGAATCAATCTCAGCCTGTGATTCTTCAGGCCAGTGCCGAGTCCGGAGTATCGAGTCGGGTAACCGCAGTATCTCCGCCGTCTCGCTCACAACAAGCTGGCGGGTCGAGTCTGAAGTGGGTATCGCCGCGATAAGTTATGATAGGGCGACACCGTCCTCTTGTATTTAACTCATTTTTGTTGTGATTCACTATGCAACCATTCCACCTTGCTGTTCCCGTACATGACGTCGTTGTTGCCAGAAAGTTCTATCACGAAGTTATTGGTTGTCGTGAAGGTCGATCCGACACTCGTTGGGTCGATTTCAATCTGTTTGGTCACCAATTTGTGATCCATCAGAAAGATGGAATGCAGGTGGAACGTAGTACCAATCCGGTCGACGGCCATGATGTACCGATTCCGCACTTTGGTGTCGTGCTCGAGTGGCAACAGTGGCATGAATTTGCCGACCGGTTAAAGTCACATCAAATTGAATTTGTCATTGAACCTTGTATCAGGTTTGAAGGACAGGTTGGCGAGCAGGCAACTATGTTCTTCCTCGATCCAAGCGGAAATGCACTAGAATTTAAAGCCTTTAAAGATCCATCCCAGTTGTTTGCCACTTAGTTTACCGATTTTTCTATTTTAAGCGGCTACGCGCAGTAACGGGTATCTCTGCTACATTCGGTATAACTCGAGCTGATCAGGCAATCAGAGTCCGGATATCCGGAGAGTGGTCTTTTCAGCTGAAATATTCGCTTTTGGAGTGTCTGTTGGCTCGTCCATTCAATTCTACAGAGATAAGTCTTAAGTTTGGTTGCGCGCTGCGTAGCCCTCTGTTGGATGTGAGTCAGTTATGTCGTGATCTTTACATACAGTTCTTTTTTGTTCGGACTTGGCTGGACTTATGTCATTTGGCAGACTGAAGTTATGGGGAGGCAGGACTGAGTAGCTGAATTTGAACTAGATCACATCGAAGACGGAGTCGAAGTTGAAGAAGAAATCGATGCGGCTAGGCTCATCGACTGCGGGATGTATACGCAGCTGGTGTTTGATTGGAAACCATACTGGGCATTTGGGATGCGGTATTAGTATGTCAACGGACGCGGTGATAGTCTCGACTCCCACTGTGAACCAATGTCCAGTTCACTGGATCCCACACATGATCGCCGGAGCCGGTTTTCACCGATAGTGTTATGGACGCTTTCGCATTTTACCCGAGTGCGACTGCAATATAATTATGATCATGCATAGCATCCTGATTCGGAGCATGGTGGCGAATCTCATGGAGTTTGGCTTGGAATTGACTTCATGATTGGTAAACAACCGGCCCATCGTTTTTAATAGGGATGTTGGTAAAGGCACTAAGCATTTTATTATTTACGAACGAGGTGTTTCTAAATGCGACAATTGAGCACCGCTCTTTGGCTATTGTTAGGCTTTACAACAGTCACTCAGGCCCAGTCGGTACAATATCACTCTCTTAAGGACAGCGCAACTGTATCTACAGTTGCAACCGTAGTTAAAGATTTACCGTTGCTTCATACGGATCAGATTTGGTCGACAGATATTGATACTTTGTGGAATAGGATTGAGGCCATTCTAAAGCGGTCACATTCGGAATTGAACCAGGTCGTCAAATGCAATCTCTATGCAAGCGACGCCGGGAAACTCGCCAGTTTACAACAGTCGGTAGCCAGCCGATTTGAAAAGGGGCATGTTCCTGCATTATGTTCGGTCGTAACTCCACTTCCGGACGGATGTTCTTATGCTTTGGATGTGGTGGCAGTGTCTAAAACGGAAGTGAATCGCGTCGAACTTCTGGAACAGGATCATACACAAATCAGTTTGATGCCGGCAGGCAAGAGAATTTACATTTCCGGCCAGGCAGCTCGGGATGAGGACTTAAAAACAGCCTCAGTCAAGACGCTTGAAGGCTTGCTCAAAACGGTTGAGTTCCTCAATCGTAGCCAACAGGATGTAGTTGCCTTAAAAGCCTTCCTCACGCCAATGCAAAAAAAACAATACGTTCAGCAGGCAGTTACCGAAGTTTTTGGCAGAGGCGAAGAGCCTCCGCTCGTACTGGTCGATTGGAAGTCGTCTGACACACTTCCAGTGGAAATTGAGATGATTGTTTGGGGTGGGCAGTCTGACAAAACCCAACCGGTACTTGAGTATCTAACACCACCGGAGCTGACCTCATCACCTGTGTTTAGCCGTGTCTGTAGAGTTAATTCGGGGGCAACCTGTTACCTCAGTGGTGTGTCAGCACCTCACGCGAACAGTGAAAGTGAAGTTAAGCAGACTTTTGGTTTACTTCAGCAAGTGCTGGAACGCGTGGACTCTGATATGCACCACTTAGTCAAAGCAACGTATTATGTGACGAAGGGGGATGTCAGTGCATCATTGGGTGCCGTGCGAAAGAAAGTCTATCATCCCGAGCGTCCTCCGTCTGCTTCGAAAGCGACAGTGGAAACGATCTCTAAGTCGCAGCCCAGATTCCTAATGGATATGATCGCAGTACCGGTTAAGAAACAATAATATCGCTTGGACTGTGGAGAGAATTGTGAACTTGGAAAATACTCGCGTAAGCGTCGTAGGTTTGGGAACGATGGGCCATGGGATTGCTCAGACCATCGCCTTAGCGGGTTGTCAGGTTCAGGCGTATGATTCGGATTCGGGTTTGACGAGTGCATTACATGACAGGGTCACAAAAAACCTACAAACGATGGTGGCTAATGGTGCTCTGAGCAACGTTGACGAGGATTCTGTACTTTCCCGAATTCAGCGTTGTTCTAGCGAAACGGAGGCACTGTCAGACAGTGGCTTTGTCATCGAGGCCATCGCTGAGGATCTTGCCGTGAAGCAGGCGTTTTTCTCCCGTTGTGAAGACATTGTTTCGGAGTCCACGATTCTAGCGAGTAACACCTCGAGTTTCCCGATGTCGGCTATGGCCTCAGAGTTAAAACATCCGGAACGAGCGATTAACACGCATTGGTTCAATCCTCCCCATATAATTCCCGTTGTCGAAGTGGTGCCGGGAGTAAAGACAGATGAAGAGACGATCGACAAAGCCACCACCTTTTTGAAAGCACTCGGAAAACATCCCGTCCGTATTCATCAGGAACTCCCGGGGTTTGTATTGAATCGACTGCAGGTTGCTCTGTTTCGGGAAATGCTTGATCTGGTTGGACGGGGAGTCATCTCTGCCGAAGATCTGGACATTGCGGTTAGAGGAAGTTTGGGATTGAGATGGGCAGCCGTTGGTCCTATGAAAGTGGGCGACTTTGGTGGCTGGGATATTCTCTCGAAAGTGTATCAGGTACTGGCAAGTGAAATCCGTAGTGACACATCTCTACCGGAGGTCCTACAGGATATGCAATCCAGCGGCAACGTTGGCCTAAAAGCCGGAAAGGGTTTTTTTGAGTTTCCCAGTGAAGATCAACACGAAGTGGTGGCCGATAAGGACCAAAAGTTCATGGCCTGGGCAAAACTGCTAAAGGATGCCTATCAGGATTAAAGTGACCGAAGCTAGCCAACATTGAATAAGCGTGCGGCATTGTTCCAAAATATGTCTTCGATTTGATTGTCAGTCAGTTTTTCTGACCAGCAGGCCCATTTGAGTGAACGCAGATGTTCCAGCCCCACCAGCACGGGAGTGACTTGTGCATGTTTTTCACCCCATACCGGCGAATCTTCGTAGAGCCATAGAAATGAATCAGCCACTCCTAAGCTACGGCCACGAAGATGACTTACGGGATAATCACAACCGTACATAAATCGCTCATGTCCCAGAATACGAAAGATTGCCTGATGGGCCAGAGGTTCACAGTTAGCACTACTATCAAACCACAGATTAGCCAGTCCTTTTAACTTAGGGAGTCCACGCAGATTGTGACTCGGTTGAAATGCTCGGGCAGAGTGAGCCAGAATCAGTTGCATTTTTGGATATTTCTCGCAGTAATACCGAATGCACTCAATATTGGCATCGTTGGCTAGTGCCTCCTTTTTGACAAGGTGCAACGTGATGAACCACTCTTGTTCATGACACAGCTTTACCTGATGTTCTGGTAGAAATTCCTGAATATCGGCTTCCCATGTTGGTTCTGTCTTGGCCATGGTGTGATAACATTTTAAACCAGTCGCACCCAGTCGAGTGGCATGCTCCAGAATCCAGTCACAATCATCGTCTGGCTTGACAAAGAAGTTGCAACGGTTCGAGGGGTGTGCATCTTTTTGCTGGGCGGCCCATTCGTTGGCTTCCAATTGATATGACAGCGAATCTTTGCCAACAAAAGGAATAAACATTGCGCGTGTTGGCCGGTTCCCATGCAATTGGGTCATGGCGGATTGATAGTCATTCCAGGCGACGGCCTGTTCCGTGAATGGATAGAATTCCGGCTTCCATATATGCGTATGCGCATCATAGATACGATCCGGCAGAAAAGGATCTATTTCGCGTTTATAGAATTCAAGGTCGTCTGGTAAATTCACGATTCGCTCGTCAGAAAAATGTTTTTTGTCGTCTTTAGACTACAATCTGTGCCGTAGTTATGCATGAATTGTATGATTTCGTGGATTGATAGTCACGGTCTTCTATTTCTAAGATGAGATGTGGTTCATCTGATGTGTTGGAAAAGGTTGGAGGTGCTTGATGCTGAAGAAATGTTATATCAACCAAATAGGAAAATACTTACCAGGTAATCCTATTTCGAACGATGAAATGGAAGAGTATTTGGGAAAGATCGGGGGAGTATCATCTCGAGTGGGGCCCAAGGTCTTGAAGCAAAACAAGATTGAGAGCCGTTATTACGCTTTAGATAAGCACCAGAATACAACCATTTCAAATGCTGCGATGGCGGCGCATGCGATACGAGATGCCATTAGTCGTTCAGAGATTAGTCTTGATGATCTGCAGCTATTAGTCACCGCCACCAGTCAGGGGGACCTGCCTCTTCCGGGATTCGCTAGTATGGTTCATGGGGAACTCAAGAATCAGCCATGTGAGATTGCCTCGCTTCACGGAATTTGCGCCAGCAGTGTTTTGGCATTGAGGCACAGTGTATCAGCAGTGAAAGCTGGTGAAGTTTCAAAGTCGGCAGTGGTGGCCAGTGAGCTGGCAAGTCGACTGCTGAAGGCTACTCGTTTTGAAGAACAGGGGTTTGGCAAGGAAAAGAGACTGCCCTTTGAGACAGAGTTCTTGCGTTGGATGCTTTCCGATGGAGCTGGAGCTTTGTTAATATCCGACCAGCCAAATTCCACGGGATTATCGATCGAAGTTGAATCGATCCATATCAAATCCTATGCCAGTCAGTTTGCTCCCTGTATGTATGTAGGCAAGAAAGACAATGTGTCCAACGATGAAGTTTATGGTTGGTTAGATTATCCCGGATACATAGAAGCTGCGCGTGATGGTGC
>CEUY01017753.1_pt1 | contig 12616 bp, 15 predicted proteins | sample 361481 | NCBI WGS metagenome assembly CEUY01 (sample SAMEA2622737, study PRJEB7988) | marine metagenome | isolation source: saline water (ENVO:00002010), including
CTAGATGTGAAGACCCTACAGACAAATTTGATTGCATGCATGATCCAAGGACTTTTTTAACTTTTCAATTATCAGCACCTAGATATATTCCTGAAAGCCCTACAATTCTAAAACCTCAAACAGAAATTGCAGCAGGTGTTTACCATGATTTTCCTTTTTCAATAGAAGAAATAGAGCCTCCACCTAAAAAAGGTATAGTTATTGAACAATCAAAGTATGAAGTAAAGATGAAAGTTCAATAAAAAACGCTCAGTTCCATTTATTCCACATTTATTGAATTGTAAAGAACAGTATAAAAACTTTCACATACTGGCATATCAATACCATTATTTTTTCCAATCTTTAACGCTGCTCCCATTAAATCATCAAGCTCTAAAGGTTTCCCAGATAAAATATCTTGCTGAAGAGATGATTGAATATTTTCTTTATCTTTCAAAAGATAATTAAGATTTTTTTCAACCAAATCACTAGGTAGAAAAACACCTTTTGATTTAGCAACTAAATATATTTCCTGCATCATTTTTTCACAAATTGATTTTCCATATGGAGAATCTAAAATATCCACGAAAGATGACCTTGTGCTAGCCATAATTGGCCCAATTGCTCCTACCAAAATTAATTTTGACCACAATACACTTTCTATATCATTAGATATTTCTATTTGAATACCTTTTACGGATAATACTTCTTTTACACTATTTAAATATTTAAAAGTATTTTTTCTATGACCAAAACGAATTAAAGCTGTCTCTCCAGTCTGAGTGACCGTTCCTGGATTTTCTCTTGAAACTTCAATATATGTAGATCCTTCTAACAAATTTTCCCATCCATACTCTTTGGAAATTTGATCTGCACTAGAAATCCCATTCTGAATTGTTAAAATAATTGTCTTATTACCAACTAGAGGACTCATTTCTTTTATAGCAATTTTGTTGGAGTAAGTCTTAACACAATATAAAATTAAATCCACTTCTCCCACAAAATCAGGAGAGTCGATAGCATTCACAGGGATAACAAAATTATCCCAAAATGATTTAACTGAAACACCAGAGGAACTCAATTTCTTTAGATGTTCTCCTCTTGCAATAAAAACTACATCTAAACCTGCTTTAGATAACATAGATCCAAAATAAGTACCTACAGCACCTGAACCCATAATCACAATTTTTTTAATTTCAATTCGATTCATAAAATTTTAAGATTTTTTGAATTATAATTACATAATTGTATTCTTATTAGATCATATAAAATAAAAATATTAGAGTATACAGTATTTAGGAAAAAACAATTAGAGAAAATAATAGAAAATTAAACGAGTTAAGACCTATAGAAATTGTAACTGGAATCGTGAAAAATGCAGATGGATCTGTTCTAATTAAAACTGGAAATACTCACGTAATTTGTACTGCAACAATTTCTGAAAAAATTCCTCCCTGGTTATCTAATCAAGGATGGATTACAGCAGAATACTCTATGCTTCCAGCATCGACATCTTCTAGAGTTTCTAGAGAAATAACCAAAGGAAAGAAAAATTCCCGATCTCAAGAAATACAACGTTTGATAGGAAGATCATTAAGGTCATCATTAGATTTAAAATTATTAGGAGAAAAAACAATTACTATTGATTGTGATGTTTTAAATGCTGATGGAGGAACAAGAACAGCATCTATTACTGGAGGGTATATAGCCCTAAAAATAGCTCTTAATAAAATATTCAATGAAAAAAAAATAAACAACGAAATATTAACTCCTATAGCTGCCACAAGCATAGGAATAGTCAAAAAAAAAGTTTTACTAGACTTAAATTATGAGGAAGACTCTCAAGCAGATGTAGATTTAAATATCGTAATGAATTCAAAATTAGAAATTATAGAAATTCAAGGAACAGCAGAAAAAAAATCTTTTTCTAGAAAAAAATTAAATGAAATGTTAGATATAGGAACCGAGGGAATAAAAAAAATATTAGCTATACAAGAAGAGTTCTAATTTGAATATAAAAATAATAAAAAAATTTGTTCCTATTTCTGTAATTGGAGCCAGCAATACTGATAAGAAAAATTTAAGTACAGCTTTCAAGGTAGGTCAACTAATTGCTTCAAATAAAGGAGTTGTTATATGTGGTGGATTGGGGGGAATAATGGAATCTGTATGTAAAGGTGCTAAAAGTAAAAATGGACTTACTGTAGGAATATTGCCTGGAAATGATCCCAACGATTCTAATGATTGGGTAGACATAAAAATTCCAACAGGAATTGGATATGCTAGAAATGTTTTGGTAGTGAATGCAAGTAAAGTTTCTATAGCGATTTCTGGTGCTTTTGGAACTCTCTCTGAAATAGGTCATGCTCTTGCAGAAAATAAAAAAGTGATCGGTCTCAATACTTGGAATCTAGACCAAAAACATATTGATTACAATAATATAGATATAATACATCAAGATACTCCAGAAAAAGCTGTAAAATTAGCTTTCAAATATGCACTAGAACAATAACAAATATAATATGACTGCAAGAATAAAAAGAATAATAGCAAGACAAGTACTAGACTCTAGAGGAAATCCTACAATATGGACAGCAGTAATTACTGATAAAAACGAGAAGTATTATAGTGTAGTTCCCTCAGGAGCAAGTAAAGGATCTAGGGAAGCTTTAGAGTTAAGAGACAATAATAATAAAAATTTCAACGGGAAAAGTGTCCTAACAGCAATATCAAATACAAACAATAAAATTTCTGAACAACTAAAAGGCCAAAAAGTAACTGATCAGAAAGAAATAGACCAAATAATGATTGATCTAGATGGAACTAAAACCAAAGGTTCTTTAGGAGCTAATGCTATTTTGGGGGTATCAATGGCGTTAGCTAGGGCAGGAGCTAAAGAAGAAAATGTAGAATTATTCCAGTATATTAGAAAAATATATGATCCCCTCGATGATTCTTGGAATTATTCCACGAAATATCTTGAAAACTTCTCTGACTCAATGCCTACAAAAAATTATTTCTTACCTAATCCTATGTTTAATATGATTAACGGAGGATCTCACGCATTCAATTCAACAGATTTTCAAGAATATATGGTCGTACCTATAATAGGAAACTTTCAAAAATCTCTTCAATGTGGATTTGATATTTACAATGAATTGAAAATCATTATAGAAAACAAGAAACTTCCTTCAACAGTTGGAGATGAAGGAGGATTTGCTATTTCTAGTATTAATAATTCTGATCCTTTAGATTTACTTATTGAAGCAACATTAAATACCAAATGGATACCCGGAAAAGATGTGAAATTTGCTCTAGATATAGCTGCATCAGAATTTTTTGATAAAGAAAAAAATATATATGAACTCAAATCAGAAAAACTAAAATTAAATTCTGAAGAACTAGTTACAATCTATGAATCACTAATTTCTAAATATCCTATTTACAGTATTGAAGATGGACTTTCAGAAGATGATTGGGATGGGTGGAAAAAAATGACATCAAAAATAGGAACTGATATTCAACTAATTGGGGATGATTTATTTGTTACTCAAAAGGAATACTTAGATAAAGGTATAAAAGAAAATTCTGCAAATTCAATACTTATAAAATTAAATCAAGTAGGAACAGTTACAGAAACTATAGAAACAATTATTATGGCTCAAAAAAATAATTTCTCAACTATAATCAGCCATAGATCAGGTGAAACTGAAGATACTTTTATTGCAGATTTAGCAGTAGGGACAAATTCAAACCAATTAAAATCAGGAGCACCTGCTAGAGGAGAACGAATAAGTAAATATAATCGTACTCTTTTGATCGGAGAAAACAATCTAGGGCATTTAAAAACATTAAAAATAAATAAAATAGGAATAAAAGGTTAAAAATATGAAAAAAACAAAAATAGGAATAAATGGTTTTGGACGTATAGGAAGACAACTTACTAAAGCACTTCTTCAAAATTTTTCTCATGAAATAAAAATAGTGGCTATTAATGATTTAGCACCCATTTCAAATTGTGCCCACTTGTTTAAATATGATAGTACATATGGAAATTTTCAAGGAAATATTGATAGTGATGATAATTATCTGATAATTAATAATGAAAAAATCAAAGTCTTTTCAAAAAAATCACCTTCTGAAATACCTTGGAATCAAGAGAATGTAGAAATAGTAGTAGAATCTACAGGTTTTTTTACTGATGCGTCTGATGCTGGAAACCACTTGGGAGATTCTGTAAAAAAAGTAATTATTTCTGCACCAGCAACTAACGAAGACCTGACTTTGGTGTTAGGCGTAAATCAGGATAAGTATGACCCAAGTTCTCATCATATAATATCAAATGCATCATGCACTACAAATTGTGTAGCTCCAATGGTAAAAGTAATTCATGATAGCTTCGGAGTAGAAAATGCTTTAATGTCCACGATTCATTCCTATACTAATGATCAAAAAATTCTAGATCAAATGCATTCAGATTTAAGAAGGGCTAGATCAGCAGCTGAAAATATAATTCCTACTACAACTGGAGCAGCTAAAGCAGTCACAAAAGTTATTCCAGAATTAGAAGGAAAAATAGATGGCATGGCTTACAGAGTTCCTACTGCTACTGTATCAGTGACTGACCTCACATTAACCTTGAAAGATAAAGCTAATACTACTGAAATTAATGCTGAATTTGAAAAATTCAGTAAGAATAGCTTAAAAGGAATTCTAAATTATTCAAATGAACCTTTAGTATCCTCAGACTTCAGAGGGAGTCCTTACAGTGTGACAATAGATGGATTATCTACAAGTTTCGTAGGAAATAACTTTCTTAAAATTGTGGGCTGGTATGACAATGAATGGGGTTATGCTTCAAGAACTGCAGATGTAGTTTCTTTATTAGCATCTAAAGGATCATAATAAAATATAATTTTTGGAATAAGAATGAAATTGTTAACAATTTTAGATTATAATGAAAACACAAAAATAATTATCTGATAAACAGGTTGCAGAATGTCTACAATTAACTCAACAAATAAAAACGGTAACACTTCTTCAAATAAAGAATGGAAACAATTAGAAAAACCCAAGACTGGAAGCTGGACAGTAAAAGGAGGTTTAGCTCAAATGTTAAAGGGTGGAGTAATAATGGATGTTGTTACCTCAGAACACGCTAAGATAGCTGAAGATGCAGGAGCAGTGGCTGTTATGGCACTAGAAAGAGTCCCTGCAGATATAAGAGCAGATGGAGGAGTGGCTAGAATGTCAGATCCTGAGTTGATTTCAGGAATCATAAATTCTGTAAGCATCCCAGTAATGGCTAAATGTAGAATTGGGCACTTCGTTGAGGCACAAATTCTTGAATCTTTAGGTGTAGATTATGCAGATGAATCTGAAGTGCTAACAGAGGCAGATACTAAGCATCATATTAATAAATGGAACTTTAAAATGCCTTTTGTTTGTGGAGCAAGAAATCTAGGTGAAGCCTTAAGAAGAATTGGAGAAGGGGCTGCTATGATAAGAACTAAAGGAGAAGCTGGAACTGGAGATGTAGTACAAGCTGTGAGTCATGCTAGATCTGTACTTGGTCATATACAAAAAATTACTATCATGTCAGAAGAAGAATTAATGACCGAAGCGAAAAATATTGGAGCTCCTTATGAATTACTAATTGAAATAAAAAGATCTGGAAAATTACCAGTTGTAAATTTTGCAGCTGGTGGAATTGCAACACCTGCAGATGCTGCCTTAATGATGCAACTAGGTGTAGATGGTGTATTTGTTGGTTCAGGAATTTTTAAATCTGGAAACCCTGCTAAAAGAGCCGAAGCAATAGTAAAGGCGACAACCCATTATAATGATCCAAGCATATTGGCTGAAGTATCTAAAGGTTTAGGAGAGGCAATGGTAGGGATAAATGTATCCACTATACCTGAAGATTCAAGATTAGAAATTAGAGGGTCTTAACAAATCTATATGAAATTGGGTGTACTGGCATTACAAGGAGATTTTAAAGAACACGTAAAATCATTTTCGCAACTGGGAATAGACACTTTAGAAATACGTAATCCAGAGGAATTAAGTAATTTAAATGGTTTAGTTATCCCTGGTGGCGAAAGCACAACAATAACAAAATTGATTGACATCTATGGTTTCCGTGATGCTATATTAAAATCAGTAAAACAAGGAATGAATATTTGGGGAACATGTGCTGGAATGATTGTTGTATCAAAAAGATTAACAGATCCTTATCCTAACCCTCTAGGTTTAATAGACATAGAAGTTTCAAGAAATTGGTATGGTAGTCAAATTAACAGTTTTGAAGTAGCCATCCCTTTCAAAGAACTTGGCCCCAAAGTATTCCCTGGAATATTTATTAGAGCGCCATATATTTCATCTGTAGATGAATCCAATAAATCTATAAAAGTATTAGCTCGATTATCAGATGGTACACCCGTAGCTATTATTCAAAAACATAAAAATCACAAAATTTTGGTTACTTCCTTTCATCCAGAGCTAACAGATGATCTTAGAGTTCATCAATATTTTGTAAAAATGACTGAATAGATAAAGAGTATATTCTAGTGACATCAAATTATAATTTTCAAGAAGATTTATCTGCTTTAATAAACATACTACCTTTAAGAATTCAAAGATTTCTTAAAAATAATGAAGAATTAGAATCCTTAGTAGAAGTAGTATTAGATCTAGGCAGATTGCCTGAAGTAAGATTTCCAAATGATCAAATTCCAATTCCCGGTAAAGAAGTAACCCATAATGAAATAAATTCTTTTTTAGAAAAAGTAGGAGATTTTGGAGATGATAACCGTGCAGGAGTTGAAAGAACTCTACATAGAATATCTGTAATTAGAAATCGCTTAGGAATTCCTATAGGAGTGACTTGTAGAGTAGGTAGAGCTATATTCGGAACTATAGCTAGCATTGAAGATATAGTCTTGAGAGGTGAAAGTGTTTTACTATTAGGAAAACCAGGTGTAGGAAAAACAACAATGCTAAGAGAGGTAGCAAGAGTACTTTCAGGAATAGCAAAAAAAAGAGTGATTATCGTAGATACTTCTAATGAAATAGCTGGAGACGGAGACGTTCCTCACTCTGCAATAGGAAACTCTAGAAGAATGCAAGTTCCCTCGACACCTGAACAACATAAAATAATGGTAGAAGCAGTTGAAAATCATATGCCTGAAGTAATAATTATTGATGAAATGAGTACTGAACTTGAAGCATTAGCAGCTAGAACTATAGCAGAAAGAGGAGTGCAACTTATTGCTACAGCTCATGCAAATAATTTAGAAAATATAGTTAGTAATCCAACCCTTTCAGATTTAGTAGGAGGAACTCAAACTGTTACATTAGGTGATATTGAAGCGAGAAGAAGAAAAACTCAAAAAACAATACTTGAAAGAAAGCATGACCCTACATTCCCGGTTGTTGTAGAAATTAGAAACAGAAAAACTGTAGGAATACACAAAGATGTATCAAAATCAGTAGACAACATTTTAAAAGGTATTACTGTAATCCCTGAGATAAAATCATTAGATGGATCAAATATTTCTGCTCCTAAGATAAAATTACCTGAAAAACAAAAACCAGAATTTTTCAATGATTCTAAACTAATATTTCCATTTGGAGTGCCTAAAAATACCTTAAGAAAATTAATACGAGAAGAAGGAGAACACCTGAAAATTACTGATAATCCAGAAAATGCTGAAATTTTAGTAACTACTAAATCTCATTATGGGAGAAGGCCAACTGCATTGAGAGAAGCTGAGATAAAAGGTATACCCATTTACGTTTTGAGAAAAGGATCAAAAGAGCAAATTAAACAATTTATAAATTCATCCCATAAAATTAAAACTAATCAAAATAATCTTGATTCAAATAATTTAAAGAAAGCTATTGAAGAAACTAATGAAGCTATATTAAAAGTATTAAATGGAAGTGATAAAATTATTCTTTCTCCCCAAAATTCTTATGTTAGAAAATTACAACATCAAATGGTTTTAAGAGAAAAATCTATTATTACGGAAAGTATAGGAGAAGGAAAGTCAAGAAGAGTGGTACTATCCAAGGATTCTTATCAGAATGTCTAAACTAATCTCTATAGAAGGATCAGATGGAACAGGCAAGACAACACAATCTCTTGCTCTTGTTAACAATTTTAAAAAGCATAACAAAGAAGCAATTCTGGCTAGAGAGCCAGGTGGTACTAATATTGGAGAAATTCTTAGAAAAATACTTAAAAATGATAAAAATATTGAACCTCTATCTGAATTATTATTATTCCAAGCTGCTAGAACAGAATTAATAGAAAAAATTATTTTTCCCGCACTAAAATCAAATAAAATAGTAGTAGTTGATAGATATAAAGATTCTACTTTAGCATACCAAGGTTTTGGAAGAGGGTTAGATATAGAACTAATTAATTTATTAAACAATATTTCTACACAAAATCTTGAACCAGATTTAACTATTCTACTTGATATGCCTGTTGAAGAAGCTATAAACAGAACATCTCAAAGACAACAAGTTTCTCAACAAATAACAGAAACAAATTTTGAAGATGAATCTATAGATTTCCATACTAGAGTATCTAATGGATTTAGGACTTTAGCTAAAAAATCAGACAAATGGATAATTGTAAATGGATCACTGGACATCAATCAAATATCAGAAATAATTTGGAAATCAGTAAAAAATTTATTTGATTAACTTTGTTTTTTCCAATCATTAATTATTTGAATATCATGGTCAAAAGCCAATTCGGGTAATTCAGTTAATAAAAACTCTTTAACTTCATCAATTTCATGGTTCATCTTTATATTGCCTGATAAAACTTTGGCTTCATAAGCACATAAGATTATTGGGTTATCATTATAAGAATATACTCCTATTAAATTAGATACTTCGATTTTTAAATTGGTTTCTTCCATAACTTCTCTTTTCAATGCATCTTCAAGTTTTTCACCTCTATCTACAAAACCAGATGGAAAACTCCAACTACCCATAGAAGGATTAATAGCTCTTTTAACTAATAAGATGCTTTGATTCTGAAAAATTATAGCTGCCACTGCAACTTTAGGGTCCAAATAAATTATAGTCTTACAATTATTACAGTAATAATGTTTTTTCAAAAACTTTATTGGACCTGAACAATTACTACAATAATTTAATTTTTCCATAAGAGAACTTTAACAGTGTCGAAGAAAATATCCTATTCTTAAAAAAAATAATAAAGTAAATACAAATACAAATAACACAGGAGAAAAATGCCAATCATAAATATTACTTGGTATGAAGGACCAACAGATGAACAAAAAAAGAAAGTCGCTGATTCAGTGACTAAATCAATTGTCAAAATATTGGACACCCCAGAATATCCATGCAAACCTGATGTAGTACAAATTATTTTTAACGATATAAAAAAATCTAATGTATCTAGAGCCGGAATTATCCAAGGATAATTAATCTAATAAAGAAATCAATTAGAACAATTTTTATAAATCTACTTTTAGAGTTCCTATAGGTCTTCTATCATCGCAATACCACAATTCATTATCTTTAATAGTCATTCCATGGACTTCCACATTTCCAGGGACTCTAAAAGCATCATACACTCTACCATCACTTAATCTAATTTTGCTTATTACACCCATAGCAGTATCAGCAGCCCAAATCATTCCTTCTTCTTGAGCCCAAGCAATTCCATGAACTCTAAATCCAGGCACTTTTACCCTATCAACTTCTTTCCAATTTTTGGGATCCATAATATGAATATATTGAGATGGAGGAGATGCAATAAACAATAATCCATCTTTCCACTCAAGTCCATGATCACCTGTTGGAGTTAACTCTTCTTCTTTTGCGAAAGCTTCGCTTGTAGCATTAATTCCAGCACCCGGCGAATCATATATTTGAATTGTTTTACCAGAACTACTGTCTATTTTATGAATCTTACAATCATATGTAGAAGATATCCAAATATTCTCTTCAGAGTCTAAAGTTATCCCAGAAGAACGGTCTGTAGTAGTTTGTAACTCTTTAATAATTTTTCCTGATTCCCAATCCAATAGATGAACTTTAGAATTCCCTTGATCTACAATCCATAAACCATCTTGAGAGGCTTGAAGCCCATTAGGTTTAGGACCAGGAGACACCATAAGTTGAATAGGAGATGCATATCTAACTTTCATAAATAATCCTTACTATCTTTATTAATGAATTTTAATATAACAACATAATAATAAAAATCAAAAATCAATAAAAATCCACCTTGAATTATCACTCCAATTCCATGTCCCTGATTAATATCAAATATTCCAAAAAACAAAAATATACCTGCTAACACATAGAATAAATCTAAAATCGAATTTATTCCTAAAATCTTCTTTAATTTAGACAAATTTTGAATATGAGATTGATTTCTAATCTTCCTAACAATAAAAGGAAATATAGCTATCAAACAATCTATTAAACCCCAAATAATAAATTGAAAGCCAATAGCATTAATAAAAGAATTATCAAAAAAAAATAGAATTACTCCATTCAAAGATGAACATAATCCCCAAATAAAAAGATTTAATGAAATTTCATGTTCAACATTTTTGATTTTCATTAACGTATGATAAATAAAATATTATTTTTTAAGAATTATACTATTAATAAAATTATATAATCTTATTCTAAAAAACTGATTTAAATGACTAAAGCTTTTATTGAAATATACACTACTCATGATTGTTCTTTCTGTAAACAAGCAAAGAATCTTTTGAACAAATATTCATTAGAATTCATAGAACATAATGTTGATTCCCAAGTTAATCGTGAACTAATGAAGAAAAGAGCAAAAGGAAATTATTCAGTACCTCAAATATTTATAAATAAAAAATTGATTGGAGGATTTAAAGAATTAGCCATATTACATAAGACAGGAAAACTGAAAAGTTTATTAAGTTAAATTTATGCAAAAATTCAATTAAAAATGTTAATGTATAAAAATATACTTAACTATTAAGGAAATTTTATGACTACTTATGAATGTGGAGATTGTGGAATGGGAATTGGAACTTTAAATTGCTCTTGCGGAGTAGAATTAGTTCATGGATCTATATTGACTGAAGATGGAGAAACCGTTCAAGTGTCTCAATGTCCAAAAGGATGTGGAAAAATTAAATCTCCAACTTGTTGTGGCACTGATATGAATCCATCAAACTAACAACCCATTCTAAATCTAATCTCATGAAATATGATGCTATTGTAATTGGATCTGGTTCAGCAGGATCAATTATTGCAACGCGTTTAAGCGAACAAAAAGACAAATCTATCCTATTGATAGAAGCTGGTCCTGACTATGAAAACATAGATAGTTTACCTAATGAAATTAAATATGGTTATTCTACTGGAACAGACAACAATCAGTTTTCTCAAAATCATGACTGGAAATTCGTAGGCCAAGCAACAAAACTTGCACCTAAAATGTCGGTTCCTAGAGGAAAAGTAACAGGTGGATCTAGTGCTATAAATGGTCAAATATTTTTTAGAGGAGCGCCTGAAGATTATGATGAATGGGCTTCTCAAGGAAATGATGAATGGAATTATATAAAATTACTCCCTTATTTCAGAAAATTAGAAACAGATCTTGATTTTCAAGATGATTTTCATGGAACCGACGGTCCAATAATGGTCAGAAGACACTTTAGAGATGAATTAACACCACAAGATGATGCTTTTTACCAAGCTTGCCTTGATAATAATTATGGAGAAAGTAAAGATCTCAATCACCCTGAATCAACTGGAGTAAGCCCTACACCTATTAACAATATAAAAGGAATTAGATGGAGTACTGCAATAGGATACTTGGATTTATCTAGACATAGATTGAATCTGACCATTAAATCAAATTGCTTTGTTAGAAAAATATTATTCAATAAAGAAAAAGCTATAGGAGTACAAGTAGAAAGTAAAGGTGAAGTCTTTGAAGTATTAGGGAAAAAAATTATTCTATGTGCAGGAGCTGTAGGCTCACCTCATTTATTATTGTTATCAGGATTGGGTCCTAAAAATCAACTTAAAAAATATAACATACCAATAATTAAAGATTTACAAGGGGTAGGAAAAAATCTGAGTGACCATCCTATTGTGTGGGTTACTTATAAGACTAAAAAGTCTTTTACGTTAAATCCCTTAACTTATTCTATGCAAGTTTTATGTCGTTATACTGCAAAGAATTCAAAGTTCAGAAATGACATGTTATTAGTTATGTCTAATTATGCTCATGATAATAAAACCACAAAAAAATATCCTGCTCATCCAGATAATTTGCTATCACGGAATTCAGGAAAGCCTTTAGGTATTAGAATAATAGTCGGACTTTGGCTAGCAGAAAGTAAAGGAGAATTATCTCTAACATCTAACGACCCAAAAGTTCAGCCATTTTTAAATTTCAATTATTTAAACACAGAGTTCGATAAGAAAAGGATGAGAGAAGCAATACATAAGGCTATAGAGTTAGGAAACCATGCTTCTTTTAAAGATATTATAGAAAAAAGAGTTGACCCTACTGATGAAGATTTAGAATCAGATATTGATCTAAATAAATGGCTTTTAAAAAATTCTATGACAGGTCAGCATATAT
>CEUY01044114.1_pt1 | contig 12557 bp, 15 predicted proteins | sample 361481 | NCBI WGS metagenome assembly CEUY01 (sample SAMEA2622737, study PRJEB7988) | marine metagenome | isolation source: saline water (ENVO:00002010), including
AACAATTCGTGCTAATTAATGCGATTGATGCAAAATCAAGAGATATTAGTAACGGCAGTAAAGTTCGTGTTTTTAATGATCGTGGTGCATTTGAGGGTGACGCTAAAATAACTGATGATGTTAAAGCTGGTGTTATTGTTGCGACACTTGGGTACTGGAGACAGCTAAATGAAGGAACGGTGAATTGTATTAGTTCAGCTGAATTTGTAAATATGGGTCATGCTCCTACATTTTCTGATAATCTAGTTCAACTTGAATCTGTATAAAATATTTTTTCCAATTAAAACTAATTTAATTTTGATTTAATATTTTTAACAATCAATTTACTGAAGGGTTCGGCACATGTAAATGCAGGCGAGACTGCGTTTAATACGTGAAATGACTTTTCATCACCTTCAAATTTGAAGTCCATTTCAAGTTTTTTGTTTTTTATGTCTATTAATTGAGCTCGTATTCCTGTTTTTCCCCAACTCGTGAAGCTACTCAAATTTTTGTTGCTTAAAAGACTTCCAGCAAGTTTAGTCAATTTATTTTTTGAATATTTTTTTAACTCACTCAAAGCAAGATTTCTAAAACCGAAGTTATTGCACGCAAAGAGCTTTGATTCTAAGGAGATTACTTCGAGAAACTCTTTTAGATTAAAATTATCTAATCCAACATAATTTTCACGCCAGAATGCTGGTATTGCTGTTGGACCAATCACAGCTTTATTATCTACTGTCACGGTTAGATGTACCCCTAAAAAAGGATTTCTTAAATCAGGGACTGGATATACATTTGTCCTTAGTTTTAAGCATTTCTTTTTCTCATAAAGATATAGTCCCTTAAATGGTAGTATTTTTGTATTTTTTGAAAAACCATACTTTTTTGCAATTACATCGGCATATAACCCAGCTGCATTAATTAGATATCCAGGGTCATATTTTCCTGCTTCAGTTGATATAATATTTTTTTTCGTATTTAAAAACTTATTATTATAGATAATTTTTATATTCTGATTTATAACATCTTGTGATACAGATCTTAGAATTTCATTTGGATCGATGGTGGATGTTGTGGGCGAATATAACGCCTTTTCAAAAGTAAAAATACTTGGCTCAATTTCTTTCGCCTGATTTTCTGAAATTAATTCTAATTTAACAGAATTTTCTTGTCCTCGTCGGTATAGTTCATCAAGCCCTTTAAGCTCAGACTCATTTCTTGCAACAACTAATTTACCGCATTGATTAATTTTAAGTTTTTTTTCTAAACAATATTCACGCCAAAAATAATTACCATCACGACACAATTTTGCTTTTAATGAGTTAGCGCTATAATAGAAACCAGCATGTAAAACACCACTATTCCTCCCGCTTGCATGTACACCGAGCTTCTTTTCTTTTTCGATAATAATTATTTCTGAATCTGGAAATTGCTTTTTTAGTTGAAGTGCTACTGTAAGACCAACAATACCTGCACCAATAATTAAAAAATCAGGTTTATATAATGAATTCATTAATATTTTTTTTATATTCCTGATGTATTCTTTTCAACCCAATTCTCACCTATGGACGTCTTTTCTTTTTTCCAAAAAGGTGCATTTGATTTGAGTTCTTCCATAATAAAACGACATCCTTCAAAAGCCTCTTTTCGATGTGCAGACCAAACTGAAACTAAAACAATATGATCGCCTATTTTTATATTACCAATTCTATGAAGTATGATAACCTCCGTTAGTTTCCACTTTTTCTTTGCTGTAGTTGCAATTTGATTTAACGTTTTCTCTGTCATTTTTGGGTAATGCTCGAGAAACATCTTTTCTACTTCACGCCCTTCATTAAAATCCCTCATTGAACCAACGAATGATGCTGTAGCACCATTTTTTCCTATAGTTCCAAGAGTATTTTCATAAAGTTGAATTTCTTTGTATGCGTTAAAAGCATTTTCGCGAATTTCTACTAGCATATTTAACCGCCGGTAACTGGAGGGAAAAAAGCAATCTCATCGCCCTCTTTTGGTTTTTTATCTTTTTTAACATATTCCATATTTATTGTTGCCATCACGTTATCAAATTCGATTTGTTTCGAATCTGTTAAAAGCCGCCATATATCATCAACGGATGATTTTTCATCAATATCAATTATTCTGCTAGATTCACCCATCAATTCACGTAAACTAGCGAAATATTTTATGGTTACTTGCATTTTTTTATATTTTATTGCTATTTAAAAGTTAATATTCACAACAACGTCGTGATTATACCAAAGTGATAAGTTTTTATGTCTAAATTAACGCATTTTAACAAACAAGGCTCTGCGCATATGGTTGATATCGGAGATAAAGCGATAACTCGTCGTCTCGCAATCGCTAGTGGCTCAATAAATATGCAAAAAGAAACAATATCTCTGATAAAAGAAAAAAAACATAAAAAAGGTGACGTTCTGGGAATTGCTCAAGCGGCTGGAATTATGGCTGCAAAAAAAACCAGTGAACTTATTCCGCTTTGCCATCCTCTTTCATTAACACATATAAATATTGAACTTAGTATTGATGAAAAAAAATGTATGGTCCATTGCGAATGTCGTGCTGAAGCCGAGGGTAAAACTGGCGTCGAAATGGAAGCACTTACATCCGTTCAAATAACACTGCTTACAATTTATGATATGTGTAAGGCAGTTGACCGAGGTATGTCTATCTCAGATATTAAACTACTCAAAAAAACAGGTGGAAAGTCCGGTGATTGGACGCGAGATTAGTCATATTTTAAGTATTTGAATCTTTGATCGTCTGGTGTGCCCTCAAGCGCAGACTCATTATCAATACCCGGCTGCCACATAATTACTTCTTCAATTTTATTAGCTAAATCAAAATCTTTTTCTGTTATGCCCTTAGCAGCATGGTTCATTAATTTAACAATAACAAATGCATATGAAACAGTCAGATCAGGGTGATGCCAACCTGCTTCTGCTAAATGACCAACTGTATTCACAACCATTAAAGTCGCCTTCCAGCCACTAGTCTTATACTTACGTCTTATCCAGCCATTTTCATAATTCCAATTTGGTAATTCTTCTTTAAGTCGAGCTTCTATTTCCTCGGGGGTATACGTTTCATCTTGTTCTTTTTTACGCCACTGTGCCATTGATAATCACTCCTTCATTAATAACATTCTTATAATTTACAATATTCTTTTTTAACAGTACATCTCTTATTGCTTTAACCGCGCTATCATCAATTATATTTACACGATCTCTTTTTGTGCAAAGTGCGCCTCTAAAACCCAGATAGTCAGGTTTAAGTGGTGTTAGCTTTTCAATATCCTCAATTTTAAGAGAACCAGCAAGGCCAGTTATTAAATTATAAGATTTAGCTAGTTTAATAAATTGATTAAGCGTCTTATACTTCATTATGCTACGAAGACTATGATTAGATTTACTTTTGGTATCCAGCATAATGCCACGAATATTACTATTCATTAACGAATCTAGTAGATCTATATTTACAATATTTTCAGCAAAAAGAACGATTATTATATTAATATTTTTTTTACTACATTCATTAATTTTTGTTATAAAATAATCAGAAGCTTTTTTGTTAAATAAACCTACTTTAACAAAATCAACACCTAAATTTGCAGTCTTAATAATTCGATTAGAAAGTTTTGGGTCATTTGGCTCAACATCGCCAATAGTTGCGCTTACTGGTATACGATTATTAACTAGCTCTACAACTGAAGATATAATTTCCTTATCAAGCTGGCCTAAAACCCCTAATCTTGGGTTTTTTAAATCAATGATGTCAACTTTATGTTTTAAGGCAATCTTTGCTTCTTCGAACGAAGCTACGCTAGCCAGCATTCCGGTCATGTGTATTATCCTCTTTTATCGTTTTTCTATATGCTTCTACTTTTTGCATCAACCATTGCCATGCAGTAAGTTCATTTTTCCCTGCTGTTTTTTCAATTGCAATAGATAAATACTCGATCTCTTGTTCTATCTTTTCAGCAGGCAACCTATCCAGCCTACTAACTAATATAGCGAGTTCAAGCACCGCTGCTTGTGCACGGTTAAAACCTCTAAAGGGATGATGTGTTTCCTCGTAAACTGAGTTACAGTAGAAACGCGGACGAAGTTCATCATCATCAAATGATGTTAATTCGAGCTCAATATGGCTCAACGCTGCCTCTAATCGATATCCTTTTATTTTATTTGTAGGTATTAATTCCCAATCTTTACGATTGGTTAAACATCCAGCAAATATCCTAACATCATCAATCCTATTTACTACAGCAGTTTTAGTCCTTGTTATATTTTCAAGTGTAGCAGATGGTTTAAATGGAGAAACAATAACCTGCTGATTTTCCTCACGTATACCCATCGGAGCAATATGAACTGTATCATCTTCATTAATAGTAGTGACTATAACTTCCTGAATCATTTTTTTCTCTTTCTGTTTCGACTTGCTTTTAAAGTACTACCCTCATCCTTATACTCATTCGTTTTTTTTCTTAACTCTCTCATGTTATGAGTTGCTTTCAAATCCTCTTTTCTTTGTTCGTCTGTCCTTTTTCTAGAGCAAACTCCCCAATCCAGTTCTTCATCTTGCATATAATTTTTACCTAATTGCCATGCAATCTGGGCTCTACCAAGCTCAACTCCTATATAAAATGCATGAGGAGCATCATCTTGCAATAATTCAAGTTTCGAAAACAATTCAAAGGGATTTGTGTCAATAAAAATACCGTCTCTGTTGTAAACATGAATTCCATTTTCACTAACCTGAATTCGATAACTCGGGTCCTTAATTTCTTCATAAAACTCTTGAATCTCATCTGTATTGTATTGGAAAGGTCTTCTTTCATGCATACCTAGCAATGAACTGTCTATTCCTTTTGGTATGGCTGTATCTTGTCGTGCGCTATAAAAAATACGTCTTGCTATATCTGCTTCGCGAACTGTACTACGGCAATGTGCACTAACTTGAGTTGCTAAGATAGCATCTAAATGCATTTCTGATATTAGTCCGAATAAAATTGCATTTATTCCGGTTGTGTCTGCCTCTGTAAGTTCCGTTAAATTACCTACCCCCATCATTATATTAATATCAGGATATTCTTGACGTAATTCGTGGTAACGGATAATCGATTTAGTGAACCCGAAATGAATTGGATCGAGGATAGGATCTGCATAAAAAGGACGGTTTTTTTTCATGAATGTTTCAATCACCGAATATAAGGATTTCATATCCGTATGTTTTTCTGGAATTAGTATAGGCGTTGAACTGACCTCATCGGCTATCCATAAGCTACTTTCTTTTAAACTCAACAAAAAATCTGCACCGGCTTTTCCGCCACGTAATAATTCATCTTCATTCAGTGAATCAACGCTAACTTTAAACCCAGCTTGTTGTAATTCTTTAACGGTATCTTCTAAGTGTGGAAATGGTGTATCAGGTAAACAGCCAATATCAATAATGTCAGCACCATCCAATCGAAGACTTTCAGCACGCGTCAAAATTTCGTCCACACTAATCATCGGGGCGTCAACAATTTCAGCAAAGATAACTACATCATGCTTACTCAAATCCACGGGCTTACAATCTCTGCCAAAAAAAGCGGGTAAATCCTTCATATCAATTGTTCCTCGAATGCAGGGAACTCCAATTTCATCAGAAAGTTTCGATAAATCACCGCGACAAAGACCGGGAACAATGAGCCTATCAATATTGTCTAAATCAGTAATACGGCGTGCAATCATTTGTGCTGTCATTAATGCGGCAACGCTTACGCCGATATTACGAATTTCAAATGTAAATTCTGTTGGCGACATCTCGTTTAGAATCCTTTCTAGGCGCTTTTGGGCTAGTTTACCCGTAAGAAAAAGGATGTTTTCATTTGTTATTTTGTTCATTGCGGTCGATTATAAGCTTGCATGATTGTTATACGGAGCGTTATTTTTAAACGAAATAATTGGTTCATATCAGCCATAATTTAATGAAATACAAAAAAAATTTATAACTTTAGTGCTGTCAGAATTCTAGAAAAAAGATGAAATTCATATTATATATTATTGTTTTAAATAGGTTTTTATGATTAAATTATTTTTTACACTTGTTTGGCATGATTATCGCAATACAAGTTTTGATTTAGATAATTTTATATATATTTTCTCATAAGGGTATTGTGTCATATGCGCATACATTTACTAGGTACCGGAGCTGGTGGTGGATTTCCTCAGTGGAATTGCAACTGTGATAATTGCAGCCGTCTTCGTTCTGGGACTATAAAAAGTACGCCAAGAACGCAATCCTCGATCACAGTAAGCGGAAATGGCGAAGACTGGATCTTATTTAACGCATCTCCCGACATACGTGCACAAATTGAATCATTTTCACCGCTACAGCCAGCACGAAAAATAAGAGATACCGGAATTGCCGCTATTATTCTCTGCGATGCACAGATAGATCATACAACCGGGTTAATTATTATGAGAGAGCATGACAAACCCTGGAATGTTTATTGCACATCTGCAGTCCATGAAGACATGACTACAGGATATCCTATTTTTAATATGCTAAGTCATTTTCGTGGTGTGAATTGGCATGAAGTAAAAACCGATCAGTCAACTTTTACGATTCCAAAGGCGGAAAATTTAATCTTTACCGCTGTCCCGCTAAAAAGTGAAGCGCCTCCTTATTCCCCGCATAGACATGCTACTGTTGCTGGAGATAATGTTGGATTTAAAATTGAAGATATGATGACTAAAAAAAATCTTTTTTATGCGCCAGGGCTTGGGGTAATTGAAGAACACGTACTTGAATATATGAAAAACGCTGATTGTATACTTGTAGATGGAACAGTATGGACTAATGATGAAATGGCTAGACATGGAATTAGTGATAAATTAGCTAGTGAGATGGGGCATCTAGATCAATCGAGTAAAGGCGGTATCATGGAAACACTTATAAGTCTTGAAAAACCACGAAAAATTTTAATTCATATTAACAACACAAATCCAATATTAGATGAAGATTCTCCTGAAAGAAAAATGTTAAATGATGCGGGGATTGAAGTATCCTTTGATGGAATGGAAATTGAAATTTAAAAACGGAGAATTATAAAAAAATGACCGAAAATAAAAAACCTTGGACACGTGATGAATTTGAACAGCAATTACGTTCGAGAGAAAAGTACTACCACATTAATCATGATTTTCATATTTTAATGAATGAAGGCGGTTTAGATAAAGAAGCAGTAAAGGGATGGGTTGCTAATCGATTTTATTATCAAACCACTATTCCAATAAAAGATGCTGCAATCATGTCGAATTGCACAGATCGTGATGCTAGACGACAATGGGTTCAGCGTATAATCGATCATGATGGAATTGAAGGTGAAGATGGAGGTATTGAAGCTTGGTTACAACTCGCTGAAGCAGTTGGACTTTCACGAGAAGAAACACTTTCATACGAACATGTTTTACCCGGTGTAAAATTTGCAATTGATGCCTATTTAAATTTTGCGAAAAATGCAACATGGGAAGAAGCGGCGAGTTCGTCATTAACTGAATTATTTGCGCCAAAAATTCATCAAAAACGACTTGATAATTGGCCTGATCTTTATCCTTGGATTGATAAAAAAGGCTATCAATACTTTCGAAAACGTCTAACAGAAGCACGTCGGGATGTTCAACATGGACTGGATATTACATTAGACTATTATAAAACTCGTGAAGAGCAAGAATATGCCCTGACAGTTTTGCAGTTTAAACTCGATATTCTTTGGACTATGCTTGATTGCATGTGGATGGCCTATATTGAAAAAAAACCACCCTTTTATAATTGTAAATAATTGTGTCTATCGAATTAAAAAATGAGACTATACTTGAAATTGTACCAACTTTTCGTGTTCAATGGGAAGAAGTGCAAAACTGTTATGTGGTACTCTACCCAGAAGGTATGGTTAAATTGAGCCAAAGTGCAGGTGAAATTATGAAACGTATCGATGGCGAGAAATCTGTTATTGATATTATCGATGATATATCGAATGCGTTTGATGGTGCAGATGTTAAAGAAGATGTAATGAAATTTTTGGAGGTTGTTTATGGCAACGGTTGGATTAGAAGCAAGTAGTCAGGCTAGGCCTTTATGGTTATTAGCTGAGCTGACGTATCGCTGTCCGTTACAGTGTCCATACTGTTCGAATCCGGTTGAAATGGCTAAATACAAAAACGAGCTGAGTACTGATGACTGGATTAGGGTAATGCAACAAGGACGGAAAATGGGGGCAACACAACTTGGTTTTTCAGGTGGCGAACCATTAGTTAGGCGCGATCTTGAAGATCTAATAACAGAAGCACGTCGTTTAGGTTACTACACAAATCTAATCACTTCGGGTGTTGGTATGGATGAATCACGAATACTTGCATTTAAAGAAGCTGGTCTTGATCACATACAAATAAGCTTTCAGGCAAGTAATGAAGAACTTAATAATTACATTGGTAAATCAAAATCGTTTCAACACAAATATGAAATGGCAAGACTTGTAAAAAAATATGAGTATCCAATGGTATTAAATATTGTATTGCATAGAAAAAATATTGAACAGATAAGAGATATCCTGGATATGACAGTTGATCTGGATGCAGATTATGTCGAACTTGCTAGTACACAATATTACGGATGGTCAAGAGTTAATATTGATCAATTACTACCCACAAAAGAACAATTGAAAAAAGCTGAGTTAGTCGCCCGTGAATATCAAGAAAAAATGAAAGATAAAATGAAAGTTATCTATGTTATTCCTGATTATTTTGAAAACCGTCCAAAAAAATGTATGAACGGATGGGGAAATATTTTCTTAACTATCGCACCTGACGGAAGTGCTCTTCCTTGTCACGCTGCTGGACAGTTACCGGGCCTCGAATTTCCAAATGTAGTAGACCATGATCTTGAATGGATATGGGATGAATCGCCCGATTTTAATAAATTTCGCGGGACATCATGGATGAAAGAACCTTGTAAATCTTGTGATGAAAAACATAAAGATTTGGGTGGATGTCGCTGTCAAGCCTATATGCTAACGGGTGATGCGACAAATGCTGACCCAGTCTGTGATAAATCAGAGTTTCACACAAAATTACATGATGATGTTGAACGTATTGGTAAATTAGCCGGGGATGAAAAGTTTGAATCTAAACCTCTCATATTTAGAAATATGAAAAATTCTAAGAATTTTACCGATAAAAAGACGCCCGAAACGGTCTAAATATAATCAAGAGTTAGTAAAAATCTTTTATCGCCAGTCGAGACTTGTGGTGAGCGATGCACTAATCCGGCGTTTTCATTTCCTTCCCATAGCTCGCCTTTTAACAACGCAACATCACCGATCTTTAATCTATTAATATTTTCTTCGCTTTGGAAAAGTCCTGAATCTGCATCTGGTTGGCCGTTATTTCCTTCACCAAGTTTACTTCGATCTACTAAGTCATGCGGCAACCATTCTGAAGTAACTCCGGAATACGTACAAACTAATCGACATGGTACTCTATCTACATGAAATCGCGGACACATGGCCCTATCTAAAACTGTTAATCGTAAACCCACTCGCTCAATATCAAGCAACACACAAAACATTTCTACTAGTTCATAAATGTCTTTGCAAAATGCCTGTGCATTAACAAGTGCATTTTCAGACTCAATCAATTTATTAATAACAGTATCAGGCTTTACAATTAAACTAGTTTGATAATTACTATGTGATTGCAGGAATTGATCGATACAGCTTTTTGTATCGGTAGCTAAATCTCGTTCCCAAATTGCAATATTAATATTCTCTTGATAAATGTCAGCAAAGACTGAAGGGTGATAATTAACTGCAGCTTTACGGGAAGTAAAGCACTGTATAGCTTCTGTCGTCACAGATGATACAGCACTCATGTATTCTCCCATTTAGGAAATGGATCAATAAGTGTTGCCCAATATTCCTTTCCTTTAAGAACTTCATCCTCATTTAAGAGACAATTATCTAATGCCTCAGTTATCGCACTCTGATCTAAATTTTGGCCTATGAACACAAGCTCTTGACGCATATCTCCAAATGGCTCCACCCAACTCTCAGCAATCGAATCTAAATAATCCTGATCTGTAGGCCAATTTTCTTTGGGGACTGCCTTCCAAAACATACCTGCAAATCCATATTCACAAATGCCCCCTGCCTGGCTCCAGTTTCCGGCAAAGTGCGGGCGAGTTGCTAACCAAAAATATCCTTTGGAACGAATCAATTTGCCATAGTCTTCAGTACTATGAAGAAATGTATAAAATTTTTCAGGATTGAACGGGCGTCTTGCAACATAACTGAAACTACTAATCCCATATTCTTCTGTCTCAGGGATATGCTCACCTCGCATCTCTTTAAGCCAACCTGGAGATTCTTGCGCTTGTGCGAAATCAAATAAACCCGTATTCAATACTTCATCAACCTTTATTTTTCCATTCATGATAGGAATGATATGAGCTTTGGTGTTTAAAGTTTTGAGAATAGCGGTAAGACGATTTACATCAGAGGATTCAACTAGATCAGTTTTACTAATCAAAATTACATCGGCAAATTCGACTTGATCAATGAGTAAGTCTGAAACACTTCGCTCATCCTCATCACCAAGAGACTCACCTGTTTCTTTTAATGATCGCGCTTCTTCATAATCCTTCAAGAAATTGACTGCATCAATAACTGTAACCATCGTATCTAATGATGCCACGTCCGATAATGAAACCCCGTCTTCATCTGCAAACGTGAATGTTTCAGCCACAGGTAATGGCTCAGATATACCCGTAGATTCAATAACTAAGTTATCAAAACGCCCATCTTGTGCTAACTTGCTTACTTCAATTAGTAAATCCTCACGCAATGTGCAGCAAATACATCCATTACTCATTTCAACTAGCTTTTCCTCACTATGATTCAGTGTCACTTCATTTTTTATAATCGATGAATCAATATTTATCTCACTCATATCATTAACAATAACCGCAACTTTTTTACCTTCTCGATTATTTAATATATGACTAAGTACTGTTGTTTTGCCGGCGCCTAGAAAACCTGATAGAACCGTAACTGGTAGTTTGTTCTGTTTATCCATAGATCTCTCAATTCATTAATAGCTAGAGTATTTATTTAATTAATACTGAGAATACGTTAAAACATAATTAGTGTTGTGACGTTACATTTTGACTTAACTTTTCATGACAAGAACACTCTATCTCAATGCAAGTTTGATAGTTTTTAAAATGTGCAAATACAACGATAGTTGAACCAATTAATGTTACTAACTTTTCTCCAAGTTCACCTAAAACTCTTTCGCCCAATACTAATGCCAAAATGAGAATAATTAGGCCCGTTATACCTAAAATGAAAAAAGAAGATTTTTTATGATTCTTAAGGCCTAATGTTAATGCAAAAAAACTAATCGGTACTGTCATCAAAAGAAATAAGAAGTGTATTAGCTCATTGTCGTATTGAATATATTCAAAACTCGAAAACAGTACCAGAAAAACTGGTACAAAAAAACAATGTATTGCACAAATAGCTGATAAACTAATAGCAAATTTATCAGATATTTTTTGTGTTGCTATCATTTAAAGAAATTTTCACTTAAGTTGTTTTAAAAATTTACTTGAAAACCAATCATCAGTGATCTACCCATGATAGGTGCGCGATCCTTTATAAATGATGTATGCAAACGACCATCCTCATCCATTATATTCGTTGCTTTTAAAAATATATTTAAATCTTGTTTGCCACTTAGCAAATTGTAATTTGCATTCATATTTAAAACTGAGTAGCCGTCAGTATCTGTTTCAAGACTACTGTTATCTTTCTGCGCAAAGACATTTGTGAAGTCAATACCAGTACTTAATTTTTTATAGCTATAATTAAGTCCGCTACCAAATCTTGCTGGTGATATTCTTGCAAGATTACCTTCATCATCGAGCTCAGCTCGAACATAATCACCAAACAGGTTTAAATCTAACCGACCATTGTTACCTTTATAAAGATTGATATCGAGGGAAGCCTCTAAACCATACATAAAAAGATCATCTTGGTTATATTGAAGTAACTGAAACTCACCTGATCCAGTATTTGTTTCATTAACTTCATCAATCGCACCGTCACCATCAAGATCTTGACCCTGTAGAAAGACGAAATCTTCTGCGTAGTTAGTAAATAAAGTTAGATTCAACTCCAAATTTTCATAGGTTTTATTTAGTATAAGATCAAGGCTGTTAGTTGTTTCAATATCTAGTGTTGAAACACCTATCTCGAATGTACCTGTTGCGACATGGGGTCCATTAGAAAATAATTCTGCTGCTGTAGGTCCCCGTTGGCTTCGACCGATAGTTATACCTACTTCAGTAGTTTCATTAACATCCCATGCTAAGCCTGACGAGATACTATACATATCATTAGTAATTTCTGACGCATTACTTGGGTCGTTTGACTCATGATCAAAACGCCCACCAATATCTAGATGGACCGAATCAGTAATATCAGTTTCTTCTAAAATGAATACAGCTATATT
>CEUY01091734.1_pt1 | contig 12544 bp, 11 predicted proteins | sample 361481 | NCBI WGS metagenome assembly CEUY01 (sample SAMEA2622737, study PRJEB7988) | marine metagenome | isolation source: saline water (ENVO:00002010), including
CTCGAAGTCATGGAAGGAGGTGTTGTGGCCTTGCTTGGCGCCAATGGTGCCGGCAAGTCCACCACGCTCAAGGCTATTTCCAACCTGTTGGGTGCCGAGCGCGGTGATGTGACCAAAGGGTCGATTACCTTTAAGGGAGAGGATGTACACAGCCTGACGCCCAATGAACTGGTGCGCCGGGGAGTCATCCAGGTCATGGAAGGCCGGCACTGTTTTGAGCATTTAACTGTAGAAGAAAATCTGCTGACCGGCGCCTATACCCGGCGCGATGGACGAAAAGGAATTTCGGATGACCTTGAGCTGGTCTATCAGTATTTTCCGCGCCTAAAGGAGCGTCGCACGAGTCAGGCCGGTTATACCTCGGGCGGAGAGCAGCAGATGCTGGCAGTCGGCCGTGCCTTGATGGCGCGCCCGACGGTGATTCTGCTGGATGAACCTTCGATGGGGCTAGCCCCTCAGCTCGTTGAAGAGATTTTTGAGATTGTAAAAAGATTAAACGAAGCCGAATGCGTGACGTTCCTGCTGGCCGAACAGAACACCACCATGGCTTTGCGCTATGCAAACTACGGCTACATTCTGGAAAATGGCCGGGTCGTGATGGATGGTGAGGCATCGGCTCTGGCAGAGAATGAAGACGTTAAGGAGTTTTACCTGGGTGTCAGCGGGGAAGGCCGAAGAAGTTTCCGTAACGTCAAGGCTTACCGGCGGCGTAAGCGTTGGCTCAGTTGACCGCAACCCGGTTAGTCCGCGGATTCCATAGCTTCAACACAAAGCCGGATATTCGGCAGTTTTGTTGCCTTCAGCAGTATCAGGCAATGCAGACAACATACATATGAACGATTTTTTTGATGCGCTGGAGACCCGTTCGTCCGACGAGCGCGAAGCACAGCAGTTTGAGCAGTTACGTGAACAACTGCGCTATGCCAGGGCAAACATTCCCGCTTATACGGATCTGTTGCAAGGGGTGGATCCAGAAGTCATCACTGATCGGGCTGCGCTCGCGAAGTTGCCGGTCACGCGAAAATCTGAAATGGCTCAGGCGCAGGCCAAAGCACCTCCGCTCGGGGGCTATACGGATCTTCAGGGCAAGACGCTGCCCAGGGTCTTTGCTTCTCCAGGCGCTATTTTTGAACCCCAGGCAAATTCAGAAGACTTCTGGCGAACCGCACGGGCATTGCACGCGGCCGGCTGTCGCGAAGGGGATCTCGTCTACAACACCTTTTCCTATCACTTTACACCGGCAGGATTCATGCTCGAAAGTGGAGCACACGCCCTTGGCTGTACAGTGTTTCCGGCAGGGATCGGCCAGACCGAACTGCAGGTTCAGGCGATGGGACATCTTCGGCCGCAGTTTTATGTCGGAACACCTTCTTTTCTGAAGATTCTTCTCGCCAAAGCACAAGAGATGCAGATCGATGTTTCCAGCCTGAAGTTGGGTTTGGTGTCTGGGGAGGCGCTGCCGGGGTCTTTGCGCTTAGAGCTTTCGGAAAATGGTGTGGAGGTCCTGCAGGCTTATGCGACAGCAGATGTGGGATTGATCGGTTTCCAATCAGAGAGTCAGGAAGGACTGCTTCTCGATGAAGAAATTCTGTTGGAGATTGTCCGCCCGGGAACCGGAGATCCGGTGGAACCCGGCGAAGTCGGTGAAGTGTTGGTGACGCCGCTCAAACCCGGTTACCCGCTGATCCGTTTTGCCACAGGGGATCTCTCTGCAACCCTGGAAGGTGTCAGCCCCTGTGGCAGAACCAGCCCCCGAATCAAGGGGTGGATGGGCAGGGCAGATCAAACTACTAAAGTGAGAGGAATGTTTGTACACCCCTCTCAGGTGGCGACGGTCGTCGCGCGTCATGGCGAGATCCGCAAGGCGCGGCTTGAGGTGGCCCGCGTTGACAATGCGGATGCGATGAAACTGCTCTGTGAGGTGTCGTCAGGCTCAGACGGGGATGACGATCTCGCCCGAGCCGTTGCCGAGAGCATTCGTGAAGTCTGCAACTTGCGTGGCGAAGTCGCGTTTGTCGGTCCTGATGCGTTGCCGAACGATGGTAAAGTGATCGACGATCAAAGACCAATCGACTAGACGGTAATGAACAAGCAAGAGACAAGAAGAATTCATGAGTGTGTCTCGCCGCCGTGTGCCGGTGCTTGTCCTCGACAGCCCTGTTCCAGCATTTAAAAATTCCCTTAACCCCCCAACAGAATAATTTAACTACGGGTGAGTGGCGTGGCTGATATTGATATTCAGGATGATGTTTCGCTGTACGCCAACCTTTTTGGATTTCTTGGTGCGCCCTTGAGTTCGGATGCGACCGGCGGTGAGGCGGATGTCGCGATCCTGGGAGTGCCCTATGACCTCGGAACCACCGGGCGTGCGGGAACCCGCGGCGGACCCGCGGCAATCCGACAGGCCTCAGGCAACCTGCGATGGGAGGAAGCCAGATGGCCCTGGCGGTATGCGCTGGCGGATCACCTCCAAATGGTTGATTGCGGGGACCTGATTTATCCACCTGGAGACAGTGCCGCCTTCTCACAGGCTTTGTATGATCGGGCTCTGGAGATTATTCGTTCGGGAAAGGCGCTCATGAGCTTTGGCGGAGATCACTTCATTAGCCTGCCGTTATTGCGAGCGCATCACGTGGTGCATGGCGAGCTTGCTCTGATTCATTTTGATGCGCATACCGATACCTATCAGAATGGCGGAGAGTTTGATCACGGGACGATGTTTTACCGGGCACCCCACGAGGGCCTGATTGACCCGGCGGCTTCCGCGCAGATCGGGATCAGAACCGAATACGATGCCGGCAAACATGAGTTTCTCGTCCTGGATGCCGACGAAGTTCATAGTCTTGGGTGTGAAACCGTAAGTGACCGCGTGCGGGAGCGGGTGACTGGCCGAAAGGCCTACCTGACCTTTGATATCGATTGCCTTGATCCCGCTTTTGCGCCGGGTACCGGGACGCCGGTAGCGGGGGGCCTGTCCAGCAATACCGTGCTGCAGATCTTGCGTGGTCTCAAGGGTGTGGATATTGTGGGTATGGATATCGTGGAAGTCGCACCGTCCTATGACCATGCCGAGATCACAGCGCTTGCCGCAGCGACCCTTGCAACCGAACTTCTTTATCTTCAGGTAGAGCGTTCCTAAGCGGTCTTTTTTTGGTTCCGCTCATTACGGGCCAAAATCCTGCTGTCTCCCCAACGTATAAGCCGATCCTTATACCGCGAATCAGGAATCGCACTCATCTGGCACGCAAACTCACCGTATGCTCCCTGCCTACAAGAATTTTATCTGGGGCCTAACCATGGAAAACGTAATCGAGTTGCCTGTGCGTACCTTACCTGTCCGAACACTAATGGGCCCTGGCCCGTCCGAGATCAACCCTCGCGTCCTGCAGGCGCTTGCGCAGCCGGCGATTGGCCATCTGGATCCCGCTTTTGTGGGCTTAATGGATGAGGTCAAGGATCTCTTGCGCTACGCCTTTCAGACTGAGAACCGATTGACCTTTCCAGTTTCCGGGCCCGGATCAGCGGGCATGGAGACCTGCTTTACCAATCTGGTCGAGGCCGAAGACAAAGTGGTTATTGCCAGAAACGGTGTGTTCGGCCAGCGAATGGCAGAAATGGCCACCCGTCTTGGTGCTGAGGTTGTCACGATCGACGACGAATGGGGTCAGCCTGTTGATCCCCAGAAACTTGAAGATGGCCTTGAGGCCAATCCCGACACCAAGGTCGTTGGATTTGTCCACGCAGAGACGTCCACGGGCGCATTGTCCGATGCCCGCTTGCTTGCCGAAATTGCGCAGCACCATGGGTGCCTGACAGTCGTCGACACCGTAACGTCGCTGAGTGGATCCCCGCTCTATGTTGATGATTGGGGCCTGGATGCCGTCTTCTCGGGAGCGCAGAAGTGTCTTTCCTGTGTGGCTGGAATCGCGCCCGTGACGATCAGTGATCGCGCGCTTGAAAAGATCAATCAGCGCCAGACGCCGGTCAGCACCTGGTTCCACGATATTGGCCTGATTGACGGTTACTGGTCTGAGAGCAGTCAAAGGTCCTATCACCACACCGCTCCGGTGAACAGCATCTTCGCCCTGGCCGAGTCGCTTCGACTGGTCAGGCAGGAAGGCCTTGAGCGCGCCTGGGAACGGCATCGCGAGATCTCACAGACACTGGCGACGGGACTGGATCGACTCGGCCTTGAGATGATGGTCGACGATGCCTCAATCAGACTGCCGCAGTTAAGCGTCGTGAACGTGCCTCAGGGCATCGACGAGGCAGCGGTGCGGAGCCGCCTGCTTCAGGACGAGGGCATTGAGATTGGCGCCGGACTCGGCCCGCTGGCCGGCAAGGTCTGGCGCATCGGCCTGATGGGACACTCCTGCCGGTCTGAAAACGTCGAGCGTCTCCTGGATGCTCTAGACCGCGTATTGACAGACCTGCCCGCGGTCAGTTCCTGCTCAGGCTGAGCCCCGTCACTCTGTCGGGTGCCCCGTCCGGGGCGCCCGCTGTTTGTATCAGTTCACCAGTTTCCCGATAAACCAGTTCCGTCCGCTGGCGAACTCGCTTTCCCGCGGGAAGGACAGCATACCCATCACCGTATAACCCAACAGCCCGGGCATCAGGTAAAAGCGGGTCATAAAAAGAACCACGCCGGGAGTTCCGCGCGCTGCTTAAAACCCAGGCGCTTCCGAAGTCCGCACGCTAAGCTGCGTTCCAATAGCCACAGGTGCTCATGAGGTCTCACCGGATGTCCGGAGTAAAATAGGCCTCGACCGTCCATCAGGAGAGGCGCCGTGAGCGACAAACCCATCAGCCGGTACCCGGTACCCGAACTCGATGAGCTGCCAGATGATCTACGTGATCGGATCATGGCCGTTCAGGAAAAAGCAGGATTTGTGCCCAATGTGTTTCTGGCACTCGCTCATCGCCCGGGTGAATGCCGTGCCTTTTTTGACTATCACGATGCACTCATGCTCCGCGAGGGCGGCCTTTCCAAGGCCGAGCGGGAAATGATTGTGGTGTCAACTTCGGGCGCGAATAATTGCCAGTACTGTGTGGTCGCCCATGGGGCCATATTGCGGATTTATGCCAAGGATCCTTTGGTTGCAGACCAGGTCGCTATCAATTTCCGTAAAGCGGATATCACCGAGCAACAAAGGGCAATGCTGGCCTTTGCCGAAAAGGTTGCATTGAATTCTGCGGTCCTTGAGGAATCCGATTATGAGGTGCTGCGCAGCCACGGTTTTGATGACGAAGATATTTGGGATATTGGTGCAATTGCAGCGTTTTTTGCGCTGTCCAACCGTATGGCGAATCTGACGGCCATGCGGCCCAATGATGAATTCTATTTGATGGGCCGTACACCACGGAGTGCATCGTCTTGAGTAGTCCTCCCGATGAGACTCCGTTAATCCGTACCATCGCCATGCCTGCGGATGCAAATCCGAACGGCGATATTTTTGGAGGATGGCTGATGGCGCAGATGGACCTTGCGGGTGGGGCTCACGCATTTGCGGAAGCCGGGGGCCGGGTAGCGACCGTGGCAGTCGACGCCATGACCTTTCACAGACCTGTTCAGGTGGGTGATCAGGTGAGCTGCTACTGCAGTACCGTCAGAATTGGGACCACCTCAATTGCCGTCAAGGTTGATACCTGGGTGCGCCGCCGACACGACTGGACCGAAGAGCAGGTGACCGAAGGCATCTTTACCTTCGTTGCGCTGGATGATTCGGGTCGACCCCGGCCTGTTGAGGGAGACTCCTCTGACTGAAGTTCATCCTGAATCAGCGGGGCCTTTGGAGAGAATGGCCCGGGCAGCGGCTGATGAAAAACTCCCTTCTGTGGATTCCTGGCAGCCTTCAATACAGAAGGAGATGGGGCTTTGCATCAGTCGGGACGGCGCCTGGCATTATCTCGGTTCGCCAATTGTGCGCCCCTCACTGGTTCGGCTGCTCTCCCGAGTGATGAAGCGGGAGGGAGAAGATTTCTTTCTGGTATCACCGGTAGAGAAACTGCGCATTGAAGTCGAGGACGCGCCGTTTCTCGCGGTAGAGCTTGAATGTGCAGGCGAGAGCGAATCGCAACGACTCATTTTTCGGACCAATGTCGATGATGTCGTGATTGCGAGTGAGGCGAATCCGATATGCGTCAATGAGGATCCCATCAGTGGTGAACCTGCGCCCTATATTGAAGTGCGCGATGGCCTCTGGGCCTTGATTAACCGCGCGGTTTATTACGAGTTGGCGCAGCGGGTGACGCCGTCGCCGGAGGCGCCCGGGCAGTGGGGCGTGTTCAGTGAGGGATGTTTCTTTAAATTGGGAAGCCTGGATGCATCAGATCGCGCTTGAACGACTGGTCGCGTATCTGCGGGAAAATGTCCCGATGGCTCGACACTTCGATATTCGGCCCGGAAAGGTCGATGAGACAGGGTTGGTCCTGGAGGCGCCGCTTGCCTCCAATTTCAACGACAAGAAAACGGCGTTTGCCGGCACGTTGGCATCGTTGTGCACGCTCTCTGGTTGGGCAATGACCTCACTGGTTTGTGAGAATGCGGGGTATCACACCGATATCGCAGTGATCAAAAGCGATGTGCGTTACGCCCGCCCCTGCGGTGAGCCAATGATCCGGGCGCAGTGCCGCTGGCCTGATCGAAAAACGGCTGATGAGTTTATCGCGTCGCTCAAGGAGCAGAGCAGGGGCGTGATCTCCCTTAACGCGAAAGTGCTGTCTAGAGATAAGACAGCCGTGACTTACTCTGGCGACTACTCTGCAAAGATCCTACAAGCCTAAGCCGGGACGGGCGAGCCTTCCCGAAACGGCCTCGGCCGTATCAGGCTTTTTCCAGCGCGGATTCCAGATCCGCGATGATGTCCTCAACGTCTTCGATACCCACAGAGAGCCGAACAAGACCGTCTGTCAGCCCACGTTTGCGCCGATCCTCCGCAGGCACGTCAACATGGGTCATGCTGGCCGGATGTGTGATCATGGTCTCGACGCTGCCGAGACTCTCGGCAAGTCCGCAGAGCTGGACATGGTTCATGAGTCGCTTACCGGCTTCCGTGCCGCCGGTCAATTCAAAAGCAATCATTCCGCTGAAACCCGACATCTGCGCCTTGGCAATAGCATGCTGGGGATGGGAAGCGAGACCCGGGTAAAGCACCCGGTCAATCTTGCTGTGCCCCTCCAGGAATTCAGCAATCGCCAGAGCAGATTCCTCGTGACGCTTCATGCGCAAATGCAGTGTTTTGAGACCGCTGAGATTCAGCCAGCAGTCAAACGGGCTTGATACGGCGCCGATGGTTTTCTGGATGTACTTCATCTTCTCGTAGACGTGTTGGTGATTGGTAACAATCACGCCCCCGATGATCTGGTTATGTCCGGCGAGATATTTTGTGGTGCTGTGCATCACGATGTCGGCGCCATATTCGAGCGGTCGAAGAAAGACCGGTGTCGCGAATGTGGAGTCCACGCCCAGCAGAATATCGTTCTCCTTGGCGATCTTGACCATTTCCTCAAGATCGCTGACCTTAAGCAACGGATTGGTCGGGGTCTCAATCCAGAGCATTCGCGTCTTGGAGGTAATCACCTTTCGAACGGCATCGGGGTTGGTGGTGTCGACATAACTGACATCAATACCTTGGTTGGCGGTCACGTTATCCAGCAAACGTGTCACACCGCCATAGACATCGTCACCGCACACAATATGGTCTTCCGCCGATAGCAGTTTGAAGCACGAATCCACCGCTGACATGCCGCTGGCAAAGCTCACGGCATACTTGCCGCTATCAATTGCGGCGAGGTTCTCTTCCAATACCTGTCGGGTGGGGTTTGATGAACGCGTGTAGTCAAAACCCAGGTCGCGGCCGACTTCCGGGAGCACATAGGTAGCAGTTTCATAGATCGGCGGCAGGATCGAGCCGGTGGTGGGATCAGGGCTGATGCCCGCGCGGACGACTTTGGTATCAAATTTCAATGTGCTTCTCCGTAGTTTCGATGACAGTCCGCGGTGTATCAGGCTGTCTGATGACTGTGATTGTTGATGAATTCAAGCAGATCAATCTTGTTGATGATCCCCAGAACGCGACCTTCATCGACAACAACAGCGACATTGTTCTGCTCGAAGATCTGCTGAATATCGCTGAGATTGTCATCAGGTCTGATCCGCCCTTCAAGTGGGCGAGCTATATCCCGCACGCTGTCGTTCAGATCGTGTTCTTCGCTTGCGACCGCTCTTAGAATGTCAAGCTCTTCGATCATGCGAAGGTCTCCCTGCCCGGAATCGACCGGCATCTGCGAGATGCCGGCTGCGGCCATCTTGGCAATGACTTGGTGCAGGGGTTCTTCAGGTCCCGCAAAAGCGACTTCCTGGTTGCGTGCATCCAGCAGTTGCTGAACGGTACCCAGATGACTGTCCGGTGCGAAATATCCCATATCGCGCATCCATTCGTCATTAAAGACTTTGCTGATATATCTATCGCCCCCATCACAGACAATGGCGACGACGATTTTGCCCGGCCCCCGTCTTTTTGCTTCCTGCAGGGCGCCGAAGAACACGGTTCCGGTTGAGCCGCCGGACAGGATGCCTTCTTGTCGGGCAAGGCGGCGCGCCATCAGGAAGGAGTCGCGGTCGGAGACGTTTATCACCTCGTCGATGACCGAAAAATCCAGTGTGTCTACCATGAAATCATGGCCAATGCCTTCAACCCGGTAGAGTGAGGGTTCGCTCCATTCGCCTTTCTCATGCGCCTCTTTGTAAATGCTGCCATAAGGATCAGGGCCGACGACTCGGACCTCGCGCCCGGCTTCTGCCGCTTTTTCCTTGAGATATTTTCCGGTGCCCGAGATCGTGCCGCCGGTACCCAGGCCCGCCACCAAAGAGTCGATCTTGCCGTCTGTGGCTTCCCAGATTTCAGGACCGGTCGTGAGGTAGTGTGCTTCGGGGTTGTGCGGATTTGAGTACTGATCGGTATAGAAGGCGCCAGGCGTTTCCCGGGCGACCCGCTTGGCGACTTCGACGTAGCTGTCAGGGTGATGATGGTCGAGCGCCGTCTCTGTGACGATGACCTCAGCCCCGTAGGACTTCAGCATGTCGATCTTTTCCTGGCTCATCTTGTCCGGGATGGTGAAGACGCAGCGATACCCGCGGACGGCGGCGGCCATGGCGAGCCCGAGCCCGGTGTTGCCCGAAGTGCTCTCGACAATAGTGCCGCCAGGTTTGAGAAGACCCGCTTCCTCGGCCCGCTTAACCATGTTTATGGCCATTCTGTCTTTTACAGAGCCTGACGGATTGAGGTTCTCCATTTTGGCATACACCGTCGCCATATCCGGTTCGACGATGTTGTTGAGTCGAACGAGTGGTGTGCCGCCGACCAGATCAATCACACTTTCCGCAACTTTCATAGGAATGTCCTGCCTGGGGTGTTGAGCTGCTGGGTCAAAGAAGTTAGCGATCGGCTAGTACTCAGCAAGATCCCTCACTGCCTTGACCGCCTGCCTCAGGTCTTCATCATCAGTGAAGTAGCCGGAGGCAAAGCGAACGGTGCCGTTCTGGGGAACGGTGCCAAGCAGTTCATGCACATCGGGAGCGCAGTGAAGCCCTGGTCGAACACAAACCGCATGGTCAGCGTCAAGCATGGCACCGACCTGGTCTGCAGGCAGGTCCTTGATATTGATCGACAGGGTCGAGACGCGAGGCTGTCCGATCTCGGGGCCGTAGACCTTGACACCATCAATGCTGTTGAAGGCATTTTGCAGGTGCGAAGTGGCGCTGAGTTCCTGCTCGTGAATGTGTGCCAGTGCTGCGGCACAGGCCTGTCCGTGCGTACTGTCTGCATCCGCGCCGTGGACGCGACCCAGCTCAGCGAACCACATCTGGGCCGCATGTAGGCCGGCAATACCGGGCAGGCAATGGGTACCGGTTTCCATTCGATAGGGGTATTCATCCGGCTGAAACGGAGAGATGGAGTTGACACCTGTGCCACCGGTACGCGGTGGCCGAATTTCAATTTCCTCCGCTACCAGCATACCGCCGATACCCATGGGTCCAAAGAGGCCTTTATGGCCCGTGTAGACCAGCACATCCACACCCCAGTCATCCATGGCGATGGGTACCACGCCTGCGGTTTGGCATGAATCCAGGATAAACGCGGCGCCCGTCTCCTTGACCAGTTTGCCGATTGCAGCGGCGTCCTGAAGAGAGCCGGTCACGTTGGAGGCATGGTTCACGACCACCACCCGGGTGTTGGGCTGAATGCTTTTGGCAATTTCGTCTGGATCCACAAATCCATTGGCATCGGCACCAATACGGGTGACCGAGACATTGTGATCGCGTTCAAAATGGTTGGCCGGTCGCAGTACGCAGTTATGCTCCATTCTTGTAATGATCATGTGATCACCCGGATCCAGCATGCCGGACAGCGCTGCGTTCATGGAGTCGGTCGCGTTCTGAGAGAATGTGACGCGCGCTGGATCTCCCGAAAATCCAAAAAACTCGCCCAGCATGCGTCGTGTCTGAACGATCATGGCTTCGGCCTCCACGGCGAGTTCGTGCCCCGACCTGCCTGGGTTCACTCCATGGCTTCGGAAGAACTGATCCATGAACTGGTATACCGGCTCCGGCTTCGGCAGGGTGGTTGCCGCATTGTCAAAATAATAGTGGTCTTTCATGTTTTGAGCTTTTTCCAAAGAGATCACTTACCAGAGAGCAAATGACCGGTCGATGAATGATTGTGCGAGACGCCGTGCGCAATCGAATTACGTTTACGGGAAATCACAAAAGTTTCGTCATTGAACCAAATCCCGTTATGTTTTTGCAGAACTTTTTCGGTCGCCTCAAGGTAGGCCCCGGACGCAACTGCTGGCTGCAGTCGGTCATCTTCTATCTGGGCAACGTAGGTTGAAGCATTCCAGGCTGCGAATAAGGTTGATGTGCCAATCCCGCCCATAATCTCGTTCGGCAGCGTCTTCATTTCATACTTCATGATCGACTTGTTGTCTGAGGCCGCGTTAAAGTTATAGTTTGAAGCAGCGCGTCCGAGCTTGTCCTTCAGCGCTTTTAGAAGTTCATGCCGATTGACTTGAAAAGGATTTTCGTCGGGCCAGACCAGGTTGACGAGTTCCATTCCAGGATCCCCCCCAGCAGACTGCACGGCCAACAGTCTTCCCCCAGGACCCAAACTTCGCACCAGCGGTGCGAGTACTTTCTCCGCCTTGAACTGCGCGCTCATCCGCGCCCGCCAGGGTTGTGCTGCGAGGATCAGGTCATAGTCACCGGAGACCTGCCCTCGGCGTGGAATTACTGAGTCAAGCAGAAACCGGTTGTCTTCCCGAAAGATTACCAGTACCGACGGCCTGACATAACGCGGATTTCCGGTTTTTTCGCTCACCTTGACTTCCCAACCGTCGACCAGAATATCGTCGATCGCTTTGAGTTGTTCTCCGTATTCCTGTGCCGAAGATCCCTGTAGTGAGATTTCATGCCAGTTGAGGGCAGCCGCCGCATCTATGTTCCCGGGCATCAGCCAGGGTGCCTCGCTATAGAAGAGGTTGGTAATACAGATAACACTGGCCGGGTGTTCGGCAAATCGGTCCGGTAGGTTATCAAGACAGAGCCTCACATCTTCGAGGCTGATTTCTTTTCCGACGACAAAAAATGGAATAGTTGGAAACTTCTGATGGGTGGCCCGCAAGAGATAACTCAATACCGATCCATCGCCTACTCCGGCATCAAAAATCCTGAGCGCCGGGGGCACAGGCTGTACGTGAGAGAGCTCGTGTGCTGCGCGTTCTGCCACCTTCCATTTCTCGTCACAGGTGTTTACAAACCCAAGGTACTTCTGGCGATTGTCATAAAAACGAAACGGTCGTTTCTTGAAGGTGACACTCTCCGCGGCCACGTCATTTCTCTCCGTGGATAAGGAAGGCAAGTGAGATTCACTATGCTGTTTTGCCTTACTGGTCTGTGTCCTGGTATGAGGCGCCAGTGAAAGCGGGTTGGATAGGGTCGTTTTTTTTCTTATGAAGTCCTGAATCTTGTGAACCGTATTGATCGTTATCCCTTTGCCGGTGCGAAGCCGTTGGCAAAGTTTTCCATCGTTGACGGCCTGACGGCCGAATGTGGTCTCTGCCATATCGTAGGAGCGACAGAAATTTTCGATGTCTGTCAACAAAGACCGGATCGAATCCTGTGGACCAGATGATGTCTGTGTCTGCATTGCTTTCCTCTCTTTCCTCCTGATTTGCTCCCGAGGAGCATAGCCAGCGAAGCGGCACCTTCGTATTTGCGGTCTGCTGGATGAACAGCATGCCGCTTAGAGAAGGACGTCCTTTTTGCGCTCCCACCAAACTTAGAGATATTTTTACTTTCTGTAAAGATTTTTTTTAAAATAGAAAAATTACAGATTAATGTGGGCAATATTTACATCAAGAAACATATCCTAAAATAATAGTGTTTAGTAAATTATGTATAAGAAATAGAAACATATGATAGGAAAATTCATTCAAATAGACTCCAAAAGTGGGACAAAACCCACTTTATGCCCACACAATACCC
>CEUY01047448.1_pt1 | contig 12541 bp, 7 predicted proteins | sample 361481 | NCBI WGS metagenome assembly CEUY01 (sample SAMEA2622737, study PRJEB7988) | marine metagenome | isolation source: saline water (ENVO:00002010), including
ACCGTTAGGAGCTGTTGCTCGGCTACAGTGTGTAAGATCACAGAACGCTGCGTTCAACCAGGTCCAATTATCTAGTTGATTAAACGATGGACGGTGGTTTGGAAGGTGCCGTCCAGGTTGAGATCGATAATACGAAAACCCGGAGCTGCATTATCGACAGCGAAGTCTGCCGAATTGGGCTTAAACTGCACGCAGGTACTAGGAGTCGTAAAAACATCCGCATGAAAAATCTGGGTGTAGAATTCCTGATGCACGTGACCGCAGACCACCATTTTGATTTGATCGAAGTCTTCCACCAAATTCGAGAACACTCCGAGGGACACCAATGACAACTGATCCACCCACTGACTTCCTACGAACACGGGCGGATGGTGCATGAAAATAGCAACTGGTCCCGGGGCATTCTCAACAGCTTCTCGTAACCAAACCCATTGGCTGCCGGCCAGATCCCCCTCAACAGCACCCTCGATCAATGTATCTAATCCAATCAGTGTCCAGCCATCAACTTCGTCAATAAACGATGCGCTCTCGGGATCATCCCTTAGCATCGACCCAAACACGCTTTGCATTGGCAGGCGAGTATCATGGTTACCAGGTATCACTCGCAGGCGATCACCCCATGACGCCAGCTCTAGCAGAAGCTCTCGATATACCGATTCTTCTTCGTCATGAACCAAATCACCGGTCACAATCAGACGGTCGCAATCCGCATGATGCTCAAGCAGGTAATCCCGCATCTTCAGAAATGCTGAACGAGTGTCCTGTTCCAATAGCAACGGACCTTCTGATTTCACAAGGTGAAGATCCGTGATTTGAACAATTTGTGTCATTGCAGAAACTACTCGGAGGCCTCTTCCTCTTTAGGCGTCGTGGTGATGAATAACGGTTCACTGGTATAGGTGGATTTCATCACAAAGTTGAGCGACACATTGGCCATAATACAAAACTGCTGACGCTCAGCCTGTTCCAGAGTATCATCTGCAACCAGAGTCACATGGCCTTTCAATTCGCCTTTGGTAAGCAGAATCTTGCTCTTATTGCCATCCATTTTCACACCCTTGGGAAGCGAATTACCCCAGATGACGTTGAGATGCTGATAGATCACATCTAAAGAAACGTTCGCATCAAAACCTTCTGCTCTCACCAGCTCGACATCGATCTTAATTTCGTCACCCGGTTTCAGATTCACTTCAGTCGTACTTACTTTGATATTACGAATATCACTTGGTTTTTGAATCGAAACGGTGTAAACATCGACCGGATAATGATTGCGGCCTCCTCCCGGCATGTAGGTTTCCTGATAAGGAACTGCATCAATCAACAATTCGGTCATGACACCTTCCGCTCCTTCCATCTGAGCGCTGCCGTAGATACGGACATGCTGAGCGTCGAAGGGCGAGTCGCTATTCGCGGAAAATATAATACAGCCATCCTGGCCACTTGCCAGAATCTTTCCAGCTGTCGCCGTCACGCCTGTGGGCAGATTCTCCGCGTGAAGCTGTATGTCCCCTTTGAACCCGTTCATTCGTTTCGCTCGAACAAACAAAACGCCTGATGTCCCTGGTGTTGTCAGTGTCTTATCGGTGTCTAAGGTTAATTCAAATGTCGGAGCGCTACGGCTAATCTCCAACGCATAAACATACTCCGCTCCACCGCGTAGATGTCGATCATAAATCGAGACGTGATAGACGCCGTCGGCCGGTACGACGAAGTTGTCATACTTCGAGTCCCAGTTAGGTCGACGACCAAAGGTATAATCATCTGACGCATACAATCGTGCACCACCTTCATTTTCGATGTAGATAAAGCTATCGAGCATAGATTGGCTACGGCGTGCGATCACCTCAAAGGACAGCGTATCACCTTTCTTCGCTTCAAACCGGTAATAGTCAATATCTGCCTCTTTATCCATCCGCCCATTCACAACCGCCGGGACTTCGATCTGCTGAGCATGTTCAATATCATCATTGTCATCGCCTTCTTCAACCAGCACCTTTTCGTTACTTACATAAACCGGAATCGGATCATATAAACTGCCATCAGGTGCCGGCAGTGAAAGCCATTGGCGACCCTGATTTAAGGCTAGCGGGAACGGATCAAAACTTGCCTTCGTTCCCGGTTCCAGACTATCACCAATTAACTCGAATTCGGCAGGTTGGTCAGCTGCAATCGCCAGCGGAAAGGCATTAGTGGGAAACGGCCGATCAATAACTTCGATCGCATAATTCCAATAGGCATTCGATTTATAGCGAACGTCGCGAACTTCAAGATAGTATTCGCCGGTCTGGGGGATGTCGACAACCAGATAGGGGTCCGCTGCAAAGTAATTATCACAAGCGGCAATCGTTGAACCCAGATGATTCTTAATTGTGATAATCGGATCCGCATGTGTCTGCAGATCATGGATGCGATCCTGTAGCCGCATACAACGGCAGTGGATTACTAGCTTTTGTCCACTCTCGGCGGAGAACTTAAAGTAATCCAGATCCTCGTTCTTTTCAAAAGTTCCGGTCAGCGTCGCCGGAACCTGAAATTCCTTAGCGCCCTCCATCGTATCCGTCTTGGTATCATCCCAAACGACTTCATCGCGAGTGATCACAATCTGTCCAACCGTAGAAACCCCACGGTCCGTAAACATCTTGAAATCGCGCACGCCCGGCTGAGCGTCCGGCGTAGCCGTAAACTTAATCGTCAGGCTCGTGAGCGACGGTTCTTTAACTTCTTCCCCATCTTTTGGTTCTGGTGGATCCGGGTGAATGACGACACCCGTCACACCGTGACCTGACACCATCACCTTATTGGCTCCCCACATACTGTAACGCGATTTCACTACCATCTCGGAGGTAGTGCCGACCTGAATGGCAATGGGCTGGAGTGTCATTAACATCGGATATGATGTCTGGGCAATCGCACTACCCGCAACCATGATTAATATCAGAAAGCTTGGGCCAATTCTTCTCACGTGCTTCTTTCCTCTCTCGAATCTACTGCACTACCGTACGTAGATGAATTCTTTTGCATTTATCAAAGCCCACAGCACATCGCCAAGACCTTCTTTGCGTTCGGCAGCCTCACCCACAATGCCTTTACATACAACCAGCTCTTCCTCAGTTGGTGAGCGAGACCAGGTTGCAACAAACAAAGCGTTGATAATCTCGTCATCAGATTTTTCAGCAGCCAGCAGTTTACCCAGACGGCCGTTCTGATCATCAATTTTGGCGTTGATCGTATCACCGTTAAGCGTGTGTAAAGCCTGTGCCAGATTCTCATCCGGAGCTCGTTCGCATTCACAAACACTCGTTCGCCGTGGCTTGCCAAATGTCTTTAGGAAGTAGTTCGGATAATTCGTATCCGGAAGTTCAATCGCTCGAGTGCCGGCTGGCAAGTTCTGGAATTTCGTTGTCGTATCTGTCGCTGTATTAATCGCATCAAGCAACGGCTCTGCCGCTATCCGTTTCACTTTGTAAAAGGCATAGAATTTACCGGCCGACTTATTGAGCTCGGTTGGCTGCGATGACAATTGGTAAACTCGCGAGTTCATGATCACTTTAACGAGTTGTTTAACGTTGTATTCGTTTGATTCGAGATAATCAGCCAAAGCTGCAAACATTTCTTCGTTGGTTGCGGGATTTGTCGATCGCAAATCATCGACTGGTTCAACCAGCCCGCGGCCGAGCAGATAACTCATGTATCTGTTAACAATACTCTTTGCAAACCAGGGGTTTTCTTGAGATGCTAACCAATTGGCCAGCGGGATACGACGGTCCAGCGGATGCTCCATCTCTTCTCCGTGAAGCACCGTCGGAACCATATTCTTCCCTGTACGAGGATGTTTGGATTCTCCCGATGGCTGAACGACCACGACACGCTCGCGTCCGAACAGACCGAACTCTTCGCTGTTTTTAGTTCCAACCCGCGAGAAAAATGCTGCCATACCGTAGTAGTCAGCCTGACTATAAGATTCAAACGGATGGTGGTGGCACTTAGCACATTCCAACCGAATGCCCATAAACAACTGACTCGTGGATTCCGTAAGTGCCGTGGGATTGCTATTAATCTGGTAGTAGTTCGCCGGCCCATTCATATACAGCGAACCTTTGGCTGTAATAATTTCTTTCACAAACTTATCGATGCCCTTGTTCACCCGGAAGGATTCACGAATCCAGTTGTGCAACGCCCACATCCCCTGTTCACCAAGATTGTCAGTGCTATTGCGAATCAGGTCCGACCACTTCAACGTCCAGTAAGCAGCATATCGATCGTTATAAATATCCAGGGCCGGATCACCTGTAAGACCCAGTAACTGGTCGATGAGTTTTTCACGTTTAGCCGGATCTTCGCGCGACACGAAAGCTTCCACTTCTTCGGGCGTTGGTAAACTACCGATCGCATCGAGATACGCTCGACGTACAAACGTGGCGTCATCACAAATCGGAGACGGGGCGATACCAAGCTCCTGAAATTTACTGATCGCAAATTCATCAATGAAATTATTGTTCTTCCACTCCTGCAGGTCAGGCTGTTCACTATACGGTGTCGTCACCATGCAAATCTCGGCCTTGCCCTCAAACCTGACCATCACGCCAGCCTGTCCCAGACCGTTGGTTTCGATCAAACCGGATTCGCTCACGGACAGCATGCCTTCATCGAGAGCATCATAGCGACAAAGCTGTGTCACATCCCGTAATGTATCATCGGCATATTTAGCGACCACTCGAAGTTGCTGAGTCACGCCGACTGTAGCCACTCGGCGCTTAGGAAAGACTTCAATGGAGACGACTTCGTTTGGTTCACTCACCGGCGCCGGTGCTCCACCTTTAAGCCAATCCACCAGGGTGTCATACATCACTGACCCTTCAGTAAGTCGTCGTCCGCCACCATGTGGAGTTTTCATCGTTGGCTTTAGAAGAAAGAGACTGTTGGTCGGTTCGATAAAGTCAATCCGCCGCTCCAGTTCATCTTTGACAATGCCCTTGTAATCAATGCGGGGATCAAAGCCAAACACAGACAGAATAAATCCGCCTTTACCATGCTGGCTGGCATGACAGGCTCCCATATTACATCCTGCTTTTGACAGGATCGGCCGGACCGAATAATCAAAGTCCACTTTCGTTGTATCAGCAACTCCTGCCACTGTGACGGTGATCGAAGTCTGCCATGGGCCCAATGAAATCTGAATGTCGGCCGTTCCATCTGCTCTGGCCTGCACGAGACCGGTCGCATCGACGGTCACCACCTCTTCGTTACTGGATGTATAGGCAGCTTTCTGAGTCGCATCCTCGCTGGTCGGATCAACTTTACCGTCTATCAACTGAGTGAGAACAAGCTGTGTTTGAGCATACTTACCATTTAGTTGTACCGCGGGTGGATGGACAGCGTACTCAGCAGCCACCACCGGTAGTGCAATTAGAATAAGCAGCAGACTAAACGTTTTTTGAATGCGCATCATCATTCAGGAGGTGGGAGGAATAAGGTGGGATTAAAGCTACCTATATTCTAATTGAAAACATGCCGGTAGCCGGATAGATATTACGTCCTGTCCGGTGATTATTTTTGAATGCTACTTCGCCACAGCCCAATCGATAGCATTTTTCAACAAAATACTCATTTGCGGCTGCTCGAACTCACCCACATGGCCCAATGACGTATAAAATGCCTTGCCACCAAACTTAGTTTTGTTCGTCCAGGCAATCGGTTCTGTTGGCTCACCATCGATCGTGCCTGCAAGAATCGCCTGTGTGGAGTCCGCAATCGGATTCACAATGTAAAGTGATCCGGTACCATCAAAGCTACCTACGTCGACCCCTTTAAGAATGGGATGATCTGCAACCTGCTTAATAGTGACCTCTTTGCCTGCTCCATGATGTCCGGTATAGCTGCCGCCCCAGACTTCTGCATCAAAGCCTTCCCAGACCAGATGGCCCTCAGGTGCTTCAGCTCCCCGGAGTGAAAAAGCGTGATTCGCCGTACGAATTCCGACAACGGGTTTACCCGCTTTGATATGTTCCTGCACAGCAAGAAAATCTTCTTCTTTCAATGCCCGGCGACGCACGCTAACCAATAGCACATCCGCATCACGGACTGCCGTTGCCGTCCCGGGAATATCATTGCGTTCACCCTTGCCCTCTTCGTCACAATGTAAAATCGTGACTTTGTAATCTTTCCCTAAATGTTCCAATGCAAATTTGGGCAATGTCTCATTGGTTACGTATTCCCGCTCAGCCACCAGCATCACCACGTGCGGGCGAGTGTCGTTCTTAAATTGAAATGGTTCATCGCCCAACAACTGGTCACTAGTGATGGTGGGGCAAACCCACTTTTCAATATGCTCGATAATCAAATCGGTTCCGGTGAAGTGACTCACAAACGGCTTCATTGCCGGGTTATACATCGTATCTGTCAAGTCCCGACAAAGGACGACGTTCTTTCCATTGGACGCTAAACGCCGTAATCCAAACGGACGCCCCAGAACACACATGTTTGTGTGAACGCCGACGAGTATGACATTCTTAATCCCTTCGGCTTCCAGTACGTTCCAGATCTCAACGCCACTATCGCTGATGACATCATTCTTATGGATGTCAAGCAAATCAGTCTGTTTCGTCCAGGGTGCACGTGGATTAAGACCTTTGGCGGCCAATTCCTTTGCCCAGGCTTCATGCTCGGCAGGATCATCGTCTTCTCCACCATCGGTTTGATCGATGGGATAGACACCCTGTTCTTCTTCCGGAATGCTATAACACCACTCGGCAATTTCAGCCGGTAGATTTCCCGCCTTCGGAGCAGACTGTGCTCGCTTCCGCCCCGGATGACCTTCATAAGGTTTCATACAACTGCTGGGAGCATGAATAATCAATGAACCATTCTTGCGAGCGGTCCTTAGGAAACGATTCATTCGCGGTGCCAATTCCGCACCACGACGCGTTGCGTTCAGGCAGTGATGTAAGTCCCACATATCACAAACAATGACTGCGGTCTCGGATGCCTTCCAGCCTTCCTGGGTATAGACAGGCTGAAAGCGAACATTTTCCTGAGATGTCGGAGTTAATGATCTCTTGGTAATGTCATAGCTACCTTTATCTGCAGCAATGGCAAAGGTGGAGGTAAAGAGAATAAGTGCGGTGAAAGCCGATTTGAAATGCATGGTAATAATTCGTAGAAAGCAAGGGACAAAACTAGTTCTAGCTTCTTCGTTTATACCATAGGTTAAAGTGGACTTTAATTGAAAAGACGATCTGCTCAAGCCAGGAATACTTACTGCTCTTGGGCTGGCGATTCTTCCCTGGGCGATTCTTCCTTGGGCGTTTCCAGCAACGCTTTTACCTCCACGTTAAACTGATCCCAGACTGCTTCATCAAAATCAGAGGTTCGCTTAGATTCACTGTTAAATTCAAAATAGAAGTTTCCATCACGTTTCACAGTTGTCTTACTCGTTCTGCCTGTCGGAGTGCGAACCGTTTCAATGATATACTCGTCAGTTTTAGGTACAAAGCCGGGTGTAAAAAACCAGCGGATTGTAAGAGGCTCCAACTTGGAAACGAGGCCGATTTGATATCGATAACTATTTGGAGATTTTGTGGATCGAGCTTTGCTTAAAGAAACCCCTAAGAATGCATCATATTGCCCATCAACCACTGTCATGAAATATCCATCCTCTTCAAAGATTTTATTTATCCCTTTCACCATGCCAGTCACCGGATCAGCCTGGAAAATCGACTTATTTGATGTAGAAGTTGCCTCTATCATTTCATCACTTGTTACGCGCTTCCGTACTCCGGTTGCATCCGAAATGGAGCTGAGGCCTGCGTATATGTACTTGAAAGTTTCGACATCCAGATATTGCTTTGCCCCGTCTGCGGATAACTTGACTGGGGTAATTTTTTGGAATGGAGTAATTTCAAATCCCTTTAAAGCCGATTCACCATTGGCTTCCGCATTAAATAATTTGTACTGTCCATCCGTTTTTTTTAACTCCATCAGGATTGCGACTTTATTTTTTTCGGTCACACCAGAGACGATTAGGAAATCGCCTGACTTTTCCCATTTCCCAATCAAATCATCGTTCTTGATTCCTATCGAACCCAAAAACTCTCCACCTGGTGAAAGGTAGTATTGCATCGTTTTTCCACGCTTGATGTCGATGCTTATATAAGACTCAACATCTTTTTTGGCGTCTTCCGGCAAGATTATCTTTTGTTGTTCATAGACTTGCCGTTTCAATTCGTGGCTCGAGAACATAGATTCGATCTCTGCTGGATTGTCCTCAAACCTTTCAAACAACTGGCCACGTAGAGGTACATTGGCTATCCTCAGTTTTTTCTGCGTTAGTTCTCTTATTGCCAATTGGCGTTTTTCCGGAACTAGTTCCAGTCCATCGCTACCGGCAAGTCGGTGTAGAATCAGCGATTCATCAGCTAAAGCCCAATGTCCAACAGCCCACACACTATTGCGGGTCAACGAAAATGGTGCTGAAAAGAAGTGAGCCGATACAAACCAACCATCCTTGCGGTACTGAACAAACGTAAATCCTGTATCCGATTTGGAAACCCACGTGCCTACCAATCGAGATACTGATTTTTCAGGCTCGGGACTTTCCTGCCCGTCCAATGCCGGCGTTAGAGCAAGTGATGATAATAAGACCAGGCTTGTTAATAAGTAACGCATGAATTTGGCTCGGAGCGAAGACATGGTGGAATGGAAGTTGTACTAATCATCCATCTTCGATGATCAGTATTTACCCGGGCCAGTGTTAATTGAGCCACAATTCATGTGGAGTTGTATTGCATTTGCCACAAGAAACAAAAATGGTAACAGGCTGCTTCATCTCTGGTCTTAAGAATAGATATAGCTTAAATCAAAGCTAATTAGCAAAAACTATACCAGCTCAGGAATAATCTTACCGCGGTCGAGTAGATACTGCGGTCGTCCTGTCGGATCTTCAATCGTGGTTCGATCAGCTAAGATTCCAAGATTGTGATACAGCGTGTATAACGCATCCTGATAATGAATCGGCCGACTCATCGCTTCACCTGCGAGTTTATCAGTTGAGCCGATAACCTGGCCAACTTTCATCTTGCCACCTGCGAAGATTGCAGGAGCAACGCGCGGCCAGTGGTCACGGCCGGCATTCGCGTTAATCTTTGGTGTCCGCCCGAATTCACCCCAGAGAATGATCGAAACATCGTCGAGCATACCTCGCGACTGCAAGTCCTTCATAAAGGTGACGATGGCATGATCCACGATCGGCAATGTGTATTTCATGCGGTTAAAGTTGTCTGAGTGTGTATCAAAGTCACTAATGGTCACACTAATGCAACGCACGCCGGCTTCCAGCAGGCGCCGCGCCATCAGCAACTTCAAGGCCGCCTTGGGTTCATCTGCTGTTGAGAACCGCTGGCTCGAAACACTCCACTTTGGTTTGTACTGCTCAACGATCTTCGGATCTTCTTTCGATAGATCCAATGCATCTGCAAACTGACCGGAAAGGAGAATCCCCGTCGCTTGTTGAGAGAAACGATCCATTGCATCCATCATGCCGCTGGAATCCACTTCGCGGCGGATTTTATCTAAACCAGCGAGCAGGGTATTTCGGTTTGCCAGACGGTCGGCATTCAATTCCGCGTTTAGTGACAGGCTGGTTGTATGATTGGAGCCAAGCCGGGACAGCTCGCCCATCATGCCCTTTTCAAGTGGTCGGCTGAAAATATCTGATAGGTCCGGCCTGAATGGTTTATAGGACGGGCCGAGAAATCCAGGTCGGGCACTATTGCGAACCAGTGGGCGTCCCTGCATTAGATCAACATAAGTAGGAGCCGGATCTGTGACCTTGCCAATTAACTTTGTCAGCACACATCCCATCGCGGGACGACCACCAAAACCCTGCATATCTTTTGTTGAAAATCCGGACATGCATTGAAAAGCGTCGTGTCGCCCTTCAGCACCAATCATACTGCGAACGAATGCAAACTGATCCGCATGCGCAGCCATCTGAGGCATTAATTCGCAAATCTGAAAGCCTGGCATATTGGTCGAAATAGGCTGAAAGATACCTCGTGTTTCAGCCGGAGCATTCGGCTTCATATCGATGGTGTCCATCTGTGGAGGACCACCATCGAGGTGAATATTTACGATCGCTTTGTTCGAAGAGCCAATCCCGGCCTGAGCTTCGAGTCGCAGCAAATCAGCAAACGTCAAGCCAACCATTCCAGCAGCGCCTGCTGTTAGGAAGTCGCGGCGTGACACTCCGTCACAATGCTTTACTGATTCACCGGTAATCTTAAACACGAATCGTTCCTTTACATCCATTCACGAATAGGGCGACCTTCGAGCAACCGTATAGGCCGACCATCGGGGGCGTGAGCGATCATATCAATTGGCATGCCCAGTTTGGAATAAACCGTGGCTGCAATATCTTCCGAAGTATATTCGTCTTTGGAAACATACCCGCCTTCGGCATCCGTGGCACCGAGAATTGTTCCGGCAGGTACTCCGGCACCCGCCATCAAGGCGAAGCCGGTACTGGCCCAGTGATCACGACCACTGGCTGAATTAATTTTGGGCGTACGGCCAAAGTCCGTCAGCCAGCAAACCAGTGTTGTATCCAGCAACCCTCGTTCTTCCAGATCCATAATTAACTGTGGAATGGCCTGATCGACAGGAGGCATTCGCGACTTCAATCCGGAGAAATTGTTCTGATGCGTGTCCCAGCCACCATCGGTGACCGTCACAAATCGTACGCCCGACTCAATCAAACGCCTGGCCATCAAACAGCTTTGGCCAAGGCGATTCTTGCCGTATGATTCCCGCAGCTTTTCTTCTTCCGATTCAATCGCAAAGGCTTTTTTCGTTTCAGGCGCTGTGATCATATTCAAAGCGGCTTCGTAGTGTTCGTCGAGAGCAGCGAAAGCTTCCTGCTGCAAATCTGATTTCCGTTGCAGAGCATCCAGCTTTGCCAACGCATTCTTGCGGCGGTCTATTCGCTCGAATGTAACTCCCTGCGGCGGAGTGATGTCACGCACGACAAAACTATCTGCGGATGGGTCCGCCGAGATTTCAAATGGATTGTATTCAAGTCCCAGAATCCCTGAGGTGCCACCACCAAAACGACGATCGATGTGCTCACCTAACTGGATAAACGGAGGCATCGCTGTTTGAAAGCCATGAAAATAACTCACGACACTTCCATAGGTTGGATAGGCAATCGCCTGATTGAACTTACGACCACTCATCACATACTGGTCTGCATGGCCATGGCTTCCATTTTTCGGATTCCACCCTCGCAACACAGCAAACTTGTCAGCATGCTTGGCAAGATTAGGGCAAACCTCTGTAAACTTCACACCCGGAATCGCAGTGTCAATCACACTGAACTCACCGCGTACGCTTGTCGGAGCGTCTGGCTTCGGATCCAGCGTATCGTGATGGCTGGTACCACCACGAGTCCAAATCAGGATGCAGTTGTTGGGCGTCTTCTGGTTCGCATTTGCCTGAAGGAATTTTGGCAACGTAAGCCCTAGCCCCGACAATGCTCCGATTTCGAGGAAGTTACGACGACTGACTCCATCACAATAGTTGTGGCTCATCGTTCTATCCGTTTCCCTTGCCAAAAATGAGGAATGTTTCTCTCTTAGTTAAATAATATCAGACAGTTAAAAACCACACTATAAGAATCGGCCTGTAGCACCTGATGAAAACAGTTCGCTTTTAGCCCAATCGAGGGGGTTTATGCCAGTAACTTCGTTATGACCTTACTTTGGTCGGTCTCAATGAGCTTACGTTTCTGCCCGTTATGCTCAAAATATAAGGATTCCGGGGCGAGTCCAAAGAGCTTAAACAGGGTGTGATGATAGTCGTAGTGATTTACGATATCTTCGACTGCTTTGTGGCTAAACTCATCCGTTTTTCCATGAACATACCCACCTTTAAAACCGCCTCCGGCTACCCATTGGCTAAATCCGTAGGTATTGTGATCCCGTCCAATATTCGACTCACCCGTGTCGTTTTGAATCACTGGCAAGCGGCCCATTTCACCACCCCAATGCACGACCGTCTCATCCAGTAAGCCTCGTCGTTTCAGGTCGGTAACCAAGGCGGCAGATGGTTTGTCCACTTTCGCACACGCATTGGGAAGGCTTTTAAGAATGCTGCCGTGATGATCCCAGTACTGATTCTGTGTGAAAACCTGTACAAAGCGGACACCACGTTCGACCAACCGCCGGGCGATCAAACAACGCGAACCAAAATCCTTCGTTTCCGGTTTGTCCATTCCATAAAGGCGTTTGGTTTCTTCCGTTTCCCCGCTGAGATCCATCGCTTCGACTGCAGCCGTCTGCATTCTTGCCGCCAGCTCAAACATATTGATTCGTGCCTGATAATCAAGCTCCCCGGGCTTACGCGCAAGATCACTCTCATTCAGTTTTTGCAAATAAGAAAGCAGCCGTTTCTGTGGCATCCCTTCCATGCGGGCCGGCGGAGTAAGATTTAGAATCCGAGGCTCGGTCGGTCTGATTACCGTCCCCTGGTAAATCGATGGCAGATAGCC
>CEUY01206112.1_pt1 | contig 12537 bp, 11 predicted proteins | sample 361481 | NCBI WGS metagenome assembly CEUY01 (sample SAMEA2622737, study PRJEB7988) | marine metagenome | isolation source: saline water (ENVO:00002010), including
TAGGATTCACTATATGGATCTTGATTACTAAAAAAGAAATAAGCATCTCAAATTTAACATTAAAAGATAAAAGCTTTATGGGGGCTAGTAGTCTTCTTGGTCTTGGTTCTTCTTTAAGTTTTATCTTTGCTCTGTCTTTAACAAGACCAAGTATTACAGTAATACTAAACAGTGTGAGTCCAATTTTCGCGGTGTTGTTAAGTTTTATTTTTCTAAAAGAAAAACTTTCTTTACATCAAATAATTGGAGTGTTAATAAGTATTTCAGGAACTATGGTGATAGTGATAATGATTTAACTTAATTCAGTTCCAATATTTTCATTATTTGCTTTTTGAAGCAATCTGAAACCTATAGCAATATCCTCCAATGCTATTCCCTGAGATTCAAATAAACTTATATTCTCATTAGACCTTTTAATCTTTCCAGAAACTATATCTTCTAACAAAAGCACGTTACTCCAATCAAAGCCAACTCCAGCCTGAATTAAATCTCCACACTCAGTTTTAGCCTGATTTAAGTCATCTACTACTATCAAATCACTTTTTTCAACCACTTCAAGATCTATTTCTTTTTTCGAAGCAATATTACTGCCGGCAGCATTAATATGGGTACTCGAAGATATCCAATCGCCCATTAAAACAGGTTCAGATGAATTTGTAACAGTAACTATAACATCCTTATCAATGGCAGATTTTTTTGGATCATCAGTAGGTTCAAGAGAAAACCCAAGTTTCTCAGTCATTTTTTCACAAAATTTTTCTCTGTTATCTGAATTTCTAGAATATACAATACAAGATTTGATGTTTTTTACTCTTGAAATTGCTTCAATTTGAGTTTCAGCCTGAAAACCAGATCCGTAAACACCTAAATCAATTGAATCATTAGTAGACAAATACTTTGTAGCAATACCAGAGGCTGCACCAGTTCTCAATTGACCTAGTCTGTTAGCTTCAATCATAGTTAAAAGCTGATTGTCTTCCAAACTATAAATTAACACATGAAAACTAAGTCCTTTTGAACCAGCAACATAGGATTTATACCCAACTATACCTTTCTCTTCCCAACTAGCAGCCATAAAGTTAAAACTAGAACCTTCAATGTTAATTCGTTCTCTAGGTAAATTAATTATTCCACCTTCGGAACTTGCTAAGAATATTTCTTCCAAAGAATCTAAAGCATCATCCATTTCAAGTAATTGATTTACATTCTCTTCTGTTAAAAACTTAGCCATCTCTCACCTTTTATAATCATTATGGAATAAATTAATATCCATAACTATAATATGATAATTAACAAAAATTAAGTAAAAAGGGTAAATTAAATTTTGTGGAATTTTGAAGAAATACTACCAGAAAATGGTGATCTTACAGAAGGACCAGCATGGACTGGAAAAAGTTTATTAATAACTGATGGAAAAAGTGACAGAATCTTGGAAATAGATCCTAAATCAAAAAAATCATCAGTATGGTTTCATGGTACTCAAGGAGTTAACGGTTTAAACTTTAACTCTAAAGGAGAATTATTTGGATGTGAGCAACGTGGAAGAAGAATTGTTCAATACCTAGAAAATAATGAAAAAAAGACTATAGCAGAAAGGCTTGATGGAAGAAAAATCAACCACCCAAATGATCTAGCTATCGATCCATCAGGAAATATTTGGTTCTCTGATCAAATATCTACAATTGATGAACTTCCTCAATTAGATCACGCTTCAATTCTAAAAGCTACTCCACAACAAGATGGTTCATATAATTGTGAAAGAATGACTTTTGATACTACGTCTCCTAACGGATTACTTTTTTCAGAAGACTATAAAACTCTATATGTAGCTCAAAGTACTTTTAACGGCTTTGAAAGAAGGCAACTAAGAGCTTATCCTGTATTAGAAAATGGGAAATTGGGTGAATACAAATTACTTCACGATTTTGGCCCCCACAGAGGAATAGACGGCATGACTCTTGATTCAGAAGGAAACATCATTGCTACATGTGGATGGGAAATTTCTGGACCGGGTGGAATGATCTGTGTATTCAGCCCTAAAGGAAGAATTATTGAATCTCATTCTGTTCCTTGCAAAAGACCTTCTAACTGTACTTTTGGAGGAGAAAATTTAGATATACTTTATGTAACAACTTTAGAAGGACACTTATTTATGGTAGAAAACACAGGTAGACAAGGATATTTGCTCTACCCTGAAAAATAAAAAGAGAGGAACTAAATGAACGAATGGAACTGGGAATTAATCGTAAAACAGGAAAGTCTTACCGAAGGACCAGCATGGAACGGAAGTGAATTATTATATTCACAATGCCCTGCTAGTCTAACTTGGTCATGGAACCCTAATAACAATAAAAATACAGTTTGGAGAGAAGAAACTAAGGGCAGTAATGGAATGTTATTTGATCAAGAAGGAAATTTGTATGCATGTGAGGGAGAAGGAAGGAGATTAGTTCAGTATTCTAAAGGAAAAGAAACAGTAATAATAACTGATAATTTTGAAGGTAAAAAATATAATGAACCCAATGATCTAGCTATTTATCCTGATGGTAGGAATATCTGGTTTTCTGATCCAAACTATGGTGGGAGAAAACCTTTTCTTGAACATGAATCTGTTTATCTAGCACAAAAAACATCAAATGACTCTTGGAATATTTCAAGAGCAACATTTGATACTACTAGACCTAACGGAGTCTTATTGTCAAAAGACACAAAAACTCTTTACGTAGCAGAAAGCCCATATGGAAATGATGTAAGAAGACAATTTAGAGCTTATCCAATAAATGAAGATTACTCTTTAGGAGATCATACTGTACTACACGATTTTGGAGACGGAAGAGGTATAGATGGAATGTGCTTAGACACAGAAGGTAATATATTAGCTACTGCTGGTCATCATGAAGGAGGACCCGGGCCAATGATTTATCATTTTAATACTTCCGGAAGAGTATTGAGAACTTTTGAAGCACCTGCAGACAAACCTACAAATTGCTCATTTGGAGGAGAAAATCTTGATATTCTTTTTATTACTTTTGTAGGAGGAGAAGTTTATCAGGTTAAGAACACAGGATTAAAAGGACATTTATTATTCCCCTAATCTAAATTTTCTACAAATGTTGGATCATATGCCTTACTAATATCAAGATTTTTATCTATTAAATTTTTATCAATCATCCACTGAGCAAAACCATCCCAAACACTTTTTTCTTGGCTTCCAAATTTTGGTTTTGAAGCACTCCAAATGGGAATCAGTAGATCTAATCCTTTATCTTCTAATTCTGAATTCATTTCTGGATTTGCTTTAATCAAATAATCCAATGAATCATCAGGATGATTAATAGAATCTTGATATCCATTTATAAAGGCCTTAACAAAGTTTTCAACAAGTGATTTATTATCCTCAATCATTTTTTCATTAGTAATTAAAATTAATTCATAGTAGAGAGGTACTCCCCAATCTTCTAATTTCATTATGCTTACTCCTTGCCCTTCCATCTCAATCAAAATAGATTCATGAGTCCAATAAGCACCTATAACAGCATCTACTGTTCCACTCAATAAAGCAGGGACTAAATCAAATCCTACATCAAGTAATTCAACATCAGAAATTGTTAATCCTTCACTATCCAATATAGATTCTAAAATTCCTATATTTAAAGGAATTCCCGGATATCCAATTGTTTTCCCTTTTAAATCTGAAGGATTAGAAATATTTGATGAAGATAATGACATTATTGAGTTCAATGGTATTTGAACAATTGAAGCGATTGAAACTACTGGAATTCCTTGTGATCTTGCTAGTAATAAATCAGGTTGATAACTTATACCAAAATCATCTTGTCCAGCACCAACGGTCTGTAAAATAGTAGAAGGGTCAGAAGGAATATAAACATCCACCAACAAACCTTCATCCTCAAAATATTTTTTTTCTAATGCAGTATACACTCCTCCATGATTTGAATTAGGATACCAATCCAAAGCTAGTTTTGTTTCCATACTTTCACTACATGAAATTATTGATGAGAAAATCAGAAGTAACATTATTATTTTTTTCATAAATCACTCAATCTAATTATTGATAATTTCTTAATAAGAATTTTTCTAAAAGCCAACTAATTAAAAACAAGATTATAGCCATAAATGATAAAATTACTATAGATGCAAACATTCTTTCTGTTAAAAATTGAGGACTAGAAATTTTTATGAGCCAACCTAAACCTTCAGTTGAACCAACCCATTCTCCAATCACTGCTCCTATAATTGAAGACACAGAAGCAATTTTTATTCCTGAAAGCAAATATGGTAAAGCAAAGGGGAAATGAATCTTTAATAAAATCTGAATCTTAGAAGCATTGAAAGTTTTTAACATGTTTTCATAATCTTTATCAGAATTTTTAAATCCATCTATTAAATTGACTACTACCGGAAAAAAAGAAATCAAAACTACAACAATTATTTTAGATTGAATACCAGGGCCCACCCAAATTAAAAGTAGAGGAGCTATAGCAATAATCGGAATTGTCTGAGAAGCAATTATCAAAGGATATACAGATCTTTCAGCAATTTTAAATGAGAAAATAACTATTCCAAAAATTACTCCTAAAATTATAGCCAATAATAATCCCCAAAAAGATTCATTTAAAGTAACTAAAGCATGCTCTAAAAGAATATTTTTAGAACCAATAATCTCTTGAATAATAGCTAATGGAGAAGGAAGCATCCAATTAGGAGTATTAAAAACTAAAATTCCAATTTCCCAAATAATCAATAAAAGAAAAATTAATATCAAAGGAGAAATAACTGCAAGAAATTTTCCAGATTCAAAATATTTTGTGATTGTTTTAAATATTCTTTGGAACATGTTTCAATAACTCATCAGAAATATCTTTTTCATATTTCGAAAAAATTTTTTGATTATTTGAAGATTTATTTCTAGGACGATCTATATTAATTTTGAATTCTCGACAAATATTTATTGGAGATCCCCCCATAATTAATACTCTATCTGAAAGTAGAACAGCCTCATGAATATCATGAGTTACTAGGACTACAGATTTTTTATTTTTCATCAAAATAGATGAGACCCATTCATGCATTTTAGATCTAGAAATAGAATCTAATGCACTAAATGGTTCGTCAAGTAACATTATTGGTTTTTCAAGCAATATTGATCTCAAAAATGAAACTCTTTGTCTCATACCTCCAGATAAATGTTTTGGAAACATTTTTTCAGTACCTTCAAGACCAAATTCAGGTAATAACTTTAAAGCTTTTTCTCTAGATTTTTGTTTGTTGAGCTTATTTATTTCAAGACCCAATATAGCGTTTTCTAATACATTTCTCCATGGAAGCAATAGATCTTTTTGTTGCATATAAGAAACTTTTGACTGAGTTCCTTGAGATGATTTTCTATCATTGATAATTATTTCACCTTGAAAATCGGATTCTATTTCTGAGATGATATTAAGAAGAGTACTTTTACCACAACCACTAGGACCTATAATAGAAATAATTTCTTGATCAAAGAGATGAAAATCTATATTTGAAAAAACAGTTTTCTCAATATTTTTTCTTTTAAATGATTTGCCTAATGATTTTACTTCTAACAATTTATCCATTTTAAATTTCGGATAAAATTGTGGCATAAAAGAAACTTCCTACGCCGGAATTATCCGTATCAGGTTCAGGGGTCGGTCATACCCTCTCAGCCAATAATTAGCTCCCCCATCTTCATATAAAATATTATCTTTTAAACACAACTTTTTCAAACTTCAATATATTACCTTTAATCTATTAGATAAATTTTATAAACTTAATCTTATTAATAATTTTCAAAATATATGAACTATACTGAATCTCAAAAAAAATTTGAACAATCTTTTGTTTCTGACATTAACCAAGAGAATCAAAAATTCATCAATGTCCCTCTGATGATTTTAAAATTAGAATCTATGTATCATGAAGTAGACGTGATAGAAACTCTAGGAAAAATAAGTAACATTACTAAGGAAATCAAAGAAACCACAACTGCTTTTGATACATTTTATGACATCATTCAGAGCACCAACAATTATCTTTTTGATGTTATAAAAATTCAAGGAAATAGCTTAGACTATCATCATCCCAATAATAGTTTTTTGAATAAGGTTCTTCAAACAAAAACTGGAAACCCCGTATCAATTTCTATTATTTATCAGGAAATTTGCAGACAACTTGGATTTGATCTAATGGGAATAGGAATACCAGAACATTATTTATTGAAACATGGAAATGGAGAATCTCTAATATTCTTAGATCCTTACAATAAAGGAGTACTCTTAACTAAGAAAGAAGTCCTTCAAATTACTAATAAAAAAAATAAACACAGCACTAATATCAAAGTATCTGAAGATAGTATCAAAGAATATGGACCCAGAAAGACTGTATTGAGAGTTTTAAACAATTTAAAATTTAGTTTTTCATCTATAAATGAATTTGATAAAGCTTTGTGGATATCAAATATAATTTTAAAAATTCAACCTAATAACATACAAAACTTAATGCATTTGATTAGTCTGCATAAAGAACTAAATAATGATTCTCGTGCTTTAGAAATATTAGATAATTATATAGAAAAATCACCTGAAGACAGCCCTATAACTATTAACCTGATTAATATTCGAAAAAAACTATTCAACTAGCCATAATGAATCTCAATCATAACTTGGAATCCAATTCAAATAAATGTGAATTATGTTATGGGAAAGTATTGAATATTCATTGTAAAATAATATGTCAGCAATGCGGATTTGTTAGAGATTGTTCTGATCCATAATTTAAACAAATTTAATAATAGGAAACACTTTGAAAATTAAAATAGCAATAACTTTTTTATTAATTCCATTATTTATATTGTTATTCTTAGGATGCCAAAACAATCAACAAATCGATGCAAACCCTCAAACACTTTTAAACGATGCAACTAGCAGAATAAATGATTGGAAATCTTTCAAGTTCAGATTAGAACATGAAAAAGGAACTACTACCATATCTAATGGCATGGAACTTCGGATAATTGAAGGTGAAGTAGTACTCCCTAGAAGAGTGAAATTAACAGGAAAAGCTACAGTAGGTGGTCAATTTATTGCACTAGATATTGTGCTTATAGACGAATTGAGTTTTATGACAAACCCTTTAACTGGAAAATGGAATCAAATAGATCCTGAAGATAGCCCATTTGGAAATTTTGATGTTCGAGAAGTGATTGCAAACATCTTAAAAATGATGAAAAACCCTGAAATTATTTCTTCAAAAAAAGATGCTAATTTTATTGTGAAAGGAGAAGTAATAGCTACTGTTTTTGAACCTTTAGTAGGATTAGCCGATTCCAATATGAATGCAGAAGTTCATTTAGAGTTAGATTATGTAAACAAGGATGTTAAAACAGCAAAAATTATAGGTAGAATAAATCCACTAGATCCACAAGAGGTTATTAGAATAATAAAAATTTGGGAAGTAGATGGAAATATAGAAGTTAATCCTCCTATAGATCCTCTAAAATAATAGTATGGGAAAATTTTTTGGGAGCATAAAGCCTTTCCTACTATTCTTACCATTCTGTGCAGGTGTTTTTCTTGGGGCTGACGATCAAACAAAAGTAGTCACTATCTTACCTGAAATAATGATAGATTTTGAGATTCCGATCCATGAGTTAGGTAAAGCATCTTGGCTTGTAACTGCTTACCTAATTGGATATACAGCTATAATGCCATTTATTGGAAGAGTATCTGATAAATATGGCTATAGGACTACTTTCTTAGTAGCTTTAATAATATTCATGATTGGGTCTGCTGCAACAGCCATAAGCCCCGAATTATCTAAGATAGGTGGAAATTCTCCAAATATGGGTTGGATAATTGGAACTAGGGTACTACAATCTTTGGGAGGTGGTGCTTTAATACCAATATCTATAGCTGCAGCAGGATATTTAATTCCACGAAATAAACATGCAATAGCTTATGGATTGATAGGAGCAAGTGCTGAAGCAGGAGGTGTAATAGGACCTTTATTCGGAGGCGCGGTCACTGAATTTCTTAATTGGAGATGGGCATTTTGGTTAAATATTCCATTAACATTAATTACAATTATTTTCTTATTTAAATGCCCTAAGGGGAATAAATATCCTGTTAAACTTGATTTCTTAGGAGCAATTATTTTCGCAAGTTTTTTGGCTTTTCTTACTGCAGGATTATCTCAAATAGGTGAAAAAAATAATTTAGGAATTATGCTCATAGTTATTTCAATAATCTCCCTTTTCTTCACAATAGTGAGACATAAAACAACTGAATATTCAATAATTCCAAGAAATCTTTTAAGTAAACCAGGTTTTTCTGCTTCTAATATTACTCATTTATTCATAGGGGCTGCTTTAATCATTGCAATGGTAACTGTTCCTGTAATGTCACAAACTCTATTCTCTGAATCTCCTCTTGAAGGAGGATTAAAATTATTAAGACTAACTATAGCATTGTCTATAGGAGCATTTCTTGGCGGAATATTAACTCAAAGATTTGGAACAAGAATTCCTATTATAATTGGATTGACAATGACAACTATAGGATTCTTCTTAATGTCCAATTGGGGTATAGATCCAGTGATAAAAGATCCTTGGATATCAATTCATTTGAGCATTACAGGATTTGGTTTTGGGTTGTGTATTGCACCTATAATGGAAGCTGCTTTGGATAAAATAAAATCTTCAGAACGTGGATCAGCATCTTCTATTTTAACTGTATCAAGAATGATGGGACAAACATTTGGTTTAGCTATTTTAACTGCATGGGGAACATCTAGATTTGCAAAATTGACTAAAGACATGCCTGAGTTTTCATTAGATCCTTTCGGGCAGCAAAAATTTACTGAAGCCGCTCTTGCTGCTGGAGAAAAAGTATTTCAAGGATTCTTTTTAGCAGGTGCTATAGTATCAATAATTGGAATAATACCTGCAATTATGATGAGCAAATCTAAAAGAAACAATAAATAATATTATTTCTGATTTCTTTTTTTCTCAGTACTTCTAGAAGATTCTAATCTCGCTAAATCATAATCATTATGATCAACAAAGTTCATTAAATCAGCTATAACTCTATGCCCAGCTTTTTCTTTAATAAGTTTATGCATTTTCTGACACACAATTCTATAATTAGTATGACCTTGTCTAGTAGTTCTTAATTCAAGAAGATGAAAAGCAGCTCTAGCATTTAATTGCATGGAATATCTAATTTTATGCCCAAATAAAACAGGATATTGAGCTACTTCTGGTCCATATGAAGATAGTAAAGAAAAAAGTTTATCAGAAATTTTTTGAGCTCTATTCCAATCAAATTCCAGATTTGTTTCGATTATTTCTTTAGGAATTTCAAAACCTAAATTAGGATTCAATAATTGCCAATCAATAGTCATAAGCCTATGTCTTTGTAGATCTCTGAATGAAGCAAAATCAGATTTAATGTCAAATTTATAAAAAACTCTTTCCATTCCTCTTCCCGGTTTATGTCTCCTATTTTCTCGTTCACCTACATAATTACGAATAATATTCTCTATTTCTTCTTGATTCATATTTTTAAGAAATTTTAAAATATTATTTTCAGAATAATGAGTATATGGATATAAACTTGCAGCAGCGACTTTTAATTCAGCATCTTCATCCCAATCTATCAAATCTACATCTAAAATATCTTCACCTGAAGCTTGAATATTATCGCTGATATCTTTCATATTTTGATGATTTTTTTCAAAGTATGAACTCCACTTCAAACCTCTTTCTAAAACATCAACTCTTTTTAAAAAGGAAGGAATTACTTTTCTTAATTCAGTTAACATCATCTCTGCACAATCTCTAACTTCTTTAAGAGGGTGTACTCGCATTCTCATTATCATAAGTTCATATGATTGACCTGTTGCAAATATTCCTAGATTAGACACAGTAGAAGCAGGCAATACACCCCTTGCAATATCACAAGCTTGAGCTCTAATAGTTGAATTGTAAACAAAATTTGAATCTGAAGATTTTTTAGGAAATAATTTCTGAAAATAAGGAATTAATTCACCTAATGATTTTTTATATATTTCAAAAAGATCTTCCATTCCATTTAAATAAGTAACCTCATCTGGAGAATTCAAAATTTCTGAGGGAATAGTATATCTATATTTATCACCCAATTTTTGATCATAAAAAATATATCTGGTACTTTGTTCTAAGTAAGACCCTAAACGGCTCCACTCTAATATCTTTGTTAAAATATTTGAAGCCTGTTCACAAGCAATATGAGCCCCTCCCAATTGAGCTACAGAATCATCACCATATTCACTGAAAACTCGATCATATAGCTTTTCTGCTCTAGAGATATCAAGAAATGATTCTTCTACATCATCTGATTGTTTTTTTTCGATATGTAAAAGAAATTCATCCAAAAACAACCTACGAAGAGATTTGGGAGATCTGCTATACCTAGCAAAAAGTGCTCCTTTAACTACTTCAGGAAGATTTATCAAAGCAAAAACTGGCTTATCAATATTTGTAAAATATTTTTTTAATATAACCCGTTCTTTTTGAGAAAATTCTTCCTGATAAAACAATTAATCCTACTTTATATAAATCAGATTTTTTATAATGATAAATCTTATTTACTTAAGAAAACAAATTATCAGGATTCTCTAGGCAACTTTTTATTTCTCCTAAAAATAGAGCAGCTTCTGCACCATCTGCAACTCTATGGTCAACAGATAAAGTAGCTTTCATCTGCTGAGAAACAACTATATCGGATTCATTAACTACAGGTGTAGGAACAACTTTACCAGTAGCCAAAATTGCTGCTTGAGGAGGTACTATTATTGCAGTGAAATTTTCAACGTCAAACATACCTAAATTACTTATACTAAAAGTTCCTGCAGTATTTTCTTCTTGAGATAATGATCCACCATTTCCCTTTGCTCTATTAACTAAATCTTTAGCAGAAGAAGAAATTTCACTCAAAGATTTATCCTGACAATCAATTAATGCAGGAACAATCAATCCTGCTTCAAGAGCCATAGCAATACCTATATTAATTTGAGAATAAATATTTAAACTATCATTTTGAAAAGATGAATTAAATTTAGGAAATTTCTTTAACGCATTTATAGAAGAAAAAATTATCAAATCATTCACACTAACATGAACGTCTGATTGGTCATTGAATTCTTTTCTTTTTTCTAATGTATTAGTCATATTTATAGAAGAAGTGATATAGAAATGTGGAGCTTCTGTTTTACTTCTTACTGTTACAGAGGCAATAGTTTTTCTCATACTACTTAATGGAGTCAAAGTTCCTTGAACAGTTGATTCGATTTCACCACTTCCAGAACCTGAAGCTCCTTCAACATCTTCTTTGGTAATTCTACCTCCAGGACCAGTTCCAGAAATTGAAGACAAGTCAACACCTAATTCTTCTGCTAATTTTTTAGCTATAGGAGAAGCTTTTACTCTTCCTCCACTATTAGATATTTTTGGATTAGAATTTATAGAATTACCTTGAAGAGATGAAGGCTTAGAAGTTATTTCTGAAACAGGTTCATTTTTGCTAGAAGATTCATCTTTTAATTCAGGTATTTCATCATCCATTTCCCCCATAAAAGCTATAACAGTACCCACTGGAACTTTTTCACCTTCTGGAATAATTATTTTCCTTAAAAATCCAGCCCCATAAGCTTCCATTTCAACAACAGTTTTATCAGTTTCAATCTCAGCAATCTTATCCCCTTTTTCTATTTTTTCATCCTCTTTTTTTAACCATTTTACTATGGTGCCTTCGGTCATATCTGCACCCATACTTGGCATAGTTACTTCAGTAATCAAAATATTCCTCCAAAATTTTAAACTATGAAATATTAAATTTTATACGCTTCTCTAAAGGACTCTATCACATTATCAACATTAGGAAGAGAATAATTTTCCAAATTTTTATTATAAGGCCATGGAGTATTTTCAGATCCTACACTGACTATAGGTCCATCCAAGAAATCAACAGAATTTTCTTGAATTCTAGAAACAATTTCAGGCATTATTCCTCCCAATTTTCTAGAAGTATCTAAAAGAACAACTCTTCCAGTTTTTTTAATTGATTTATCAATTGAAACCATGTCTAAGGGATTTAACGTCCTTAAGTCGATTATTTCAGCATCAATATTTATTTTAATTAACTCTTCTCGAGTGTCTAATAAAATTGGAATTCCATGTCCGTAAGAAACTAGAGTAACATCATTACCTTCTTTGACTACAGAAGCAGAACCAATAGGAATCTCATAATATTCATCAGAAACATCTCCACGAACTCCATATAAACCTGCTGGTTCTGCAATAATTATAGGATTAGAATCTTTCACAGCACTTCTTAATAACCCTAAAGCGTCGCTTGGACTTGAAAAAGTAATCACTTTAAGTCCTGGAACTTCAGATAGCCAAGTTTCGAAGCTTTGAGAATGAGTAGCCCCTAATTGCATACCAGCACCTGTCGGAGCTCT
>CEUY01055743.1_pt1 | contig 12529 bp, 8 predicted proteins | sample 361481 | NCBI WGS metagenome assembly CEUY01 (sample SAMEA2622737, study PRJEB7988) | marine metagenome | isolation source: saline water (ENVO:00002010), including
TCAGCTGGTTCTGATCCGCGATAACCATCGAGTATTGTTTTCATTTTGAGTGATCCCAGCGCTTCCTTCGCAGCCTCTTTGGAAAAAGGAGGCATCAGGGTAACCGCGTCATTCATTGCCTCAGCATAGTAACCGCCAAAACCAATCGTCACCATGGGGCCAAGTTGCTGGTCGGTGGTCATGCCAATGATCATTTCAACTCCCTCAGATTGAATCATCCTTGCAAGCAAGACATCGCCTGGTAGATTTTTCTGAAGCTCCTTGTATGAAGAGATCAGTTTTTCTTCTGAATCAATGTTTAGGTAAACTCCGCTCAACTCAGATTTGTGATAGACATCTTCAATGGCAGTTTTTAAGACCAAAGGAAAACCCATGTCCTTTGCTGATGATAATAATTCTTCTTCGCTGGTGATGATATTGCTTTGATTGGCATTTAGACCCAAATCAAAAAACATATTGAGTGCTTGTGCTTCACTCACAAACTGACTTTGAGAGAGTTCATCTTGATATTTTTTCAACGTATCAGAGTTGAGATCAATATTGATTTCATCTTCATTCTTTATGAAATCTCTATACTGATGAAGGCATCGAACACCTGCAAGAAACGAATGCATGCCATCCAATACTGGCATTCCCATGTTTGTGGCTTCAACTGCAAGAGGATGGGTGCCGGTTCCCTGTCTGTTTGAAACAAGGAATACTGGTTTACCAGTTCGATCATTGGCCTGCTTCATATATTCATCAATATACTCTTGATGAATCAGGCCTAGTGGTCCTCTATCCATGACGATTGCAGCCATAGATGCGTTTGGGTCATCAAGCATTTCTGTAATACTGTCTGCCATTATTTGGTCGGCATCGCCCAATCCTTTGCCCCACGCATCTAGTGGATTTACAGGAGGCAAGCCAGGATCAAGAATATCTTTAAGCTTTTGAGTGGTGCTGTCTTCAAGATCCGCAAACTCAACTCCTTGTTGTTCTGCGATATCAATGATGAGTTGCCTTTCACCACCAGAATCATGAATGGAGACCATATCTCCATCTCCCAATTCGTATGGTTGGTCAAACATGATGAGTGTTGTCGCAAGCTCATCCATATCTGCAACCCTTTGGATGCCATATTTTTTGAAGAGTGCATTGTAGTAATCATCAACACCCGCTAAACCGCCGGAATGTGAAACGGTGAGTTCAGCAGATCGTTCAGTCCTTCCTGTTTTTAACACAATGATTGGAATCTTTTTCTCATTTGCCAGCTCAAATGCTTGAATCATTTGTTTTGGTTTGCGAATCGTCTCTAGAAACATGCCAACAACTTTTGTACTTTCTTGATGAAGAATATAGTCAAGATAGTCTTCGGCTCCTACGGTGAGTTCTGATCCTGAGGAAACAGAAAGATTCAGATTAATCCTCTCCTCACAATCAATGATTCCAGCAACACCTGAGCCAGATTGGCTGATGATACATACTCCTCCAGGTTCATGATTGGGTCTTGTGAAATGACCATTCACCCATACATTTTTTTCAATGTGGAAAAAACCCATTCCATTGGCACCACACAAGAAAATACCCGCATCTCTCAACTTGGTCTGAATTCGATCTTTCAAATGTGGTTCTTTATCATCATCTAGAAAGAGCATCGACATGATCGACATGGCTTTTATATCTGCTTCAATGGCTGCATCCACCAAGCCCTCAATGCGCTCATCTGCTACTGCAAAAATCGCATGATCAACCTTTTGTGGCAATGATTTGAAATCCGGATAGCACGGAACACCAAAAGCCTCTTCATTTTTAGGATGAAGACCAAATAATTTTCCCTTGAACCCTCCATGTTGGAGGTTTTTGATAACGCGGCTGCCCATACCACCAGACGTGCTTGCACCAACAATGACAATACTCTCTGGGTCTAACAGTGGGTCCAGGCGGTGTGGCATATTCGCTTAATACAGTTCTGCTGGTGTGGTTCTTCTTCTTTCTGGATCAAAGAAAGGTTTGGTGACGATGGTTGCCTCCTCCATCACTTTATTCCACTCTAAATCCTTCTGATAATAAATTTCAGCAATGATTTTATCTTTGCCTTTTTTCCATGGATCATGAAGAGATGCATAGGCGATATTTGCTTTAGCACTAGGAGAAAACATCGCAGAAGTTACATTGCCTATCTTCTTTCCTGACTGGTTATACAGATATGCACCTTCTGCAGGTTTATTCCCCTTTATGTTTAATTTCACAAAAGTATATCGTGAGCCTTTCTTCTTTTCTTCAATCAGGGCTTCCCTTCCATTGAAGACTGGCTTAGATAAATCAACCAACCAAGACAAACCCAACTCAAATGGTGACCTGGTTGAACCTGGTCTGATGGCATCTTCAGCAACCATAAAGTCTTGACCTGGAACCAGCAATCCTGCTTCGATTCTGACTAAATCCAGCGCATCCAATCCAAAAGGTTTTATGCCATATACTTCGCCTTTATCAAACAATGCATCCCAGAAATCCAAAGCGGCATCATTCACCATGCATGCTTCATAGCCAAGATCACCTGAAAAACCTGTTCTTGAGATAATGATTTCGTGTCCATTGAAATCATAGTGTTTGATATCAAACGGTTTCAGGTACTCCACACCCTCGAAGCCGATGGCCTTAAGGATGCTACAAGAAGTTGGGCCCTGAATTCCTAAACAAGCAATGTCATCGGTTATTTCTTCAATTTTGACATCAAACCCAATTGCAGAATTTTCTAGATTATCCAATTGTCTCTCAACACATAAGAGCCAATATTCATTCTCCCTGATGTGGAAAACAGTTCCATCATCGATCACTTGTCCCGCTTCATCACACCAAACAACATAGCCTACTCTTCCGATTCCAATCTTATTCATGTCGCGAGTAAAGAAGCGATTCACAAACTCTGCAGCATCAGGTCCAGTTATTTTCTGCTTGACCATAGGGGTGTAATCAATGACACCTGTCGTATTTCTCACAGAAAAATACTCGAGGTCTGTTCTGAAATAGTTTGTTGGAACGGTATAGTCTTTCCATCGTGACCATTCATTCAGAATATTCAATTCTGAAGTTCTCTCGTGAAACGGTGTTTTATAGACTGATGTTTTGTAATGATCTTGTCGCAACATCCTAGGACTCCTTGCTGATAATTTCATTTGCTGCATTTCTTCCGGCTAAGCCCATTAACCCTCCACCGGGGTGTGAGCCTGCTCCGCATAAATAAAGCGATTCAATTGGTGTCTTATACTGAGCCATTCCTGGTATTGGTCTCAGCATCAAAAATTGATCAAACGTCAATTCACCATGATGCCACTGTCCTCCAGTTATGCCGTATTCCTCTTCAATGTCTTTGGGCGATAACAGTTCAGCATGAACGACTAGTTTTTTAATTCCAGGTGCCATTTCTTCCAATTGATTGAGACAATTTTCGAGCACCACTGAATTGGACTGATCCCACCCATCTTTAAGCTCATATGCTGTGTTATTGACAACAGCAGAGAGGACATGATGTCCCTTGGGTGCGAGTGTTTTGTCATGGATCGATGGAATAATAATTTCCATGGGCAGTTGATCTGAGCACTCGCCATATTTGGTGTGATCATGAGCCAATTCTAGATACTTCATGCTCGGGGCATTAATGATTCGATGTCCCAAGTCTTCAGATTCGACTCCCTTAAATTTTGGCAATCCACTTAATGCCAAGTGAAGTTTTGAGGTATTGCCTCTCATTCTTATGTTGTTCACTTTATGCACATAGTGGGATTCTAGATTCTTTGGCCCAACCAAACACATGAAAGTGCTCCTTGGGTCAATTCCAGAAACCACGATATCAGCATTCACTTTCTCGCCAGATTCTAAAATGAGACCATTGATTTTGTTCTCTTCATTTAAATCAATCTGCTTGACTGGTGAATTTGTGTGAATCTTGACTCCAGCTGATTCAGCAGCTTTTTGTAGCGCTTTTGAGTAGGAACTCATTCCACCCTCAGGGATGGCATAGCTGCCTTGAACTCCATTCAGATCTCCAGTGAGTTGGTGTAAAAAAGTAATCGCACTGTTATTGGTCCTTGGTCCCAGTCTGTTCCCCAATAGCGCATCCAAAGCAATGGAGCCCTTCATGTGTTCGTGATCTGTAAATTCATTTAAAACATCATGAATGTTTACGGCGATATATTTCAGCATCTCTCGCATGGATTTTTTGCCCATACTTCTCAGGTTCCAACCCAAACCCATCAAACGCGTCATGTCTTTGGTTTCATCCGATCCCAATCTTGGCGGTGCCGTCTGATAGGATTTTTTGAAGAAGCCTGCAAGCTTTTTCATCGCTTGTCTGAATTCCTTATATTCCGCTTGCTCTTTCATGGTGATGTCATCACCAGTGACACTGTCGTCATCAAAAATCAAAGCGTTTCCTTTGGGATTGATGGATATTGTTTTCAAACCACTTGCAGCAAATGCGAGCCCATGCTTATTTAGGTTTAATGATTTATGGATCTTAGAATCGGTTTGATGCAAAAGATGAGCTACGCCTGGGACCCTGTACCCATCGATTAATTCTTTGGTTGAAGCCATGCCACCAACCTCTGAACGTGACTCATAAAGCTCCACATTAAAACCCGCCTTTGCCAAATAAGCCGCACTCACTAGACTGTTATGTCCGCCTCCAATAATGGCTATGTTTTTATTCTTTCTAGTCATCGTTTTCAGCCTCAGGAACAATATTTTTTCGTTTAAGATCGTACAACATTTCTCTGGCAGCATTGGCTCCTGGAGCTGCCATCACACCTCCACCTGGGTGGGTGCTTGACCCGCACATGTAAAAGCCCTTAACGGGTCCTCTAAATTGTGCATATCCTGGAAAAGGTCTATTGAAGAACATTTGATCCATGGTCAACTCACCTTGGAAGATATTCCCCTCGGTTAATCCGACTTCATTCTCTATGTCTTGAGGCGTTCGGATCTCTGCATGGACTATCAAGTCTTTAAAATTAGGGCTGTATTGACCGATTTGATCAATGACGGTTTTACCAAAGCCTTCTCTGTCTTTGTCTGTCCACTCACCCGTTGCCAATTTTGGCGGCGCGTATTGAACAAACACAGACATATAGTGTTTCCCTGGTGGTGCCATTGTTGGGTCTGTCATTGTTGGTATGAGCGTATCGCAGTATGGATCTTGCGACCATCGGCCGTTCTTCCAGTCATCGTAGGCTCTTTCAATCCTTTCAAGTGAATCAATGAAATGCATATCGGCATAAATCAGAGGATTGTCTTTGCCCATGGCTGGAAACTCTGGCAACCCATCCAAAGCAATATTTAGCTTTCCAGATGATCCATTGAATTTATAATTATCAACTTGCTTCAGTAGTTTTTCATTCAGATCTTCTGGATTAAATAAGTCTTGATAGGTTCGGCGAGCATCTAGGTTAGAGACCACATTTTTTGCATGATATTCGTCTCCATTTGCCAATACCACCCCAGTTGCTTTGCCATTCTTAACTTGGATTTGAGTGACTTCTGCCTCGGTTAGAATCTCACCATCATATTCCTGAAGAGCACCTGCAAGTGCTTTTGATACTGAGCCCATTCCACCTCTTGCGAATCCCCAAGAGCCAATGCTTCCATCCACTTCTCCCATGTAGTGGTGCAGAAGAACGTAAGCCGTTCCAGGAGAGTATGGTCCGAGAGCAGTACCAATGATACCGCTTCCAGATAAGGCCGCTTTGACTATATCCGATTCAAAATATTCCTCGAGATACTCTGCAGCACTCATGGTATAGAAACGGATCGTCTCATATATGGTTTGTTCACCCAAACCGTATAGTCGTTTAAACAACCAAACCAGTTCATTTAAATCTTTTGGTCTGAAAGAAGTTGGATCTGGAGGGGTTCTTAATAAAAGTGGCTTAATGAAACGACACTGCTTAGATACGTCTCTTCCGAAACGAACATATGCATCGGCATCTTTCTTGGAAAAACGACCAATTTCTCTTCGTTGCAAGTCATGATCAGAGTATCCGCCAAAGATATTCCCATCTTCCATAAAGGTAACGCTGCCTCCATAAGCAATGACTTGAAGTCCATGCTTTTGTAAGTTGAGATCACGGTATATTTCAGGTCTCAATAAGCTGCAAACATAAGAGCAGTTAGAATATACCCAACCGTCATGTAACTCTCTGCTGACTGCTGCTCCACCTATGTAATCATTTTTTTCTAAAACCAAAACCTTTAAGCCGGATTTGGCTAGATAGGCTGCATTGGTCAATCCGTTATGGCCAGCGCCTATTACTATTGCATCATAGTTTTTCAAGACTCATCTCCAAGTGTTCTTTCCAGTGCCGATTCAAATGCCTCAAGCGTTGGTTGCATCGCATCCTTCGCATGAGCCTCACAAATGAACCAGGGCTCCCTAGGATCAAATTCGCATAATACCCCATCTTCAAGCATCTCTTCAGCAAGTTTCTCATAAAATGGGTAATCGGAATATCTAAAATCTCTTGCGTTTGTTGGGGGATTCTCTGAGAAAAAGAGTCCAGACATTGAAGGATGCCCAGTAAAAGAATGCGCGATATCTCCTTTGGTCAATATATCGCTGATTCCTTGTTTTAAGTTCTCACCATAGTTCGCGACGGTTTCTAATGCATCGGTGTTTTGCAAAATCTCCAACGTCTTATTTGCTGCAGAAATTGACACTGAATGTGCAGTGAATGTTCCGCCATGAAGGACTCCTCCATATTTGATATGTCTCATATACTCTTCCTTTCCTGCCAATGCAGCAATGGGATAACCGTTGGCAATTGATTTTGCGAATGTGCATAGATCTGCTTCAACGCCATAGAGTTCCTGAACGCCTCCCTTGGCCACTCGGAAACCAGTTTTCACCTCGTCTATGATCAGGATGATGTCGTATTTCGTACAAAGTTCTCGAACCGCTTGCATGTATTCTTGTGTTGCTGAAATTGAGCAACAATTGCCTAGAATAGGCTCAATCATCAGCGTTCCAATTTCATTGTGTTTCTTTTTCAAAAGATCTTCTAACGCATTTGCATCATTAAAAGGAACGAGTGAAACCAAGTCTTTAGTAATACCTGGAACTCCAGCGCTCGATGATTTGATTTCTGGTTCCCCTTTCTCTGGATCCCATTCATCAATATCTATATCCCAAAGTGCTGCATCCCAAACTCCGTGATATCCGCCCTCAACCATGATGTATCCATCCCGCTTACTAACCGCTCGCCCAACGCGTAGTGCCGCCATCACTGCTTCTGTGCCTGAGTTCGAGTATCGAACCAATTCGGCTGAAGGTACCATGGAAGAAATCTTCTTTGCGACTTCATATTCCAATTCTGTTGCCAGTGCAAAAACACCGCCGATCTCCATGCCCTCTCTTGCAGCTTGATCGACCCTTTCATCGGCATAACCAAGAATGTATGGACCATATGCTAGACGATAATCAATGTATTCATTGTCATCCAAATCCCATAATCTGCATCCCTTTGCACGCTTGATATAGATGGTGTCATCATCACCCCAATATCTAAAATTAGAAGTGACTCCTAGTGGGAGTTTGTTGAGTGCTTTCTTAAAATGTTCGTTGCTTTTTTTTAATGATCTTTTACTCATTTGAGTTCTCTTATTTGTTTTTTGAAATGGATTAGAATCGCCAAAGGCGAAAGAGACAGAAATTAGTCTCTGGTGTAGATAATGTTGAATCGAGAATCGAGTAAATACATCATATGGGTAAATATTATCCAAATAATTATTAGTTTCAAAGGAAAATCGTCAATGACACAAATTAGCAAAACATCAGACATCATTGATGCAGTTGAAACAATCAGAGTTCAGGCCAATGGAATTGACTTTGAAGTCGATACTCAAGGTGAGGGAGACAAAATGATTCTATGTCTTCATGGATGGCCAGAGCATAGCATTACCTGGCGTTTTCAAATGTCTCATTTTGCAAATCTGGGTTATCGAGTTTGGGCTCCTAATCTTCGAGGTTATGGAAATAGTGATGCCCCAAAAGGTATGAAAAATTATCAGATTGAGGTCCTGATGGAAGACGTCTCAGAAATGATTGAAGCATCTGGTGCGAAAGAAATCATTCTTCTATCACATGATTGGGGTGCGATGATTGCTTGGCACTTTGCAATGCGCTACCCAAATAAAATTGAGCGCCTGATCATTTGCAATGTCCCACACCCAGGGCCTTTTCTTAGTAGCATGAAGACTGTCGAACAATTGATGAGATCTTGGTATACATTATTTTTTCAATTGCCCTGGATTCCAGAATTTTTGACTAGAACTTTTCGTCCGGGAAAATTGATCCGATCTGGTGCTGCAAGAAAAAGTAATTATTCAGATGAAGTTGTCAGTCTCTATGATGAAAATGGCGCAAGAAAAGAAAATCGAACTGCAATGTTTAATTATTATCGTGCATTTATGAGAGGTGGTGGACTCTATAGGCAATGGAAATTGGGTTTCCCAATGATTGAAACTCCGACCCTGATGCTATGGGGTGAAAAAGATATTGCTCTATCAATAAGAAGCACATTGGGTACAGAAAAATATGCTTCAAATTTGACGCTTCGATATTTCAAAGGCATTTCTCATCATATTCAGCAAGATGCACCACAGGAGGTCAACCAGATGATAGAAGCCTTTTTGAAAGATGAAGATGTTCCTGAGTATTTGGATATAAAAAATGGATGATAATTTGTTATCAACTCTGATTGAATCAGAGTAAGATTTATTCTGGCATTTATGTTGATGGAGAAATTGAATGCATATTAATTTACCAGATGATGTTAAAGAGTGGATAAAAACTGCTGAGAGTTTCTTGGAAGAAACAAAGCCTTGGGAAGTTGAGGCAGAAATGAATAGTGGCAAGGTCCCAGAAGAAATTGATAGCAAACACAGGCAGATGGCAATTGATCTTGGATTATCAAGTATGGATATGCCAAAAAGTATTGGCGGAAAAGAATTATCCAATCTTCAGCAAGTCGCTGTTTGGGAAGTCTTGGGAAGGAGTACAAATGCCCTGACATGGTGTTTCTCAGAACCTCAGAAATGGATGCTTGAGGCATGCAACGAAGAACAAATTAAAAAATACATTCTGCCGATCATGGATGGAAGTCGACACGAATGCTATGCAATCACGGAATCTGAGTCAGGTTCAGAGCTTGATGTTTCAGCCACTGCAAAAAAAGTGGATGGTGGATATGTTGTCAATGGTGAGAAATGGTATGTAACTGGCGCCAATCATGCCGACTTCTTTTTTATCCAAGCAGTCATCCAAGATGGAGATGATGTAATTGGTGATGCTTTATTTTTCCTAGATATGGACCAAGAAGGAATTGAGCATGTTCGAACACCGCTTTTTTCTCATACATTTGATAGTCATCATCCTATTTATAAATTCCATGATGTTTTCATACCCGACGAGAACTTGATTGGATCAGAAGAAGATGGAATGAGTTATTCGCTGGCATGGTTCAGAAGGGAACGCTTGATGATCGCTGCTAGATGCTGTGGTGCAGCTGCAAGATTAATAGAAGAAGCAACTGAATTTTCTCAAGAGAGAAAAGTTAAAGGCGGACTTTTATCAGAACAACAAGCAATCCAATTTATGCTTGCTGACAGTGTCACTGAACTTTGGGCAACAAGACTGATGCTTTATGAAACAGCTATGGCGCATGATCGAGAAGATGATGTGAAAGCACTTCATTATCGATGCTCTGCAGTCAAACTTTATGCTTCAGAAATGGCAAATAAAGTTGCAGACAGAGTTGTACAAATCTTTGGAGGCAGAGGCTATATGAGAGAATTTGCTGCCGAGAGATTTTATAGAGAGCTTAGAGTAGATCGAATCTGGGAAGGGACTTCAGAAGTTCAGCGTCTCATTATCGCTGGAGGCCTTCTTAAGAAAGGTCTTAAGGATCTCTAAAAGGGTCAGTTTCTTGAAAAATAAACCAGCCATTCTTGATTGGGTCTCTATCATTGGACTTTCAGCTGTTTGGAGCAGCGCATTTGTATTCATTAAACAAACAACGCCAATCTTTGGGGCAGTTGGTTTGGTCTTTATGCGGCTATTCATTTCGGCAATTATTCTTAGTCTCTTATTTATTAGGCCAAAGCATTTTAAAACCATCCGAGATAATCTTGTTCCAGTCTTCATAGTTGGTGCTACAAATGTGACCATACCGTTTATGTTCTTTGCACTATCTGCCTATTACATCAATGCGGGTTCAATGGCAGTTGTGAATGGAAGCACGCCACTGTTTGCCTTTCTTTTTTCAATTCTATTGCTGGGATTCTCATTCAGATGGATCCAATTTTTAGGCATTCTGATGGGCATTATTGGCTTGATCATTTTTGTGGGAGTTGACGCATTGGAATTTCATCCGATGGCAAATCTCTCTGCTGTCATGGGTGCAATGATGTATGGCCTCTCAATGGTTTATATCTTTAAGTTAAATTTCAAAGACACCAAGCTCATGGCAGCAGCAAGTATGGTTGCTGCAACTATTTGTATTGCTCCTCTATTGATTTTTTTTCCAATCCCCTGGGATATAGTTACGACTGAATCGATGATCAGCGTTATTTATTTAGCTACTTTTTGTACTGGATTGGCTTATATCCCCTACTTTATTCTGATTAGGAATGTTGGACCTGTAAGCACATCAATTATTGCGATGCTTGTTCCAGTTTTTGGAATGTTATGGGCCTATGCTTTACTCGAAGAAAAGATAACGTTATTGATGTCCATCGGTTGCTTGTTTATTGTTATAGGTATCTTGATGACCAATGTAATTGGAAACAACAACGAAAAAAAATCTGCATAACCCAAATTGATTATGAAATTAAATTTAATTAAGGCTTTACTGCCGATACTATTTCTTTCTCAGCTATCACAGGCTGAAGGGGTTGTTAATTTCTATAACTGGGCAGATTACATTGGCGAATCAACCATCAGAGATTTTGAGGAAGAATATGGCATAAAAGTCAATTACGATGAGTATGATTCTTCTGAGATTGTTGAAGCAAAACTTTTGGCAGGAAACTCTGGATATGATTTGGTGGTTCACTCGAGTATGTATTCAAAAAGATTGATGCCGCTTAAAATATTTCATGAAATTGATCCTGCGAAACTCTCAAACTTTGAAAAACTCGACCCAATGCTAATGGAGATGCTCGATGAAATTGACTCTGGAAATAAAATCATGATTCCATACAGCTACGGATCAACTGGCGTCAGTTATGATGCAAAGAAAATTCTTGCCAGAGATCCTAATCCACCAATTGGCAGTGCTGACATGCTCTATGATGCTGAGACAATCTCAAAATTTGCAGATTGCGGCATCAGCATCCTTGATTCACCCACAGATGTCATCCCTCAAGCACTTGTCTATCTTGGTTATGATGACAGTTCAAAAGATCCAGATGAGCTCCAGGAAGCAGAGGATCTTTTACATGAGGCGAGACCATACATAAAAAAATTCACTTCAAGCACATTACTGAATGATCTGGCAAACGGTGATGTTTGCATCGCGATGAGTTGGGCTGGTGATTACGCCACAGCGAGTGCTCGAGCGAGTGAAGCGGGTAAAGACATTGATCTGAGATATTTTGTGCCTGAGGAAGGAGGGCTACTTTGGGTAGATATCATCGTGATTCCAAAAGATGCAAAGAATTTAGAGAATGCTTATTTATTGCTTGATTATCTTCTCCGACCTGAAGTCAGTGCAGATTTTGTCAATTTGACGCATTATGCAAGCCCTGTACCAGATGCAAAACCTTTCATAAAGGAAGAGGTACTCAATGACACGGCAGTTTACCCAACACCTGAGATCATGGATCGACTCTTTTTCACAGAGGTAGATCCACCAAAATACACAAGGATAAAAACAAGAATTTTTAGTCGATTTAAAACAGGAATCAAAAAACGAGAAAGAAAATGACAAGTGATGAACAAAATTTCATTGAAATAAAAGGTGTCAGTAAACATTTTGGTGAGATTATTGCCGTAGACAATGTTGATTTAGCAATCAAAAAAGGCGAGCTTTTTTCCATACTTGGGGCATCGGGCTCTGGTAAAACGACCCTTTTGAGAATATTGGCTGGCTTAGAAATACCTAGCCAAGGAAGCATACTAATTGATGGCGTGGACATGACATCAGTGGCTCCATATGACAGACCTGTAAACATCATGTTCCAAAACTATGCTTTATTCCCACACATGAGTGTGTTTGAGAATATTGCATATGGTTTAAAAAAAGAAGGATTGCAAAAAGAAAGCATTGAAGAAAAAGTTCAGAAAATGCTCACATTAGTGAAACTTGAAGGTTATGAAAACAGAAAACCCAACCAGCTCTCTGGCGGCCAGTCTCAAAGAGTCGCTCTGGCTAGATCGCTTGTGAAAGAGCCAAAAGTTCTTCTCCTAGACGAACCCATGGCGGCATTGGATAAAAAGCTCAGGCAGAGCACTCAGTTTGAGCTGATGGATATTCATGATGAACTTGGTATAACC
>CEUY01488232.1_pt1 | contig 12524 bp, 18 predicted proteins | sample 361481 | NCBI WGS metagenome assembly CEUY01 (sample SAMEA2622737, study PRJEB7988) | marine metagenome | isolation source: saline water (ENVO:00002010), including
AACCCTCGCCTTCAGCAACTTGTTGTAAGGCGGGGAGTCGTCAGATAAAAAAAACCCTTTGAAAACAATTTCTCTTTTTGAATCAAGGCAAGAGAAAGAGCCTTGGAGTGTTCATTTTAAACAAACGGTATATTTTAACAACTTAAAACAGTATGAAACTCTTAAAAATGCAATCATTAATTATTTTAATCAGTTTCTTAATGTTGAAAACTCTAAACCTATGATTAATGTTTTTAAGCCTGAAAAAAATATGTCTTATGAAGATTGTGAATACTTCTTTTACGTAGAAGCATTCTGTCATTTTTATGAAAAAGACTCCAAGCTTTTCAATAAAGATTTCCTTATTTTTAAAACATTTTTATTTCACGAATTTAATGTGAAAATTAGTTATTCTGATTTTGAGTTTATCAATAGTATTAATTGTTCATTTTTTAAATCTTTTGATTTTAAAGATTATCAAGAGTTTCTAAAAAATAAAAATCTATTTTACTTTGAAAACGACAAATTAACAGAATGCTCAAAAAATATTTTATTGTTAAACCTTAAAAACTAACAAGCAGATAAAAGAGACAAGCTAGTCTCTTTTTTTATTGAATTATTTTATTGTTTTTGGTATATTATTTGTTTAAATTAGGACAAGTCAGACAATGAATTATAGTAGAAGATATTATAACCACATTCTTAAACAACAAGAAAAAGAAAAAGAAGATATAGAGCTTTATAATTCTATTTTAAAAGTTCTTGGTTTCAATACGGAAGTTTTTTATGCTCTACGTTGTGATGAAAGAAGCATAACCATTAAAAAGAAAGATAATGTTTATTTTTCTATTAAATTAGTTTTTCAAAACAATCGTCACTATCAAGATCGAACAGAGTTTTCAATAATGATTAGGAATCACAATGATTGTTCAGAATACTTATATAATGAAGAACGAAAAAAAGTCTTTAAAGATATTAAAGATCTTAAATTTTTATTTTCTTATGAAAAAAACGAAAATGATTTTAACTTACGAACAGATCGTTATGTCGTAGGCCAACAAAAGCTTAATGCTAATTATGATCAATTTCTTGATAAGCTAAAAAAAGAAGAATTTTATAGTGATATTTCAATTGAAAACGCTCAAAAAAAATACCATTCTTTTTTATCTTTTTTCTACTCTTCTAAAGAAAATAGTTATCACTCTAGATATATTCTTACTCTTTCTTATATTTATAAATACTTTTCAATCATGCTTGATAGAGAAGATTTCAATTTTTTATTAAGAATAAACGAAGATATTCTATGTACAGAAATTTGGGTTGATAAAGAAAATAAACATCCTCTAATTTCACTTTTAAACTTTGATACCAATGGACGATTAACAAAAAACTCTAAAGATTTGATTGAACTCAATTTATTAAGTAAATAATTTAGTAAATTATATTAACTTCAAATACAGAGTATACTATTAAATTAATCAATTAAGGAAGGAAGTAATTAATTATGAATGGTTATCCAGAAGACAATTATTTAGACTATTTAGAAAAGATAAAGCAGAACCCTAAGATGTCAGATTATCACGACTCTATTTTCAAGGCTTTCTTTATAGATAAGGATAAGTTTTTTATTGAAGAAATAAGGGCAAATGAAGTTGTTTTTGCTTATAGAGAATATATCATTGACGACGTCTTTTTATATATCCGTTTTTTTCAAAACGAACATATAGCTTCTAAAAAAGAAATTTCAGTTAATATTATCTTTGTTAAACAATTAGATTTTCTTCATGAAAACCGTGAAAAACATAGGGAAAATAAAAATTTTCAATATAAAAAAGAATCTTTAGATTTTTTTAATAGTATAAAAGATAACAATATCAATGAAGATTTTCTTTTTAGTGACTTATCTTTCTATGAAGAAGAAGACTTTTTTTATTTTGCTTTATCTAAAAGATTCAAAACAAATCAATCATTAAAAAGGATTTCATTCATTCACGGCAGTAAAGGTTTATTTAAAGAAGAATCATTAGACGAAGTTTTTGAATTAATAAGTCCTTATGAAAAATTATTAAAATTTAGATTCTACTTTAATGATAAATCAGATTTGTTTGATTATAAAGCCGTTAAAGACATCTTAAGTGTTAAAGACGGAGAACTATTAAATGATAAAGACACCATTAAAGAACTATTGGAACTTCGTTTAAAAGAATAAAATAATAAACAAGAGAAGACCGTTTTCTTCTCTTTAACTTTTAATTATTTTCTATTTAATAGCTCACTGAGGCTTATGTTTTGATCTCTATGCTCTGTGTATGACCATTTTGTATCTACAAAAGGAAATCTATATAGCCTTATGTTTTTACCTTTCAAGTCAATGTCAGATTCTAAATTATAATCTTCTTTCAATCCTTCTCCTGAACTTATATTTGAATTACTTATAATAAAAGAATGCAAATTATCTATTTTTAAGAAATCTTTGTTTTTTATTTTCAACTCTCTTATTGTTCCATTAACAAAACCACCAATTTCCCCGTCTATAACATACTCGATAACTTCTTTTAAGTTTCCTGCCTTTAAATTAAAGCGAAAAGAGTTATATATTTTACAATCTTCTGGATCTTTTTGTGAATATAAAAATGTATTTGATAAATCTAATTTTAAATCAGATAAGGTTATTCCACCAAAATAATAGAACTCAGAAGTGTTGGCTATACTTCTTTTATCCCAATCTATTAAAACAATACCATTTTGAGCTGCTTGATTAACATTGTAGTTTTCAGAAGAGATAATATCTAACAAATCTTCATTTTCGAAATATTCCATTCTTTTTTTAAATTCATTATAATCTTTACTCCATAAAGAAGGTAGCCGCATTATCGTCATTGCTAGAGAACTTGATAATTCATAATGCTTAATTTGGTTTTTATTTTTTATTGCTATTTCTATTAAATGACTCATTTTAATCTCCTGTTTTTTTAACTAAAGAATTTATATCTTCTAATGAGTATAGGTTTATTTTTGATTTTTTGTTTTTATCATATTCCGACCAACTTTCTGCATTTACAGGAGTGAAATCTTTTTTTAGCAATGAAAAAATTTTTGTGCTTTTTGAGTCTCTTTTTATTGATTTTGATACTTCTCTTACTATTGAGGCTAAACGATCATAAACGAAATAATATTCTTGATTAAGATCTATTTTTTCACTTTTATCTTCTAAGTTTAAATACAACAATTCGGTGTCAGCTTTATAAAATTCAAAATCTCCATTTAAAAAATCATTATAAGAACAATGACTTTTACCTAAAAATTGAAGAACATTAATTGCATTTTCATCTACAATCTCTTTGATTTCTTTTTTTATTTTTTCTGAGTAAGCGTTGATTTTTAATAAATCTTTATTAAGTTGTTCTTTAAAGTCAAAAAAAAGTTCATTTAATTTTCTATCCATATTTTTGTTAGCAAACAGATCTGGTTGTGTTATTTCAAATTCTCCTTTTTTTGTGTCCCAAGCGAGAACGTATTCTTTAAGTTTATCTTCAACGTCTTCTAATCTAATAAATTCATTTTCTTTTTTATAATCTGGATTTAATGATAAAAAATCTTTTTCCTCCATTATTACCGTTTTATCATTATAATAATAATGGTTTTTTATTTTTATTAGTTTTGTTTCTCCATTAGAAAGTATATCAAGGTTTTCTTCGGAGATTAATGTTTCCAGCAATAGATTGTATTCTTCTAAATTATCGAACCCATTGTCTTTAATCTTCTTTAAAATATTTTCATATATTGATTTAAAAAGAACTACGTTGTCTAATTTTTTAGGCAAAAAGGAAAATTTACTACCTTTTACATTTGGTATCATTAACATTAAATTTAACAATATTTTATTTTTTTCAAACTCTTCACCACTAATATTAAATCTTTCTTTTAGAAATGCAACAATATTTTCTTCTGTAAAACCTTCACCTTTTATTCTAGAATAAAGATCTGTCATTAGAGATTTCTTATCTCTAATTTTATTTAAAATTAAATCTATTTTATAAGAATCAATTATTAAATCTATTTCCGTTTTCTCTTTATTTATGTTTTTTGAATTCATTGGAGGAAAAAATTCTTCGAGGTTCTTTTTATTTAACCACCCTATATTATTTTTAAAATAAAATTTAGAACTTAATCTTTTTAATTCTAAATAGCTCTTATTAATTTCCAGAAGTTCTAAGTAATTTGTTTTTTTCATTAAACACTCCGATAAACAAAGGTTTATTATAACATTTTTAGGTTTTTGTTTCAATTAAAATTTTTTTGTTTATTTGTTAAATATATGTTATGTTATTTGTTGTTATAAATTATAAGGTGAAGTATGGATAAAACAGAAACTCCAATTCTTTTGCAATCTAAGTCTCGAAAAAACAAAATAGATAAGACAACATTTAGCTCTTTTTTTTATAAATATAAGAATGATAGGTTTTTAGTTAAAATATCTTTGTTTGAAAATGATAGATATGATAAAACGACAATGACGATTTTTGTTTGGACAGAAAATGGTTGGCAAAAAATGTGGTCATATAAATTAGAAGAAATGTTAAAAGAGAGAATTCCTTTTTTTGAAAAAGAAATAAATCGATTAAAAGAAAATTACGGTGCTTTATGGATTCAACAATACGACTCTTTCAAAGCATTGAATCTATCGAACTATGTAAACGAAATGCTAAGTCTTGCAGAAAAAGATATGAAAGATTGGTCTAATTAAAAATTAAACCTTTTTGTCAATTTATCTTTAAACTTCTTTCTTTATATTTGTAGATTTAATTCTATTAATTATTTTCTTAGCGATCAAAGGAAATAAACCTAATAAGACAAAAGACAGCAATATTTCAGGTGAAACAATACCTGATAGACTATTTATTTCTGAAAGTTGTTTTCCTGCGTTAACATAAACTGCTGTACCTAACAACATACCTAACTGGCTTATTATATAAAATTGTTTTACTGATATGTTTGTTAAACCAAAAAGAATGTTTATTAGAAAAAATGGCATTATTGGTATTAAACGTAGACTAAAAAGATAAAAAGAACCTTCATCTTCTATCCCTTTGTTTATTGTATCTAACTTATTACCAAATTTATTTTGAACCCAGTCTTTTAAAAGATATCTACTTATTAAAAAGGCTAATGTTGCACCTATTGAGCTTGCAAAAGATATTAAAAATAACGCTTTCCAAAATCCAAAGAGTGCAGCTCCTAAAAGAGTAATTACAGCAGCACCTGGTATTGATAAAGCAGTTACGATAACATAAAGAAAAAAGTAAATAGTCATTGATAATAATGAATTGTTATCAATAAAATCATTAAACCTTACTTGATATTCTTTTACCACTTCCAATGTAAAATAATCTTTGAATAACAATATGAAGATTAACGTAATTATTAAAAAAGATATACCCAATATTTTTTTATTCATTTTATTTAGTCTCTATTAGTAAAGAAAGATAAAGACCGTTTTACGAAGATAATAATTTCAAATCTAAAAAAATTTTTTTATCTTTTTAATTAATACGTCCCTTATTTTTGAAGGACAATATTCGTATTTTTCTAGATTCCAATTTTTTGTATCAAAATCAATGTTGTATATCACTAGACCTTTTATACAAGATTCTGGAACTGAATATTCTAAATTATACTCTATTGCTTTTTGTGGGGTTTTCTCTATTTCTTTGAAATTATGAATTGCTGATAATATGTTTGAGAGCGTTGTGTTCTCTTTTGTTTTTAAAAATAAATCTATCTTCTTATTATTTTCTTTTTTTTCAAGATCTTTTGATTTACAGGTAAATTTGATATTTTCAATTGTTGAGTCTTTTACATTTAAAATAAAATTGTTAATACAATGGTTTGCTGCTTCTATATCGTCAATGTATTTTATTTTTCCTGTAAAGTCCATATACAAAACATGAATATCAAATGTAAAAGCGTTTGTAGAATTATTAAAAGAGATTATTTTTTTATTATTCCAATTTATGTAGTGAAGTGTAAAACATTCAAATAAATCTTCGTCTTTTAAGTCTTTTATTTCTATAAAATTGTAGTCGTGAATTAATTTAATTAAACCAGACCAATTTCTAGATAATAAAGATTGACTATGCAAAAATAAATCCATTTCTGAAAAAGAAAGGTTATAACACTTTTTCTTATTCTCTTTTTCTATTATTACTATATTTTCTAGCTTCATCCTTTAAACCTTATTAGTTGTTTTTAAGCGATATTGATTCTTTATCTTCTATTTCTAATAGCAAACTATAAAAATCGTTAATTCCATAAGATTCTAACATTCTTCTTTTGATTTCTTCCAATATGTAATCTTTTTCATTTAATCCTGCTACTTTAATTATGTTTGCTAAATCACTTTCACTATAAATAGACAAATCATCAATTAATTTTTTTTCTAGTAAATTTGTTAGTTCTTTTTTTTCTTTTGTTTTAAACTCTTTATTTATTTTTTTCTTCATATATAAAGAAAACAAGTTGTCTATTAAAAGAAATAATGTTAATAAAACACTTATTACTAACAAACAATAAGAACCTATGTCATTATAACCCGTTGTTCTGATTATCATTGTGTTCCCTACTATCAACATTAATAGTAACATTATAATAGAAGGACCAATAAAAGGCTTTTTAGAGAATTCTATTTTTGCTATTGTCTTTTTGTATTCTTTATTCATTTTCTAAACAAACTTCCTTTTCTCTTTTTTTGATTTCAATTAATATATCTTCAATATTTGAATCTTCATTTAAATTTAACCTTGTTTTCATTCTTTTTTCGATATTCTTTCTTACTGAAAATAATAAATCTTCTTCTTTTGAAGTCTTTTCTAATGTTAATATTTCTTCATCTGTTAAGGAGTCTATTTTTAACTCTAAAAGATCTTCCAGTTTTTTGTATTTTTTAAATTCTGTTTTTTTCAATCTTTTTTCATTTATTTTTGTCATCGCATAAAGAAAAAATCCCAACAATAAAGGAAACGATAAAAATATTAAATCTATAGTGTTTAATGAATATTCAACCCCTTCTGCAGTGATTAATGCATATACAGATAAAGGTACTATTAAAGTTCCTATTGACGCTAAAAATAATGGAAGTCTTATCTTTTTTAATTTTATGATTTTTTTTATAGATATTATATCGTTTTCTATTTCTTTTATTTTTTCTTTATTTATATTCATTTAATTTTTCTCACAAAAAGAACAACTTTTGTTTTTTTCTTTCTCTTCACAAGGACAAACTTCATTTAAATTTTTTTGTTTTATTGCCAACTCTGTTTGTTTCTTTGCTACTTCCTTTTTCAAGAATTCAACTTCTTTTGATAATTTGTTTCTTTTTTCAATTTGTTCTTTTAAATCCATTTTTTTCACCTGATTTTATTGTTTTTTTCTTTAATAAATAATCTTATTTATATTACAATTTCTATTAAAAGTCAATTTTAAAATATCAAGCAAAAAAAAACTCCCGAAGGAGTTTTCTTATTCTTTTTCTACTGTGGTCTTAAATGCCAAGCCTTCTTCTTCAACAAGTTCTTGGATTTCTTTATGTAATCGATCTAACTCTGTTTTTTCTCCACGATGAACAACTTTTGCGTCACTTTCGTGAATCTGATGAGTTATTCTTTCTGCCTCTTCCATAGATTTACCTAAAATTTCAGTAAGAACCACCACCACAAACATATAAGGTGTAACGTCATCGTTAAAAAATATTAAATTATAATATTCAACTTCTGCAAGTTTAAGATCTTCTTTTGTTTCAGATAAAGTTTCAGTCATTTCTTTTTTCTCCTAAATTTTACATATTATATTCTTTTTTTTACCATTTGTAAATATTTAGTTTTGATTATTTTTATTGTATCTAGACCAGTATTATATTATTGAAATAATATACTCAGCAAGAATGGAATTAAATAAAAAATCATTAATATAAATACTTATTTTAAGCTTAGGGATTACTTCAACCAAATTGAACCTGTTAAATTGCTAGTTGTATCCGAGTTATTAAACCAAAACAGAATATTAAAGAAAGTATCGCTATTTATTGATACTATACATTTCAATTTAATTTATGTTTTTCTGCTTGTAATTTTCGTGTCGCAAGAACTTGCTATGAAACAAAAAAACGAAATATAATGTCAAATCAAAAAAATAATTGTCTTTAAAAAAGGAAAATTATGTTTTTTTTTATTTTAATCTTAATATAAACTTTTTATTTTTTTAAAATCCTATAATATAAAAAGATAAAACAGGAAAAGGAGTTTTACATGAACAAAATTACATTAAGTTTATTATCAATTGCACTTCTATCTGCTACAAGCGTATATGCCGCAGACACTAGTGAAACACAAAATGCAGAACAAACAACAGAAGGACTTTCTTTGAATAAAGACCCTGATAAGTTTGACGAGAACAATCACTATAGTTTTCATTTAGTAAAACTTGAAAAATTAGGTGATAATCAAGCCGATAAAATAGCAAAAAACTATCACAAGAGTCTCTTAAAATCTTTAAAGAATACAGATAAAAATATTAATAAAAATATTCAAAATATAAGTAAAGATATTGATAAAAACATTCAGCAAGGTATAGCTGCACAAGAAAAAACGCAATTAACTTATGACGAAAATTGTTCTTCACCAAAGACAGAAGAAGAACATGAACAATGTCAAAACCTTAAAGAAAATATTTTTAATATTGGAGAGCAAATTAAAGGCATTAAAAATGAAAAAGAAAACATTTTAGGACAACTTGAAATAGAAAGAAAAAATAGACACAATAAATCTTATACACAATATAAAAATTTAATTGGAAAACTTAAAGCACAAGTTGAAGCTCAAAAACAATAATAGAAACTAAGAACAAAAAAGAAGAGAAAATCTCTTCTTTTTTTATTGATCTTTTTGATTAGAAATGATATATTTTTTTGATTAACTAAGATTAGAAAGGGTTAAAATGTCTAAGATATACATTCCGAGAAGGGAAGATTTGATTCCTGATCATATTAAAAACAAAATGGAAAAAGAAGGTGATTCTTTTTATATTGAAAACACTGAAGAAAACAAAATAGAATTTCAAGAATTCTTACCATATGGATTTAGAGATACGTTCAAAGAAATACAAATAGATTTAATACCAAAAACATCTTGGGGTGCTTCTTTATCTAATGCTCTTATTAAAGAAGATTGGGATAAAATAAGAAAGCCTTTTATTGAAATTCATGGTAATCGTTGTCAGTTGTGTGGACAAAAAGGCAAAGATATTTCAAATACTATTAGAGATGTTGATACTCACGAAATCTGGGAGTATTCTAAAATTAATGACAAAGAAAAAGTTCAAACTCTTAAAGGTTTCTTGGCTTTATGTTCAGGTTGTCACTTAATGTTCCACTTGGGTTTCGCACAAGTGAATAATAAATATGACATAACAATTAAAAGACTACAAAAACTTGAAAAATTAACAGAACCACAAGTTAATAAGAAAGTAGAAGAGATTTTTAAACGTTGGAATAAAAGATCTGAATATGAGTGGAAAATTGATATTACAATATTAAAAGATTATGGTATTAATGAATTAAAATTTAAAGACTCAAAGAATATTGATCCTAGTAAGTTTATATTTTAGCCATACATTAAAAAAACCTTGCAGCAGCAAGGTTTTTTTATTTTTGTTTATTTTATTTAAACGTTTCATAAAGTAGATTACAGTTACTTTGAGTTTCTTTTATTGATTTAAAAGAATTGTTTAAATAGAATCTATACAACACTCTCTTTCCAGATTTATCAGCTATTTCTACATTTATGTAGCTTCTTTTTAATAAATTGCTGACTATTTCATTATCTGTTCCGTCATTTCTTGAATCTATGAATAAAGTAAATCTATCTTTGCCTTCTCTGTTAGAACTCAAAGGTAACTTATGCTTGTAAAGTTTTCCGTTAGAGAATACGAATGAAACGTCATAGTTTTCTTGGAAGTTCAATTTGTCTTCTTCTAGTTTTAAATCTAAATCTAAAATAATACTTTCTGTTTTTCCAAAATTACTTGAATTAAATTTTAATACAGAGCAACTATATTCAAATTTATTATCAGACGCTTCAACAAAAGCAGCGAATGAATACTTACTTTTTTCTGCGAATATTTCTGTATTCCATTTTGCACTAACACTTGCAGAAGCAAATGTGCTTGACAACAATAATGTTCCTATTAATAATTTTTTAAACATAGTTTCCTCTTAGTATTTTTACTTTACATAATAATTTATTGATTGTTTTTTGTCAATGAAAATACTTGCAAAATGTTCTTTTTTTTTATATTATCTTTTTTTTAAAGGAGAATGAGATGTACATTTCAAACAACGAATATTTGTTAAATTTTCATTTTGAAAATCCAAACATTGATCTTCGTGAAGAACTAAAAAAAATTAAAAGCGATAAACGTTTGGTCAATTCTATTCGTGAAAAATTAAAAAAGACGACATTTGTGTTTTTAAAAGAAGACGAATTAACTCAAAAGTATTTAAATGATTATTTTGGCATACCACAAAGAAATATGGTTAGTGACGCATCTGTAAAAAAAGTAATGGATAGCTATGGTTACAAATATGAAATTTTAACAGAAGAAGAACTTTTAAAAAAAATACATTTGAAAAAATTTCGTTATTCAGAACAAAAAGAAAAAGATAAATTTTTATTCTATTATGACTGTTTAAAAGAATTAAGGAGTGTTTCTGTTGGTGTTACCAATTTTCTTGTGGTTACTAGTTTTCGCAAACTTAAAGATTATGAAATAGGGGATGAGTATGATGAAGAATTATATTTCTTAACTAAAGATTGATTTTTTTTATTTTTTTTGATATCATAACAATATTGACCTTAAAGTAAATAGAGCGTTGGTCAATCGTTCTTTAAATTGGAGAAAAATATATGCATAGCAATAAAGTAACTGCTGCCATTTTGGTTGACGGTAAATCACTGTTTGAAGATAAAGCAAACGTCTATATTCCATTCGGAAAAGAATATCAAGTATTTATAAAGAATGATAATGACTTTGATATCAAAGTTGTTGTTGGTGTCGGTCTTAATTTTGGAGAAGACGCATTTTACATCAAGAAAAAAAGCAAACGAACTATTAGTGGATTTTCATATCAAGGTAAATTTTATTCTTATAAGTTTATTGAAAAAAATGAAGATATTAAAAAGAATCGTATTTCTAACTCAATGGATGATTGTATTACGATTACTGTTCATAAAGCTCAACCAGAAATGAATGTTCTTTTCAATGAAAACACTAAAACACAAAAAAACAATCTTTTTATTACAAATGGACAACATGGTGATATTAAGCCTAGAGAAATTGGTATTTCTGACCGTGAGTTTAAAAATATACAAGACAAATTAAAAGGACGAGATTTTTTAGAGTACGACAACATAGGTAGTGATAGCGATTTAAGAACAACATTTAATTCAATTTCTTCGAATAGTTCAACTGTTGATTTAAATGATGGTATGACAACTTTTGGAAAACCAATAAATGAAATTTCTATTCCTAAGCCTTCTTCTATGGGATATTTATTTGTCTTTTGTGTGAGCTTAAAAGGTTTAGATGAAGAAGGTAACAGAATTATAAAGCCCTTGCTTGCAAAAGATAATGTCAAATGTATTATTTGTGATAAAAAATGTAAACCTTCTGATTCATTTTGTTCTTCTTGTGGTAGTTACATCATTAAAACGGCTGAAATTATAGACGAGATAAATAAGGTAAAAAAGAAATGTTGTAATCAAGTATATCCAAATAATTTTATATTCTGTCCACAATGTAGCAATGAATTATAATTAATATTTAGATTTTCTTAAAAAAAGGTAGACAGTGTTCTACCTTTATTTTTTTTTATCTCTTGTATTTATTAAGTTTATTTGTTATAATTATTTAAAAGAAATAAAACAAGGTGTTAAAATTATGAGTGATTTATATTTAGATCAAGCTGGTAAAGAAATTAGTGTTGATGATCGTATTCATTATGCTTCAAAAGGCTGTATATATGTTGGGAGAGTAGTCGAACTTTTACCTAATAATAAAGGTGTAAAAGTTTTTGGCGTAAATAAAAAAAGAGAAGCCATTTTAAATAAAACAACAGAAAAAATCATTGTTGTTCAAAAAGGTTATTATGTTAAGCATAAACGTGCTCAAAGAACAGGTAGAGCATAGTATTTATTTTTCTTATTTTGACTAAAAAAAATAATACGTTATTTTATTAATATATATTACTTATACACAATTTATAAAAGGATTTAAAATGAAATTAGTTAAAAATAATCTAATCGCTGCAAGTTTAGCTATACTTGTTACTACTGGTTGTTCTAGCATTAAAAGTGAAAACCCGCTAACAGGCGAAAAAGAAATAAGTAACACAGCTACTTGGACTGCAATCGGAGCAACAAGTGGTGCTGCTTTAGGTGGTTTAGGCGGTGGTGTTGGTGCTATTGTTGGTGGTGCTATTGGTGCTGCTGGTG
>CEUY01087049.1_pt1 | contig 12493 bp, 8 predicted proteins | sample 361481 | NCBI WGS metagenome assembly CEUY01 (sample SAMEA2622737, study PRJEB7988) | marine metagenome | isolation source: saline water (ENVO:00002010), including
CGATCCGACACTACGCACGGTCGACGATTTAACCGGTCGCCCACGCTACTTGCAGGATGACTTCAAGCCGCTTCCCGAGGTTTGCTGATGAAATTGCCAGCGTCCATGCCTTTGGTACTCGTGGGAAAGGGATTTTCCCAATATTTCTAATAGCCACATGCGCTTACTCTAAAACGACGTGATTTATGCAACATCTTTACGCCGTCAAAAACATCACAGAATTAACCAACGTGAGCCCAACACCGTTTGCTCAGGTTCGTGTGGCTGGTTACCGCTCTGCTGGTGATGGCGGAGGAGGGGATTTTGTTTGGGATAGCGAATCAACTCAGGTTGCGGACCATGGATTGATTTTTCAAAGCAAACTCCAACCAAAAGGGAGATGGTTACGACAACATTCGGGACCAATTGACGTGCGTAGTTTTGGAGTTTTGCCGGCAGGGGGTGATGTCTCACCCAGTTTGCAACGAGCGTTGGACGCTTGTAAACACGGTGGTACCCTTTATATCCCTTCCGGAAATTATACCGTCAGTTCGCCACTAAAAGTACATCAGGGAACCAACGTACTCGGTGACGGTTTAATGACTGAAATTCACTATTCAGGGCCTAAGGAAACGGCATGTTGGAATGCGGTCCAGCACGCTCCTTCAATCTCAATGGCATTTCGAGGGTTCAATACTCTGGTGCATAAAGAAAGGACCTCCGCCTTTCGTTTAACAGGTATGAGTTACAGTCGCTTCGATCAGTTATTTGTACATTTGCGAGTTCCACATACATTCGCGTATTTCGGGCCATCAAACGGCCAGTCACCCTACTACAACGTGTTTACCAATTGCCACGCTTCTGGTCCTGGCGGAGAATCAAATGGCTGCATCGCCTTCAATTGGGGATCGGACGACAATGGCGACCTTGCCGCAAACGCAAACCAGGTGTTTGGAGGACATATTAACAGTGTTGATATTGCTGTCCGCTGCCAGGGGACAGGAAATATTTTTCATGGGCAGGTTCTTGAAATGGTAAATGTAGGATATGAATTTGACTTGCCACCAAAACGATACGATGCTGCCAGCAAAGGCACATCAAACGATGTTATGGGACTCTATACTGAATACGCCAAGGTCGTTTTTGAACAAAAGCACGATGCCTGCTACCTTATCGCGCAAACATGTATGGTGACTGGGCACGAGATTCTGTTTAAAGGTAAGAATCGAGATAACTGTGTTTTACTTAGCAGTCATTCCGGACAGCTTCCAATGAACCGAAGTTTCTTCCGTAAGGCTATTGATTTCAATCCTTTGGAGTTTTGAGCTCGGGAGGGCTCAACGCATTTAGTTTTCAGTCATGACCAAAGCGTATCCTGTTCTGCTCTTATGCCGATAGCGACGTAGATCGTTCCAACACATCCTCAACGTTTGTGACCTCGATATAAGTTACACGCAATGCCCGTTATATTTTGAGGGCCAATCATACTGAAGCTGGGGCAAGTTGGATAGATGCAAACACGCTTCTAGTTAGTCCCTAAGCATGTATCCTGTTGAATCATTTCTCTCTTGGTAAAATCGTGATACGTCGGGTTTGGATCGCGTTCTTTCCACTCTTCTGAATATTACGAGGTTCAGGCTGCGCAAAACCGTTCTGATCCACCGTTCTTGCCCGAATCTCATATCGGCCCGCTTTCAAATCCCGCAGCACAGTATAAAAAGAAATCATGCCGTAACGTAACGGCCACGAGTTCGGCTCACCCGTCTTAGAATTAAATCCCAACACGCTCCGAACATCCGTTCCCACAGGTAATACATCACTCCAAACCGGTTGTTCGGCTAACGAACACTTCTGCCATGGAGCCGAGTTGATTTCTGGCGAATTATCATCGAGTCGTTTCGCACCTTGTACCAGCTCTCGTACCCAATATTCGACGCGGCTGAGGCCTGAGTAACCGTTGATTGCCTGGCCGGTCACCAAGATCGGTTCACCTTCTATAAAATCCGACGGCCCCTTATCAAGATAAGCACTTGTCTTGAGATACGATTCGGGATCGTTGTTATTCAAAGCATAGGTATCGTTAATCCGATAGTCGTTGGTGAGAAAGATTTCCTGTAGCCACTTGATCGACTTAAAACCATGGGCCCACGGAACGATCATCCGAACTGGTCCGCCACGCAAAGGCGAAATTGGTTCATTGTTGAGCTTATATGCGAGAAACACCGGTAGTTCACCGGGCGGCGTCTCCATAGCTTGCGTATAACTCACCGAGGACTGAAAGATTTGCTGAGGGTCATTATTATGAAAACCGCGAAAATAGACGCGTCTTACATTCTTCATGCCACCACACTGTCTCAAAACGACACTTAATGGCACGCCTTCCCACAATCCCTGTCCTAGTGGTTGCGGAATATTCAGACACTGCATCGCCTTGATGAATTTTATTCCATGTTCTTTCCCCAAGTCCTTTAGCTGTTGGTAGGTAATGGCATTGCCTGCTTCCCTGGAGAACTCCTTTTCAGCCTCCGCTGCCTCTCGTACGACCCCTTCTTCCGTAAATGGATCTACGGTCACATTAAGCCGCCAGGACTCTGGCGTTAACCCAGCGTCGACTCTAGCCTGTCCCATTAACGAGAAGGGTTTGGGGTTTCCTCGTGAAACATCATAAAACTCGCTTCCTGCTGTAAGGAACTTATGAGGACACAGCTGCTCGGTTGAAAATTCATCTGTCGTGGCCAACACGGTTTTGTTACTTACCAATGATGCTGCGATACCTGCAGCTGCAGTATTTCGGATCGCATCTCGTCGGGATATTTTTGAAAGCATTGATAGTTCCAGTCCTCGTTAAATTCTAATTCGCCCTACATTCTAATAAATTCTTTACTAAGTTAGAGCCTCTTCCCGTATTTAGGGAGCCAATTCTACGTACGCCCTTTTCCTATGGCAGGCAGCTTCTCTATTCCCACAACGGTCGTTTCGCTGGTATCCTAATAGAAAGACATTTATCTGTTATAGGATTCAAATGAACAAACATCGCTTCGCCCTGTTCTCAATGTTGCTTGGATTACTGTCGTCATGCTCAGTTACGCAAATTACGGCCCAAACGACTGAACCAACCGCGACAACTCAAGTCGCTAAACGGACTGCTCCATCGTTTGCGGACCTCAAAACCTTGGGCGCTCAGCAATCTCTATTTCTAACACGCGACTACAAAATTACATCGACAGAAACTCCTAAACCCAAATTGGCTGAATTTCGCAAAGAAATCCTGCCCGTTCTGAAGGAGTCATGCATTGGTTGCCATGGAGCCGAGTTAACCGAAGGAAACATACGCCTCGATACACTCGATCCTAATCTTCAAAAGGGTGCTGACGTAAGTTGGTGGATCGAAGTAATGGCAGTCTTAAGCAATGGTGAAATGCCGCCACCGGATGAGGCAGAATTGGCAGACGACGATCGTGCCAAGATCATTCAATGGCTCTCATCGGAAATCCAGGTCGCCTCCGCTGTACGTCGCGCAGAAGGAGGGCACTCTTCTTTTCGACGAATGACGCGTTACGAATACAATTACGTCCTGCAGGATGTCCTCGGATTACCCTGGAACTTCGCCAAAGATCTGCCACCTGAAGCATTTTCAGACGATGGCTTTCAGAACAGCTCGGAGTTGTTACACATGACGGCGAACCAATTTGAAACTTACCGCAACATAGCCCGGCGTGCCCTCTTGCGAGCAACTGCCTCTGGCGAGCAACCTAAAATGCTCCATTGGGGAATCAACATGAAGGATTCCGCCAAGATCGACCTGGGTAAGCAACAGGAACAGATTGAGAAACTTCGTGAAGAACACAAAGATAATCCGGAGAAGCAGAAAACCGAACTCGAAAGATTACTCGCCTCTTTTCACACAACGCCAGGCGGACCGTATTACAAAAACCTGACGACCGGACGAGCAGCTCGGGCAAGCTGGCTTTATTATGGCGGCCGTTATGCCTTTGCTCCACAAGAAACCTTACCTGATTTTCCTACTAATTTTGATGACGTAGCAGTGATTCCCCGGGGACAACGAATTTATGTTGAACTTGGTGATCGTATTCCCGACGAAGGCATGATGCGTGTGCGAGTTCGCGCCTATACCACTGAAATAGGCAAGGGCGGCCCACCCAGTCTACAGCTCGAGTTTGGTTGGCGTGCCAGCAATGAAGGGCGAGCGGTGTTACGTGTTAGTGAAAAGGACCATCGAGTCACAGGAACGGAACAGGAACCCCAGATATTCGAATGGCTGGTACCACTCGGCGAGATTTATCCTCGCAATTCCGTTCGGGGCGTAAACAAAATGGGACAAATGCCGAATCCCTCAGAGTACATTCGGTTAGTCAATAGCAGTGTCTCACAAAGTGAGATCATAGTCGATTTTGTTCAGGTCTCGACCCCCGTGTATGAGCAATGGCCTCCCGCTTCTCACAACCGAATCTTTATCAAAAGTGATAACCTGGAAAACGAAGCGATCTATGCCAGAGAGGTTCTCGAAAACTTCATGCCTCGAGCTTGGCGCCGCGCGGTAACCAAAGACGAGGTCGAGCGAAAAATGAAGCTCTACTCCGTTATAAGACCTCAATGTGACAACAACGAAGAAGCCATTATTGAGGTTCTGGCGACAGTCCTTTCCTCGCCCAATGTCCTATACATTTCTCGATCTACCGGCGGTGTGCCTACGACAGGAAATTCCAGTCAACTCAATAGCTTTGAACTGGCGACCCGGCTGGCAATGTTTGTCTGGTGTAGCAGTCCGGATAACGAGTTGCTGGAATTGGCGAGTTCCGGTGAGCTTAGCAAACCCGAAGTGCTCAAACAACAAGTATCCAGAATGATCACAGATCCCCGGGCGCATCGTCTTTCAAAACACTTCGTTCATCAGTGGTTAGACCTTAAATTGCTGGAATACCTCGCGATCGATCGGAAAGTCCGTCCCCAGTTCGACGACATATTAAAAGAAGCCATGCTGAAGGAACCGGTAGCCTTCTTCCATGAGATGTTGTCGAACAATGAAAGTGTCCTCAACTTCATTCATGCCGACTATGCCATGGTCAATGAGAGGCTAGCGCAACATTACGAATTGCCAGATGTTTATGGAAATGAGTTCCGGCGAGTGTCCTTAACCGCACTTCCAAATCGCGGGGGGCTTTTAACGCAGGCAGGACTACTCACCATGAATTCGGCGGGTAAAGATTCGCATCCACTCAAACGCGGAATCTGGCTCCTGGAAAGTGTCCTAAATGACCCGCCTCCGCCACCTCCACCCGCTGTGCCGGAAATTGATTTAGCCGATCCGGAAATTGCTAAAATGACTCTAAAAGAACGTATTGAAGACCACCGCAACCATGCAGCTTGTCGCTCTTGCCACGCGAAGATTGACCCCTGGGGAATTGCATTTGAAAACTATGACGCCCTGGGACGCTGGCGTAGCGAAATTGAAGGCAAGCCCGTGGATGCAAGTAGTCTCCTGTTTAATAATCAACCGCTTAATGGTATGGAGGGTTTGAAGCGTTACTTACTGGAACATCGCCAAGACCAATTTATTCGAGCCATGGTCTATAAAATGACAACCTTTGCTTTAGGACGACCACTATCGTTTTCCGATCATTCAAGTATTGACGAAATTACAGCCGAACTCCGGAAACAACAGGACGGTCTGGCCGACATGGTAACCTTGATTGTTACTAGTGACTTATTCCGCACCAAATAGAATAATAAAAATATCCCGCGTCTTAGAACGATAACCTTTTTTAAATAGATGCCATGAAATTTAACTTAAATTCTCTGGACCGCCGCAGGTTCCTACGAGGCTCCGGGGTAGCCCTTGCGTTACCGATGTTTGAATCCTCGAGGACGATTGTTAACGCAGACCAGCAACAAAATCCCAAACGATTAGCTTGCTTTTATTTTCCTGACGGCGTCCCCATGCCATTGCCCGCGGATCCAGCCTACAAGGATTGGCTCTGGTTCCCTCATGGAAATGGTCGTGAATTCGAATTTACCAAATGCTTTAAACCACTCGTTCCTTTAAAAGACGACTTCACCGTCCTTTCCGGTTATTCCCACCCACCAGGGCGTATTGTGCACGGCCATAATAACGCGGACCAGTTTCTTACCGGAGCGGCTACGGGCGGGGGAGATATGGATTATAAGAACACCATCTCTCTGGACCAGCTTTATGCGAATCAGGTTGGAGACGAAACACGATTTACCTCACTGATTATGTCCACCGACGGCGGTACAGGAACAGCCAGAGGGGCACACACCATTTCCTACAATAAAAATGGTCGCGCTATTCCTGCAGAGCATCGTCCGAAACGTATCTTCGACATGCTATTTGTCAAAAATGATGGGGATGCAGCCCGACGACTTGCCCTGAGCCAAAGCGCCCTCGATGATCTACTTGCAGATGCAAAGTCCCTTCGTAAAACACTGTCCATTCAAGACCAAACGCGGTTTGACGAGTATCTCGAATCCGTTCGCGAAACGGAAATTAAGGTCGAGAAGGCCAAAAAGTGGATCAACCTTCCATTGCCAACAGTCAATGTGGATCACCTGAATTTGGATATTACGCCCAACGATCCTCGCGAATATATCCAAACGATGTACGAATTGATCTATTTGGCATTCCGTACCGATTCCACTCGGGTTGCCACCTATCAAATTGGTCGCGAGAACGGAGTAGGGCAAAGTGACTATCTCGCCAGGGCCGTTGGTTTTAATCTGGCGCACGCCTTGTCACACGAAACCAAAAATCCCGGGGGATGGGAGCGTTTTGGAATCTATTGCGCTTTTCTCCACGAGGAATTAGGGCGATTCGCTCAGAAACTCAAAGATACGCCGGAACCTGCGGGCTCCGGTAATATGCTAGATAACACCTTGCTCTTCTTTGGATCCGCGTCCAGCGCATTTCATCTTTCCCGTAATTACCCCATCATTTTAATGGGTGGAAAGAATATGGGTTTTAAGCATGGACAGTACATAAACAATGCCGGAGCTAATCCACAGGGTGGCCCATGGGACGGTGGGCAAGAGCCATGGCAAAAGGATATTCAAAAAGAAGATACACCTCTCGGGAATGTGTTCGTCACCATGTTGCAACAGCTCGGAGTCGATGTTAAATCCTTTGGTGGAAGCAATGGAAGCGTTGACGCACTCATTGCGTAATCTCTTCACTCCTTCCGTTTAAGGCAAAGGGTAGCATAAAGTGAATAAATCAATCCTGACGATCCTGATGCTGGCCATCTTCTTCCCGCTTCAGGCACAGGAATTTAGGAACGTACCCATCCTCGGTGAATATCCTGTTGAGCAGACCCATGAAGACTCGGCTTTCATTCCTCGAATGCTATTAATCAGCAACAATAAGCAATTGAAGGATGTCTGGAAAAAGCTTAAGGGTGGAGACTTGCCGATCATCGATTTCAAGTCATCCATTGTGGTAGCGAGCGTCCGTGATGCCGCCGATCCAAATCAACGTCGCTTTCTGCCGAGAGTGCGAATGGGAGAACTCGAAATCAATATTCTCTCGACTCGTATAGGATTTCAGCCTTCGACACGTACCGTAACCACATTAATCGAAGTGTCACGCGAAGGTATCAGATCATTCAGGCAATATGACCCCAAAACCCGCAAATATCTAATTACAAAACTAAAATAACTGTCATCTATGATCTTCCTCCGCCCTATTCCCCAAGAATAGAATCCTTATGCACTCTCGCAGAACATCCCCTCTCTTCGTAGCGGTTCTTATGACGGTTGTATGTGATGCTGATGCCCAGCAATGGCAAGATTTGTACGTACCGGTCAAAGGAGCTGAAATTCCCTGTCGCGTTATGAAACCGGAAATGTCATCTAAGACATGCAAATACCCGGTAATCCTGTCCCTTCATGGAGCAGGCGGACGCGGTGATAACAACAAGGCACAGCTTAAGGTTTGGAATCGTCAGTTGACAGCTCCAGAGATTCGCCGGCGTTTTCCATGCTATGTCGTAGCACCTCAGGTAACGGAACTTTGGAATAGAACGCATTACGACCAAATCAAAACCGTCATTGGCACTCTACCGCAAGCTGATCTAAATCGCATCTATATTATGGGACATTCCATGGGAGGGCACGGAACTTTCATCTTTTTGCACTTCGAGTCCGATTATTTCGCCGCGGCGGTGCCGTCCGCAGGGACAGGGCTAAGATCTACCGAACCGTTTATCAGTGTGGAAAAGATAAAGCATTACCCGATATGGGCATTTCACGGAGATCAGGATGGAGTCTGTCCTTTCTCAAAAATGCAAACCGTGTTCGAACAGCAAAAACAGGTCCACGGTAATTTCAAACTGACGGTGTGGAAAGGTGATAACCATGGCGTCTCGGCAAAATTTATACCTGGAAGTGCTAATGGCAGGACTTTTTATGCTAATGAACAAAGTAGTCGGGAAACTGATTTATTGACCTGGCTATTCGCTCAATCCCGCAGTCAGGACTAGCTTTATACGCTGACGCTGCACAGGACACCGACCGATAGTTTCACTGCTTCTCATACAATACTATAATGACATACTCCCTGTTTTAGGTAGTACGACCGAAAACACCTCATTTGGCGAGATAGCATCGTTAAATCTATTAACTCAGTAACATAGGACACACTTGATGACTACACCTTCCAAAACCAATCGTCGCCGATTTGTCGGTGGCGTTGCTGCCGGCTCCGCTGCTTTAATGCTTGGGCAAAGTGAACGAGCTGCAGGATATACATCTGCCAATGACCGGCCAGTCTTTGCAACAATTGGTTTACGTAATCAGGGTGTAACAATCACGAACAAGTCCACTAAGTTCGCTGATTTTGCCGCCCTTGCTGACGTTGATTCCAAGGTCCTGGGAACAAACGTCGAAAAACTTGCCTCGCGACAGGGGAAAAAGCCGGATTCTTACGGTGACTATCGTCGAGTCCTGGATCGCAAAGACATTGATGCTGTCATGATTGCCACGCCTGACCACTGGCACACTAAGATTGCTATCGAAGCGATGCTTGCCGGCAAGGATGTCTATTGCGAGAAACCTCTGACGCTCACGATAGCCGAAGGCAAGCTAATTGAGCAAGTCGTCAAGAAGACCGGCCGGACCTTTCAGGTTGGCACGATGCAACGAACTGAATCAGGTCAACGATTCCTGCAGGCAATCGCTCTGGTACGAGCCGGACGAATTGGCAAAGTCACTAAAGTGACCTGCGGAATTGGCGGATTCGGGCCGTCTCCGGTCATTCCAGAAGCACCGGTTCCACAGGAATTAGACTGGGACACCTGGCTCGGCCCCGCTCCTAAGGTTGCTTATCGCGCTCTTCCTGAAATCCGCAAAGGCTATGGTGGCGGGGTTCCGCTCTACAGCAATTGTCACTACGCATTTCGCAACTGGCATGCCTATTCTGGTGGCAAACTAACTGACTGGGGCGCCCATCATGTCGACATTGCCTGCTGGGCAATCGGTGCCAGCGAAACAGGCCCCAGCAAGGTTACTCCGCTAAATTACAAGTTCGACGTAGACTACAAGAAAGGTCACCCAACCGTTGACGACAAGTACGACATAGCTATTAATTACAACATTAAAGCCGACATGCCTGGTGGTATCGAATTACTAATTACGAACGAAGGGGATAACGGCATCCTGTTTGAAGGGAGCAAGGGTCGCTTTTTTGTTAATCGTGGAAAAATCGTAGGTAAGCCAGTGGAAGACCTTGGCAATAACCCGCTTCCAAGCGGAGCGATTGAGGAAGTCTATGGTGGTCCCGTTCCGGAAAATCACACGGCAAACTTTATTGAAGCTATTAACGCCCGAAAACAACCCATTTCGGACGTTTGGACGCATAACCGCATGTTAGAAATTTGTCACCTCTCGAATATCGCCATGCGATTAGATCGCGCTCTCGATTGGGATCCTGTGAAACGCGAAGTCATTGGTGATGCCCAGGCAAATAAATTCCTCGCGCGGGAAAACCGCAAAGGTTACGAGATCAATATGTAATTCAAATCTTCTGCACTGAATTCAATACTGCGTCCGGTTAACCGCGGACGCAGTTTTTTATGAAATGCCCGCCAAGTGAATACTCCTGAAAATAATCCGGCACCTACAGTAATGAAGCGAGAGCTTGGCGTCTTTGCAGCAATGATGCTCGGACTCGGAAGCATCTTAGGCACCGGCGTATTTGTAAGCATTGGGATCGGAGCGGATATCGCAGGCAGTTCGGTTATCCTTGCTGTTGCCTGTGCAGCTGTGCTGGCAATGTGCAATGGTATAAGCAGTGCTCAACTCGCAGCCAATCATCCCGTAAGCGGCGGAACCTATGAATATGGTCACCGCTGGCTCAATCCAACACTTGGTTTTATCGCCGGTTGGATGTTCATATGTGCCAAGTCCGCTTCGGCGGCCACGGCAGCGTTAGGCCTCGCGGCCTACGCACTTCACCACTGGAATTCCGATTTAACGTATCTCATACCTATTGCTATCGCCGCGATTACCACATTGACTGCCATAGCAATGACAGGAATCAAACGCAGTAGTCGGGTGAACACGATTATCGTATCGATAACCATCATCGCGTTGACCGCATTCGTTCTGACCGGTTTTCGCTCCACAAGCATCTTCGGTTCACAGCACTTTGATGATCTTCCCAGCCTAATAATCGATAAACCGGGGCGGTTTTTCGAATGCATCGCCCTCATGTTTGTCGCCTATACCGGATACGGGAGAATCGCTACCCTGGGCGAGGAAGTCAAACAGCCTCGCCGTACCATACCTCGTGCTATCGTTACGACACTGCTTGTATCACTGACACTCTATTTCCTAGTAGCTCTGGTTGCTGTTGGCATGGTGGGCGCGTCGACGTTTGGTCGGTTGGCAAATACCGAAATCGCTCCGCTACACAAACTATCAAGTAAACTGGACTCCAACACGATTAGCTGGATCATTGTTGTTGGAGCAGTTACCGCTATGCTCGGGGTGTTGCTCAATTTGGTGCTAGGGCTCTCTCGAGTACTGTTAGCTATGGGACGTCGCGGAGACGTGCCAACGGTCTTAGGCACCATTCACCAGGCTAGCGGTATACCTCGCTTCGCAACAATTACCGTCGGAGTAATCATCGCAGCGTTGGTGTTCATCGGTGATGTGAAACTCACCTGGACGTTTAGTGCCTTTACCGTCCTGATCTATTATGCCTTGACTAATCTCTGTGCTATTCGGCTTTCGGATGAACAACGCCTTTATCCAACCTGGATCTCGTATGCCGGGTTTATTGGGTGTTTGTTTCTTACTTATTGGATTGATCGTTCGGTCTGGATCGCCGGTATGCTTATCTTAGGCGTGGGATGGATTTGGCATCGGATTGCGCAAAGCACCAATAACGACTCAAAGATAAAGTGAACGATGAACCTGAGATCTACCAACAAATTCAAAGTAGTTCTTTAATCACATCGCCACTTGGCAGAATATGTACTGGGCGGCCGAAATAATCAAGGAACGCCTGTTTATGATCAATGCCAAGGTGATGATACACCGTTGCCAGTAAATCCTGTGGCGTTAAAGGATTCTCCACCGGATATTCACCGTTTCGATTCGTTGCTCCAATAGCCTGACCCATGCGGAAGCCGCCACCAGAAACTAATGCTGTGTATGCTTGAGGCCAATGGTCACGACCATATGAATTATTCGGAGGACCAAACCTCATTTTTGGAGTGCGGCCAAATTCACCAACCACAACCACCATAATCTTTTTGTCCAAACCTCGTTCATAGATATCATTTATCAAAGTCGACAGGCACTCATCCAAATAGGGAAGCCGGATCTGCATGTACTTAGCGAAGTGCCCTGGACGTTGTGCGTTACCAGGATGGTCATCCCAATTCGTAAACTCCTTTCCATTTTTGGGCGTGTTACAGTAAATATTGATTACCGGAACACCGGCTTCCGCTAACCGTCGAGCCAACAGGCAACTCTGCCCCCACACATTACGCCCGTATTTATCCCGTAAATCATCAGCTTCCTGCGATATGTCAAACGCCGATGCAGCCTCCGGGCTGCTGAGCATCTGATAAGCGAGCTGCCGAAACTCGTCGACACCTTCCAGTTGTCCATTGGCATCAATCTCTCGTCGTAAATTATCAAGGCGTTCAAGTAATCCACGGCGGTTTGATAGCTGTTTGGCATCCTGCCCCGCGTTTAACTTCAATTGCCCAACTGAGAAGCCTTCTCCCGAGGGATCGCCGATTTGAAAGGACTCGTGATGCAGGCCCAGGTATGTCGGTTGCGTCATATACGGATGCTGTGGCATTGTGACATAGGGAGGTAAGCCACGTGAAAAACCAAGCACACGACTGGCAACGTGCCCGAAATCCGGATGTTCACTCTTCGACTGTGAAGTTGGATCAAGCTTCGCGGGGCGTTTGCCGGTTAAAGCAATGATTCCACCATCGCTATGAATCCCAACATCATGATGCAA
>CEUY01008503.1_pt1 | contig 12459 bp, 7 predicted proteins | sample 361481 | NCBI WGS metagenome assembly CEUY01 (sample SAMEA2622737, study PRJEB7988) | marine metagenome | isolation source: saline water (ENVO:00002010), including
ATCCGCGGGCTGCCTACCGCTTGTGTCAACGATACCCTTCCGCAGCGGCATCCGTCATACGGTCGATGCTGGTAAAAGTCGGGCGACCGCAGGCCGAAGTTGATCGTTCGACGACCGAAGCGAGTGAACGAGAAGCAGACCGGCTGTACGCCAATGTCCGTTGGCTCAATCTGGCTGCTGCCGTGACACCCCTGATGGGGCTGTTGGGAACGGTCTGGGGGATGATCCAGGCATTCCACGATACCACGGGCTTGCCACAAGGAGTCAATAAAGCAGACTTTTTGGCAGAGGGTATTTATGTGGCTCTGGTGACGACTCTCTGTGGTTTGTTGGTCGCTATCCCGGCTGCCGTGTTTTCCCATTATCTGGAAGGTAAACTGCAACGCTTATTCCATGAAGTCGACGAACTACTGTTTAGCCTCATGCCGCAGATCGAACGGTTCGAAGGACGCATGCGTTTTACCAGTGTCGATGATACGCAAGAATCCGCTGAATCTGCTGAAACTGAAACACCAGTTGAAGAATAAGGAGTAACAGGGCAAATCCTGAAAAAAACAAGATGGCCGTCAAGATTAAGAATAGCCGAGCTCTGGGGACGTTGAGTCTCACGCCGCTGATCGATGTGGTGTTCTTGCTGCTTGTCTTCTTTTTAGTGGCTACAAGGTTTGCTCAGGAAGATCGAGAACTCGATGTGCTGTTACCATCAGCCAGCACTGCAGCAGCAGTTACGGCTGAACCAAACGAGATCGCCATAAATATTACCGAGCAAGGTAACTACTTTGTCGGCGGGCAAACGCTTGACGATACGGGGTTACTGCTAGTGCTTAACGAATCCGTGGCTGCTAATCCGTTAGGACAGACGGTCATCATTCGAGCTGACCAACGCGTTCCTTTTCAGTATGTTGCCAATGCCATGAATCTCTGTAACACAGCCGGAATTCATGACTACACAATTGCTACTGAGCAGTAGAGAGTTTCGATGAGTTTACCATCGCAGTTCGATGACATTCGTAATGAAGAACGAGTGAACGTACGTAATAAAATCGTACGTCGGTATGTTCCTCGTACTCGGGTTGTCTTCGACGAACAGCAATGGCCGGTCAATATCGCCTTGGTCGTGCTTGGTGGTTTCCTGATCGGAGGCATTTTTGCTTATCAACCGTTTGACCCGGAAGCGGTCTGGTATGCCAGTCCCTGGGTTTCCCTGGCGATTGTACTCCTGCTTATCTGTACGTCGATTCTTACATTTAGATATATCGACAATAAGAAGTTCAAACGGACCATGCAGTTCTCAGTGATCGTGTGTGCCATTATCCATCTGATGATGTTGGTGTATGCGCTTGAGAGTGAAGTCTTTTCCCGGGGCTGGCAAGGTGAAGTGGCACATAAACAACTGGTCAAAAAGAAACCTAAGAAACGCCTCGAATATCACCCCAGTCATCAACAGCAAAATGTTGAGAAACCGGATTTCCTGAAGCCTGTTGAAACGGAAATCCCCGACCCCCAGCCTCCGGAAGTGAATCGTCAACAGGAAACAACCGCTCCGGAGGAAATTCAACAACCGACCGTTGAAGAAACCGAACCGCAGCCGATGCCCGAAGTGGTGGAAAAAAGAACGGAGTCCTCAGCGGCCACACCCAGACAGGCAGATTCCACGTCGAAGCTAAGTCGTAATTCCGTTGAACTTCCCAAGCTCAATAATGTCTCGACCGATGTGACTCAGCCCACGAAGAATCGTCAACCCACTCAACCTCGAGTCACCCAATCGCCGTCGCGAAATGTCGCACGATCACAGTCCGCCGACAATCTGCAGAAGATGACTGTACCGGTAGAGGCAGAGATTCCCATTAAGTCGGAAGCCAATAACACGCAACGTGCACAAAGTGAAACAGCACAGGCGACCAATGATGCTCAACAAAAATCAGCGAATCGACAGGAAACGAAACTTGCTGATTTACCTAAAACACAAGTGACTCCTGTGCCAAATCAGACGGCACAAACGCAAGTAAAGGAAACCCCGCTCGAAGCTCCTAAGAATACGGTCGCACAGCAAAAACAAACCGCCACACCACAGCGGAATTCGGCAGAAGTGCAACCAACTCCGAATGTTCCGCAAGTAACCGACAGTCAGACCGTGAAGCGAGAGTCTCCGAGTCGTGAGCAGCCGACGGTAGCAAAAGTTCCTTCTCCGGCGATTAATCCGCGATCACAACGAGTCCCTCGGGATGTTCCGCAAGTAGAACCGGTGGAATCTCCGAATACCGCGGTCGCCCGGAATCAACCTCGAGTGCAACCACAAACGAATGCAACTACTCAGCGTGCAGATACCTCGAATCCGCAGGCCACTCGCTCCAGAGCTCCTGCGGACAACCCCAGCCCGATGGTCGTAGCCGAAGCAGTTAATCGACAAAACCGAGCGGATACGAGCCCGGCAGAGAGTTCCGCAGCGACGACACCGAATCGACGTCCAACCGAATTGGCAGCTGTAACTCCGGCCAATCAGCCTGTAGTTGAGGCCACGCCGGGGCAACCGAATAGGCCCGCACCCATGCTCACCGCCTCCGCTGCCGAGACGCCGCAGAAGCAGGCTTCGCAGAGGACCCCGACGCAGGCGAATGCTCAGAATGCTGCTGATGCTTCTATTAAAGTCGCAGCTCAAACGACAGACCGAGCGGTTTCCAGTCGGCAGGCATCGAATCCCAATGCTCAAAACTCACAGCAGTCAGCAGTGAACAGGAATCAGAATGCCACGGCGAGTATCTCTAACCCGGAGACAACAGCAACTCAGGTCCAACGTCCAAACCAATTGGCTCAGCAGAATCCTAATCTCAATGCTGCTCAGGGAGATGTTGCTCGTACAAATACCAATCAGGTCACGAATCAAATTCAGAAATTGACCGCAGTGGATAGTAATCCTGCGGAGACGGCCTCAGGAAGTAACCTGACACAACGACGTGAATCTCAAGTAGCAAGTCAATCGGATTCGCCCAATCAAAATAATTCTCCGCAACGTGCTAGTAATGTCTCAGCAAATGTAGCGTCTCCGACCAATGCGGATACTCCGGCAAATGCCACTGCAGTCGCCGCCAATGACTCTCCATCCTTAGAGCAATCCCAACGGGCGACCTCCAAAGCTGAGTCGGGGCAATCCGGAGCCGCTGCCGGCGAAAATCTGGCCTCCCTGTCTGCTGCGGCGGACAGTCAGGCCCAGGTGTCTAATTCTGCAGCCGCGCGTGCTGAATCCACTCGGAATCAACCGGCGAATGCGGATAGTTCGTCACAGTCTTCGCAGGTACAACGGAATCGAACTCAGGCTGATGTGGCCTCCGCAATTCGAAAGCCAAACACAAATGCTGAAGCCGGAGTGGTAGCGTCCAATCAACCGAGCCAGGAAACGCTGGAAGCATCAGCCAGTGCTGATAGCAGCGCGGCCAGAGATGCTAACGCAGCCGATGTGAACGCAATGGCGGGAACTGCTTCGGCAGATACCGGTGATCCTAAGATCAAATCGGAAAACAGTTTCAGCCGGGCTTCCGGTGGTGGCGCAAAACAACTGAGTAGTGAAGCGGATAGCACAGAGATTGCCCGGAATGTTAGCGGCAGAAATTTTGAAGCACTGGCAACGAATACTAAGGCAGAGTCAGCAACAGCCGAAGCAGGTACTGATGGAGCTCCGGCGGCATCCGCACTGACATCGAACGAAGATGCTGCTTCGAAGGCCGAGTCAGGTGAATTAGCATCGTTGGCAGGAGATCGTTCAGAAAACGAATCCGAGAAGGATGAAGACCAGACGCTGGGCCAAATTGCTCAAAGTGATATAGCTCGTAATGATGACGCTCGTAGTGGCCCGGAAGGAGCGTCGACACAACTCGACGAAAACTCGGCTTCCACGGGGCAGGCAGTGGGACGTACAACGACTCTCGATAATGCCATGGCGTTGAATGCGGTGGATGTTGCAGCGGAATCCACAGCACCTGCTGCCACTGCCGGGGAACAGATTGCGGCGGCAAGTTCTGCTAGTGGTGGAGAATCCGGTGAGGAAGCGGCGGTTGAAAAAGCAGTAACCGGAGGAGCAGCTGATGCTGCAAGTCAATTGGCTGAGTCGGGTGGATCCAATGGGCCCATGGCCGAAGAGGTGCAACGTGCTTCCGGTGCTGTTAGTGAAACGGATGCTGAAGTTGGTGAAGCAACCGCAGGAGGTGGTACGGCAGCACCGGTGAGAACGAGTCGGGGAGCTCCGCTCATTGCGTTGGCAGATGTTCCTGAAATTATGGTGGAAGGAGCCGCGCAATCAGGTGGGACCCCTCAAGGCGGTGAAATGGTGGCTCAATCAGATCAGGCAGCAGATGCTCCGGGAGGAGTTCGAGCGCAAACCGATACAGCTGACTCGGGTGGCCCTGCCGGGGATACGACAGTCGAAGGCCAGGCTCAGGTTGCCGGAACATCGATCGGCGAAAGAAATGAAAAGGCTACCGGAGCCGAGGGAGTGGGGCAGCAGGCGTCGGAGACCGGAGGCAGCGAAGTTGGAAGAACAACGCGAGGTGGAGCAGCACTCGGAGATTTTGGACCTGTAGCTGTCGATGTTCCCGATGCCGGTAACCCGTCTCCCGGTGACAACCAGGATACAGAATTAGCAGGTGGTTATACCGAAGGTCCGGTGGCACAACCGTTTTCCGAGCCCGTTCCGGTGGATGCCGCGGCCGAACAGGGATTAGGCGGATTAGGAGAACGGCTGGCTGCCGATGCAGGGATTACGGATCGCCGAGCAAGTGAGGAAAGTGCCACGATTCAATTACGCCCTTCTCGCTTTCAACGTGAAGGTATGGCTGCTTTACCGGCATTGAATACACATGCGACAGTAGCCAAAGAATCCTTTGATGGTCGTAAAGAACGGGAAGGTGGCAACGGAGCGGCTGGACCTGAGACGGAAGAGGCGATTGAAAAAGGTCTGGCGTTTCTGGCTCGATTTCAGCGACGAGATGGAAGCTGGTCGCTGCAACAATTTGCTGCTTTTGACGGAATCAGTGTGATCGATAGCGATACTGCGGCAACCGGGTTGTGCTTATTGGCATTTCAAGGTGCAGGATACAACCACCAACAATCACAATACAAAGATTTGCTACAACGCGCTGTCGATTTTATGCTCGTCAACCAACAGCAAAATGGAGACTACTATATCGCGCAGGGTACTGCGAGTAATCAGGTCGCTCGACTGTATGGACACGCCATTGCAACGCTGGCAATGTGTGAAGCTTATGGGATGACACAGGATCCACGCATTAAAGATTCAGTGCAACAGGCATTAAACTTTATTGTCGAATCGCAACACGTGGAGCGAGGTGGTTGGAGATATACTCCCGGGCGGGAAGCGGATTTGTCCGTGACTGGCTGGATGCTAATGGCTGTTGAAAGTGGCCGTCGAGCAGGATTGGAAATACCGGAGGATACTTATCAAGGCATTAAGAGCTTTCTGGATGCGTCTCAAAATGCCAAGAAACCCTATATGTATTCCTACAACCCGTATGCACCCGCGAACGCTCGACAAGGCCAGGGTCGAGTGCCCTCCAAGACGATGACAAGTGTTGGATTGCTGATGCGACTCTATACAGGTATGGACAAGCATAGTGATATGGCTCTGGCCGGCGCTCAGTACCTCGGTGAAAACCTACCTTCGATCCGCCGTACCAAAGATGCTTCATTACGGGATACTTACTATTGGTATTATGCGACTCAGGTGATGTACCACATGGGTGGCGAACACTGGAAACGTTGGAATGATCGCCTGCACCCGTTGTTGATTAATGGACAGGAGCCGGAAGGAGATCTTGCAGGAAGCTGGGATCCTCGCCGACCGGTCCCTGATCGCTGGGGCCCACATGCTGGTCGATTGTATGTGACGACGATGAACTTGCTAAGCCTCGAAGTGCACTATCGCCACCTACCGCTCTATGAAGATGAGTAACGGAGAGGCCGTTGGGCAGTTAGACCTAGCCGTCGCCCTCCTTCGGCGGCCCTATGGTGTTAAGTCTAGCTAGCGAAGTCGGCCGAAGGCTCGACGAAGCCGGTGTGTAAGATCCCAGTTAGGGCTAAATTCATGATGTCTGAAGCAGAAGCCAAACCTAACTGCCTAACTGCCTAACTGCCTAATTGTTTAATTGAAAAAGGCCCGGTTGGATGCGGGAATCCAATCGGGCCTTTTCATTTGTAACCGTAGAAAACTGGATCATTTGTCCCCACTCGGGACGCTTCTTTCAGCTATCATACTCCGATAGCAATTCCTTAGATCCACGGTACTTCGCCAACAATTTTCGCACCAGGTTAGCTGGTGGTGATGCTATCAGGGAAAGCTCGGCAAGTCTCGCTGACAGATCTTTTGTTTTACGGTATTAAGATATATGCAAGTACCGTGCCAAAAGTGTTCTGCATCCTCTCAAAAAATACAAAACAGCTTAATCCTCAGCGTTTAAGCTCGTATTTATTTAAGAGACCGGCATCCTTCAATTCGAATTGTAATATTTACATCACAGATTTCGGATTTGGAATGTAAATGTTACAAACTGGCACTACCATTTTGGAACGATTAATTGGTTTGTGCGGAGGGCTGAGGGGATAAAAGGCTAAATGCTACCGCTCCAAATACCGCTTCATTCTCGTCGAATTCCCGATCCTCAGCCTCTGCCACAAAGAGATAGCTGTGGCCGTCCTTCTCAATAGCAGTCGCAGTGATGCACAGAATGAAATCCATAAAATTGAAATACATTCGGCTCCCAATCAGCTCATAATCACCAGCCATTTGCCGATAGGGCTCCGATTCTTCATGATCTTCATACTCCATATGCATGGCTCGAATTGTCTCTTCAACCAACTCGTCCAGGTTCTCCGAGCCCGAATAAATATAGACACTCCATTGAACAGAGCTCTCATTTTCCAGCGAGATACTACGTCGGTGTTGAGATTCTAAATGGCTATCGATGACTTTCCAATTATCTGGAAAGATAAAACGAATGTCTGCTTGATCGAAGACGTTTGGCATACTGTCGCCTCAAGAATGCAATGGTTCCAAGTCTATATTGTTTACATTAACGGATTTTGATACTTTCCGATTCCAAATCAGTTTAAGTCTTGCAGTTATTCTTACCCAAAATGGAAATCTGGCAATTTGCCAATTCCTTAAACTAGTGAAATCCATCAATAATTACAAAGTGATAAAATGTGCGGTAGTCTTCAGTGCTGCGCTGATGGTTCTGGTGGGATGCCAAAGTTTGAATCTTGTTAATCCAGTCGTTGATTGGGGGAAGTCCCGCAGTTTTTTACATGCGGGAGATGCGGCCACTAAAAAGGGGCAATGGGATGTCGCTCTGGAACAGTATCAGCAGGCCAGCAAACTGACCCCCAGAGATCCGGTGATTCTCGCAAGGCTCTCGGAATCAAACTGGGAACTGGGAAATCAAACTCGGGCGATCAATCAAATGGCTGGGGCCGTTCAGGCATCAGATTATGACCCACAACTGCTCATCGAACTTGCTCGAATGAATTTGGAATACGGGAATCTCGATCGGGCCTTGGAAGCGATTGATCAAGTTGTTCAGCGGGAGCCAAAATTAGTTGAACCACGTATTTTCCGTGGTCGACTTTATAAACAGATGGCCATGCCCTCGAAAGCTCTGGACGATTTCCATTTCGCTTTGGGAAATCTCAGTGAAGATGACGAGGATCAACGTATCGACATCCAGTTGGACGTAGCCGAGATATATATTTGGCAGCATCGCTTCGAAAATGCACTGAGTATCGTCACGACAATTCCCATCGCCAAGATTGACGATCAACCTGTAATTCACGTCTATCAGATCCATGCGACGGCCCTGCAACAGTTGGGGCGGCTAGACGAAGCAACTGAGAAGCTCGAGATGGCTCTGAAATTTGACGGCGACCATACGCAAACTTATTTTCGACTGGCTGAAGTTCACACAGCAGCGAATAATCATTCGGGAGCGGCATTAGCATTACGACAGACATTGGCGTTATCGCCAGAGCATGCCGGAGCCTTGCAAATGCTGCAACAATTGCCCTCAACACAATGATGATTGCGAGTACTCATCGGGCATTTGCTATACTGAACGTCTGTTGGACAGATTGCCTGATTTAAGAGGTAGCTAAATCAACCGTGTGGGCAGAAGTAATGCCATGGCTAACAGCGATGGCGATTCTAATTGTACTTTCCGGCCTGTTTTCGGCCAGCGAAGCTGCCTATTTCTATCTGCAGCGTCAGGACCTTCGTTTTCTGGCTGCTGGCAATGCTACGCAACGATTGGCCGCCCGCCTGATGGAACAACCGGACAGATTGTTGTCAGCAATCCTGTTTTGGAATCTTGTGATCAATATCATCTATTTTACGATCTCTGCTCGGGTAGGCATGCAACTTGAAAACCATGAAGATGGTGCCGGCTGGGGGCTGTTGTTCGCCATTGCCAGTGTGCTGATCGTGATTTTATTTAGCGAGATGTTACCCAAAAGTTTTGCAGTCTTGCGAAGTCGCAGCTATGCCGGGCTGGTAGCGTTGCCATTAGCATTGGCGGTGCGATGTGTTGATCCGTTGCTACCATTGCTGAGGCTGATCAATGTATTGATGAAACGTCTGATCTTCCCAAGAATCAGACCGGAACCAGATCTGGAGATTTCTGATTTGGAACGCGCGGTTGAGCTATCAACTCAGGACGCCGAACTGGATGCTCACGAATATCGAATGTTGAGAAATATCGTCCACTTGTCGCAGTTGCGAGCTGATGAATGGATGCGGCCGCGTAGACAATTCGTGACCTTTCAAGCACCAGTAACTATAGAAGATCTTAAAGAGAAGTTTCCGCCAAGCGGTTTCGTGTTAGTGACGCGGCGTGACTCTGACGAAATCCAGTACTCCATAGATGCCGAGGACATGATCGATATCATTCCAGGACATTCACAAATGGGTAAGCGTTTGGTCACAGTTCCCTGGTGTGCCAGTGTTGCAGACGTCTACGACAACCTGAGAAACGCTGATCGACAGGTCGCCAACGTGGTCAATGAGCATGGAGAAACGATTGGCATTATCACAATCGATGACATTGCCGATGCCGTGTTTGTAGATACCCCCAGTCGTACTCGTCGTATAACCGATGAACAACCGATTCGCCTGATTGAAACCAATCTCTGGCACGTCATGGGACTGGCAACCATCAAGCGACTTGAAAAACAACTTGCCGTGACCTTGCCCGAAACCAGAAGTGTGACTATCCAGGGAGTGTTACAGGAGGTTTTGCAGGACCTTCCTCAATCCGGAGATGTATGCCAATGGGGGCCACTCAGATTACATGTTCTGGAAGCAGCGGACCGAGGGCGATGTCGAGTCGAAGTACAAGTAACAAATGAGGAGATGTCATCGTGATCTGGGCAACGGTCATCTTCTTGATTCTGGGGCTAGTCCTCAGCGCATTCTTTAGTGGCAGCGAAACGGGGTTCTACCGGGTCACTCGTGTACGTCTCGTTTTGGACGGCCGCGATGGTGACTTTATTTCTCGCCGTTTACTGTGGCTTACGAACAATCCTTCTGTCTTTGTGGCCACAACCCTGGTTGGGAATAACCTCGCCAACTATCTCACTTCTTTCGCGATTGTGCTTGCCAGCCAAATGATGTACCCGGCACAAAATGCCGAAGTCGTTGTTTCTTTACTGTTTACGCCGATCGTGTTTGTCTTTGGCGAGTTATTACCCAAGAGTATGTTCAATGATTCTCCTAATCGTTTAGTGCGAAACATTGGCCCGTTGTTCCTGGTTTTCGTTGTGTTGTTTGCTCCTGTTGCATCGGTCCTCTGGTGCTTCGCTCGCTTACTACAGATTATGGTCGGGGAAACACCACTGCGTGTGCAGTTGACGATGGCACGGCAGTCGCTGCAGCGAGTCTTTCAGCAGGGAGAAATGGCGGGCTTGTTAACCAATGGACAACGAGACCTGACCCGACGATTGTTTGCCTGCAGCAATGCGACCTTAAACACAATTTTCCGTCCACTAAGCCAGGTGAGTATGATCCGTGTAGATAGTAACTTTGCGGAAATTGAACGAGCGGCAAAGTTGTCTCAAATGTCCACCATGATCGTCTACGAAAAGCACCGTAAGAACGCAATTGGATATGTGTCGTTGATCGAAATGCGACTGCGCGATCAGCAGTCCATCGAACAGGTCTGTGCGCTTCCTAAGTTCGTTGCCACCTATCAGTTAACCGAGGCTCTGGTGGAAATGCGGGAAAACAGATCGCCCGTAGCCGGTGTCACGAACACTCGCGGTCAGGTCATCGGCGTAGTCTACTATGACGACCTTGTACAGTCGATCATGACTTAAGGAACGATTGTCCCAGTTGTTTTTCTAGTCATTGTTCTAGTCGTCAGCACTTTTGGTGCGTCCCATGGCAACGTCAAATTCACCAATGGCAGGCATCATCATTGCCAGAGTCGTGAATCCGTAAATGACGGAAATGACGAGTACGCTCGTGAGATGATGCTCAATGAAGAAACTCGTGATCGCATGAAACGTCGCAAATGGCAGCAGTAACGTCGACCAGAAAATGGCAGACGATGGATTGCGGAATCCTAATGCCACATAGAGACCTACGCTCCCACCTAGAATGAAGGCCAGGAAGGGTGCCAGCTGTTGCTCGAATGATCCACTAAAGGAAATCATCACCATGATACAAGTGATGACTCCTAAGAACAGGAAGAAGACACTCCCCATGCTGACACTGATGGCTGATTTACTGCTGGCATAATTCAACCCACAATGGATCCCCAGCATCGTTACAAAAAACGTTAGGACGGTGAGTCCGGTGAGAAGAAACAGAAAGCCCTCAAGGTCCACCCCGCCACGCACCAGCAGATAGATTGTCATTAGCAATGGCAGGACGCTCATCTCTTTGGTGACATAGAAGACCCCCCAGAGTTTTCCGAAGACGAATTCTGCAGGAGAGATATCGGTGACTAGCAGTAAGTCCAGAGCCTGTCCGTCACGTTCATTGGTAATCGAGTTTACTGCTAACGCGTTGATGATTACCAGGCTGACCAGGAATAGCGGAGCTAAGGAGGTTGCCGCTGCAGGGAAAATGGAACTGATGCCTGCTCGCGGAATCCCGTTGGCGACGTCACTCAGCGATTGATTTAAACCGACCAGTGCCAACGTGACCATCAGGAGATAAGCGAGTCGGACAATAACGATTTTCCGGCCGTAGGCCCAAGTGCAAATCTCTCGCCATAATACCGGGTTGTCCCACACCCGGCGGGAATCTATTTCCGATTCACGATGTTTTCCAGCTCTTCGTATCGCGTCAACATGCGTTGCCCGAGCCTGTTCAGCGATCTGCAAAACCTCTTCATCCGAAAGTCGTTTGTCCAGAATGGAGGCAACATCCTCTTCTTGTTGCTGCTGTTGTCGAACTTCTCGTGATGGATTCCAGACACGCACCTTGGCAATCGCAATGGCGTTGAGGATGAAGGTCATTCCCAGTGCAAATAAGGTAAAGCAAATTGCGGGGTCGGCAAGCGACCAGGCTCCCTGTTCACCGATCGTGGGAATAATGGCCGCCGAAATGCCTCGTACCGGACTGGCCCAGTTGGCGAGTGAATGAAGCAACGGGCTGGAGGATCCTAAAGCATAGAGTCCTTCCCATAAGCCCAGCCACAAGACGATTGTCAGAGTGGTTATCGAAAGCGTTTGAAACGTCTTTTCACGCCACAGTGCGTAAGTGCTACCCAGTGATCCGGCAACTAAGGTTGCTGAGTACGTAGTGATGACGACTCGAGCGACTTGATGTCCGGAAACTCCTCCGAAGAGTTGTACGGACATCAATACCGGTATGGATGCAAAAACTAAGAGTAAGGGCGATAGCAGCGAGGCCAGTAGTTTTCCCAGAACGAGTTCTTGGTTGGTTAGTCGAGTTAACAAAAGTAGGATGATCGTCCGTTTGTCTTTTTCCTGACTGACCGAGCTGGCTGCTCCAAATGCGGCCAGGAAAATTAAGAGTGCCAATTGGAGAGGAGCCAGAATTTGGAAAAATGTGGAGCCGAAGCGAGCCAGGTCGCCAAGATTCTGTACAACCTGGGTACCAGCCAAAATCATCCAGGAGGTACTCATCAGGATCAGCAACGCAGTTACGTAGACTGCACGAATAATGTAATGCCGCGGTCGACGGGGCAGTGACAAGGCTTCGCGGTTAAAAACTGGGCCGATCAAACTGGATTCTCCTCAAACCGACAATTCGGTAGACACTAATGTTTTTCGGTTATTTTGACCCTTGGAAATCGCTCAGAACCAACGCTTTTGCTCGGGAATAACCAAATTTTACCTGTTTTGGCTCTGTAGAAGGATTCTCCGCCCGTTGAGCCGATTTGTGCGGTCAATTAGACTATTAAAGTAGGTTGAAACGTACTGTTTCGCCGA
>CEUY01054206.1_pt1 | contig 12449 bp, 8 predicted proteins | sample 361481 | NCBI WGS metagenome assembly CEUY01 (sample SAMEA2622737, study PRJEB7988) | marine metagenome | isolation source: saline water (ENVO:00002010), including
TATAATGATATATCAGAATGGGAAACAAATAACGGTATAGCAGAAGTTATTAATAAATCACTTCAAAATGTTGATTTACCACCTAACTTGATTGGCGTTAATAGTTTATTTACATTAAACTTATCTGATAATTTTCTTGATAATGTTGATTTCTTGGCAGAAGTTAATGAGGTAAGAGAAACACTTGATTTAAGTAATAATAGTCTAACTAATATATCAGGTTTAACTAATTTAAGTTCTATTAAAAATCTATATTTACAAAACAATGAAAATATTGGTGATATATCTTCATTAAGTAACATTGCAATTATCAATGATTTAAATATAGCAAATACAGGAAGAGTAGATTTTAGTGGATTAGATTCATTAACAACAATAACTGGCACTTTTGATATTCGAAACAACTTTGATTTAACTGACCTTTCATATTTAAATCAAATAACAAATGCAAATGCTATTCAAATATCAGATCCAAATTTATATGATAAATTAGATTTCAATACTAATGCAATATGTCAAAATATAAATAATGGTTCGGTTGCGTTGTATAATAATAATCAAAGATTGTCAGCAGATAAAATATGTAGTAATTCTCCTTCTGAATTTGAATGGTTACAATTTTTAAAGACATTTGATAAACAAAATGATTTTGAAGATTATTATAGTTTACAAGAATGGAATACAGAAAAAACGGTGGCTGATTTATCATCTTTAAATCTACTTCAAACTGATTTGCCACAAGGTGATTTAGGTGTACCTTCTATATGGTCTATTGATATAAGTCAAAATGAGTTAACTAACATAGATTTCTTATTAAATACTAATGAAGTAAGAAATGATTTGATTTTAAATGACAACTTTATAACAAATTTACAAGGTATGCAAAATATAACTTCATTAAAAGGAGTAACTGATTTATCTAATAATAAACTTAAAAATGTAGATGGTTTAAATAATCTAACTGAATTTGGTAATACATACCACGAAGAAGGGTGGAATGATCATGCTTTTGGTGGTTATCCTGGTGTTATTAGTACAAATCTGGATTTAAGAAATAATGAATTAGAAAATATTAATGGCTTATTATCATTAAATAGAATGCATTATTCTAATCTTTATATTAATAACAATCCTACTTTAACTGATATATCAGGCATTTCTAATTTAGCTAATATAGATAATTTTACACATACCCATTGGCGATATTGGGGTACGACTGATTTTGCTTTTTCAATTTCTCATAAATATTATATGTTTGTTGATGAACCAAATCAATACATAATAAAACCAGAAATTAATTCAATATTTTGTCAAGCTGTTGTTAATCAAGATGTTAATGTTAGATTAGGCAACGATACAAGTGTCATAGTTACACCTTCTGAAATGTGTAATGTTACCGATGAATGGATTTCTTTCTTCCACGATTATGAACAAATATTATGGAAAGTAGAACCATCATTAATTGATTCAGAAAACTTAACCATTGATGTATCAGATAATAATATAGATAATACGATTTTACCAACAGTAGATTTCTCTTTTACTACTCCTTATATAATAGATATGTCAAATAATAATATAGATAATATTGATTTCATGAATACATTAATAGATGTAAGAGAATCTTTAAATATTTCAGGAAATACTTTGGCTAATTTAAATGGATTATCCAATCTATTAAATGCAAAATTATTAGACGTATCTAATAATGTAAATCTTATAGATATAACTGGATTATCTAATTTAGAAACAGGTACTATTTATATTGATAATCCTACTCAATATATTAATAGACCACTTCTTGATTCTGTTTTCTGTCAAGCAATTCTTTCAGGTGATGTTATTGTAAATGTAATTGATGAAAATCAAAACCAAGTAAGAGTTACAGAATTTGAAGTTTGCGATTCAAGTGAAGCTTGGTTACAATTCTTAAAAGATAATGGTCAAGCAACAGAGTTAAGTCAATTATCTGAATTAAATAATCAAGAAACACCTATTAATTTATCTAATAATAATTTTGCTGATTCTGATTTACCTCTTGGTGCTTTAAATATAGCTAATTTATTAAACTTTGATATTTCAAATAATACATTAACTACTATTAGATTCTTACAAGGTTTAAATAATTTATCTAGTGATTTAAATGTGTCAAATAATAATTTAACAAACTTAATAGGTTTAGAAAATTTAAATATATCAGGAAATTTATATATAAATGGTAATAATTTAAATGATATAACAAGTTTAAATAACTTAACTACAATAAATGGTACTTTTGATTTATCTAATAATATTAATCTTCTAGATTTAACTGGAATAGAAAATATTAATAACATATCAGGTGATTTATTAATTGACGATCCAATACAATATACAGTAAAACCAGATGTAAGCAGTAATTTCTGTAATGCTGTTGCTAATGATTCTTTCCAAGTTATTGTAAAAGAAACAACAAGAGTTGTAGATGTTAATGAAATATGCTCTACAACAGATGAATGGCTTGCTTATTTCTTTGAAAATAATATTTTAACTGATAATTTAACGTTAGAAGATTGGAATACAAATAGCTTAACAATTGATTTATCAAATCAGCAAATTATAGATTCTGATTTACCACAATCTTTAATTTCAATAAATAATCTATATGATTTTGATTTAAGTGATAACTCTATTACTCATATTGATTTTATGGAAAATGTTGAAGTAGCTAATAATTTGAATTTTACTAATAATAATCTTGAAAATCTAAATGGATTAGCCAATCTTAATACTGTTAATGATAACCTAGATTTACAAGGCAACTTGGTATTAAGTGATATAACTGGATTAGGAAATTTAAATGATGGTGTAATTTACTTAAATAACCATGAGCAGTATATTGACAAACCAAATGTATCCACACCATTTTGTGAAGAAGTTATTAAAAATCAAAACTCTACAATAGGACTAGGTGAAGACGAAGCTATGTTTAAAGTAGGTGAAATATGTTCTTCTACTAACCCTTGGATAACTTATTTTTATGATAACAATCAAATGCTAGAGTACGCTTATATTAATGACTTAGAAACAAATGATATTGAATTAGTTTTTAGTGAGAATAACATAGATAACTCTTCAATACCAAGCGAACTAATTAATGTATCTTCAATTTATAAAATTGATTTTTCAAATAACAATATTACAAATATTGATTTCTTTGGGGGACTTGATACTGTAAGAGATACATTAGATTTAAGCTTAAATAATTTATCAAATGTCAATGGATTATTCTCATTAACAAGAGCAAATAATTTATTCTTAAATGGTAATAATTTAACTGATATATCTGGATTAGTTAATTTAAATGAATTAACTGGATATCTATATTTAAATAGCAATCCTAATTTAGAAAATATTAGTTATATTGAAAATATTCAAAGAAATGATGCTAATTATCCAATATATATAGATAATCCTGCTCAGTACACTACTAAGCCTGATATTAACTCAAATATTTGTTTAGCAATAGATTCTGGTAGTGTAACAATTATTAATGCAGAAGATGGAAGTAATGTAACAGTTGAAGATTTATGTGATACTGGTGGACTTACTATAAGACAAGATGGTTTTGTTGAAGGAATTGATAGTGATTATACATTATTCGATAACACAAAAGTTATTAGTGTTGGTGATAAAAAGTATTTTGAATGGGAATACGAAACAGGTGGTGATCCTTCAACTCAACTCGGTGTTGGTTTTTCTTCAAATCCGACTTCTCATAAAAATAACTGGATAGGTTATTATAATAATGCATTTGCTTATTGGGGATACGGCTGGCAAGGTGATGTTGATACTACCAGTAATCCTATTATTGATAATGATTCTAGTCCTATAATGGGAATGGCAATAGATTATAGTCTGCCACAAATGGAAATATCAATATATGTAAATGGTAAATTACAATATACTAAGAAATATACAGGAAGTAATGTAGATTTATATTTAGGAGTTTCAAGATATTATTCTGGTACACCACCGCATAGAATGATTCATGGAAATGATATTAATTATTTACCTGCTGGATTTACTACTTTTTAATTTTATAAATAAAGAAAATTAGTTATAGTTATACGCTTTAATTAATTTTCTTTTGCTATACAATTAAATAAAGTTATTTTAAAGGAGTTAAAAATTGAATAGAATTTTATATTTATTAAGTTTTATTTTTTTAGTTACTGGTGTTTATTTTTATGTTAATCATGATGTAGAAAAAGATATAAATTTTTCAAAAGAAGAAGCCAATATAGTTAGCAAAAGTATGCTTCCTATGTTAGTTGAAGAATCTGGAATCAAAATCATTTATGAAAATCCTATTATTGATTTTTCAAATAATAATGCTTTGATTGATTTAAATTTTAAAGTAGAAGGTTTTTCTTTAATTTTTTCAGGTAATGCTAAATTTAATTCAAAATTAACTATCAAAGATAACAAAATTTATTTTTCAGAATTAAATTATAAAAGTTTTAACTTAATTGATAAAGTTGAAGAAAATGAACTTTCAGACGTTTTTATTAAAAAATATAGTGAGTTTATAAAAAATAAAACAATGGAAGGATTAACGATCACTTTAAAAAGAAAACCTATTTATTATTTTAATAATGATAATAATTTTATAAATGATTTTAAGTTAAATGAAAGTCATTTAGTCATTAATACAAGTATATATAATAAAGATTATAAAACATATTATATTATTTGCTTTATTTTTTCTTTTCTTTTACTTTTGATTTCTTTTTTATTTAATAATAATAAAACAAAAAGGATAAGAAATGAGTAAATATTTAACATTATTACTATTATTAATATTTTCAAATAGTATCAATGCAGAACTATTTGTAAAGAAAAAGGTGAAATTTAGCTCTTGTGAACAATTAATTCAAACAGGCAATTATAAGGGTGAAAAAAACTATACCTTATATAACGAAAACAATGATCCTTATGAAGAATATTGTGAAACTCCTTATTATAGTTCTTGTAAGGAAATATACGATAAATTACAAACAAGATTAAATGGTGTTTATGAAATAATAAATAATAACAAAATATATCCTGTCTACTGTAATATGACTGATAATGGTGGTGGTTGGACTATGGTGGTGGCTCAGTATGAAAACAACCCTATTCCTTGGGATGAAGGCATACAGCCAGATTATGATCCAAGCTTAGAAACAAAACAGAGTTTTGCATTAAGTAATGAAGATATACCACAACATAGTGAGATAAGCTATGGACAGGATTTAAACTTAAAACAAAATGTTGCTTTTAATCATGTATATCAAACAGGAAATATACCAATAACTGAAATTATTAATAAATACGATAATGTTAGTTTCTATATTCATAGAAATGAAAGCCATTATTTTGCAGATCATAGGGCTAGACCGACAGCAAGAAAATATTATTCAAACCAGTGGACTTCAACATTAACAATAGATAGTACGGCTGTTAGTAATGCTTTTGCTTTTAGCAGAAAACAAAATGGGGGTATATATACAGGATATGCTTACGATGGAAGAAGAGATAGTATAGTCGATACTAATGCTTGGGTTGTTTGGGTAAGATAATAAAAAAGGAAAAAAATGAAAATACTAATACTAATAATTACTTTAATTATAACAACAAATCTATATGCTGATTTATTTGCAAAAAAGAAAATCAACTTTAATAGTTGTCAAGAGGCATATGAGACTGGCAATTTGAAAGGTGAAGGTATCTATAAAATAAAAAAAGATGGCGTTTTACAAGATATAAGTTGTGTAGAAGATATACAACTTAAGCAAGAATATAACTACTATAATGGAGATGTAAATAATACATTAAATTGGGAAGATACAAGTCATGGCTGTGGTATAGATCAAAATGAAAATAGAGTAGCAGTATATCATAGTTCTTATACTTGTTCAGCAACAGCTAAAACTGGAATAAATTATACAGACAATAATATTGTTGAAATTGAGTTCAATATTCAAAGATTAAACTATGGTTCAAAATATTATAACGAATTTATTGCTTTTGGTATTTTAAATTATCAGTATTTAAGAGGTAGTTATGCAAGAATAGTAATAGGCAATGATGTTTATGGTATAACTAGTTTAGCAGATAATAAAATTAAAATTATAAAAGAGAATGATAGATATCAATACTATTTAAATGATCAATTTGTAGCTGAAAATACTTATGAATTTAATACAAATAATTCAAATTTTGTAGCTATGTCTAATAATTCAAATATAAAAATTTATAATATTAGTGTAAAAATATATGAGAGAAAATATATCGAAGAATAAGACTACAAATGCATAATAATCATAAATGTTTTTATATAATTTGACTTTATTTCTTCTTTTTGTTATAGTTTAAGCACTTTAAGGGATATACTATGTACAAAATAACTAATCTTCATAACCTACCAAGAAAAGAAACAATCAATCCAGAATTTTTCTTTAATGATTATAAAATAGAAAAAGAGTTTTTTAATAATTCTATATTTTTAGATTTAACACAAGCAAAAAAAATAACAAAAGCAAAAAATGAAAAAGAAGTCACTGCAAATGATTTAGTTGTTTGTGTGAGACATTCTGAAAAATTAAGTGCTTATTATACTCTTCCTTCGGTTTTTATATTAAAAAAAGATTACAAAAAATGTCAAACAATTATAAGGAATTTTTTAAAAGAAAATGTTTATCATAAAATTTTTAAAAAACATGAAAAAAAAGTTATTAAAATATTTGATGAACTTAAAATAAGAAATATTGATTATAAAAAATACAAAGATATTATTATTGACTTTGTTGTAGAAGAAAATATAGGTTATGATAACGATATTTTTATGTATACAATAACCAATATTGATAACCAAAAAAAAGAAAGCGTTAATTTTTTTACTGAATATAAAAAAAACTATAATAATAAAGATAATTTAAAAACAAAATTAAAAGGTTCGAAAGAATTCCAAGACTTAAAAAAACTGGTTAGAGAAAAACAAAAAGAATTAAAATTAAAAGAAGAAGAGAAAAAAGAAAAAGCACATAAAGAATGGTCTAATTTTATTAATAAAAAAGAATCCATGATAATAGAAGCCAAAGAATTAATAATGAAAGAAAAAGATGTTATTTTTTCATGTTTTAGTAACCATTCAAAAAAAGAAGTTTTGGCTAAATTTAGATCTACGTTATTATTGAAACTAACAAAAACCAGAGGATATAAAAAAGTTATAAAAGACCATGTTGATAATTTTTTCAATATAGAAGAAAAATATATCCAGTATTTACAAGAAAAGAAACCTAAAATTAATGGATTTAATTTCTCTAATATGCATTCAGAAGATTATGATTACATTATATCAATTATTAATAAACATTTAGAAGAAACTCTATCAGAATTTATATTTAATGATTCTAATCTAATTTTTAATACAAAATATATGAAAGTTAAAGGCGTGTCTTTAAGAATAAATATTGCACTTGATAAAAAACTTTATTCAATAAATGATTTAGAAGAAATAAAAAAATATACAGAAGAAAAAAATTTATATTCAATTACAAAACAAATAATAAAAGAAGAGTCTAACATAAAAGATAAAGAATATATCAACTCTCTATTAAAAATTCATAACGCTGAAATAGACTCTTATTATCAGCGAGAAATTATTGAAGTTGATATAAATGATATTGAAAATTATAAAGATATATTATTTAATAATATTAAAGAACATGTTGTTTTAAAAACTATTAATCCAAATAAAGATCTTTATATTAAATCTTATAATATCAAAAAATCCAATTTATTTAAAATATATAAAGATTTATTTCCAAAAGCAAGAAAAAGAAACAGAGAAATTCTATATTATGCAGGTAAAACAAATAGTGGAAAAACTTATCAGGCTTTTGAAGAATTAAAAAAATATAAAAATGGTGTTTATCTTGCACCATTAAGGTTATTAGCCGTTGAAGGAAAAGAAGAAATAGAAAAACGTGGATTACCTTGTTCTTTCATGACTGGTGAAGAACGTGTGGTTGTTAAAGATGCTAATTTTTTATCTTGTACTATTGAAATGTTAGATGTAAATAAAGAATATGATGTTGCTATTATTGATGAAATTCAAATGATTGATAACTATGATAGAGGTGATGCTTGGTTACAAGCACTAGTAGGTGTTAATGCAAAGAAAATTATTATTGTAGGCTCACAAGAAGTTAAACCATTAATATATAAAATGGCTGAATATTTAGAAGAACCTATTCAATATAAAGAATTTGAAAGAAAATCACCATTAAAAATGGGAAATATAATTTCAAAAGGAATTAAACTTAAAAAACATTCGGCTGTCATTGCTTTTTCTAAAAGAGAATTATTTAGATTAAAAAATATTTATGAAAACTTGGGCAACAAAGTATCAATTATTTACGGAAAACTACCACCAGAAGTTAAAATTAAAGAGTCAGAAAAATTTAGAAATGGTGAAACTGACGTATTGGTTTCAACAGATGCAATTGGAATGGGGCTGAATTTGCCTATTAAACAACTCTATTTTAGTTCAACTGAAAAATACAATGGTTTTGATATGGAACAACTCAAACCTACATTAGTAAAACAAATAGCAGGTAGAGCGGGACGATATGGAAAATTTGAAGAAGGTATTGTAGCTTCTTTTAATAAATATGATAATGAATTTATAGCTGCGTGTTTAGATGAAAATATTAATGTTGATTATTTATCATTTTTAAGTAAGATTAATCTTCCTATTTTTGAGGAATTATTAAGAATAAATAAAAAACGAAATATTAAAGAAATTGTTAACTTATCAAAATTTGCCTCTTTTGATATTGCAAATGTAAAAAATAATGAATTATATGAATCAATCTCTAATATTATTAATCAATATGAAAGTAAACTAACTAATTTAGAAATTGTTAAATTATTAAATGCACCTATTAATAATCATAAAAATGATATATATTTTAAAGCATTTAAAGTTATCTTAAAAGAATTCATGAAATCTAAAAAAATAACAACTGAAACATTAAATATTTTAATTGATAAAACAGACCCCTTCAATGATGAAGAACAATATAAAATACTTGATTTATTACACTTCTTTGTTTTCAATTTTGCTTGCGAAGAACATTTAGATAATTTTTTAAATAAAAAGAAAAAAGAATTGAGTAAATCAATTATGCGTAATCTAATCAATAATATTAACGAAGATGATATTAATTATTATTCAGGATATTATTAATTTAAATTTTAATTTTAAATATTGTACAATAATAGAAATAAAAATCTTTTACTAAAATAAAAAAAGACACTCGAAGTGTCTTTTTTGTTTTTATTTATATTTTTCTTGAAGCTTAATTATATATTTATCATCAAAAAAGAAAGAGTACACTTCTTCTTTTTTTATACCTTTAACAAAATCTTTAAAATTATCAGTTACCGTATTCTCTGAAATAGAATCAGCTTCTTTTAATATATTTTTGATCTGCTTGACATTTTCTTTGTAAGAAATAGAACCATTGAATTTAAGATTTTTAATTTTTTCTAAGGTTTGTAATTTCTTATACTCAATATTTTGTTTAGACATGATCTCTTTATGAAAGAAATCTATTTTTTCTTCCAATGGTAGCAAAAATATGTTATCAATTATTTTTTCAACAACAACATTATAACAATCATTGACATAATATTCGGAATTTTTAGTCTTAAATGAATCACCAAATAAAGATTTAAATTCAGAAATATCAAAAAAAGTTTTTAAATCTTTTTGGCTTATCGAAAACGCTTGTAGATTATCTAAAATATCTCTTATAACATGAGTATAACTATAATTCATTAATTTCACCTTTTTAATATTTTGACTTATTATATCAAATTTAAAAACAAAATTAAAGGAAATATGCATTAAATTAATTAAATTGAACTTTTTATTTTATTATTACATTTTCTTTTGTTTTTTTCTTTTAATTTTAAAGTATGATATTCTTTTAATGTTGATTGGAATATTTCGAAAGGATGTGCTTCTTTTAAACTAAATTTTAAATAATTTCTTTTTTGATCATTTTTAGATTTATTTTCAACACTAAACGTTTCTTCTTTAAATTTTATTTCATTATGGCATATAAAACCGCAAATATATATATCTACTTCTTTTTCTATTTTTCTTTTTATTAATTTTTGGCATTCTTCTAGGCTAATATCATCATATTTTCCATCACTAAAATCTTTATACCATTGTAAATCTTTAGGAATATAAAAAACCTGAGAAACAAAATCTGAAAATGATTCATGAGGACTTTTTTTATTAATTATAATATTTCTATTGTTTTCTATTTTTTTTATATTTTTATTTTCATACTTTTCAAAACTTGATTTTACTTCAACTGAATAACTGCTAAATAAATTGGATGATTTTCCATTAAATTCTATTTTTAAATCATATTTATCATTTTCTTTAAAATCATCTACTCTTTCTATATCATATTCTTTCAAGAAATCTTCCATTTTTGGATACAATGATAAGATCTCTCTTCTTATAATGTTTTTAGCTAAATCACCTACAAAAATATCCATAAATCTTTGATTAACACTTCTCTTTTTCCAACTATCATATGTATAATTTACTTTTTTTGTAGCGGTTTCAATTGCCCAATCAATATCATTATTATCTATTTTTATTTTTTTCATTAATCTCTATGTTTGTTTTATTCTATAATTCTTTTTTCTTCTGGTAAATCATAAATATTATTTATAAATTTTATAATTTTTTCTTGAGCGTCATCGTAATATTTTTTATCAATTTCTGTTGCTATTACTCTTCTATTATTATTAATAGCAGATATAAACTCACTACCAGAGCCACCAAATGGTATTAATACTTTATCACCTTCATTTGAATGTGTTCTTATTAGTCTATCACATAATTTTATTGCTTTTATTGTAGGATGACTACTTCTTTCTAAACTACTTTGACTTGCTTCTGTAATATCAGACCAAACATTTGATACACGTTTAAATTTGTTTGTTCTTGGTTTTCCATTTGCACCAAGATCTTTTCTTTTTGACGCTTCTTCTTTATATGGAATATTAAAAGTAAAATCTTTTTCATTATTAACTAAAAATAAAAAATCTTCTCTTGCTGACATATAATTTGTTTTCGCGCCTATTCCTCTTGTATTTGATTGTGTTATCCAGTTTCTACGATAAAATATATTTTCATCTTCAATCATTATTGCAAGTCTTGCAAATGTTATTTGTTTTTCACCAACACTTCCCCAAATAATTAACGTACCATTTGGTTTTAATACTCTTTTACACTCTAATAACCATCCACGACAAAAATCAAGGTATTCTTGTGGAGTTTTCCATTTGAAATCAAAATCACCTTTAATTTGAAAATAAGGAGGATCTGCTATTACCAAATCAAAACTATTATCTTCTTGTGTTTTAACATACTCCATAAAATCAGTCAGTATGTATTTATCATTTAATGTGTTTTTTAATTCCATGTTAACTCCTAATAATTTTGATATTATAGTTTAAAAAATAAAAATATCAATATTTAAATTATAACATATTTTTTTATATTTATTGTTGTTAATGAAAATTATGATAATTTATATTTTATAATTTAGTTAAAAATTCTCCACTAAATTTAGAAGAATTGAAAAATAAAACATTCATTGTTAAATCTACTGTTATATCTGAATCTTACCAAATTGATTATAATTTTGAAAATCATTGGCATTCAACTAATTATTATTCTAAACTTCCATTTAAGTTATCAAATTTAAAATAATTTTTATACTTTATTATTTTATATTTTAGTATAAATTATTAACAAGTACTTTATAATTTTTTATGGAAACACTATGATAATAAAAGATAAAAAAATAAAAAACTCTAAATACAAACATATTCAACAAGGCGAAGAAGCCGAAAAACAAATGGCATTTTATCAATAAATGAGCAAGAACACCCATTCAAATTGCGTAGCAATTAGTGTGGGATGAATTGCGCTTCTCTGTTTGTTTACTTTTTTTATTGACTTCTTTATCGTTTTCTTTTATAATAGAAGTCATAATTTTAAGGTAAACTATGGCTATTCGTAAAACACATATTAGAGAGTTAAATGATACTAAATCTATACGCACTAAGCGTATCTCTTCTCATAGTTTAACTAATCAACAAAAATTACATAGAATTAAACAACATTTCGATACGATAGTTTCTATTAAAAATAATATCTCCCAATATCTTTTTAATAATATAGAAAGTTTTCTTTATCAAGAAGAAAAAGATAATATTAGAAAACAATATAAACAATTTAAAAATGATGAACTCTCTGCGTGGGAATTACAACAAATTTATCAAGACTTTTTTGATAAGTATGATGAAGCCTTTAAACGATATAA
>CEUY01197994.1_pt1 | contig 12447 bp, 10 predicted proteins | sample 361481 | NCBI WGS metagenome assembly CEUY01 (sample SAMEA2622737, study PRJEB7988) | marine metagenome | isolation source: saline water (ENVO:00002010), including
CAGTCAGCTTCTTTTTCTGCTGGAATACCAATGATTCGCGTTTGGAACATATTGTGGCAGAAGTTTCAAATACTCCATGGAATGAACGTTTTTGTTATGTATTAAGTCCAGCTCTGTACAAAGATGGTGATATCTTACGGTTTCAAACCCAAAAAAATTTCCATGTTTCACCATTCATGCCGATGAATCTTGAATATATATGGCGTTTTGTTGGGCCAAACGATCAACTCAGAGTAGGCATTAGAGTTCAGAAAAATAATAACAAACTATTTAATGCCGAAATGTTGCTTTCAGCTAAAAAAATTTCACGGTCTTCACTAACTGGATGCCTTTTTCAATATCCATTCATCACTGCGAATGTAGTTCGTGGCATTCATTGGCAAGCATTTCGCCTTTGGCTTAAAAAAACTCCATTTTATCCTCACCCTGGCCAAGGGCTGAAGGTTGACAAAACATGAACAAATCACAATCTCAATTCAAGAATGAAAAAAGTCCAAAAAATATAGTTTATCTACTCAGTCGTCTATGCCGGATATTGATTCTACGAAGACTCAATTTTTTAAATCAAGCGATAAAAATTTGTGACCCTTGGAAAACATTTACCGTTGGCAAGGGATCTCCACTAGCAAGCATAAAAATAAGCGATCCATTTTTTTATCAGATCGTACTTCAACAAGGATCCTTAGGGATAGCTCGCTCTTGGATCAATAATGGATGGGATACATCCGACTTGACAAGCGTTATGAAAATTTTTGTGCGTAATCAAAAAGTGGGTGATACATTTAATCATGGTATTTCACAATTAACTGCCTCACTGGCTTTCAAACGTCATAAAAAGCGCGCTAATACACTCTCAGGAAGTAAACGAAATATCTACAAGCATTATGATCTTGGTAACGATTTCTTTGCGTTAATACTAGATCAAACGATGGCTTACTCTTCAGGGTTTTTCGAAACAACAGAATCAACACTAGAAGATGCATCGATTGCAAAAATGGAACGGATAAGCCAAATGCTTGATCTTAAATCTGAAGATCATTTGCTAGATGTCGGCTGCGGATGGGGTAGTTTCGCTATCCATGCAGCTAGTCGCTATGGATGCAAAGTGACTGGTATCACAATATCACCTGAGCAACACCAACTAGCTTCGAAAAGAGTCAAATTAGAGGGCTTATCAGATCTTGTCGAAATTCAGTTATGCGATTATAGAAATACTAAAGGAAGATTTAACAAACTCGTATCTATAGAGATGATAGAAGCCGTTGGTCATGAGTACCTGCCACAATTCTTTAAAACAATTTCAGATTTAATTGAGCCTAACGGTAAAATGGTGCTCCAAGCTATCGTAATGCCTAACGAGCGATATTCCCAGTACCTCCACAATTCTGATTTTATTCAGGAATATATATTCCCAGGAGGCTGTCTTTTATCAAAAAAGGTGATAGAAGAAAATGTTTCGAAACACACCGGTCTGGAAATAATCGATGTTAGGTCAATTGGAAAACATTATGCAAACACACTCCGACATTGGCGGAACAATTTCTGGGCCAATAAAGAAAAAATCAAATCGCTAGGCTACCAAAAAGACTTTATTAGAATTTGGCATTATTATTTTTGTTATTGCGAAGCAGGTTTTGAAGAAAAATATCTTGATAATTTGCAGATCTTGCTTCGAAAAACTAATCCCATATAACCAAAACGATAAATTACTGCATGAAAAATGAAAAATCTCTATCGATAATTGTTAACTTGATAGCTTTCAAAATCGGCTGGGTGAGTTCTGTCTTTGGCGCAACGAAAGGATTGCCATGGCTTGGACCCCTATGGATATTGATTTGGGCTATTTCATTTTTTGCCTGGAAAAGAAACCTAAAAACAGAATGGGTCTTACTAGTAGGCGCCGCTATAATCGGATATATTTTTGACTCTATTATGGTTTTGCTGAACTTTATTGAATTTCCCCCAGAAGTTAAATTTGGAGCACCATCACCATTCTGGATGGTGGCAATGTGGGTAAATTTCGCGGCAACACTCAGATACAGCCTTGGCTGGATGCGTGATCGTTTTATTCTTGGAGCCATAATCGGCTTAGTACTAGGCCCGTTAGCGTATATAGCGGGATCTGGATTGGGAGCTATCGAAATTACGTCCGGAATTCTTCCAATAGCAATTGAATGGCTTATTGGAATACCACTTCTTTTGTATCTCGAAAGCATAAGCCGAGAGGGCACTCTACAACTAAGATCAAAAACTAAAAAGATAGATTCTTACTGAGTTAAAAATACTTGAACATCGTAAAAACCAGATTAGTTAAGGAGCTATTATCGATAGCAGAAAAAGGCTATGTACCTGACTCTATATTACGAAAAGGAATGCGGCGCATGTGTAGAAATCGTATCACTGATATCCGTATATCAGATGAAATTACCCGAGAAAAATACATTAAGGACTTTGTCGATAATATGAATCGAGCTGACATAGCACCATTACCTTATTTCGCGAACCAACAACATTATGAGATTCCTTATAATTTTTTTGAACTTGTTCTAGGATCATATAAGAAATATAGTTGCGGTTACTGGGATGATGACACCCATGATATAACTCAAGCAGAGAGCCAAGCACTGAGGCTCACCTGCCAACATGCGGATATCCGAGACGGACACAAAATACTTGAGCTTGGTTGCGGATGGGGATCACTGACATTATGGCTTGCAGAAAAATTCCCCGGCAGTCACGTTACAGCAATCTCAAATTCATCTTCACAAAGATTATATATACTTAAGAAAATCAATGAATTGAGTTTGACGAATGTCGAAGTACTCACCAAAGATATAAATCATTTTACGCCAAAAACCAATTTTGATCGTATCGTTTCAGTTGAGATGTTTGAACACCTGCGTAACTATAATGAAATATTTAATCGTATCTCCCAATGGTTGAATAAGGAGGGCAAGTTTTTCATGCATATTTTCTGTAATGAGTTAGAGCCATATTTGTTTGTCGATCGCGGTCCAGGTGACTGGATGACTCGCCATTTTTTTTCCGCTGGCATGATGCCGAGCGCCGACCTGCCTCTATATTTCCAAGAAGCTTTAACGCTAGATAATGAATGGCATTGGGATGGAATACACTATGAACGCACTGCTAATGCATGGCTCGATAACCTAGACAGGAATCGCTCTGATGCATTGCCAATCCTTGCCCGCATTTATGGAACTGAAAATACCAATCGATGGTTTCATCGATGGCGTCTATTTTTTATGGCCTGTGCTGAATTGTTCGGAATGGAGAAAGGAAGTGTCTGGGGGGTGCATCACTATCGATTCAATCAAAACTAAATTATGTTGTGATCTTTCATACTAACACTGATTCAAACCACATGGTAATTATATGCTTAGAAAAAAGCGCTTTAGGCTTAGTGTAGGATTAATTCTTATTATAATTTTTATGGATGCAAATACCAAAATACAGGCCTTGCCTACACTTTTACCAGTAGAGTATGTTGACATCGACCGGTTCATGGGAAAATGGTATGTCATCGCTGCGATTCCAACGATCATAGAAAAAAATATCTATAACGCAGTAGAGATTTACAAAAAATCCAAAGATGGCACCATTGCTACAACCTTTACCTTCAGAAAAGGGGGCTTCGATGGTGAAGAAAAAACATACAAGCCTAAAGGTTTTATTAAGGATAAAAATTCAAATGCAATTTGGGGCATGCAATTTATTTGGCCAATTCAAGCGGACTACCGAATTATTTACTTGGATGCGGATTACAAGACCACAATCATAGGACGAAATAAGCGTGATTATTTATGGCTCATGTCTAGACAAGCACACATCTCCGAACCTACATATAATAAACTGATAGATGTTGTAAAAAATGCTGGGTATGATCCAAATCTTGTTCAAAAAATTCCCCAACGGTGGCCCTAATATTTGTTAAAAGATTTAGGTAAAATCCTACATATCCTAATCTATCCCTTCCTTAATGACGCTTCAGTAGGAAATTCTAGGGAACACCAGGCCTCAAAACCACCAATGAGATGATAGACAGATTTGAATCCACGATTAAAAAAATATTCAGCAGCTGGTTGGCTAGAATTCCCATGGTAACAATAGACTAACAACGGATCATTCAATTGAGCCGCCCGAACAAAATCCTCTATATTTTCGCCGTTCACTAGCTGTGCATCTTTTAGATGGCTACTGTTAAACGAAACAAAATCTCTTATATCAACAATAGTGATATTGCCACCCTTAATGATCTCGTAAGCCTCTTCAGCTTGGATTGCTATATACATATCATTCAAATCAAAATTCAACAGGATATTTTCTCGCTAACTGTAACCTATTACCGGGCAACAAATCATCAAAACTAGCCAAAGTATTTTTGAGTCATAATTATTCTGTTATTTAACGTATTAAAAGGCCTAAATTAATAAATCTTCCCTCTAGTTTTTTTTATTTGGCAGGGGTTTGCCTGTTATCAATAAATCCCAAAGGCGCTGCAATACCCAAGCTACAACCGTCACAACAATTATAAAAAAAATTCTTGCAAAAGTATCATGTGATGATGGCCCAAGCTCTATAACGACAAAAACCCATACCCCCCATATCACCGCCCACCCAACACGATAGAGTGGACGCATAAAGTTAGTTTTTCGGGGGCGATCCATGTTCGTAGATCTCTTTCTACCAATGCCCAATCATGATACCTAATTCCTCAGTTAATGCCGGGGTGCTGTCGTATGTGTCAGTAAAAGGCACTTCGGTGCGTGCCTTCAAACTACCCATCCAATCAAAAAGATAATCGTGAAATGTTTGCCTCACTTTATCATACCGAGGATCAGTACCACGATCAAAGAACTCATTGGGATCATTCTGTAGATCAAATAGTTGAGGCGGAAAATTTCTATAAAAAATATATTTCCATTCATTAGTCTGCACCATATAAGCCCGGCAGTCATGCGGATTTAATCTCAATCTTAGTCTCGGACCTCGGCTGCTGAAATTAATCTCGCTTATTACAGCCTCCCTTGTAGCAAGGGAGTCACCTTCATTTCTAATTAATGGCAACAATGAACGACCCTCGAGTCGTTCGATAACAGGATCTGCCCCAACCGCCTCTAAAAGAGTTGGGCATACATCAATCGCTTGTACCAAATCTTCAACTATTTTCCCACGACTATCGTTGGCTGCTTCCGACGGATCATAAATTATCAAAGGAATTCTGACTGAGGCATCATGAAACAAATCTTTTTCCCCAAGCCAGTGATCCCCTAAATAATCACCATGATCACTGGTAAAAACAATAATTGTATCTTTTAACCAATCTTTGCTTTCTAAACAGCCGATCACTTGCCCGATGTAGTCATCGACCTGATGAATGAGCCCCATATAAGTTGGTATCACCTTGGAACGCACTTCTTCTTTAGAAAAGTTTTGGCTGTAGCCTTCTAACATGAATGCGTTATAGACTGGGTGCGGATCTTTCTTTTCCCCATTGTGACGGATTGCGGGCAACACATGTCTAACGTTATAAAGGTTATGATACGGATCTGGCGCCAGATAAGGCCAATGTGGCTTAATATAACTTAAGTGCATGCACCATGAATCCGCATCATCTACCGAATCTAGAAAATCAATGGCTCGCTTGGTAATAAAAGCTGTCTCTGAATGCTCCTCGGGAACACATGCCGCTAAGCCAGCGTTATGCATTTGCCAACCGCTAACCCTTTCACCAGTCGAATTAATAGCACTATTAACCCACCTCTCCCAAGGATTGTTGCCACTTAATTGATTATTTCGTAAATATTCGACATAACCGAGCGCGTCTGGCAACATCGAATCCGGATAAAGTCCAGAATAAGCCTCAAAAGGATAAAATCCATTATTTGACTGACACTGCCCCTCCTCTGAATGCAAATCAATATTGAATATCTCTAAAGCCTTCCTATTGGGGTAACCTTCTGACTTTCCCACAACAACCGCTGCCATTCCAATTTGCCGAAGATAATCCCCTAAAGTCAATTCGCCTATCTTCAACGGATCGCCATTTCCCATCACTCCGTGGGAAGACATATAGCGCCCAGTATAAAAACTAGCACGAGAAGGCCCACACAAAGGTGCTTGACAGTAAGCTCGACTAAACCTTACTCCAAGACTGGCTAACTTATCTATATTGTCTGTTCTTATATGAGGATGACCATAACATGATAAATAATCTGCCCTTAGCTGATCGCACATTATGAAAAGAATATTCATCAATTACTCTTAAATCTTATGAATCGGTGTTGAGTGCAACTGAACATCAGTCATATTTTCTCCATTTAACCTCCAGATTTCCTTATTAGCTCTTACAATCCAAAATACCGCAAGCAATGATATCAATGATCCAATTGTTACAGACATTGAAGGTGTAAATGCAGATGCAAGCGCTCCGATCAACAATCCACCTAACGGTATCAAGCTAAAGGTAATACTATGAATTCCCATAACACGACCGCGTAGGTCATCCGGGACAATAAGCTGTAATACGGTCATCGAACTAACTAAAAATGCTGCTCCAAAAATAGCCGAAATAACAACAAAAAAACTAATCAAAAGAAATCCACCCTCACCGGATATAGGAAAACTTGTTAAAAATGCAAATCCAAGTAATGTAACTGGGGACAATACAGCAAACATAACAATGATCATGCCAAGTCGTTTGGATTGCTGAAAATGCCGAACAGTGAATGTTCCTATAACGGAACCGATTCCCTGGATCGAAAGGAGGAGACCATAGGTTCGCTCATCCCCTCCCAATAAATCCGCAAATACAGGCATTATTTGTATATATGATGTAACAAAGAAATGTAAAGAAAAAGTCAATACAATCAGGGTGCGGAAAATTCTGTTTTCGATCACAAAACGGACTCCGCGGAAGAACTCATCACTTGCCTTACCTGCTTCTTGTAAGCTAGTTTCAATTTTTATAGTCTTCAAAACTGCGGTCATAGCAAAGAACCCCAGGGCACTCAACGCAAATACGATGACGGTGTCAGAAACTGCAATTAATAACCCTCCAATCACTGGTAAAATCATTCTTGTACCTTGCCACAAAATTGTATTCAAAGCTACCGCACTCATCATCTGATTAGAATTTATCAGGCTTGGAAATAAAGATGATCGAGCTGGCATTTCAAACCCATGAATTAGACCTAACAACGCTGCTAATAAAAATACGTGCCAAACTAAAATCAGTTCTGTCGCATCTAGTAAAGTTAGAACAATTAGCACTATTCCGGTCATCGAGGTCGTAACTAGCAATAGTTTTCTACGATCAATCCGGTCTGCCATAATGCCGCCTATCAAAGTAGAAAAGATCGTGGGAATTGCAATAGTGGCACCAAGTATGCCTAAATCAAAAGGAGATCCACTCAATTCAAAAACGAGCCAAGCCAATCCTACAAAATAGAGTTGCACACTGCCGATTGACGCAATAGATCCTAGCCAGAAACGTCTATATGATGGGGAGTTTAACGCATTAAATTTCACATAATTCTCTGATAAATTATTCTATCTAATTTTTATTTACAACACCTAATTTTAATACCCGATATTTATCGATTATAAATCTAAAAAAAGACAAATGAGGTCGCCAACGTGTTTAGATTAAACCTTTGAGTAGATTAATTCAGTTTCAACAACAAAGTCTTTGGTTCCATTAATATCGATTCCTGCTTAAACTAGGATTGAACTAACTTATGTCTTACTAATTCGAAATCATGGAAGACAACAAATTCACCCGAACCTTATGGATATTAGGACCATATTTATGGCCACAAGGACAGAGACGACTTCGTCTCAGGGTCATTTGCGCGCTGTTTTGTCTTGCAATAGCGAAGCTCGCTAATGTCTTTGTTCCATTAATTTTAGGAAGAGCTGTAGACAGCCTTTCTAACTTAGAAACTACGCCAAATCTTTTTTTTGGAATCCCTTTAGCAATAATTCTTGCTTACGGATTTACACGATGGACTTCATCAGCCTTTGCTGAGATTCGAGATGCATTGTTCGCGAAAGTATCTCAAAATGCGATTCGTCAAATTTCCCTAAAAGTCTTTCAGCACCTTCATGCACTAAGTTTAAAATTTCATCTCGATCGTCAAACAGGCGCACTTAATCGCTTTATCGAGCGAGGGACTCGCGCTATACAATTTTTGCTCTCTTATGTAGTTTTCAATGTGTTCCCAACAATCATTGAGATTTTTCTTGTGTGTGGAATTCTTTGGTATAACTTCGGCATAGAGTATGCACTAGTAACAGCAGTAACAATTGGATTGTACGTTTGGCTTACTTTTACCATTACTAAATGGCGTATTCGTATACGGAGAAAAATGAATGACGCCGATAATGAAGCAAGCACACGTTCTGTGGATAGTTTGTTAAATTTTGAAACAGTAAAATATTTTAATAACGAGACGCACGAATCAACTCGCATAAATAGCGCACTTAAAACATACGAAATAAACGCCACCAAAAGTAGAGAAAGCCTAGCAATCCTGAATATCGCTCAAGCTGCCATCGTTATATCGGGCATAGTCATAATGTTAATCATGTCAGCACTAGACATAAAAAACGGGATAATTACGGTCGGTGCGTTCGTGGCTATTAACGCATATTTGCTACAACTTTGGATGCCTCTAAATATGCTTGGCACCGTATACCGAGAAATTCAACAATCTCTTGTCGATATGGAAAACATGTTTACTCTACTCGATGAAGATCCTGACATTGTGGATACTCCACATGCACTGCCTATAAACATCACAGACGGAATCGTTCGCTTTTCTAATGTAAGTTTTGCTTATCAAAAGGATCGTATGATACTGTCCGACATAAATCTTGAAGTGCGAAATTCACAAACACTCGCAATCGTTGGCTCAACCGGCGCAGGTAAATCTACTTTAAGCCGGCTATTATTCAGATTCTATGAAGTAAATAACGGTATGATTTTAATTGATGGGCAAGATATATCTAAAGTCACACAAAAATCTGTGCGCCAAGCAATTGGTATAGTGCCACAAGATACAGTACTGTTTAACGACACCATCTATTACAACATAAGTTATGGTGATCCCACAGCATCGTCCGAAGCTATCTACGCAGCAGCCCGCACTGCTAGAATTCATGACTTTGTTTCTCAGCTACCCAACGGATATCACACACGCGTAGGGGAGCGAGGTTTGAAATTATCCGGTGGAGAAAAACAAAGGGTAGCGATTGCGAGAGCACTGTTAAAAAATCCAAAAGTATTATTTTTTGATGAGGCTACGTCCGCTCTCGACAGTAATACTGAAAAAGAAATACAGGACAATCTGAAAGAGTTATCAAAAAACCGAACGACCTTAATTGTTGCACATCGACTATCTACCATTGTTCATGCCGACCAAATACTAGTACTAGATCAAGGAACAATTATTGAAAGTGGAACCCATCGGGCACTATTAAACTTTGATGGTAAATATTCAGCTATGTGGAAAGAGCAAGAAGCTGGCATCAAAAAAACAAAAATACAACTTGCTTAATAATCCCAATTATTCGTACACTCAATACGAAGAATATCCAAAGAATACTAATTTCTTGGATCAAACTACTACTAATACTGGACATATCTAAATTCATATTCTTGTCTATGCGGCTTCCTGAAAAAATTTTGCAAAAAGCAAAGGATGCTTCTGTTCGAATAGTATTGCCTGAAGGGGAAGATATACGAATTATTGAAGCAGCAAACTTAGCAGTGAAAGAAAACCTTGCCGAGATCATCCTTTTAGGAAATAAGGAAAAAATCCTTGAGATAGCTAGCCAAAAAAATATGTCATTAACTAACCTTGAGATAGTTGATCCTAACGGTGTACGATCAGTTCGAGACTATGCCAACCTGCTGATTTCTAGAAAAACCAAAGGCACGTTGTCTATGGAAAAAGCGACTAAACAGGCTCTTCAACCCCTTGTTTTTGCAAATTGCATGGTAGCAAATGGTGATGCAGATGGCTGCGTTGCCGGTGCCACCACGTCTACCGCAGAGATAATACGGCATGCGATAAGAATTGTAGGGCAACACCCATCATGCCCAGTAATCTCAAGTTTTTTTCTTATGCTGTTTGATTCAACCGGTTTAGGTATCAACTATCCCGTCCTTTTTGCAGATTGCGGACTCGTCATTGATCCAAACTCTGAAGAATTAGCCGCCATCGCAGCTTCGACAGCAGACAATGCTGAATTATTACTGAATACTCGCCCGGTCATTGCTATGCTGTCATTCTCAACACTAGGTAGTGCACGACATCCTATGGTGAAAAAAGTTCGAGAGGCCAAGAAACTGCTAGCTGAAGAGCATCCAAAATTAAAAGTCCATGGTGAGATTCAATTTGATGCTGCAATTCATGAAGAAATTTTTTCCATTAAAGGTGGAAGAAAAGAAGACTATACTAAGCCGAATGTTTTTATCTTTCCCAACCTCGATTCTGGTAACATTGCATACAAATTAGCTGAGCGTACAGCTGGGGCAATAGCGATCGGGCCAATACTTCAGGGAATTAACAAGCCCATTAATGACCTGTCTCGAGGGTGTACAGCACAAGATATTGTCCAGAACATCGTGATAACAGCCTGCCAAGCAAGCAGTCTTCGCGAAAAAGATATCTAATCTATCCGGTCGTCATCTTCTGCTACGCAGACAAGATTTTTCGTATGAAACCAACAGCCTCATCAATATCACTTTGATCCACATCCAAATGAGTTACAGCTCTTAGTAAAGAGTGTCCGTTGTCTCCAATCCAAATCCCGTGTTTTCGTAATTCAATAGTTAAATCGCTAGCTCGCATACCAGTGTCTTTAATATCAAAAAAAACAATATTAGTCTCTACTTCAGAATTTACAATTTTTACACCATTTATAGTTTCAATACTCCTAGCAAAGCGATTCGCATTACGGTGATCAGTAGCCAGTCTATCAATATTGTTTAATAGCGCCCAACTGCCAGCTGCTGCTAATATCCCCGCCTGACGCATTGCGCCTCCTAGTCTATGTTTCCAGCGCCAAGCCTGGTTTATGAACGTTTTGGAACCAGCGAGTATCGCCCCCACAGGGCATCCCAAGCCTTTGCTAAGATCCAGCCAAACAGAATCAAAATATTTAGCAAAATCTGCCGGTGAAACACTAGACGCAACCGATGCATTTAATAAGCGGGCGCCATCCATATGCATAAAAAGACCATGAGATTTTGCTAGATCACTTATACCTTCAACGATTTCACGCTGCCAAACCGAACCTCCGCCTGCATTGGAAGTCTGCTCGATTACGATTAACCTCGATCTAGGCTCTAAAGCGCGCCCCCTTCGAATGAGTGGCTCGATATCTGCGGGCCCAAAAATACCCCTTTTCCCATTCACACTACGAATCGCAGCACCCGCAAATACAGATGCTCCGGCAGCCTCATTGTTTACTATATGAGCTGTTTTGTCGGCAATAATTTCATCCCCAGACTCACAATGAACCGAAATCGCAATGTGATTACACATACTTCCGGACGGAAGAAACATAGCTGCATCCTTACCTAACAGATCGGCTGCTTCATCGCATAAACGATTCACGCTGGGGTCTAGATGTTGTTGTTCATCTCCGACTTTTGCTGTAGCCATTGCATTTCGCATATCTGCGGAAGGCTGTGTTTGCGTATCACTATAAAGATTAATTCGAATTGGTTCCATGGCTACTAATATGATAGATCAATAGATAATGCAGGCAATTCAGTTAAACAAAGTACCGAAAAAATATACATTTGTTAAACTCAAAAAATATCGCTCATATGGCAATAATACATTAGCCAGCCCTTTCAACTAATTTGAGAGAAGCTTTCTGCAATCGCTCACAAGCATTCGAAACTATCTCAATATCAGTGGCGTAGGAGACCCGAAAATAACCCGAAGCCCCGAAAGCCTCTCCTGGAACCAATGCTACACCAGCCGCATCAAGAAAATACCCAACTACATCAGTATCGGACTCAAGAGTGATACCATCTGGTGTCACCCTCCCATACAAGCCTTTACAGGATGGAAATACATAAAATGCTCCATCTGGGATGTGACAAATTAACCCGTTTATACGGTTGAGCTCTTGAACAAGTCTATCCCGGCGACCCCTGTATGCTGTTAACTGAGATTGCAAAAAACCAAGATCTCCATCGAGTCCTGCGATAGCAGCATGCTGAGAAATAGATGCCGGATGAAAATTAGATTGGGATTGTAATTTTGCCATACTGCGAATCAACCATTCCGGCCCACCTCCATATCCAATTCGCCACCCTGTCATGCAATACGCTTTGGACATACCATTGCAGGTCAAAATTCGGTTTTTCAAGTCTGGCTCGACTTGAGCTAAGGTATGAAATTCCAT
>CEUY01015456.1_pt1 | contig 12443 bp, 5 predicted proteins | sample 361481 | NCBI WGS metagenome assembly CEUY01 (sample SAMEA2622737, study PRJEB7988) | marine metagenome | isolation source: saline water (ENVO:00002010), including
ATACTTAACCGTAGCCGTTCCTGGACTTGGATAACCAAGCTTTGAAGAAAGCTCCGACTCCCTGCTGCTAGCGGCTTCCTCTGAGTCAAACAGTAAGTACATCAAATACCGTACCTATCCATGAGATAGCCCTCCAAGGCCCCGCGCTCTCCGTTCGCAAGAGCCCCGTTGAACACAAGCACCTCGGAAATCTTGCCATCCCAATACGCGGTAGAGGTTCCTGAGCCAGTTCCATGGCCAACCGCAAGGGTTGTCGCTTGAGACTGAACACTTCCAGCAGAAGAAACGGTGGTCCCAGAAGCTCCGTTCACATGAATGGTCAGGTCACCGCCATCGTTGACCATGATCCAAACAAGAGAAGCTCCCTGGGCCCCAGCAGCAGCCGCCTTGGCCGTCTTATGGGCCGAGCCATTATAGAAGCCGCCGCCTGGACCGCCGCCAGCCTGTGAGAGCATGGTCTGGTTGAAGTACCCGCCGCCGCCACTAGGAGCGCCCAGCACCGCGCGGCCTGTGTTGTGAGCGGTTGATCCGCCCCAAGTCCAGCCACGACAAACAACCGCAGTTGTCCAACTGTTGGCAGAAGTGACAGACCCAAAAAAGCTTGGCCCAGTCATCACATCGTCAGTGCCGTCAAAACTCAGTTCTGGGTACTCATTTAAACCATCCTCAACCCATGTTGGCTGAAGCGAAGCAGTGCCCTGGGTTAGGTTGTTCCCGTTCCCACTTTGGTCGGCCCAGCCAGAAACAGTGCTCCCATTAAGAGTAATGCCAACATCTGCCCTGCACCAAATCAGGCATGACGTAGCCATGAATCGGGGGTCAAACCCCTTTGGGGGGTGGCCTACCCTTGGCGTCCCGCTAGGATTTATCTGTCCCTGCGGAGGGGTTCTCCGAAAAACCGCCATTAAACAATGGCCTTCACCAGCGGAGTGACGTTTACGTTGGGGTTTGTTACTCCAACCGGCTCAATCGTAATGAATGGCTGCTCAAAAAACGGATACTCGATTTCAAACATGTCGCTCTGTGTCTGAGGCACAGCGCTAAACACATACTGAGCTTCGTACAGCTCTTCGCCAAGGTCGGCTGATGTCTGACTCGTCTGACTGTTCTTGTAAATACGAACAATAATGGTGTCAGCAGCCGAGCCGGTGTTGGCCAAGAGGACAACTCTGAATCCCACAATCGCGCCGCGAGCAAGCGGTTGCCCGTTAACCGTAAGCCCCTGGGTAGAGAGTGAGCCAGAAAGAGGAAACTGATTGCCAGCAGCCAGGCCTCCACTAGCGTCTAAGCTGATCCTGTCTGCCGGGGTATAGATGTCTGGCATTAGCTTCTCCTGCCCCCCTCCAAGCTGTAGATCAGTGGCACAGCCGGGGGGCATATGGGTTTATATTCGCAACCGTATCACTCGTCTTCTTCTGCTTCAACAGCTGTTATAGGAACTGCTGGGCTGGAGAACTGAGGGTTAAGCCTTCTTATCTGTCTGACAGAACCTCTTACCCTGTTTTGGATGTAGTCCAAGCAGTACTGCTCTAGCTTCCAAGCCATGTAGTTTCTGTTCTGCTCAAAGTCTATTGTCTCTGGCTTCCATCCCAAGGCAAAGGCACCAGCCCTCTCCAAAGCGGTGGCCTCCTGATCCGACATCCCAGCGTCTAAATGGCTAGCGGTCATTCGTTTTCTTACACTGCGAAATTATCACTCACGATTGCTCTAATCAAACCTACTCGTTAAAGCCCTCTTGAAGCTCATCAAAGGCACGCCTTCGTTGCTCCGTCCAATTCGGCCTCATCTTGTTGTCTTTACTTATCACATCGTTAATCAGGCGTATCTCAGACTTCATTTCGTCAGCCAACTCGATGGCTGCGTAGTTCTGCATTGCCTCCATATCTATGGTCGTGTTCTTCCAACCAAGGCCAAACGCTGCAGCTTTCTCAGGCCACGTAGCCCGCACGGTTGGGTCACCGGCATCCATAGCGTATGTGTTGAACGTGTCGGTGCTGATCTCGGAGTAGATCCTCATAGCCCGATTACCAGGAAACCTTTGGGCCAGGTAGAAAAGCACTGGGTTTTTAGACTTGTAAACCCCCCTTGTCAGCCCAGTCGGCACCCCGTTTTTCCAAATCGTCTTGTCAACCACTTCGTCTTCGGTGGGAACCCCCATTGCCCACTGATAAAGAGGTGGTGTGTCAACAAGCTGCCTTACATTGGTAAGCTCTCTCCACCCCCTGTCGTAGTAAAAGCTTGTTCCTGCCACCCACTCCACAGCGGTGAGTGGCATCGGGTTAAGCCTCCCCGCAAGGCCAGCAATCGGAGCCGGAAGGGTCTTCGTCTTCTTGGAGAGAAGCTCAACCATCGGTTCCCAGGGAAGTCCAGAGAGAGCGACAAGCCTAGACTGGTGGTGTCTGGCAAGAATCCTGTACTTCCAAGGGTCTGGAAGGGAAGCGTATTCTCTTTCCGTAAACTGCTGCTTATACACCCCATCCACAAAGCTCATTATCGAATTGGCCGCCCTTGGGTTCCTCCTAAGCCAGTCGAGTTGGTACTTAAAGTTGCCAGCCTCCCAGGTGTAAAAGAAGAAGACCCTCCGCAAAACACGTTTTTCAAGTGGGGTTAGGTCGGAGTAGTCACGAAGGGATGCGTTGACACGGGAAAGGGCAACCGAAGCGTCGTCCCCCTTTTTCATGGCAGCAACGCCAAGAGAGAGTCTTGCCTGGGCCTCAACAGAGGTGTTGAACATCCCCATCATCTTCAGGTAGTCAGGCATCGTCACGCCGCCAAGGACGGCACCGATTGCAGCCCCAGGAGCGCCAGCAACAGACCCAACCGCCGCGCCAATTGCAGCACCAGAGGTCCTGTGGCCAATCGCAGATACTGTCCTGGGTAGGTCTGCATGGGAATCCTTCATGGACATCCCTATGAACTTCTCCCACACAGACCCGCCAGCAACCTCCTTGGCTCCGTTCCACCTCTTCCCAAGGCCAACGCCAACAGCAGTTCCGGCAAACATTCCTGGCGCTGGGCCAAGCCCAAGAGCGGAGGTGATGGCTCCGCCAGCAAACGACCCCGCCGTTGCTGCACCGCTACGAATAAACAAGTCTCTAGCGGTTGGGATGGCGTCAAGCGCTGCAAGGCCAGCCTGCTCGTTCATAAAGTCTGTCGAGAGGGGGGCCTCAAAGAAGCCCCGGTCTCGGAAGAACTGTCGCCACTCCCCCCTCGTCATCACCTTGTCGCCAATCTTCACAGGCACATCAAGGCCAAAGGCAGCGTCACCCTTTCTGAAAGACCCCCAGATCATCGCAGCCTGCATCTGGGTAACCGGGTTCAGGGCAGCCCAGCCTAGCTCTTGAGAGGTGGAGACAACATTGGACAGCCAGTTCCTTCCGATGTGGGCAAAGGCGAGGATGGTTGACTGCGCCTTCATCCACGAGTGCACACCGTCGTAAAGGTCCCCAAACAAAGCCCTGACCCCTTGTTGGGCAACGGGGTCGTTGTTCCACCTAACATATTCTCCAACCGCCTTGGGGATGTACTTGTCTCGGCCCCTCAATGCGTGCAAGACGTCGTCATCGACAACAACACCCTCCTTCTCAAGGATGTCTTTGATCTCATCTACCGGCACACCATCAACCATGTTCTGACGAATGATGTCCTCATAGTCCCTTAGCTTTTGCGGGAGCCTCTTTCTAAGGACCCCCTCTAGCTCGCTAACCTTGTCGAGTCGCTCAAAGCCAGCCTCATCAGCAGCGGTAGCGGAGCGGAACTCCCTGCCAGCCGGGAAAATATCAAGGACGTCTTCGAGAAAGGCGACGTCGGACACAGTCTTGCTGCCCATGTCGTTGTACCTGGTCATAATCACAAACGGGTCTGTCTCGAAAAAGTTGTGTAGCTCGTTAAAGCCACCCTCTGCCATAACGTCGTCGACTATGTTCTCGTAGTTGACACCCTTCCTTTCAAAGAAGGTACGCATTGTGCTCGCGCTCTTACTCTTTTGCTTTGCAACCTGCTGCGCCTCCTTGCCAAACACCCCAGAGCTGGCCCGGTCCTTAACGACTGATTCAGCAAACTCCTTCCTGCTGGCCTTATTGATCTCCCGCATAAGGCCATCCAGCTTCCTTTCGTGCTTGAAGAACTCAGCAGATCCACCAAGGCGTTGACTTGCCCACAAAGGAACCTTGCTTCCCTGGAAGGCGGCGACCTTTGCTGCAGAGTATCTGTCCGCCATGTGCTTCACATAAGCGCCGATATTGACGCGAGACAGGAAGGCGTTTCTGTCCATCTCCGCGAAAAGGCCTGCAGCCTTGAGGTCGTCAAACCACTTGTCGAAGAATTGGCGCATGATGCTGGCTGCGCCTACGATCCTCTCAACCGAAGCGTCGTCACCCAGCACTCGAATCTGCTCGTCTATATTTGCAATAGACTTCTTCGCCTTCGTTGTCTTCTTGCCAGCAGCCTCCAGCCTATCAACAGAGGCAACAAGACGAGCCCTTTGAGCCTTGAGGTCGGTTACCAGGTTCTTCTTGCCAGCCTTCAGGTTATACAGGTCTGGGTTTTTAACCATTCTGGCGACACGGGCCTGCTCATCTGGGGTCATATGGCCAATGGCCTTGGCTATCTCGGCCTTCTTTAGGGCCTCCAGTCTGTTCCAAAACTTGGCTGCAGACTCAGCCAAGGCGTTGACGCTTGAGTCAATCGTTTGAGTGAGGGACTTCCTTTGTTGCTCCGGGGTTCGGAGATCGTAATCAAGATCGTCAAGGGTCTTAGAAAGGTTGGCTAGCTCTGCATCTATGTTGTCTAGCTTCTCATACAGACCCCTCCTTGTGATGGCCGGTCCTGGTAGGCCGCTCAGCGCAGACCGTGTCTTGGGAATGCTTAAGGCCTGTGCGAGGGGGGTTGTCCCGACAAGCTCAGACGCCCTGGCCTCGCGGGAAGACAGGGCGCTGTTTAGCTCCGTCTCCAGCTTCCTTCTCATAGCCCGCTTCTTCGCCTGGCTTGGCTCCCTGGAGATCGCTAGTCGCATTTCTGCCACGCGGGCGGATAGTGCTGGATCCGAAAGCTCCTTTAGAAGCCTGTTCACTTCTTTAGTTGGAAGACTGGCAACCTCTGGCTTTGGCCCACGGAGGTTGGTGTTTAGAGCGTCAATTGCGCGGTCAAGTCTCCCCCTTTGGAGGTGGGTCATTTTCTCCATCGGGGCTATCGAGATTGTGGCAGCCGCTCTTCTGGCATCACCGCGAGCGCGGATGACGGTCGCTTCCCCTTCGATCAAAGCCTGGATGTCCAGCATCCTGTTCTTGTAAAGCTGTCTCGTTGCCTCAAGGGTGTGGCGGGCTTTGCTGCCAATTGGAACAACAAGATCTTTGTCCGCCACCGCCTTCTCGACCCTTGAGATTGCCCTTCGCAGGGACGCAAGAAAGCTTGAGGACCTTACCTTCGCGAGGTCAGCCTGGGCTGATCTGATGTTGCGCTGCGCCTTCTTAAACTGCGTCGACTTAAGTGGGTCTACCCCCTCATCAACTAGCCGCTGCCTAAGAAGTGCCAAATCATCGCTAGCAGCCCTAAGCTTGGACTGAGCCTCTCTTACTTTTCGGAGGCCCTTCTTCAGGTCTGCCCTGACCCTGCCAATCACCTCAATCGGGTAGTCAAGCAAGACATCAACAGGAACCCTCTTGCCAGCCTTTACAGCAGCCTGCACTTCGGCAAGGTGCATCTCAGGACTTAGGGTGCTGTCGTCCTTACGAACCTTCCACTGAGGAAGGTCTGTTGCTGCCGTCGTTCGCAGCTTCTCTGGAGCGCCGAGAGCGGCAGCCTCGTCTGGCCTGAACAGGCGCTCCTCAAACGTCCTTCCTGGGATTGACGGGAGGAACTCCTCTGCCTCTCTAAGAACATCTCCCACAAAGCCAGAGATCGGCTGGCTGGGCGTAGGATCTCCAGACTTAAGAGCAAGCCTTTCCTCGATCAACGACAGGGCGCTTTGAATGCGCTGAATCTCTGGCTGAAACCCGTCAGCCATTCTGGCAACATCAAGCTCTGTGTCCACAGCGATCTTGCCGCCAACCTTTGCGTCATACGAAGCAGTGAACAGGGCAAGTCGATCCTTGAGGAGCTTGAGGTTTTGCAGTCGCTCTATTGAGGTAGGAGAACCAGCCCTGACCGCAGCCCTCTGCGCCTCAAGAGACTTAATCTCGTCCGTTGAAGCCAGGTGGTCCAGAACCGTCCTCTCCAAAGAGTTCAACAGGTCTTTATCAATGACAGGAATGGCGGCAACAGGGCTGTCTGGTCGCGGGGTAGAAAGCTCGCGAAGAGTGCGAATTGCCTCAAGCACCCCCTCCGCATCTGCCTTCTCAAGCCTGAAGGACGTCGACACCTTTCCCGGCTCAGCCTCAGCAGCCCTGTATGGGAGGGTTATCGTGTCCACAACCTTCTCAAGCTTCCTAAGAGAGACTGAGGCCATAAACTCAGCAAGGGCCTTGTCAGACTGCTTTACGCTGTCCCACCCCATCTCAGCAAAATGAGAAAGAAAGCTAAGCTCTGTCGGGTCGTCTGTAATCTTTAGAATCTGAAGCTTTGCCTTCGGTAGCCGCTCCCTCAAGTGCGAAGCAACGCGAGCCCGGTTCCTGAAGGCGTCACCAACCAACCTCCATGTCGCTGGGTGTTCAAGGTGGGCCTTCGGAAGAACCTGTCGGTCCAACCCATACCTAGCGAGAAAGCCTGTCCCTTCTGCTAACTCGGTGTAAATCTGCGGCTTCGCACCAAACCCAACCCTTGGGGTAAACAGAAGTCCGCCCAATGCCCTTCTTACAGGATCCATCCACGGGACAGCCCTGGCCATGGCGTAGCCAAGGGTGAAGTAGAGGGGCTCAATGTTGTTAACCAAAGACTCTCCCCTGATAGCCCTGCTCGCCTTGAGAGAGTCCTTCGTGAAGCCCTTGGGGATAGGGGGGAGGATGTCGTCTATGGCCGCCCCAAAACTCTTTCCACCGCGCCCAGCAAGGTAGGCCTTAGAGGTGGCCCATTCCACAGCACGCTCAGTTAGGGATCGCCTTACGCCAGGGACGATGGATGTGTTTGGAGTGTGCAGAGCTTTTAACTCGGTTTTTGCACGAGCCACCAGGTCATCCCACTTCGGTTGGCCCTTCAAGCCCCTCTTCAAGAGCTTTTCAAGCACCCCATCCCCTGGGCGCATGGCAGCAACACGAGCAGCCTCCCCAAGCTCTCCGTCCGTCGCCCACCTGTAGATGCGAGCCACATCTGGAGGCTTGGTTACATGCGTCACCTTGCCAGAATTATCAACATCAACCCTGACCAGGACTTCCCCCTTCTCTTCGGCGGACTTGAGACCCTTGACCCACTCGCCCTCAAAGTAGTTCGCTGGAAGCTTTTCACCCTTAACCCCGGATTCAAGCCGAAGCTTGTTCACCTCATCCATGGGGATTCTTGTAAGCCTTGAAAGCTCCTCGACGGCAAAGTCTCCAAGAATCCTGACTTCCCCTTTAAGCGCAGTTGTGGTTGCCTTCAGGAAGTCCTTAACAGCAAGCAGCTTCGACTGTTCTTCAAGGAGTTTCCTGGAATTGCTGTGGCTAAAGATGAAGTTTTTTAGCTTTGACCTAACGGATGGTACCCCCGTTATCCCAGCACCCTTCTTTGGGGCAGCGCTAAGCAGAGTGTCGTTTGCTTCATCGAATGCGTTAAGCAGACTGGACCGAAGCTCCCTTAGGCTATTGATCTGGGATCCGACCCTCTCTATCTCCTCTGGAATGGTCTCTCCAGAGATCCTGCTCGCCCTCGGCTTGTCGCCAATGGTGAGTTCATCAACCCTGGCGTGGTGCCTAGAGATCGCCTGATCGACTCGACTAATCTGTTTGTTTATGTCCGAAAGAGGGGCAACCGCATCTACCCCGTGGGTTGCAGCCTGATGTGCTGTGATTTTCAACCTGGCCTGATCAGTAAGGCGCTTCGTATGGCGAGTCGCAACCTCAACGCCACGAGCGCTAAGGTCTAACCCGGTTCCCATTATCCTCGCAGCAGCACCTGCCTTAGGGACAGCCACAGCGCCCTTGCTTAGCGAACCGAGTGCGTTGATTGGGTCTAGCGAAATGGCACCACCAAGAGCATAGGCGAGGTGGCCACCAACACTGCCCTCCTCAATGGCCTCCTGCTTAGCCCTCTCAAGCTCTTCGGCGGAAACGCCACCCCACCACTTGTTAGCCTCAATAGCTGAACCACCAAGAAGGCCGGTAAGGCCGCCAATAAGGGCTCCCTGTGGGGTTTTTGTTAGGACCGCACCACCAAGCGCTCCCATACCAACGCCGGTAAGGATTGGGTGGTCATACATTTCGTACCCTGCAGCCGTTAGCTTTTCAGCAATGTCGTGCTCAACCTCTTCAGCGCCAGTGTCCATGCTTTCAAGCAAGCTCTTTGCATACGCCTGCTCAGAAACGCCTTCAGGGCGAACTCCTCCCGTTGTGGCTATATACAAGGCTGTGTTTGTTAGCTGCTTGGCGAAATCTTCAAGGGCACCCTTGTCTCCAGCATAGTTCTGCTGGAGCAGAGAGAGCGCCTCTGGAAGTGTTGGATTCTTAAACTTACCTGGGCTGGCTGCCTTTGCTATTTCCCACCGCCTCAGGTCCATCGCGGTGTTCGTTATGGCGGCAAGAGGCCTCCTTGTGTAGGCATCAAGTACGTCAAAAAACTTCCACCACCCTTCAGGCTTTGTGTACCCCTCCTTCGTGTACCCAAGCTTGCCAGCGAGTCTTGGGTTCCAGCGACGTATGAAGTCGCCAAGAACCTGGGCCTTCCTAATCGGATCCCGAGTGCTGTTGTACCGTATGTAGGTCATGTGCCAAAGCCTGGAGGCCTGATCCCGGCTCATCTTCTCTACTTCCTCTGGGTCTCCCTTCAGCTTGTCTCTAAGGGCTGGGGGTATGTGCTCCCCAATAGCAGCCGCTGGGCCTGTCAGGTCTCCCCTGGTAACAGCTTTGCCCACTGTGTCGAAGTCATGCCCAGCCAATATGGCCTCTGGCGGATCCTCTGGAAGAGTGTCTGGAACAGAGTAGATTGTTTGCTTTGCACCAGGACCATCAATAGAAATGGTTGGGCGACCAGAGACAATAAACCCTGGAATGTCCTCAAAAAAGACGTCGTCAGGAAGTCGCTCTGGTGGCATTTCAGCAACACCGTACTTGCCATAGCCAGATAAAAGCTCTTCGCTGTACGGAGTGTCGAGTACGTCCTCAGGGACTACGTCTGGCTGCGCGTCTTCGAGCCTTTTTGCCCGCAACTCAGCCAAGAGTTGCTTGCTGCCAGGCAACAAACCATCTTCTTTAAGCCCAACGTCAACCTTGTTTACGGAGGAAGTGGTGGGCACAGGTGTGGGGGTTACGTCCGGGGCACTAGCAGCCCTGCTTGCCCGCAACTCAGAGAGAAGGTCATCGACGGTCCCGGCAGGCATGGGCTACTCCGCAGCCAGGACTCTTGCCGCTTCCTGGAGTTCCTTGACGGTAAATGTGCGCTTGGATCCAGGGCTCTCAAAAACCTTCTTAGACGGAATCCACCTAAGTTTAAGCTGGCCTACCACAGCCTGTTCACTTGGAGAAAGGGTTGGGGCATTCGTGCCAGCGCCATTGACCCCAATTACACTGTTGCCGCGTTCTGTCCACAGAGCCCTCCTCGCCGCAGCCTCGTTGTACTGGCTCCTAAGCGAGTTCAAAAGTGCTTGAGCCTTCTGGTGCCTGGCCTCTGTCCCAGGCAGGAGATAATCGCCAGCATTCACTTCCCTCAAACTTGGCAGAACCCAGAGGTCTTCTGTGGGGTCGACTCTACTTGTCAGTTCAGACCCCTCCTCGCTCTTGGCAAGGGCGGTGCCAAGGCCGCCCTGCATCTCACCAGCCGTTATGCTCTTCTGAATGTTAAGGGCCTGGGCGCGGAGGGTCTCCATGTCGGTGTTCGCCTCTTGTGCCAGAGAGAACAGTTGGTTTGCCTTCATGTTGCCAAAGCCAGGGCCACCCGATTCAGACCCCTCCTTGCTCCTGCGCTCTTTCTCCCTAGCGATAAACCGATCCCGCTCCTTCTCGCCCATGCTGACGTACTTCGCAAGGAGCTTTTGAGCATCCTCTGGGTAGTCCACCCATAGGGTGCCAAGGCTGTCAGAGGCGAAGTCGAGGAACTCTGGGTCAGCCTCCCTAATGCTCCCAGCTAGAAGACCCCTGGTCATTGACGAAAAGCGTCGTTGCTGAGCGAGCGCCTGGGCACTCGCTGCGTCCTGAGCATCCTTAACCCTACCCCTGGTGATCTCAGTGCGCTTTGCAGAAACGCCACCAGCAAAGTCCTGGTAGTCGGAGACAAGCTTGTTGAGCCTTCGGATCTCAGACGGATACGGTTCCCGCCCAATCATCTGGGCAATCAAGTCTGTGCCACCAGGTCGACCACTCCTAGCCATGTCCACGGCATACGAAACAGTCTGAATTGACGGCATAAAGGTAGACGGCTTTCCGAACTCCTCAAACGGGTTCTTCAATGAATACCCAGCCTTGCTCCTCTGCAACTTCCTGATAGAGCGCCTAAGGTCTCCCGCCTTAACCTGCGACTTGCCAAGCCTCTCATTAAGCTCTGCCAGCGCTCCAGTTCCAGCCTGACCGCCAGTGTCGTCAACCGGACCACCCTTGCTAAGTATGGGCGTGGCAGACTCAGGGAGCCAGTAGGTGACCTCGCCCTTGTTCACGCCAGAGCCCTTAACCTGCTTCTTCCCACCAAGGGCAACAATCTCGTCCTCAGAAAACCCCTTAAGGTCATCGGCTCGCCACAGCCTAGTGCGGCCAGCGATACCAGCGTCCTCTGGGGCAGTCCTTGGGTCCTTCGATACGGGACCACCTGTTGCGGGATCGTACACAGCAGCCTGCTCGTTAAACGGCGTCGAAGACACCCCAGGAATGACATCACTACCAAGCGGACCAGTGCGAAGCTGACCGTCTTCACTCCAATAGGGTCTCCCTGGCCCTGCGGCGAGCTTAGAATAAGCCGCACGATCCTGCTGAAGGGCCTGCCACTCTGGCTCGCTAATATCCTTCGGCCTGCCAGGAGCAAGGGCTCGACGGCGCTTAAACTCCTCTATTGCCCGCATCAACTTTGAGTTCGGGTCTCCACTACTCGAATAAGCAGTGGACTCTGGGTCAAATCCTGGCTTGGTGAGAGCACCCAGTGCATAAACTAACTGCGAAGGATCAACACCTCGCTCTCTAGCGAACTGGTCTATCTCCTCTGCGGTCACATCGCCAAGCCAAGCTCCCTGGGGTCGAGGCTCTGCTTCTGGAAGGCGAGCCAGCCTCGCCCGAGAAAGCTCGTCCCCTATGGGTCTTTGGCGGCTAGCGATGCTCTTAGGATCAGCGGGCAGCCTGTCTATGCCCGGAGGAGAACCCTGAAGCAACTCCGCTATATTGGACAGGCGCTGCTTTGTTAGAGCCTCCTTGTTTCGCTGCTCCTCGGCAGCAACTATTGCGTCACCAACCAAAGCACGAGGCGCTGGCGTCGGGGCAAGGGCTGCCCTCTGATCTCGCAACTGATCGTGAAGCCTGAACTGTTCAGCCTGCTCCTTGGCGAGCAGCCTCCTGGTAGCATCAATCTCCTCGCTCTCGGCAACAACAGCCTTAGCAGCCTCGTCTTCCAATGCGCGAATAGCATCAAGGTTGGTTGCTGGATCAACCGAAAACCCCTGGCCACCAGAAGAGCGGCGACGACCACTACGGGCACCGCCAGCCCCATAAAGGCCGCTTCCATCAACACCACCAAACGCCGCCGCAAGATAGTTCGCAGCCTTTTCTGCGTCAGCCTTCTCTATGGCAGCCTTCTGCATGTCAAGCTGCTCATCCCTAAGGCGAATGCCTTGAAGCATTGCGGCCCTTCGGATGTTCCTATCTCTGCCCTCTGCAAAAGCACCAAGGGCGGAGGCCTCCCCCATCAACCTCAGGGCAGACTCATAATCACCAGCACCAGGAAGAATTACAGCCATTTTTATCCGCCAAAAATATCTTCTTCTTCATCGAAGAGGTTGAATCGCCGCCTTTTAGCGCCCCCAAAAGCACCGCCAGGTCTCAATTCAAAGCCCTTGTAGCTGGTCGGAGAGGAGAGCATAGATTTGTACGTCGATGGGGTTGCCATGGCCTTGGCACCGGCAAGCCCAATATCCGAAAGAGCTTTCTTGTCAGCCGCAGTCATGGCGGTGTCCCCAATAGCCTTCCCAACCCCAGAACCAAGGCCACCAACCAGCATGCCAGCCCCCGTCAGGGGCTGTAACCCTGTAATGGTCCCAGCGGCACCCAGCATTGTTCCAATCACGCCAGCTATGGTAGATAGGGCGTCGGCGGCTTCGGTCTTTTTCCTGGCCTTGTCTTCAATTGGCTTCATCTGCTTTCGCTGCCACGCATCAACAAGAAGCTGCTTACCGGGCCCCTCAAGGG
>CEUY01122997.1_pt1 | contig 12382 bp, 15 predicted proteins | sample 361481 | NCBI WGS metagenome assembly CEUY01 (sample SAMEA2622737, study PRJEB7988) | marine metagenome | isolation source: saline water (ENVO:00002010), including
CTGGCGTGACAGGTCCCTTATTGCAACTTGGGAGCATTTATTCACTCTGATGAGCAAGCGCGAAATCTCGGATCAAGCTCATCATCGGAGACCGGCCGCATTAACAATTCAATAGCGTTCCAGAGGGTACGCGATATGGGGTCAAACAAGATGGGGAACAACACACCGACCGGTGCGGCGATCAGTAGCAGGGACGATGTCGACACATCTGTTCCCAGTACAACCAAACCAAGAGCCACTGCGATAAGAACTAGCGCGGCACTCACCACGGTATTGATCGCTACCGCACCAAGGGAATGACCTTCCATACGTTCGAAATGGAGGCCACATCTAGGACAATCTTGGGTCATTGAGAGCATCCCCCACTTTTCGAACAACCCCCGCGCTCCGCACACGCCACAAGCCATTGTTAATCCGCGCCACAGGACTTTCATGTACCGATCACCCTTTTCAGTTGACGCGCTAGATTGCCACGCTGTCCCACCTTGACTTGCTTGAGATTCCTCCAGAAAGCCAACGATTCAAGTTCGGTGGCAAGGCTCTCAACAACGCCCGGTTCCATGTTCGGAATTTCAGCGTGGGCTGCTGGGACATGAAGTACTCCGTTTTTGTTATCAGCCCGCACGTCCACCCGCGCGCATAGATCGTTGTTATGCAGGAAAGGCAAAACGTAATAGCCGTGCACTCGTTTCTTCGCTGGGACATAAATCTCCAATCGATACTTGAATTGGAACATTCGTTCCACACGAGGACGAAACCAAATAAGGGGATCGAAAGGGCTTAACAGAACCGACTTAGAGTTAGCCGTCTTGAACTTGGTGCCCATTTGTATGTAGCCCGATCGGTCCCAGCCCTCTACCTCCACTTCAAGCAATTCGTTGTTTTCCACTAACTCGCGTATTCGCTCTTTGCCTTCAAGTTTCGGAAGCCGGAAATAGTCGACCAAATCCTCAGCTGTCCCCACACCTAGATGACCGGCTGCTCGCCTGATTAATTCTGTTTGTGCCTCTACTTCGCTCAGTGACTCTTTAAGAACCTCTGAAGATAGAACCCTTTCAGAGAGATCGTAATAGCGTGTGAAATTGTGGCGATGACTGACTGATACCCGTCCGATCCAAAATAGCCACTCAAGAGCAATTTTTGAATCTGACCATCCCCACCACGGATCCCGCTTGCGGTTTTTTTGAAGTTCACCGGCACTTACCGGACCGTTCGAACAGACATAGTCCTCTATTTGTTGCACGAACTCTGGGTTCTCCGCGACAAATCGTCGGATTCCTTTCCACAATTCACCATCTTCAGCGCGCTGCATACGCCACTTAAACAATGCTCGGTCTTGCGTCGGAAGAAAGCTGGCTTCATGACACCAATACTCGACTAACTCACGGCGTTCATAAGTTGCATTATCTAACAACTTCGATAAACCACTATGAGAACCCCCAAGGCGAGCTCTCAGAACTAACAAATGAGACCGGGCGACCGCATTGACCGCATCGATTTGTAGTACCCCGAACTGTTTGAATGCCCGCCTCAAGTGCCTGATATCGGGCCGAGCTGAAGGCGGCGAACTTTTGAGATCTAAACCCTGTGCAGAGATGGCTAAAGATTTCGCTTGCAGCGAAGAGACCTGGCCGTCTCTCACAACCGTCGTCTCAAAACGAAGATCTCAGACGAGATGCTCAGCGCTCTTCTTTAAAAATGACGTGCTGGCGAATCACCGGATCGTACTTTTTCAATTCGATCCGCTCACGGGTATTCGTCTTATTTTTACGCGTTGAGTATGTGTAGCCCGTGCCGGCAGTTGACTTCAGCTTAATCACTGGTCGTTTATCGCTCTTTGCCATCAGACTTTCTCCCCACGACGACGGAGGTCAGCTAGAACTGACTCAATTCCACGTTTGTTGATGATCTTGATTCCCTTAGCACTCACCATCAAAGTTACGTGACGCTTTTCATTCGGCACGTAGAATTTCTTTCTCTGAATATTCGGCTTAAACCAGCGCTTGTTGCGGCGGTGAGAGTGAGAAACGGTGAAACCCGTTGTAGGTCTGCGACCGGTGACTTGACAGACGTTGCTCATAGAAACTCTCAAGATCGGGAGTGGCTCAATGGCCACTGGAATAACGACGTTCAAGGCTAACACCGAGGTGAGCTAAACACGATCCCTTGACAGGCATGGTGACCTAAACGTGAGGGATAACTTCCTGGCCAATTCGTTCAAGAACTTCAAATCTCGGATCGAAATTAGGAAGAATCATCAACTGATCAAGCCCGCGCTCTTCGAGTTGTTGCAGCCGCTCAATCACTTCGTTTGCTGTCCCCACTATGCATGTTGCATCTATGAGCTCCGGGGTGACGAACCGTTCTTCTTCTGGGATCACCCAACAGTTATGCCCGGCGTGTATCCGTTGATGGATTCTTTCTGGGTCATAGTCCGCAAGCATTGAGGTGTACTCATCCCAAATGTCGTCGAGCCGGCTTCCAGGTGATCTACCCAGTTGACGGTACTGGTCGTATGAGTAATGAACCGAAGCCATCGCCATCGCCCCCGCTTCCTCTTTGACACGAGGGCTTTCGATAGTTTCGCCATCCTCAAGAACCACAATCGTGGTGAGAGAGCACGTCAAATAACTCTCCCTATCAAGCTCCCGCCCAGCCTCATCAGCGCCTCGCTCGATCATTTCCCACATGCGATCCATTACTTGCGCATCAGGCGGTATTGACATGACTGCACCATCGGCATGTTTCCCAGCTAACGCCAATGACTTTGGACCGAAGCCCGAAACATATAGCGGAATCGGATCATCGAAATTTACAAATCCCTTGTCCGGCATGATGTGCCGAATAGGACTCACGTGACCTCCGAAAGAGTGCTCAGCTTCCTCACCTTTGAGTAAAGGTTTGATCGCATCGAGGTACTGATCAAATTCGGCAATTCTTTGCGGCTTATGACCCATGATCCGCATAGCCGTATTTCCTGTCCCTAAGCCAAGAAAGGTTCGGCCTGGGGCAAGCGCATTGATTGTTGCGATTGACGCAGCCGTCACCGGCGCTGGGCGCGTGCCCGAAACTGACACGCCTGTGCCAATGTTGATGGTGCTAGTCCGATCAGCAACCAAAGCGAGAGCCGCGTAGCAGTCGGACCACAACATTTGGCTATCCGCGAGCCACGCGTGTGAGTATCCGAGCTCTTCGGCCCGAACGACATAATCGATATCTCCGACATGTGAAGCAACGCAAACGCCTATATCCATGATGAAACCCTAGAGCACAATGCCTATCGTTCGCCCAGTGCGAATAGCCCGCCTTCTCTGGAACCGATATAAATTCGGCCCTCCCAAATCGTCGGCGTTGCCTCTAGACAGCCACCAATTTCCACCCGCCAAATCTCAATGGGTTCAACTTCTGGCTGTTGAACCCCATACGCCCGCAAATGGCCACCGCAATCCCCAATTATGAGAATATCTCCCACCACAACAGGAGAACCCCACAGCGGCCCTTCGAGACGTTTAGACCACAAAATTGTTCCCGAATAACGATCTACCGACATCAGCTTGCCGGAGTTCGTTGCTACATACAGAACATCTCGGTGCAACGCAGGAGTACTCCAAAAACCCCCAGGCAAAGTTCTGTCTTCGTGGACTGACCAGACCAGCGGTGTTTCAGGTTTCGACGGATCGAGCTTTACTAGCTGCCCGACTTCTTGTGATCTAGCAGTAGAGCGCTCGTACTCCGCGGCCACATACAGGAATCCCTCATCATCAATAACAATTGTGGCGTCTACGTCATCTCCCATCCACCAACGAAAGTTACGAACGGGATCATCACCCGTCCGCAGTGGCGAGAGATCCCAACCTTGGACAAGGCCACCAGAATTTGCGAACCAAACCGTGTCACCCGAAATAGCCAACGAATTTTCGATCGAGACATTGTTATCTCCTAAGGCGGAAAGTAATTCACGGTCCCAGCCAGGAGCTTGGAAAACAATTTCAGGATCTACCGTGACTTTTCCCAAAGGGTCTAAAGAGCGATTCAAACGAATTATGTGGAACCAGCTGTTTTCGCCACCGGTGATTAAATAATCCTCAAGAATTAAAGGAGCTCCATCCCAATCATCGTTCCACATCATCGGGTTGACCTCGTCACCCGCCATGCGCCAAAGCTCAACAAGCCGGTCAGGCCGATCAAAGGCTAAAATCCTTAATTGCCCATCTCGAGAACCGCTGTAAATGAGAGGGAAACCGTCCGGGTCCACCGTAAGGGACCCCTTCACGATGTCGCCAGTAACGAAGGGCTCCAAGATAGGAGTACCGGTAGATGCGTCCAAAATATGGATACCTCTGTCGTATGCACCGATCGCCAACCAGGTTTGATTTTCTAATTCCCAGACGGCGGGTTGGCCCGTCCACCCAATACCGCACCAATTTGCAGTCCGACCGCCCGTTGTTGACAAAGAACATAGATCCCCTTTTTCAGGGAAACGCCAAAGAACCTCGGGCATGAGCGGGACTGGCCCGCCCCCATACCAAGAACGTGTCGGAGATCCACGAAATGTCAACACCCCCCGAACAGTGTCTCCCCAAGGAAGACCTACTGCTTTGGGATCCCACCAACCGTCATATGGTGGAGCCGGCGCAGTTGGCTCCGTATCAGGAGCTAGAGAGGTTGTCGGCTTTGTTGTCTTCAACAACGGCGTTGAGGTTGTCGTGGATGTCTGGCGTGGTGATGAAGAAGTTGTTATTTGCTGTGTCAGAGTAGTTGAGGCGGCGATTCGGTTATCTGAAGCATCAACGGAGCAGGCAACTGGATACAGAAATAGGAGAAGAAATATGGTCCACTGCCAACCCGCCAGCGATCTCGGTTTATTAAGAAACCTGGGATCAGAAGATGATTTGCGCATTGTGGGTCAGATCCTATTCGGGGCTGATGTAATGGCGATGGTCATCGATTCTCATCCAACATTCATCTTGAGGAGATAGACCGATAGCTGATGGATAGAACCCAACGTGCCTCAGAAGACATCACCGTTGTGGGTATCGTCGACGACGATCGCAGAATTCGCGACGCTCTAGAGCGAGCGCTTAAAGCAGAAAATTATCAAGTTGTAACGGCCTCGGATGGATTGCGAGCGTTGGAAATTGCCGATGCAGTCGATGTGATGATTCTTGATTTGACCATGCCACATCTTGGTGGGATTGAAGTGTGTCAGCGGTTGCGTTCAATAGGTTCCGAGCTACCGATTTTGTTACTGACAGCGCGTCAAGAAACGGAACACCGTGTAATGGGTTTGGACTCTGGCGCCGATGACTACTTAGCAAAGCCATTCGCCCTTGATGAGTTGCTGGCGCGGGTTAGGGCCTTACTTAGACGGAATAAGCGTGAAATCACCCCAGCAGAGCAGCCCCTTCTGTGTTTTCAGGATCTATGCCTTGATAGGCAAGCTCACCAGGCTTACAGGGATAATCAACCCCTGGACTTAACGCGAACCGAATATGAATTACTTGAACTCTTTCTGGAACATCCAAACCAAGTTTTAACCCGAGACCAAATTTACGCCGCTGTTTGGGGCTATGACTCAACGCTGGCATCCAACAGCTTGGAGGTCTACGTGGGGTACCTACGGCGTAAAACAGAAACCGATGATCGTGAACGGCTGATCCGGACCGTCCGCGGTGTCGGCTACGTCCTTAGGGCCTCATGAGTTTTCGTGCTCGAGTAGCAGTTCTAATAGCGACAGTCGTAGCGGTCGTCGTGGCTGTTGTAGCTGGAACCTTCTTGTATATGGCGAGAGCCAGATCACTAAACACTTTGGATGACACGCTGCGAGATCGGGCAGCTTCGGTGGTGCAGTTGGGAGACAAACTCGGACGCCCCCAAGAATTCGATCGACGTCTGTTTGGGAGATACGCGCCAGACGATGTTCTGCTTCAAGTCTTCGACACTAGGGGTCGAATTTGGGCAAGCAATGTTGAACCGTTGCCCATTAGCCGCGACGACCTAGCCGTTGCTCGCGGCAATTACCGCAGTCAGATCGATACAGCCGAAGTCGGTGGTTATCGGATGCGAATACTTACCGCCCCACTAAAGATGCCCGGTCGAGCCGTGATGATCGCTCGTCCCATGGATGACGTAGATGAGTTATTGGCAGGTCTCTGGAGGATCAGCATCCAGATTTTTGTCATCGGCGTTGCGGGTGCTGGCATTTCTGGCTTCGTTATTGCGGGTCGGGTTGTTCGCCCAGTGAAGCGTTTGACTGAAGCGGCTAACGACGTCGCAGTCACTCAAGATGTTGATCAACCAATCGAAGTACAAAGAGATGACGAGTTCGGTCAGCTAGCTGCAAGTTTTAATCAAATGCTCAGTGCGTTGAGCGCTTCACGAGAACAACAGCACCGTCTTGTTACCGATGCAAGTCATGAACTTCGCACACCGATAACAAGTCTTCGGACCAATCTGGAACACATACAACGAAGCCCGTTGATTCCAGAGAACGAACGGCAGGAGATCCTGGACGATGTGCTGTTTGAACTAGACGAGTTAACCGGCTTGGTCACTGAACTTGTTGAACTCGCAACGGATCGGCATCAAATGGATGAACCCTCCCGGGTCGAGCTCGATGACCTGGTTGATGCTGTTGTCCAACGGCACCAACGACGAACATCCTCGCCCATTGAATACACAGCTGAACCGTGCCAAGTGCTGGCTGTTCCAGCGCTTCTTGAAAGGGCAATATCAAACATGCTTGATAATGCACTTAAGTGGAGCCCGCCAGCCGCCCCCATCCAGGTGCAAGTCATCGATGGTTCCGTGACCGTACGTGACCATGGTCCCGGGATCCCTCCAGATGAACGTGAACAAGTCTTTGAACGGTTTTACAGAGCCGAAGACGCAAAATCGTCACCTGGATCGGGATTAGGCCTGTCGATTGTTCGTCATGTGGCTGAAAGTTTTGGCGGCGATGCACGAATTCTCAACGAAACAGGCCAAGGCACAGCGGTAAAACTTTGGTTACCGCAAGTCACTTAAACGAATTAGTAACGTCCGTTGCCCTTTAAAGAAAACTGTGGCACCCCCAACGGGATTCGAACCCGTGCTGCTGGCGTGAAAGGCCAGTGTCCTAGGCCGCTAGACGATGGGGGCTAGCAGGCCCAGACTAGGCCCGATGCGTCAGGAAACCACCGATCCTGTAAATCGAGGTTCTAGTTGTTTGCCACATCAACAAGTTCACCTAACAAATGACTCAAATAGTGATAGATCGCTCTTTGCTGTTGTTCCGGGTCGTTTTCACTTACAAAAGTTGGTTCCTCCTCCTCGCTGACATCTAGATGAGTGCCAAGAACAAGGCGTAAATCGTTGATGCTCGTAATCCAGGCGATCAAAGTCTCAGGGCTCAATTCCTCATCCTGGAGGGTTGACTCCACGACATCCAGATGGGCGAGCCTCCGCTCCAACAATTGATCACGCATCAAACGTTGATACTTCAACTCCTGTTCGACATCTTCAACATAGGCCGTCGGGTAAAGACGACGGATGGAAGGATCGACTGATCCTTCGGTCGAAGTAGAAAGAACTAATTCTCGCAATTGTTCAATGAGTTCAGCGATCAATCGCCGCTCTTCATCGGCGATCTTTATTTCAACAAAACCGTTTCGGTTGCTACGAAAGCGCCGGCCAAAGTTCACGCTATGAGTCCTTCTGCATTGTCGCCCACAACCCGTACTCATGAAGCCGAAAGACATCTAACTCAGCTTTTTCCCTGGTGCCATTAGACACAACAGCGCGACCTTTCTCGTGCACATCAAGCATCAACTGCGTGGCCTTTTCAGTGCTGTACCCAAAAAGTTTTTGAAGCACAAACACCACATAACTCATCAGGTTTATAGGGTCGTTCCATACCAACACCACCCATGGAACGTCTTCGTCGGTGACGGAATCTGGGATTTCCTCTCCAGTAAGCACTGGAGAACTTTCGACTTCTGCTCCGCTTCCACTCAAAGTCACAGAGAGGAAGAAATGAGACACGTCACCCCGCCTTAAGCGTTCGAGAGTTAGACACTAGTAGCAGTCGGATAGCCATCACCCAAAGAACGGTCGCTCCTGCAATGTGAAAAGCAACCAACACAATTGGCAACTTTGTGAAGTACTGCACGTAACCAATCACAGCTTGCCCAAGTGCTACCAATAAGAAAATATTTACCCGATGCAAAAAGTGGGTTTTGGTATCGCTGCGCAGTCTCAACCTCAACAATATTGATGCGGCCAATAGCGCCACTACTGCGCATCCATGGATTCTCGCGACACTCGGAAACGAAAATCCTAAACGCGCGACGTTTTCGTCCCCTCCATGAGGACCGGTCGCAGTTACAAATGTGCCTGTAACTATTACCAGCACAGTTATGAACACGACCAGGTAGGAGTGATGTCTCAACGAAGGACTAACCAATATTCTCCCGACGGATGGTCGATTTGGTCGGGCAAGATCTTCAAGTACAACCGAGTTCCAAATAAGAACCATTGACAACAAGAAATGACCCATAACAATTGGAGGCGACAGGTGAGTGAGAACAGTTATTGCGCCGAGCCCGATTTGTGCCGCGACACCAATGACCAATCCCCATGACCAATTCGTGAGGGCTCGAGCGGGCGGTACCCGCCTCAACGAACCCAGAACCGCCAAGACCACCGCCAGCGACACGAGGCCAGTAACCAACCGGTTACCAAATTCCACCCAAGCGTGAAAGTCCGCTTCAGGGACCAGTTGACCTGGTTCACAATTTGGCCAATCGCTGCAACCCAATCCACTGCCCGTAAGTCTCACAGCGGCGCCCGATACCACTATCGCGGACAGAAGCCATAAGGCACATCGAGTCAGCCAATGGTATTGAAGAGGGTTCAAAGTGACGATTCTCACAGTACTGAACCTAGGACTTAAACAACATTCTGCGCGAATCACCTCATCTAGTTGGGTCACTGAGCGTTTGGGGACGTATCGTGGCGCACGATGGAGTACAGCACGACAGCCATCGAAAGTAATGGCGGAGGAACTTTGGCGACGGTAAACGCCTTCGTGATGCTCACCAAGCCGCGAATAATTGAGTTGTTGTTAATAACGACTGTGCCGTCCATGATCCTCGCCCATGGTGGTATGCCAAGTCTGTCCCTAGTGTTGCTCACCATCAGCGGCGGTGCGCTAGCAGCGGGAGGTGCCAACACCTTCAACATGTACATCGATCGAGATATAGATCGCCTGATGGAACGAACCCAAGGTCGACCATTAGTAACTGGCACCGTCACCCCCCGGTCAGCACTTGTCTTTGGAGTCGCACTTGAAGTGGCGGCCTTTGTTCTCTTTTACCTATTCGTGAATTGGCTTTCAGCAGTTCTCGCCCTCGGCGCATGCCTTTTCTACGTATTTATCTACTCGCTTTGGTTAAAGAGGACCTCCAGGCAGAACATCGTCATCGGAGGCGCTGCCGGCGCTGCCCCGGCACTAATCGGCTGGGCAGCTGTGACTGGGTCACTCAGCCTTAACCCGATTATTTTGTTTGCGATCGTCTTTTTTTGGACCCCCCCACACTTCTGGGCATTAGCGATTAAATACGCCGACGATTATGAGGCAGCTTCTGTCCCCATGCTTCCTGTCGTTACCAGCATTAGATCAACAGCAATAAGAATGGTGCTTTATACGATTGTGGTCTTCGGATTATCGATTTGGTTCCACGTTCTAGCAGACATGAGTTTTGTGTATTTATCGGTCGCGCTAATAGGTGGATTGGTGTTCTTGTGGCGTACTCTTGGGTTGCTTCGTAAACCGACTTCGGCGCAAGCAATGAAAGTCTTTGTGTACTCAATCGTCTACCTGGGGGCGCTGTTTATTGCCGTGGCTATCGACGTGCTGACATATGGGACGACAAGCTGATGACGTCTCATCGAATCCCGCGCCGAAAAGACCATAAGAGAACACAGCTTTGGAGTTACACGACTGGCAAGCTGGTGAGTAAAGTGCACCTTCAGCACCTGCGCGGTTTCGACCGCGCTCTAAAGCACAGTCAACCTTCGGGTAGACGCGAACCGTTATTTATCGAGGCAGCAATCAGCAGGACACGATGAGCGAAAACACAACCGCTTCAACTTCTCCCGGTGTGCCCGTGGAAGACCCGACGCCATTTGGCTGGTTGACGACTGCTGATCACAAACGAACCGGCCGACTTTTCATTGTCAGCGCGCTCGGATTTCTCATTTTGGGTGCCGTTCTCGATCTGCTCGTTCGGTTGGATCTAACGTCGGCAAGCAAATTTGTGAGCCTCGACGCTGACAGCTTCGCTCAAAGTTTCGCATTGTCGAGAGAAACTCTCGTTCTGCTGTTCTTAATGCCGGCGTTCCTCGGTTTGGCTATGTACCTAGTGCCACTTCAAATAGGCGCCTCAAACTTGGCTTTCCCGAGGGCAGCCACAGCATCCTTTTGGGTTTGGAAGATTTCCGCTGTTGTTCTCATCGGGGCTTACCTAGGTAACGGTGGCCCCTACGGCGGATGGGCCAATGGGGTTGACCTTCACCTACTGGCGCTAACTGGTCTGGTTATAGCGTTGCTTCTCGGCTCGATCACGGTCGCAACAACTGTGATGACTATGAGATCCCCAGGCCTTTATATGGATGAAACGCCGCCGTTCACATGGTCGGCTCTGGTTGCCGCTTCTATGCTCGTGGTCAGTTTGCCGGTTCTACTTGGCCAGATAGCGATCCTTTACATTGACCACCGTTACGGAAGAGTGTTCTTACTCGGCAACTATGGAATTTGGGAGCGAATCGACTGGATTCATAGGACACCCCAGTTATTCATCTACGTCGTCCCAGTACTCGGAGTAGCCGCAGAAATCGTTTTAGCTGCAGCCAAAAGGCGGGTTTTCGAACCAATCGCCATGTACTTCGCTATCGGCTTGGTCGGCCTTTTTGGGTTTGGAGCATGGACCAACTTTGCAATCACAGGAGAAGGGGCCGACATTATTGACGGCTTTGAGGGGGTTGTATTAGTAGGGCTCTATGCCGGAGCATTGCTAGGCACAGCCGGATTACTTGGTTTATTAGGTCTGGCTGTTATCCAGAACCGCAAATTGCCCAAAATAAGTACTTCGCTCATAGCGGCCTTTGCCGCGGGCAAACTTGTGCTCGTTGGCGCTCTAGTTGGGTTAATCGGAGCAGCGGCTGATTGGCTCGAAATCGCCGGTCGTGGAAATGATGGAAACCCCCAGCTACGGATGACCACTTGGGTAACTGGCCAACAATCGGTGTTGATCTACGGAGCAGGACTTCTTGGCCTACTAGCGGCGATCCATTGGTGGGCTCCAAAGATCTGGGGTCGCCAACTTAACGAGTTGCTGGGCCTGCTGAATTTTCTCGTCATTGGAGCCGGCGCCCTCTTAGCTTTCGTTGGCCCAGCATTGTCAGGCTTGGTGACAGAGCAACCTGACTTCGTATATGCCGACCCAAATGCAACTTCTCTGTATTCCAACTGGGTAGACGACACCGGGGCTGAAGGTCTAAGCGCTCTGGGTGCCGCGGGCGTAGCACTTCTGCTCGCTGGGGCAGCGTTGCTCATACTCAATTTGTTCATTTCGATTTGTTTGAAGAAGGGCCCCGAAGCGATTGAAGATCCTTGGTCCGCTCAATCTCCGGAGTGGTTACTGCCTTCGCCCCCACCAATGGGCGAGACTGCTGAGTTGCCCATGTTGACATCAGGCACACCGCTACTCGACGCACAGGAAGAAACTGAGGAGGCAAACGTCTGATGTCGGACACTACGCCAACGCTTGCCTCTGGCCGCCCCCAAAGGCCTCGGACTCAACTAGTCGCAACAGGCTTTGCTAGTGCGGTATGCGCAATGATGATGGCTGGAGCGCTGGGCTTTTATATGGCCAGACGTCACGCTTCGGGACCACACCCTGGTCACGATTGGCTTGATGGTCTAGCAGTGCCGAATCCGCAATTTGATTATGCCCTGCTAACTCTCGTGGCATCACTTGTGACCGCACACTGGGCATTATGGGCAAGCAGGCGGCGAGATACCGCTCATGCGTGGACAGCTATTGCAACCACCATTGTTCTTGGCCTCGGCTTTATCAACATGGTCATGTACAGCATGAACCGCATGGAGCTAGAAATTGGTTCAGGCGAATATCAGAATCTGGCGTTTGCCACGACCGGACTTGCTTTAGCAATTGTTGTAATGGGCCTCCTCTATATAGGTTTAATGGGCTTGCGATCCTTGGGAGGAAGCGTCGGGCAGCGGGGAAGTACATCCCTGGGTGCGGCGGTCTTCTTTTGGGATTTCGCAGCTTTTGTATGGGCTGTGACTTGGTACACGGTCTACGTGGTGAAGTAGGAG
>CEUY01123355.1_pt1 | contig 12379 bp, 20 predicted proteins | sample 361481 | NCBI WGS metagenome assembly CEUY01 (sample SAMEA2622737, study PRJEB7988) | marine metagenome | isolation source: saline water (ENVO:00002010), including
GGCTTAGCTTCTGCCTTAGGCTTAGCTTCTGCCTTAGGCTTAGCTTCAACGGACAACTCCACCTCTTCTTGTACTAAAGCTTCACTCTCTTTAATTTGCGCCTCGTGTGGGTGTTCATCTCCAGTGTAGACTTTAAGCCTTAGCAACATCTTTCTGCCCAGCTTATTTTTCGGAAGCATGCCTTTTACCGATTGGGTAATCACCCTCTCAGGAAATTTATCTAACATGTCTTCCATAGTTTGCTCAGTCAACCCGCCTATATAACCACTGTGTCGATAGTATTTCTTTGATAAAAGCTTGTTACCTGAAACTTTAAATTTATCACCATTAGTTACTATGACAAAATCTCCTGATAATAAATTATGTGCATAAGATGGCTTATGCTTGCCTTGAAGCAATGTTGCTATTTTGCTCGATAGCCTTCCCAGTGTTTGATCTGTTGCATCAATCACATGCCATTTTGGCTTGAGATCAGCTTTCGTTGTGTTGTAATTTTTTATATGTGTAGTCATTTTATTGTCCTGATGAAGGAAATGTTTTGTAAGACACTTTGACAAGACATAAGCCTTGTGGAGGCATGCTTTTGGTCTTAGTTTTAATTTTTTTATTATTACCGTCGAGCATCAACTTAATATAATCGATTGATATTTTCCCTAGACCAACATCAATTATTGCTCCAACCATTCTCCTTACTTGATGTGGAAGAAAAGCATTACCTTCCACTTCAATTTCTATTTTTTCTCCCGTTACTAATATTTTCAATTTACTAATATTACGTACAGTGCTATCAGTACTTTTAGGTAGTGCACCAGCGAAAGCACCAAAATCATGCGTCCCTAACATTAGTTCTGCAGCCAGGCGCATTTTCACTATATTAAGACACTCTCTCACTAAAGAAGCGTATCTCAACTGCAGAGGCGACCTCACTTTTCGATTTAATATTGAATATTTATAAATCCGGTTAACAGCCATGCGCCTAGGATCGAAATCTTTATCTACCTCATAGGCAGCTTTTACAACAATATCTCTAGGTAAATAATGATTAAGTCCTGTTAAAACCTGATTTGGCGTCAAACCAGAGTTTAAATCGAACGCTATCACTTGGCCTAAAGCATGAACCCCAGCATCAGTTCTACCGGCACCACTAATCTTTACGTTTTGACTAGTCAATTTCTGTATTGCCGTTTCAATCTCCTCCTGAATAGAAGGGTGGTTTTTCTGATACTGGAAACCTTTGTAACAACTACCGTCATATTCTATTATTAAGGCCAACCTTACTTCGGTGGCCATACACTCACCACTATTCCACTAATTCTAATAATGCCATCTCAGCAGCATCACCTTGGCGCTGTCCAATTTTTATCAACCGTGTATATCCACCGGGCCTATCCGAATAACGAGGTGCTATCTCATCAAACAATTTTTTTACCACAACTTCATCCAATAGAAACGCAGAAGCCTGTCTCCTCTGATGAAGTGTGCCCTTTTTACCACGCGATATAGTTTTCTCAGCCAAACGCCTGATTTCTTTAGCTTTAGCCTGAGTAGTTTTGATGCTTCCGTTACGAAACAAATCAGTAACTGCACCTCTCAGCATCAACATTCTATGTGCTGTGGGACGACCTAATGCTGACCCTGCAACTTGATGCCTCATTTTGATTCATCCTCTTCCGGTTCTTGTTGATCTGCTTCCTCTTCAGATTTTTCTGAAGCATTTTCTTCAACAGGCAAACCTAACTCAGCAAACTTCTCGTACAGCTCTCGCATAGATTTTTCGCCAAAATTACGTATCTTCAATAGATCCGATTTTTCGTACTGTAGAGCTTCCCCAACTTTATGTATATCTGCACGCTTTAAGCAATTAAGCGTTCTTGAAGACAGGTCTAGGCTTTCAACAGTCATATTGTATTGCTCTGGAGTTATGTTCAATGCCGTTGATGAAGCCTCAATACTATCGACATCTCCATCTTGTACATTAGCAAACATGAAAAACTTGTTTACGAGTATATCTCCTGCCACTTTTAAAGAGTCCAAAGGAGTAATAGATCCATCAGTCCATATCTCTATTGTCAACTTTTCAAAGTCAGTTCTTCCACCAACTCTAGTAGGTTCAACCGTGTAATTAACCTTTCTAATCGGCGTAAAAATTGCATCTACAGGTAAGACACCAATCGGCATATCATTATCATTTACACCTGGTCTGAAGCCCACACCTCTTTCAACGTTGAATTCAACATTTAAAGTTGCTTGATCAGAGTCTAGTGTTGCGATATGAGATTCAGGATTAACGACATGAAAGTCAGACGAAGCCATTATGTCCCCTGCACAAACCTTGCCTTGACCAGCCACTTCAAGTCTTAATTTACCTGGCCTGTCTACTTCTGATTTCAATCGAATGTTTTTTATATTTAATAGGAATTCTGAAATTTCTTCCTTTACATGCGGCAATGTGGTGTACTCATGTAGGGCTCCATCGATCTTCACCCATGTAACTGCTGTACCAGTAAGCGATTCATACAATACCCTACGAAGTGAATTACCTAAAGTAGTGCCATAGCCTCTCTCAAGGGGCTCTGCCACGAACTTACCGTAATTTCCTTCTTCTTCTAGCACTTTTACGGAAGCATCAGGGATAATTTCTTTTTCTTGTATCGGTAATTCTTCCGGAACCAATGTTTGGAATTCAAGTACCATGATTTTTATCTCCTATAAGTTTTCTTTTAAGTTGTTCATAAATGTCAAATTATTACTTCGAATAGAACTCAACAATCAACCTAACATCAATATCATTTGATATTGCGTCTAAAGTGGGCTCAGCTATAATTTCTGCTTGGCCTTTATCAGGTTCAACCTTTATCCATTCTGGATTCGTTATTGTTGCAGCAGATTCCATCGCAGTCTTAGCAAACTCAGGCACTACACCATTTGCGCTTTTCCATTTAATGGTATCTCCCGGCTCAACTAAGTATGAGGGTATATCCATTTTACGATCATTGACCATAAAATGGCCATGAGATACAAACTGTCTACCCTGATCCCGGGACTGTGCAAAGGCCATCCTGTATACAACATTATCAAGCCTGCGTTCTAGAAGTTGGAGTAAATTCTCTCCAGTGATACCAGGACGTTCCCTAGCCTTATCGAAATAATTACGGAACTGTCTTTCAAGAATACCGTAAATCGCACGGGCTTTTTGCTTTTCACGCAACTGCAATCCATACTCAGTGACTCTGCGCCTTCTTAGAGACCTATCACCAGGTGGGCTCTTTCTTCTTTCCCATGCACACTTATTTGTCGGCTTGGAACATAACTTCATTCCAAATCTCCGACAATTTTTACATTTAGGTCCTGTATATCTAGCCATTAGTAAATCAGCATTAAAACTTTTTAATTATCAAAACTAATTTCATTTGATAATTGCTTAAAGCTGAAATCCTCCTTCCTGTATCTTAAATCGTAATAAATAACTGTTAGAAATATATATATTGGGGGTATAGTCAATGTTCCCCCCACATATACGCCAATTTGCTGAATTATCCCACGTAATTCAGACCCTTCAGATAAAACTAATGAAAATAAATAAAATGGCAGCCAAGATAAAACAAAAGTCCCAATGGCACAAAGAATAAATATCGCTGTAGCCCCAAAAACACGCCACCAATTACCGCGAACTAATTTAAGGCTTCGTTTAAACGCATCAATTGGCTTCAGTCGCTCAATTACGACTACCGGCTGAGTTGCTAAAAAGTAAACCATGTACAAAAGAGCACCAATAAAAGGAACTATCAATAGCGGCAAAACGACTCCGAAAGTCATCAATATTGCTAATATGATTTGCAGACCTAAGGTGACACCAAGCAATTTAAAATAAACTGCCTGCGAAGCTTTTAGGGATTTCTGCAAATCGACCCTGCCATTAACGTAATAATATGGTACCGAATAGATAAATGCTCCCGCTAGAGTAGTGACTATCAGTATTTCTATAAGAGAAAGTGCTACTAAACCAGTAACGCTGCTGCCAATAAAATATGAGATTAAAAGCACTGGTAACATACCAGTAACAGTTAATGCCAAAAATGGCATCAAGTTATTTCGGTATATAGAAAACACCTGCGCAGTCATGCCCCGCAAGTCTTGTTCCCTCAATATAGGAGAATTTCTATCTTCCATAATCGTTTGCATAATACTCAATTTACTAAACTCTACGCCTCTTCTTAGGTCTACATCCATTGTGTGGTATCGGAGTAATATCCCGTATTGAAGCTACAGTTATGCCTTGGCCAACCATGGCTCTTATTGCAGCTTCCCTGCCGGCACCTGAACCCGAGACTAATACATCAACTTCCCTCAATCCTTGTTCTTTACCCTTTCGAGTAGCATCTTCAGCAGCTCGCTGTGCCGCAAATGCTGTCGATTTCCTTGAGCCTTTGTAGCCAACAGTTCCCGAACTACCCCAACATATAACGCCACCTTCTAAATCTGTGATCGTCACTATAGTGTTATTAAAAGTTGACTGTATATATACCCTACCCTTTGGTACGGACCGTCGATCTTTTCTTCTTGTTCTTGATCTTTTAGCCATATTACTTGGTCTTTCCTTTTTGACCCCTACCTGCTACAGGCATTCTGGGTCCACGTTTTGCACGAGCATTGGTACGTGTTCTTTGCCCTCTTGCAGGCAGTCCACGCCGATGCCTCTGTCCTTTATAAGAACCTATGTCTATCAGTCTTCTTATATTTAAATTGACCTCTCTTCTAAGGTCTCCCTCGACTGTTTTTTCTTTTTCAATGATTTCTCTTATATTTACCAGATCTGTTTCTGATAAATCCTTAACCCTCGGATTGTCAGTAACGCCAACACGAGACAGGACTTCCTTTGCTTGCTTCGGACCGATGCCATATATACGTGTCAACGAGAACTCAACACGCTTGTCATCGGGAATATTTACACCTGCTACAAGTACCATGTTAACCCTGCCTTTGTTTATGTCTTTGATTTTCGCAAATTATGTGCACACGCCCTTTACGTCGAATCACTCGACACTTTGCACATCTCTTTTTGACTGAAGCCGATACTTTCATTTTTTACCTTAATTACTTCTTTTCATTATTGATCTTCGTTTTAAAATACTGATTTAATTAAATATGTCATCTAAATCGATATGTGATCCTACCTCTTGTTAGATCATATGGAGACAGCTCAACTAAAACCCTATCGCCAGGCAAGACACGTATATAATTTTTTCTGATCTTACCTGATATATATGCGTGAACTGCATGTCCATTTGCTAGCTCTACCGTGAACGTAGCATTCGGAAGGGCTTCTTTAACCAAGCCTTCTACTTCTATAGACTCCTTTTTATTAGCCAATTACACCTCTTAAATCTAATCAACATCATTAGCACCGAGTAGTTACTTCGGGGCCTTGAGTTGTTATTAATACCGTATGTTCAAAATGAGCAGATAGTTCTCCATCTTCAGTCGAAACCGTCCATCCATCACTCAATACTTTTGTCTTATGATTTCCTATATTTAACATCGGTTCAATTGCAATCGCCATTCCTTCTTTTAATAATGGTCCTAGCCCTGGTTCCATCCCCCAATTCGGAACTTGAGGATCCTCGTGCATGCTATAACCTATTCCATGTCCAACATAATGGCGCACTAGGGAATACCCTTGAGCCTCTGCATATGCCTGTATCGCAGAGCTTACATCACCAATCCGGTTTCCGATTACAGCCTTCTCTATACCCTTCTCTAGAGACAAACTAGTAGCTTCAATTAATTTAGCTGCTTCTTTGCTAATACTGCCAACACCCTGGGTGAAAGCGCTATCCGCATGTAAGCCGTTCCATATTGCTCCAAAATCTACGCTGATTATGTCTCCGTCATGGATTACCCTATTACCGGGTATACCATGTACTATTTCATCGTTAATAGATGCGCATATGGAAGCTGGAAATGGGTTGTGAGGGTCTCCATACCCCTTAAAAGATGGTATTGCACCCTCAGACCTTATAACTCCCTCAGCGATTTCGTCTAGATCACACGTTGTAACTCCTGGCTTTATCGCATTGGAAACCTCGAGCTTTGCTAATCCCACAATTCTTCCCGCCTCTCTCATTAAATCAAGTTCACTTGAAGATTTTATTGTGATGCCCATTGGTTTTTGGCTAGCTATGCCTATATTGCGTTCGATTACTTTCCTCCTAATATCTAATTATAGGTGAAGTTCACGCAAGAACCTCTTGAATTGATGTCCTAACTTGATCAATTTTTCCAAGTCCATCAACCTCAGTTAATAATCCTGAACCTACATAGTATTCGACCAAAGGAGCGGTTTGCTCCTCATACACTTCTAATCTTTTCTTGACCGCATCTGACCGGTCATCATCTCTTTGATAAATTGGTGCATTGCAATCATCACACTGGTTTTCATTTAATGGAGGAGATGACACAACATGATATGGTTTTTGACATTTTGTACAAATATACCTTCCGCTTAAACGATCAATTAGTTCGCTAACCGGAACTACTATATGTATTACCAGATCCAACCCTCCAGCCCCATTATTCAATACATTGTCTAATGCTTCGGCTTGAGCTATCGTTCGTGGAAAACCATCCAAAACAAATCCCTTACTTTGTTCTCCCATATTCAACCATTCAGTTACCATTCCAATTGTGATCTCATCGGGAACAAGCTCTCCAACTGACATATATGACTTAGCCTGTAAGCCTAGTTCACTTTCTCTAGATAAATGATCTCTAAATAGATCTCCAGATGCCATACAATTGACATCAAGATATTCTGCCACTTGTGTAGCCTGAGTACCTTTACCCACACCGGGTGCTCCTAGTAAAACCACCTTTTTCATCAAAATAACCCGCCATTATTTGATTCTGGCCTGTATTGAATCATTTTATAAACCCTTCATAATTGCGCATCAATAATTGCGATTCAAGTTGCCTCATAGTATCAAGAGCAACACCTACCATTATCAAAAGGCTAACGCTACTTATGGTCAGAGCTCTAATATCCGTGATTATTGTGATTAAAAACGGCAAAACTGCTATTGCACCTAAAAATATTGCTCCACCCCAAGTGATTCTCATTATGACTCTATTTAAGTATTCTTGGGTCGGGCTCCCCGGCCTTATACCAGGTATAAATCCATTATTTCTCTGTAGATTCTCTGCGAGACGTTGCTGTTGAAAAATAACTAATGTATAGAAAAATGCAAAGATGACGACCAAAAAGAAAACAACAAGCCAATAAGGCCACCTATCAGGGCTAAATGTATCAGAAATAAATCTGGCAGCAATTGCTATAAAACTATCACTTAATGGATCTCTGAAATAACTAGCTATCGTGGTTGGCAGAATTATAATAGAAAACGCAAAGATCAAAGGAATCATTCCGGCTGAGTTTACTCGCAGTGGCAAAAACGAAGACCCGGTTTGCCTTTGCATTCTCCCACCTCTAAAAACACTCCTTCCATACTGTACTGGAACTCTTCGCTGTGCTTCATTAAAAAGCACTATTAAATAAATTATCGCAAGACCAAATAAGGCTAATAATAGAATTCCACCTGCATCGTCTCTTGATAAGAATCCTTGGCCAATCAAGTTTGGCAGATTAGCTACGATTCCTCCAAATATAATCAATGAGATTCCATTACCTAGCCCTTTTTCGGTAATTAACTCACCAAGCCAAACAAGAAACATTGTTCCTGCTACCATAGATACTATGATAGCTATCGTACCCAGGTTTAACCCAAAGTCTACCCCTGGCAATACACCAGACTGGCGAAGTAAAGTTAATTGACCCCAAGCCTGTAAGACAGCTATTGGCACGGTTAACCAATGAGTAATTTGATTGATTCTTTGCCTGCCATAATCACCCTCTTGGGATAATGCTTTTAATGAAGGAATCACAGGAGTTAATATCTGCATTACGATCGAAGATGTAATGTACGGGTATACGCCTAGTGCAGCTACACTTAAATTAGCTAAGGCACCTCCGCTAAATAGATCCAGGAATCCTAATAAAGCATTTTGTTCAAATGCCCTGCCAAGAGCCCCTACGTCAACTCCGGGCACAGGAACATGTGCTACAAATCGAAATATTACTAGCATCGCCAAAGTAAACAAGATCTTGGCTCTAAGATCGGGCACCCTTAGCGCATCAATCATTGATTGGATTAATTGCGGCCTAGACCCCTCTTGCTGTCTTGCAGCAGAACCTCGCTGGACCACTAAATTACCTCACTAGCAGTTCCACCAGCATCTTCGATTTTTTTCCTAGCGGAATTCGAAAAACGACTAGCTTCAACGTTAATGAGTTTGTCACAATTACCACGGCCTAAAATTTTAACTAACTTTGATGCATCTTTTATAAGGCCCACTTTCTCAAGCATAACAGGGTTAATTTGAGATCCTGACTCAAACAACATTAGCTGATCTAAATTTACAAGCTGGTAAGACTTATGATTTCTAGCTGTAAAACCTCTAATCATAGGCAACGACTTTATTAAAGCTAATTGCCCACCCTGGAATCCAACTCTAACCCCACCTCCGGAACGAGACTTTTGCCCCTTCATTCCTTTACCTGAGAAACTACCATGGCCACTACCGTCTCCACGACCTAATCTTTTCCTAGGGCGTTTTGAACCTTGTGGAGCACTTAATTTTTCTAATTTTAAAGATGATTTTTCAGACAATTTAAAACCTTTCTAAAATCTAATCCGTTATCTCTTCAACACTAACAAGATGTCTTACCTTATGAACCATTCCCCTAATCGAAGGGTTGTCATCTTTGACTACTGTTTGATGTAACTTGCGGAGACCAAGCACTCGCACGGTATCTCGTTGATCCTGCTTATTACCTATCACGCTATTAATTAATGTAATTGAAAGTTTGGACATTGTTAACTCGCCGAAGCTTTTGCACCCTGCTCAATATTAGCCATTTCAACTCCTGCATCTATTACTACTTGCCTTCGTGCTTTTTCTGTTTCAGGATCTTTAAGCATGGACAAAGCCTTAAAAGTTGCTTTTACTAAATTGATTGGGTTAGTGCTATGTGTCGCTTTAGTTAATATGTCTTTAATTCCTGCCAACTCAACAACAGCTCTAACAGATCCGCCTGCTATCACACCTGTACCTGGTGCGGCTGGCCTTAACATAACCTCAGCCCCACAATATTTGACTTTGATTTCATGCGTAATAGTAGTTTTGGATAAGGGAACATTTACCATGTTCCTGCGAGCATAATATCCGCCCTTTTTCACTGCATCTGGAACCGCATCAGCTTTTCCAAGGCCTACGCCAACTTTTCCTTGTGAGTCTCCAACTACAACCATGGCGCTAAAGCTCAAATGCCTGCCACCTTTAACCACTTTAGCTACTCTGGAAATTTTGACCACTCTTTCTTCCATCCCATCATCTGGGCCTCTATCTCCATCTCTGTTTCGTCTTTCACGTCTTGGCTTTTCCGAAGTCAAATGACTAGACCTCCTTCTCTTACTGCATCCGCTAATGCTTTTACTCTTCCGTGATATCTATTTCCACCTCTATCAAAAACAACGTTTGATATGCCGTGTGTTTTCGCACGTTTGGCCATAAGTGACCCAACTAACTTGGATATTTCAGTTTTACTCTGTTTCGATATGTCTTTCTTTAAGTCACCGTCAACACTGGACGCTGAGGCAATAGTTACTCCTCGATCATCATCTATAAGTTGAGCATATACATGATTCAAGCTGCGATATACTGCTAGCCTTGGCCGGGCTGCAGTACCTCTTATTTTTTTTCTCAATCTAACGTGTCTTAATGATGCACGTTGCTTTATTGTTTTACGGCCTGCCAATTTAATTTTCTCCCCAATAGTTGATTATTTGTTAATTAAACCCTACGAGCAGCTTTACCTGCTTTTAGCTTAACTTGTTCACCCTGGTACCGAATTCCTTTGCCGGTATAAGGGTTTGGTGGCCTAACTTTCCTGATTTGCGCAGCAATTTGACCAACTTTTTGCTTATCAATTCCTGTAATTTTAATTAGATTCTGGCCTTCGACTTGAATTTGAACTCCCTCTGGGGGCAATATAGTAACGCTATGACTAAGCATGACACTTAGTTGAACTCCTGCAGCTTGTTGCTGAGCCCTATATCCTACTCCCACTAGTTCGAGGTTTTGTGTGAATCCATCACTTACTCCAGTAACCATATTAGCTACAAGACTTCTGGTAAGCCCATGAAGAGCTTTATGATGGTTGTCATCCGAAGGCCTTTTAACAATAATTGCATCGCCCTCAGTATTTACGTTCATGCTTTCATCCACTGTAATTGAGAGCTGGCCTTTTGGTCCCTTCACAGTAACATCCAAGCCATCAATAGATATATTTACTCCCTGGGGAAGTGTTATTGGTTTATTTCCTACTCGAGACATTAAACAATTACTTCTTTACCAAACATAGCAAAGAAGCTCTCCTCCTATACCGTTTTTCCAAGCATCTTTACCAGTCATAATTCCTTTAGATGTAGACAGGATTGATACACCAATACCAGCAAAGTATCTTGGTATTTCACCTTTACGAACATATACGCGAAGCCCAGGGCTGCTTACACGTTTGAGGCCAGTGATGGCAGGATCATTTCTATCATGGTAATAAAGATGGATTTTCAGACTTTTTTTAGGACTATCGACGTCGATCAATTCATACCCTTTTATAAAGCCTTCGTTTTTAAACAATTCTGCTATAGCCAATTTTGTTTTAGATGCTGGAACTAAAACAAAATCATGTCTAGCCATAACGGCATTGCGTATTCTAGTTAGCATATCTGATATTGGGTCTGTAATAGCCATAGTGTTTTCCTTCTACGCCGCATTCACATTTTCTAACTGGACAAAAGGCATTCCTAATAGCTCTAACAGCCTCAGTCCTTCTTCATCATTTACTGCAGTGGTACATATTACAATCTGCAAACCTCTAAATTTGTCAACGGAGTTATATTCGATCTCTGGGAATATCACTTGTTCTTTCAGGCCTACAGAATAATTTCCTCTACCATCAAACGATTTTCTCGGAACCCCGCGAAAATCTCTGATACGAGGCAAGGCTGATGCTACCAACCTATCGAAGAACTCCCACATACGCGCCTTTCTAAGAGTAACGCTAACTCCTATAGGCATGCCTTCTCTCAATTTAAAATTTGCTATTGATTTTTTTGCCCTATTAACAATAGGTTTCTGGCCCGTAATCAACCCAAGATCATTTGAAGCTGATTCAACCGCTCGAGAATTTGTTAATGCTTCTCCAAGACCTATATTAACTACAATTTTATCTAAGGTTGGAGCCTGCATCGAAGACTTATATGAAAACTCCTTAATTAATGCTTCCCTGACTTGTGCGTGATAAAACTCCTGCAACCGAGGCCTGTTTTGCCCAGATTCAACTTTTTTCGACGGTGCTTTTTTTGCTGCAGATACTTCCGGCTGAGTTTCAGCTCTAGTAGCACGTCTTGTGACACGTTTTTTAGGTGTGCTCTTTGCTTTTGCAGGTTGTTTCTTTTCTTTGTTTTCTTGCGTCATTTTTACAATTCCAAATCAATAAAATTAGATTATTCGATTATTTCCTCACATTTCGAACATAAGCGGGCATTCGAACCATCGGCTATTGATTTACCTCTTACCTTCGTAGGCTTATTGCAGATAGGGCATATTAACACCACTTTGGCAATTGATAACGGCATTTCCTTTTCGATTATCCCAGCTTGCCTAACAGTTGATGTAGCTTTAGCGTGACGTTTAACAACGTTCACACCTTCTACCTGTACCTGATTACTTTTTGGAAAAGATTGGACAACGCGACCTTGTCGACCACGATCACGGCCTTTTATAACTAACACGTTGTCACCTTTACGTATTTTCATAATTAAAAATCAATACCTTTTAATTTATAAAACCTCAGGGGCTAGAGACACAATCCTCATATAATTTTTATCTCTGAGTTCCCTTGCCACAGGGCCAAATATCCTAGTGCCGCGGGGAAGGTTCTCCTGGTTTATCAAAACCGCTGCATTCTCATCAAACCGAATATGTGATCCATCTTTTCTTCTATATCCCTTGGAGGTCCTTACAATAACCGCACGAACCACTTCCCCTTTTTTAACTGCAGCTGCTGGAGCTGCTTCTTTGACTGAAGCAATTATCAAGTCTCCAAGTCCGGCATACTTTCTTCCACTTCCACCAGGCACTCCAATGCAGCTGATAATTTTTGCGCCGGAATTGTCTGCTACTTTTAGTCGAGTATATTGTTGAATCATTTTTTCTCAACCTCAGCAGCTGGTTCTTCGTCAACCTCAGCAGCTGGTTCTTC
>CEUY01115231.1_pt1 | contig 12364 bp, 14 predicted proteins | sample 361481 | NCBI WGS metagenome assembly CEUY01 (sample SAMEA2622737, study PRJEB7988) | marine metagenome | isolation source: saline water (ENVO:00002010), including
GGTTTTGAAGTTATTGCAGCTGATTTGGATAATGATGGTCAATTGGAGGTAATTGCTTCAGCTCTAGGTCCTTCTCTTAATATCCCATCAGGTGGTATATATGTATTTAAACATCGAGGTGATCCTAAAGGTAAATGGGATATGAAAATCATAAAAGAAAATTGGAAAGAAACTGAGCAAATTTTATCAGTTGATATTAATTCTAATGGTTTGAAAGATATTGTGGGTGTAGCAAATTGTACGAATTTAAATGGTAGACCTCAATCAGCTCAAAATGAACTGAGATGGTGGGAAAATTTAGGTTAGAAATAATATTTAAAAAGAGGCATTAATGAATAAATTTACAGGACAAAATCAATTCAAATTTAAAGTTGATACAAATTGGGCAAAATTACCTGAGGGATGGACATTTAAAGAAGTTGGAGGAGTAGGAGTTGATTCCAAAGATAGAGTATATGTTTTTAATAGGGGGGAACATCCACTGATTGTGTTTGATAGAGAGGGTAACTTTCTGAAATCTTGGGGAGAAGGTCTTTATCCAAGAGCTCATGGAGTTACAATGGGTCCTGATGACAGTATATATTTAACAGATGATGGTAATCATTCAGTTAGAAAATGTAATTTGAATGGTGATATTTTGATGACCTTAGGATCTCCAGGTGAATCTTCTAATTTTATGAGTGGCAAACCGTTTAATCGTTGTACTCATGTAGCATTAGATCCAAATAATGGAGATATATATGTTTCGGATGGATATGGAAATTCTAAAGTTCATAAATATTCACCTGATGGGAAGCTATTATTTTCTTGGGGTGAGTCTGGGACTGGTCCTGGTGAATTTAATTTAGTACATAATATTGCTACCGATAGAGATGGGTATGTTTATGTAGCTGATCGAGAGAATCATAGAGTTCAAGTATTTGATAAAAATGGTAATTTTGAAACTCAATGGAAAAATCTACATCGTCCTTGTGGTATTTTTATTGATAATCAAAATACTCAAACTTGTTATATAGCGGAGTTAGGGGCAACTATGGCAGTTAATATCAATTATCCCAATATAGGACCAAGGGTAGTAATTACTGATTTAAAAGGAAATATTCTTGAAAAATTAGGAAATGATACTAAAACAGAAGTGACAGAAATAAGTGATACTTTGAAAATCAAAATTGGACCCAATCCAACAGAATTTACTTCCCCACATACAATCTCAGTAGATTCAAGTGGAGATATTTATGTTGGAGAAGTTTCATGGACAACATCTGGTCAGCATTTGAACCCTCCTCGAGAAATAAAATCTTTCCAAAAGCTAATCAAATTATAGAATAGATTCATTGTGTAAATTTTTTTTGAATTGAAAGAGAAATTAGATGGAATTTGTATTTAAAATTACAGGGATGACTTGTCAAGGATGTGCAGACACAATCGAAAAAGGCTTTGCTAGTGATTCAAAGATTATTGCTGCAACAGTTTCGCTGGAAAATAATGAATTGACTATTGAATCTGATGAAACTTTTACAATTGAACAAATTGACCAAATGCTTTCTGAAATGGGAAATTATAGCGTTAACAAACAATCTGCCACAGGCTTGTTTTCAACAATTGTAAATTATCTAAATTCAAAAAAACCTATATTACTTGCTTTGGCGGTGGTTTTTCTTTCTTCTTTGTCTGTTGAATTTGGTTTTGGGAGATTTGATTTGACCCATTGGTTGATGACTTATATGGGAATATTTTTTATTTTATTTTCTTTTTTAAAGTTACTTGATGTAAAAAGTTTTAGTATAAGTTTCTCAAGATATGATATTTTGGCAAAAAACATTCCTGGATTTGCGGTAACTTATCCGTTTATAGAATTTTTATTAGGAGTCGCTTTTTTAACAAGAACGATGTTGATTTTTACAAATATTATTACTTTAGTGTTAATGATTTCTCAGGTTATTGGTGTGGTTAATATTTTGAAGGGCAAGAAAATTATTCAGTGTGCTTGTATGGGGTCTTCTATTGATTTATCGGTTTCACATATTACTCTTTTTGAAAATTTAGTTATGATACTTATGTCCTCTTATATGATTTTTAAACTTATCAGTTAATTATCTTCTATTTTCAATTATGATTTTTACTTAACATTCTTTTCTTGATAGTTATGTAAATTTGCGATTAAGAATCCAAATAAACTAGGTATACATATTAATCCACCTAGACCATAAAATCGCCATCTGATTTCTTGCATTTCCCAAAAAAATTGGTGACATAGAAATATATATAAAATTAGTATTGCTCCATATGTTCCAGATATTAGTGCTGAACTAATTTGAATTTTAAGAATATTTTTCGTGTGATAAAACCAATTTAAAATCGAAGTTGAAATTAGACTATAGATGGATCCACAGAAAATGATAAGAATCATTTTATATGGTTCTCCAAGTAAAGAATGAATTGAGAGTAATACAAATGAAGAAAGGAATATGATTCCAATTTGTTTTCCAGAAATATTTAATTTTATCGCGTAAAGAAAAATAAAATTTGTCATTAAAGCTTGAGAAAATAGTGATGCAGCAGCCAGTTCCTGCTTCCAGTCTGTAAAGAAGAAATCATAAACAGATAAATATGGATTCATAAAATGGGTGATAAACATTACTAATGAGTAAATTGAAGCAAGAGATATTATAGCTGCAAGATCAAGTTGTTTTTTCGAAGGTCGTGAAAAAATTATATGTGCTAGCATCAAAAACCCACCAACGAACAAAAATAAATGGGAAGGGCTAATAAGTGCTTCAATACCTTCTTCTATCCCTAGGAGAGTGTGCCATATTACATCAGACGCTCCACCAATTCCAAAGATAATTACCCCCAGGAATCCCATATCCCAAGAACTATCTTTAGAAATATATTTTTTTAAAATAATTCCAATGGCAAGTACTGCATAACCTGAATATAAGACAGCATGCCAAGGAGTGAAGAAAGAATTTAAATCTACTCCAATATAGGTGTGAGCACTCGCATCCAACCATGCACCTGATAAAAATAGAAGTGCACCTGTTCCCAAAAGGAATCTGATGTATTTATGGTAGTTTTTGCTTGTCATGATTTATTTTTAAATCATACTATCATGTTTTTATTTTCGTAAGTTGTCTTTTATCAACAGATATGTATAATCTCGATTAGGATTGTAATCAATTTGTATGAAATATTTGATTGCTTTCAACAAAATTTGGATTGCTTGATTTCAAGTAATTTTATTTATTGAGTTAAATTATGAAATTTTTGAAAACAATGGGGATGATCAATAATCTTGCGATTGGGAGAGGTTTTTTAGGACCTAATTCATGTGCAATTAGTTCTGATGGTAGAATTTTTGTATTGGATTATTACCTTTATCCTGAAAAGACTACTAGGATCACAGTTCAGACTTTTGAGGAAGAATTTTTATTTGAATTTGCAACATTACAAGGAAGTAATCCTGGAGATAAACTTTTAAAAATTCCTTCTGATTTAGAGTTTGATTCTAAGGATAGATTATACGTAACAGATGAAGGATTAAATGCTGTAATGGTTTATGATTCATCAGGAAATTATTGGGGAGATATTGGTCAAAATGAAGGTCAGTTTAATGGACCATCAGGAATTGCTATAGATTCAAAAGATCATTTGTTTATTGTTGATCAATATAATCATCGAATTCAAAAATTTACTAATGAAGGAGAATTTTTAAATACTTGGGGAGTACATGGATCCCAAGAAGGAGAATTTAATTTGCCTTGGGGTATATGTATTGATCAAAACGATAACGTTTTTGTTGCCGACTGGAGAAATGATCGAATTCAAAAATTTACTAATGAAGGAGAATTTTTAAATTTATTTGGAAAAACAGGTACTGGAAATGGGGAATTGATTAGACCATCTGATGTTGTTGTTGATTCAAATGGAATGATATTTATATCTGATTGGGGAAACGAAAGAGTAGTTGTTTTGGATCGTTATGGTACTTATATTTGTTCAGAATCAGGTCAATCTCAATTAACTACAAAATGGACAGAAGAATTTTTTGAATCTAATGTTGACGAACGGCACACTAGAGAGAATTCAAATTTGATTCCAGATTTACCAGACCATTTGCAAGCACCTTATCATAAGTCGTCGCAAACCGAGCCTTTTTTTTGGGGAATTACAGATCTGACTTTAGATTTACAAGAAAGATTATATGTGACTGAACATAGACGTCATAGAATTCAGATTTTTGGAGATTTAAGTAATGTTTAATCAATTTAAAAAAATTAATATAAATACTTCAGGAGCTAAAATTAATTTAGTTTATGGTGGTAAAGGTGAACCAGTACTTTTGTTACATGGATATCCTCAGACACATGTGATGTGGCATAAAATAGCGCCAGCGCTTGCAGAACAATTTTCAGTGGTTATACCCGATTTACGAGGCTATGGAGATAGTAGTAAACCATTTGAAGAAGGTAATTTAGAAATTTATTGCAAGCGAAATATGGCTAAGGATCCAGTTGAAGTTATGGAGAAACTAGGATTCAGTTCATATCACGTTGTTGGGCATGATAGAGGAGCTAGAGTTGGACTTCGTTTAGCTTTAGATTTTCCAGATAGAGTACTTTCTTTTACTCCATTAGACGTTGTACCTTCAGAAACTGCATTTAGAAATATGAATTCTGATTTATCTTTTGCATGGTTTCATTGGCATTTAATGAGGCAGCCTTATCCTTTACCTGAAACATTGATAGGTAACAGTGCAAAAGTTTACTTAGATTTTCTTTTTGAACGTTGGACTGCAGTTGAAGGAGCTATAACTAATGAGGCATATCAGGAGTATCTCAGATGTTTCAATAATACAGAAACTATTCGTAGCACTTGTTTGGATTATCGATCTGTCGAACAAGATATACTTCACGATCAATTAGATTTAAAAAATAAACTGAAATGTCCTGTATTGGTTTTATGGGCAGGGAATATGCAAAAACGTAAAGGCTGGCAAACTGGTAACGTTTTAAACATGATTGATGTTTGGAAAGAAAGAGCAGAGAACGTAATTGGCCGATCCATAGATTCTGGGCATTTTTTGCCAGAAGAATCACCAGATGATGTTTTAATAGAATTAGTTAATTTTTTTAATCATATTAACGATAGAAAATAAATTTTTTATAGTTGTGTCAGAAATTTAATTGGGTTTATACTTCTTAGAAATTGAAATGGATATACTATGAAGTTCTTAATAATATCTTTTATTATTGTGATATTGCTTGTTTCGTGTGCTCAAGAAGAAATAAAAGAGGCAGAAATTTCTACTTTACAGGAACCAATATTAATAATAAATGCATCTAAAACACGTGGCTTGCCTTCAGATTATAATAAATCATTTGATAGAACTGTTAAATTGCCACTGAAAATTTGGCCATCTTATACTCAAAAATTTATGGCTGTTGCTGGCCCTAGAGGGGACACATGTGTCTTAGAAGGTGAGCCTACGACTATGACACCAATGGCAGATGTGGAAATTTTAGAAGAAGCTAGCTGTCTGTACACATTGTTTCAAGAAGAAGGTAGAGCTCCGGGGCAATATTTTGTAGGTATTACAAAAGTAAGAATTATTGATACTGGAGAAATAGGTTGGACATGGAGTAATGCCATTGCTAAATGAAATTATTTGCTAACTGAAATGGAGAAATTATGAAAAGAGTAGGATTTTTACTAAAAGTTAAACAGGATTTAATTGAGGAATATAAGATTCATCATCAAAATGTTTGGCCTGAGATGAAATCAGCTTTGAATAGGCATGGATGGAAAAATTATTCATTGTTTATGACTCCAGATGGATTGCTTTTTGGTTATTGTGAACCTGAAATTTCATTTGAAGATTCTTTGTCTGGTATGTCTAAAGAAGAGGTAAATACTAAGTGGCAACAATTTATGTCTAAGTACTTCGAGATTCCTGAAGGTTTTCCTCCAGATCAATCATTAATCGAACTTGAAGAAGTATTTCATATTGATTAGATTGGAGAAAATAATATGCGTTTGAAATCAAAAAGAATAATAGTCACTGGAGGTGCTTCAGGAATAGGGCGTTCCATTTGTTCAGTATTTGCTTTTGAAGGAGCTAAATTAGTTGTAGCTGATATTGATGAAGATGGTGCAAAAAAAACAGTTTCTTTGATTAATGAATCTGGTGGTGAGGCTATTGCAATTTGTTCTGACATTTCTTCAGAAAAAAATGTGAAATCATTGATTGAACAATCAGTGGAATTTTTAGGCGGAATAGATGTTTTAGTTAATGATGCGGCCGCTTTTATATTTGGGAATATTGAAGACGTAACAAAATCTCATTGGGATAAAGTTTTTGGAGTAAATGTTATAGGTACGTCTAATATGATTAAGTTTTCTTTACCATATCTCAAAAAATCTCAGAATTCTAACATTGTTAATATTGCTTCGGTAAGTGGTTTTATAGCCCAACCGTCTTTCATTCCTTATAATGCTTCTAAAGGTGCTTTATTACAATTAACTAGGTGTTTGGCTTTGGATTTAGCACAGTACAATATCCGTGTGAATGCTGTTTCACCTGGTGCTATTTATACACCTGCGACTGAAAAACATATTGAGTTTGAAGGAGCAGATCGTGATAAATTTTTAAAGAATGCTGCAGAAATTAGTTTTTTGAAACGCTTAGGTAAACCTGAAGAAGTTGCTAAAGCAGCTCTATTTTTAGCTTCAGATGATGCTTCTTTTATAACTGGGACTCAATTGATAGTAGATGGTGGAGCTTCCGTATGAATTCAAATCAATTCAAATTTGTAGATGCTCATGTTCATTTTTATGATATGAACCACCCAACATTATATTATGCACATTGGCAACCAGATCAAGACCATCCTATTCTGGGTTCTCAAGTAAAAAAATTGGCTGATAGAAATTATCTTGCTGATGATTATATTTTAGATTCCAAGCCTAGCGGAGTAACTAAATCTGTCCATGTACAAGCAGCTATAGGTTCTAAAGATCCTGTTGAAGAAACTAAATGGTTGCAGTCCGAATTTGAAAGAACTGGCATGCCAAATGCAATTGTTGGTCATGTTGATTTAAGATCTAAAACAGCAAGATCAGTTATAGAAAAGCATTTACAATACAAAAATTTCAAAGGTATTAGAGATTTTTCATATGGGGAATATCTAATTAATAGTGAATTTAGGAATGGATTTTCTTTATTACAAGAATATGGGTTAGTTTCAAGTATTTCTGCACAATGGCAGGATATGGATGATTTACTTGATCTTGCATTAAATTTTCCAAATATTTTGATCGTTTTAGATCATGCTGGATTTCCAGAAAAACGAACTGAAGAGTATTACAATAATTGGCGTTCTGGAATGTCAAAAATTTCTGATTTAGAAAATGTAATATGTAAGATTTCTGGTTTAGGTATGGGTGATAACAGTTGGACAATTCAATCAATCAGACCTTATGTGGAAACATGTTTAGAATTATTTGGTATTGAAAGATCTTTGTTTTCAACTAATTGGCCAATAGATAGTTTGTGGAGTGACTTTGGAACAGTTGTTAAAGCTTATAGAGAGATTACTAAAAATTACTCAACTAATGAAAAAGATGCTTTATTTTGGGGGAATTCCGAACGAATTTATAAGATCTGAATCCAAATATATTTTCAAGAAAATGTGATTGTCTAATTTTTAATAATTTTGTAAGAGGGAAAATTGAATTTTAATTCGGATTTGCGAAAAAAATTAGGATTTCTTGGTTTGACGGGGGGTGATGAATTCAGTAAAAATTGTATTGAAATGGACGAATGGATAATTAATGAATTGGATCGAAAAAATCCTTTGATATCAATTTTGCCTACAGCTTCAACAAACCAGAAGCCAGAATTAGCCATTAGCAATGCTATGAATTATTTTGATGCTTTTGGCGCAAAGGTTGATAGTGTTCCTATTTATTCACGTGAAGATTCAAACAATTCAAATATCGTTGATAAGTTACTAAATGCAGATCTAGTCTATATTATTGGAGGGGATCCATTTTATTTATCCAAAGTTATAAAAGAATCATATTGTGAGGATGTTTTGAAAGATTTACTTGGACTAGGTAAATCGATAGTTGGATCTAGTGCAGGTGCAATGTTACTAGGTAGTATTTTTTTAAAAGACATTTTTAAATGTACAGTAATCCCGCATTTTGAGAATACTTTTCATCTTCAGAAACTTGTTCAAGATTCCGGTGATGATACTATTTTGGGTATAGATTCTGCAACTGGAATTTTTACTACAAATTCAGGATGGAAAGTATTAGGAGAAAAATGTGTTCATTATATTTCATCAGGTATTGTAAAGTCTTTTTCAAAGAATCAATATATTAAATAAAAAAATTGTGCTGAAAGGTTGCAAATAATGAGTTCGGATAAATTATTGGAAGATCAAAATATAATAGATATTGGTTCTCGTTTAGAGTTATTTGTAGATAATTTTTTGATTAGTCAACTCGAGGGGGTTTCAAGAAATTTACATTCTCCAGTTCCACAAGAGATTATTTTAAATTTTGATTCTCCATGGGATGGTTCTTTAAGTGCTTACTCAAGCATTTTCCAAGATGGAGAAAAATATAAAATGTATTATAGGGGCAGGCCAATGCCCCAGCAACTTTCTTCTATGACATCTGAAGAGATGTGGGCATGGATACCTGATAATTGGAGTGGAGGTTCTGTCACTTGTTATGCTGAGAGTAATGATGGTGTAAATTGGGTGAAGCCTAATTTAGGTTTGTTTAAAAGTGAAGTTACTGGGGAAAAAAACAATAATATTATTTTAGTGACCGATAAAAATAAATGGCCTAATGCTACTGATAATTTTGTCGCTTTTTTAGATAAAAATCCCAATGTTGAGCCTAGTGCCAAATATAAAGGAATAGGTAGACATTTTGTGGGAGGTGGATACCACACTGGAAATAAAGCTTTTAAATCTTCAGATGGCATAAGTTGGTCATTAATTCAAGATGAATTAATTCATGTTGATAAAGGACACACTCATGATGCACAAAATATAGTTTTTTGGGATTCATTCCGAAATCGTTATGTAGAATATCACAGGAAATTTCGTGAAGGAATTCGTGAAACTAGGACATCTACATCGACTGATTTTTTAAATTGGTCAGACCAGGTTCACGTTGAATTTGGAGATGCACCAAAGGAACATTTTAATAATTTACTTGTTTTACCATATGACAGAGCACCACATATTTTTTTGGGTTTTGGAAGTAGATTAAATACTGACAGGGATGATTTTTTGAATAGTCCAACCGATGGGATTGAGGATGGTGTTTTTTTATCTTCAAGAGATGGTGTAAATTTTGACAGGAGTTTTATGGAAGGTTGGATTAGGCCTGGTTTAGATATTCATAATTGGATTCATCTCGGGACTTCTCCTTCTTGGGGTTTGTTACAAACAAATAAAAACGAATTGTCATTATACTGGCAAAATGGATATCATCAGGCAGATCATGTTTGTCATTTACGTCGAGGCACATTAAGACTTGATGGATTTGTATCTATGAATGCTTCATATACTGGAGGGACTTTTATTACAAAGAAAATTAAGTTTACAGGAAAATTTCTCTTAATAAATTTTTCTACTTCTGTTGTTGGTACAATTAGAGTTGAATTGCAAGATTTTGAAGGTAATCCTATTGCTGGTTATACTATGGATGATTGTTTTGATATTTATGGAGACTCTACGGAGTATATCGTGAAATGGAAAGACAATTTTGATCTTGGATTTTTATCAGAGCAATTAATCAGATTGAAAATTTATATCAAAGATGGAGATTTATATTCCATTCAATTCAAAGAATAATTATGATTTAATAAATCTTGATTTATTGAATTTTGCAAAATTTACAATCAAAAAATCACTAAAATGATAATTAGCAAAAAAGTTGAATTAATTTCTGGAGAAATGCTTGAAGTTAAAGTTGTTGAGCCACCTTTAACGAAATACTTGAAAAAATATCAAGAGGGGCATCTTTTAGATTGGGTTTGGTCTGAAATTAAGAATGAAATTCAAAATGGACAAATGACTAAATGGTTGTATATGCCTTATGCTCTAGGAATTATAGGTAACAGATTAGTCGCTAGTATGGCATATTTTACTCCCAGAGAGACTCGCGATATTGGTTTGATTGAGTTTGTTGAAACTTTAAGTGAATATAGGCGTAAAAATATTTCTACAATACTTTTATCAACGTTGGTTGAACATTTTGAATCACAGGGCGGGGTAGCACTTTCTTTATGCACAACAAATCCTATTGCAGGTAAGTTATATGAAAATCTTGGATTTTGGTATTCTGTTGGGGATGGAATGACTAGGATAAGTAATTCATCTTCAAAAGATTTAGAAAGTTTTAATGATTTTTATTTTCAAAATACTGGTCAAGCATTAGTTAGAGAGGCAACTTGGTCTGATTTGCCAAAAGTCTCATTTCTATATAATTCTCCTAATCCAAAATGGATTTTAAAAGATTATTTAAGTGAATCTTTTAGTGATACCAGATATGAATCTCATTTTGTTAAAACTTTCCTGGAGATACAAAAAAGCTTTGGCAAATTTTTATTATTAGAATCTAATGAAAAGAAAATTGTAGGTTCTGTTGTGATACAACGTAAAAATAACTTTCTACAGCAACACTCTGGAACTATTAGTTTTAGAGTAGTGCCTTCATATTTTGAACAAACTATTCAAATGTTAGAAGCTGCAAAAATTGAAGCTGCAAAAATTGGAATTTCTGTTTTAGAATGTTTTGTTGCGAAATCTGATAGTGAACAAGTAAAATTTTTAGAATTATCCGGATTTAATCTTGCTGCATGCTTAGAAAAACGGTTATATGATGGAACTAATTATGAAGATGTATTAGTTTTATCTTTTGAAACTCAGAAATTTTCTAAGAATCGTAATCATCAATCAGATTACTATGGAGCTCGGCAAAATTGGCAAATCGATCGAATAAATAATTCTTGTTTTGATAGCTAAAATTTTTATTAATAGATTTTGATTAAAGGAGAAAATATGACTGTGATTGTTGGGCAAGGGGAGTTTAAATATGAAGCTTTGGAAGTTTGGCCAATATTACCAAAAGATATTAATCTTTTGGAAACTCCTGGTGTAGCGGTCAATTCTTTAGATTTGGTTCATGTTTTTAGTAGGAATACTGAACATCCAGTAATGATTTTTGATAGACATGGAAACTTTAAAAATGGTTTTGGAAAGGGTATTTTTAGTAATAGAACTCATGGGATTTTTATTGGCCCTGATGATAATATTTTTTGCGTAGATGATGGAATTCATACTATTACAAAATTCTCATCTTCTGGTGAATTGTTAATGACTATTGGTACTCCCGGAATTTCCTCCAAAAAATGGTCTGGGAAACCATTTAATAAACCAACTCATGCAGCTGTGTCTCAGAATACTGGTGATATATTTATAACTGATGGATATGGTAATTTTAGTGTTCATAAATATTCTGGAGATGGCAAATATATTAAATCTTGGGGAGAAGCTGGTATAGATCCGGGACAATTTGTTAGGCCCCATAACATAGCTGTAGATGAAAATGACAGAGTTTTAGTTGCAGATAGAGAAGCACATAGGGTTCAAATATTTGATTCTGAGGGAACAGTTTTGGATATTTGGAATAATATCTACATGCCTAATGGTCTTACCATAGGTCCAGATAAAAACATTTACATTGGAGAACTTAATAGTGAAGAGATGTTTGTTGATCCTGTACCTCATGGATTAGGTCATAGAGTCAGTATCCTAAGTTCTTCTGGTGAACTTTTGTGTAGATTTGGTCATCCTGAAGAAGGTGAAGATCCCGGAAAATTTATTGCTCCTCATGGGATTTGTGTAGATTCATATGGAGATATTTATGTTGGAGAAGTTTCTTATACTATTCGTGGAAGCAAAATGAATCCTCCTAAAGAACTTAGGAGTCTTAGTAAACTAAAAAAAATAGTGAGTGATAAATGTTGAAAAATATATTTTCTAAATTTAAAGGTTTTTTGTCAGCTATAATTTCTCTAATATTATTTGTGGCCATTTTACTTTGGGTTTTAACTGAAACTTCTAAATCGTTTTAATTTTTTTATTTAGGAAAAATCATTAAGGTACTTTAAACTTATGAAAAGACTTGTTGTTGAAGGGCAAAAGAATGCGTATTTTCAAGATATTGATATTCCATCTTGCCCCAAAAATGGAATTGTTGCAAAGGCATTATTTACAGCGATCAGTACAGGGACTGAAGTAAGAGTATATCGCTGGTTGCCAGTTGATCCTGAAGG
>CEUY01033093.1_pt1 | contig 12354 bp, 13 predicted proteins | sample 361481 | NCBI WGS metagenome assembly CEUY01 (sample SAMEA2622737, study PRJEB7988) | marine metagenome | isolation source: saline water (ENVO:00002010), including
CAGGAAGAGTACACTCGCACGCTCATCGAAGCGACACCGTGCGATGACTTAGAAAACATTCGACGGTTGGTTGATCATCGCAGTAAACTGCGAAGTCGTTAATTCCAGTAGTGCTGTTCGCCGCGATCGACTCGCTGCCACTGCCGCAGCAATCGCTCAGCCAGCGTAATGTCCTGACCTACTCGAGGTTGCCAGTAGCCCTGCCAGCGATCCGGAATCTGAATGAGATGGCTCTCTACACTTGAGAGAATCGTTGTCGCATAACGACTATTTAAATCATAGAGCGATTCTAAATCGGTGATGACTGGTTGTTGGCTCTTATGAAACGCCTGCTTTAGGGATAGGTTGGTGAACTTTCTAGCGGCATGTTCCTGATCGGATTCTATTTGGAACTGCAGGTCTTCGATGTGATTGTCGATGCGGTCACGACGATAGCCAAAAGCCTGAGACCCTGCCAAATTGCCCATATAAGCGAGCAGCAAATCCGTCCAACGCTGACACTGGCGATTGAATTCCTTTAGCTTAAATTGATTTCGCGCTCCCGGAGTTTCCTCCAGCATCTTTTGCTTGAGGGCATGGTGATCTGCCTGCATAGCCAGATAGAGATTTCGATTTGGCTCAGCTTCCAAACCGATCGTCAGATCAGGCGTCGACAAATACCATGAGTTGACCGCTGTTGTCCAAATCCGAGTTAGGATTTCGGACATCATGACGCTCTTGGTTAACGCCAGCTGTTGTTCGGCCTCTGATTCCAGGAATTGCCGGAGATACCATTGGTGACGTCGACGCTGAGCGATGTGATACTGTCGCGCATGAATGGAGTTCAATGACTGCAACGAATTAACTAATTCATTGCTGGAAAAAGCAATCCATCCGGCAAGTCGAACTTGTTCGTAACAAAACACAGCAGGTAGCAGTAGACAAAACAAACGTATGGAAATAATTGGGGTAAGGAATTATTCGCGCGCAAACTCGATTGGGACGGATTATTCCAAAAAAAAGCCCCTGTCATCCCTGGTTAAAAACCAGAAGTAGCAGGGGCTTTAGAGTCTTTTCAAAACGTTATTTGGACAATAACCTCACGCCACTTTCCATAATGACAGCGTCATTACTATGCATTCCCGGCTCAACTCGGCCACGATCACTTACGAAATACAGGTCTCCCAATGTTCGTTCCTTAGTATCCCGCAGGAATACTACATGACCATCTTCAAATAGAACGTTTTGACCAATGCCATCATGATTCAGACTGCGACGCCCGATACTGTCTCCAGTCGGTCGATCGGCGACAAGTGCAAAGTAGGAGCGGTTTTGATTTCGTACGGGAAGTAATCTACCCTCTTGCTGATGTCCGCTGTTGTAGCCATAAGTGCCTCCAATATGAGAGAGTTTGTCCAGTGCTTCCGGAGACGCATCGACGACCGTTTGCACAGCCGGGATCCCCTGCTCTCGCCATGCCAGTGTTTCCGTAGCTGTGGGGCAAAAAAACCGTTCTTCTTCAACAAAGCTTTGGGCTTTCAAAATCGGAGCCTGAAACCCCGAAACGGAGACGTTTGTGATTGGGGCTGAGGGAAAGACTCCATTGTTTGTCAGTGAATACTGATTCATTCCCTGATATAGATGTTGCAGATTATCCTGACAAGCCAATTGTCCGGCGACAAATCGACTATTATAAAGTGCCGGTGCTACCAGCATCCCCATGCAGAGCAGTACAACACTGAGGACAAGAAAGTCTGTCATTCGCCAACTCATGCTTCTACCTGAGACTCGTTCCGCGGATGTCAGAGCCGAAAACGACTGTGTGCTGGCAGGCTGTACTTTGTGCAAATCCACTTGCTCAAAAACGTATTCAAGCGTTGCGTCCGCCAGACCTGCAGGAGGCTCGCAGTAACGATAGGATTCCAACGGCCCTAAAGCACTTTGGATCAACGCTACCTGCTTTTGTAGCTCGGCACTGTTTGCGATTGCTTCGTTTACTTCTGCGTGCTCATCCGCATCGAGAGCACCCATTACAAATCCAACTAGATCAAATTCCATCGTATCTTCTTATCTATACTTCATTTTTTTCCGTATGAGTGCGTTGCCACACATCATGGAGTTTCATAACTGCTGCGTGCAGTCGGCTCTTTACCGTACCGACCGGGATTTCCAACACTTCAGCAGCTTCCCGATATTTCATGCCCTGATAATAAATCAGATTAATGACGCTTCGCATTTGCTCGGACAATTCACTGATGGCCTGCTGTACCCACTGCCCTCGTTCCAATTGAGCGACATGATCCAGCGGGTCACCTTCGGTACCTTCGAGTAGATTTACCAGAGCACCGATATCTACAGAATCATCCGATTTTGTAGATCGGTCCAAACTTGCCATGCGATGACGTTTGTTTCGCCGCTGAGCATCGATTGCCTGATTAGTGGCGATCGTGTACAGCCAGGGGCGAAAGCGACGGCCTTCATCAAACTGTTCACACTTTAAGTGAATCTGCAGGAAGGTCGATTGAAACACGTCTTCAGCCATCTCAGCATTACCCATATAACGACGCAAATAACTGTATAGCTCTCGCTCATAACGTCGCACTAAGTGCGCAAACAACTCCCGATCTCCTTCTCTTTTATAGATCGCGAGAATCTGCTCGTCAGAGTAATCTGTACCCGTCATGGGTGTCACCGATGTTTCATGCATGAGTATGTATAGATATACGCATGATACCGCCATTGGTTCAGAAACCGGCCAAAAAATACGAGCCTGAATCCACGGCAGCTGAAAGTGGGGTTAAATTGCCTGTATTACCGGCATAATTGAAACATGAGGAATAGAAATTACTGGCCTTAGCCGGACACTTTTTGATAAGACTCAAAGGTATAATTATGGTCATTCTTTTCATCGGCAGTATGCCGTTCTGCGCTCACCAGTTGCCACTGGCTCCAGTCAACCTCGGGGAAATGCGTATCGCCGTCGACAGAGGTATGCACTCGAGTCACATGCAATTGATCGGCCAATGGCAGTGCGAGCTCATAGATCTGCCCGCCACCGATGATAAATAATTCGGAATCGTCCACAGCAGCGGCTCGTGCTGCTGCTAAGGAATTCACTACGACTGCTCCATCCACCTGATAATCGGATTGTCTGGTGATAATCACGGTCGTGCGTCCGGGTAATAGACGCCCTATCGACTCATAGGTCTTGCGGCCCATCGCAATGTGGTGTCCCATCGTCAACGCTTTGAATCTTTTTAGATCAGCCGAAATGTGCCAGGGCAAATCCATCTCCCGGCCAATAATTCCGTTTTCGGCCATCGCCACAATGATCGAAATTGCCATAGTTACACTGCTACCGGAGCTTTGATGTGTGGATGTGGGTCATAATCCACTAACTCAAAATCTTCAAATTTAAACGCAAACAGATCATTCACCTCCGGATTGATAATCATCCGGGGAAGCGCTTTGGGTTCTCGTGAAAGTTGCAATTCTGTTTGCTCTAAGTGGTTGCTGTAGAGATGAGCATCACCCAGCGTATGAACAAACTCGCCTGATTGAAGTCCACATACCTGCGCCATCATCATACAAAGTAGCGAGTAGGAAGCGATGTTAAAGGGCACTCCGAGAAAGACGTCTGCACTACGCTGATAGAGCTGGCAGGATAGTTTTCCGTCCGCTACATAGAATTGGAATAACAGGTGGCAGGGGGGCAGAGCCATTCGGTCGATGTCACCCACATTCCAGGCACTAACAATCAGCCGCCGAGAATCAGGATTCGTTTTGATTTGCTCAATCACCTGAGTCACCTGGTCAATCACTCGGCCATCCGCGGATTCCCAGTTCCGCCATTGATGCCCATAGACTGGCCCAAGGTTGCCTTGTTCATCCGCCCACTCGTCCCAGATGGTGACTTTGTTTTCGTGCAGGTATTGAACGTTCGTATCGCCGGTCAAAAACCAAAGCAATTCATGGATAATCGAGCGTAGGTGCAGCTTCTTGGTAGTTAGCAAAGGAAATGTCTTGGACAGATCAAACCGCATTTGATGCCCGAATACACTTTTCGTTCCTGTACCGGTGCGGTCAGTTTTTTCCGCACCTTCATCCAGAATACGTCGCATTAAATCTAGATACTGCTGCATCGTCGGTAATCCGTCCTCTGAGCCTGCAATCTTCTGAGAGTCTCTCTCAGTCCCTGAGTTTCATGACGTGTAGTGTACCATGAACTGGCTGGTTGTTTAGTCACCCTTAAGCTTCATCCACCCAAGCTGTCCATGTCCAGTGGCGATCACTGGTTGCCCGAACCGTCTCAGCGTCAAAGCCCAGACTCAACACCATCTCGCGTATCTCTTGCAGGCTCAACGCCGCTCGAAGTGAATCGTCGAACATCTGACGCTGATGGTCGTTCTCTTCACCTGCATAGTTTTCCACCAACTGCGTTACTTCGTCTGATGTTTCCGGTCTCAGTAAATCCCTAAAAAACAACAAGCCTCCGGGGCGAGTGACCCGCACCGATTCCTGCAACACTGCCAACGGATCAGGAATGTGGTGAATGATACTGTTGGACATGACACTGTCGAACATCGCCGATTCAAAGGCCATATCTTTGGCATCAATTTGTTGCAGGAAGATGCGCTGAGTGAACCCGTCTACTTCTATATTAAAGCGAGCCAGATCTAGCATATGCGATGCCATATCAATCGCCAACACTCGACAGTCTTCGTGCTGACGGCATAGTTCGACCGGAATCTGGGCGGTGCCTGTACCGACATCCAGGACATCCGTTCCAACGTCTCCGGCTGCGAGAAAGTCTGAGACAAACAGAGTATTCACAGATTGATGATCCATGCTGTCATAGTCCCGAGCTTCCTCGAAGGTATCCATCACCTCTGGTTCTAATACACGCTCTAATGACATCCGTCCACTTTCCTCACGCTATAACTGTCTTGGATTGTTCGCCAGATAATTCCTGAACATAGCGAGGAACGGCATACCCGGGAAGCCGTTTTCTAATGGCAGCGATTAGCTCTTTTCCTCGCTCAATGGGCACATGGAAATGTGCTGCACCGGTAATCGGATCCATTTGATGTAGATAGTAGGGAGTGATCTGCACGTCGATTAGACGCTTGCAAAGCTGATACAGAGCTTCCTCATCGTCATTCACTCCCTTTAGTAAGACCGCCTGATTCATCACTGGAATCCCGGCCTTACGCAACTGAGAGAGGCTCATTAACACCTCACCATCCAATTCATTCGCATGATTGGCATGAATGACAAACCAAATGTTGAGCCGGGTTGACTGCAGCGTCTTGATTAGTGATGGTGTGATCCTTGCAGGGATGATGACAGGCGTCCGGGTATGAAAACGCACGTGTTTGAGGTGAGGAATATCGGCAAGTTCAGTGAGTAGTCTGCTAAGGGTCACATCTGCGAGAATGAGCGGGTCGCCGCCACTCAATAAGACCTCTTCAATTTGTCTGTCCGCTCGAATTGCTTCCAGAGACGGTTTCCATTGTTCGATACCGGATGGACTTTCGGAATAGGGGAAATGACGGCGAAAACAATAACGACAATGGACTGCACACCCACCGGTCGTGATCATCAACGCCCGGGACGAATACTTCTGCAGGACACCCGGGGCCAGCTTGGCAGCCTCTTCTCCGATCGGATCTGTCACATAGCCTTCAATTTCAAGCTCTTCCTGAGACTGAGCCAATACCTGTAGCAGTAATGGATCCAGCCGATTCCCAAGCTCCATACGCTGAGCAAACGAGCGCGGAACAAATACGGGAAAATCGTTGTCCTGTGCTCCCACTTCATGCGGAACAAGCCCCAGAAACTCACATAATTCCGTCGCAGATCGAATCGCCTGCTTCATTTCGGCTTGCCAGGTATTCCCACTAGACGATGCTGTCGCAGCTCTTGGTTTGGTCTGTGATAAGTGGGAACTCATGGTTATAGTAAACACTAATTAGAGTATTGATGAATCACTCGATTGTACCAATCAAAAAGTAATCCAACTGAAAATCAACAAGGAAAAAGTACCTCGTGGCAAGCTATAAAACAAACGATTTTCGTAAAGGCCTCCGAGTAGAAATTGATAACGAGCCGTATCTGATGATCGAAATGAATTTTGTGAAGCCCGGTAAAGGCAACGCACTTTATAAGTGCAAACTGCGAAATCTGATTCGCGGAACCGTACTCGACCGTACCTATAAAGGTGGGGACTCGCTGGAAGCTGCAGATGTCGAAGAAATTGATTGCCAGTTTCTGTACCGTCAAACCGATACTTTTTACTTCATGAATAACTCGGATTATGACCAGTACGAATTGTCCGAAGAGCAGGTTGGGGACTTCTGGAAGTATCTCAAAGAAGGCATGAAATGTCATGCTGTTCTCTGGAATGGGAATCCCATTACGATTACTCCGCCAAATCATGTCGAATTGACCGTCGAATTCTGTGAGCCGGGAGCCAAAGGGGATACAGCCACGAATGTCACAAAGCCTGTGAAAGTAGAAACCGGTGCTGAGATTATCTGCCCTGCATTTATCGAAATGGGCAATGTAATCAAAGTGGATACGCGGACCGGCGACTATGTTGAACGTGTAAATACCAAATAGTTCACCTAAGAGGCCGAGAACCTATGGCCTGCCTAATCATCACCAACGGACTCGATCAGGGACGACTCTTTCAGTTGCCTGAAGGCGAGTACATTCTGGGTCGTGATGAAACTGCTGATATTCAGATTGAGCTGAGTGCCATCAGTCGCAGACATGCTGCTTTTGAGGTTGGACCAGCAGAAGTTATCTTGCGAGATCTCGAGAGTTCCAATGGTACCTATCATAATGGCGAGCTCGTAAAGAATTCTGTGACGCTTGAGGATGGAGACGCCATCCAGATCGCCGATCTGACACTCACGTTTCAGTTGGAATCGACATCTGATGTGCCTGATGCTGAAAACAAGATGCACAAGGATTTTGCTTCCACTGCAACAGTCGAAACGCTTAAGGCTCGCAGCGAATTGCTGAAGCGGTTGAGAAACTGTTTTTATGAAGCCGGCTTTGATGAAGTAGAAACACCTGCACTCTCTGCTGACACCGTCGTGGATCGTTACCTACATCCGATTAGTGTTGAAGTTGGCAGTCGGCAATATTGGCTGCAAACATCACCCGAGTTTGGAATGAAGCGTTTATTGGCTTCGGGTATGGAGGCAATATTTCAGGTGTGCCACGTGTATCGGGATGAAGAAGCCGGGCCATTTCATAATCTTGAATTCACTATGGTCGAATGGTACCGAGTGGGGGATACCACGGAGCAGGCGATTAAGTTTTTAGGCGAGCTGGCTATTACCTTGCTGGAATACGACCGTTACGAAGTCATTTCCTATCAGCAGGCGTTTCAGAATATTCTGGAATTCGACCCGCTGGAAGTAAGTGACCAGGAGCTCGTAGGAATCATCGCTTCGCTGGATTTCGATACGCCGGAAGATTGGCGAGGCATGGGCAAGGATGATTGGCTTGATCTATTATTAACTGAGTTTATTCAGCCACGACTCGGGCTGAAATGTCCCTGTATTTTGAGAGACTATCCTGCCAGCCAGTCAGCCTTAGCTCGGATTCACCCTACAAACCCTCTGGTTGCCGAGCGGTTTGAATTGTTTGTGAAGGGAGTCGAGCTGGCCAATGGTTATCATGAGTTACTTGATGCAGACGAACTCGAACGTCGAAATATAAAAGCCAATGCACTCCGTCAGCTCGATGACAGGCCGAAACTGCCAAGCGATAGCTATTTAAGTGCCGCAATGCGACATGGCCTTCCTGATTGCTGTGGGGTGGCCTTGGGCTTTGACCGCCTCGCCATGCTGGCACTCGATAAAACTTCGATCAACCAGGTCATCCCATTTCCATTCCCCCGTGCCTAACAGTTGAATTCAAGAAGGCTCGAGGCACAGGCTTAACAGCCGAAGCCAATACTGTGAATCTACACACAGGCACAGTTTACGCACCCCAACTTCGTTCTTCGAACTTCGTCGGGTAAACTGCGCCTGTGTGAAAGATCCCAGTTAAGACATTGGTGTGTCACAAGAAGCGAAGCCTTTTCACACATTAAAAACACGAGAAAGACACGGGTTTTCGTATTCTGCTCCGTCCGTGTGGATCGTGATATTCGGAGCTGGCTGGCATGTGCCTGGACTATGGGTGTGACCACACAGGACCGTTAAGTGGGTGGCACTGAATTCTGCTGCGATATCAAGGATGGCATCACCCACTGCCTTGCAGGTGAAATGAGGAGCCCATTCGTCATCAGCCACCTGACCTTCGTACCAGCAGGCTTCCCGCATCGGTGGCACATGAGTGACTAAAAAGACTTTTTCAAATCGTTGCATCGCGTCCGGCAAATTGTCATAGAGATGACGAGCGGCCAAGTCCGCCTGCTCTTTCATCAAGGCCCAACGCTCGAGCTTTCCAAACTCGGCCAACTCCTGAATATGGCGATAGTCGTGCATCATCACCATGCTGGTTTCATAATTACCAATCCGTCCATCCGCCCATCCATCATGTCCAACCAATCCAACCGTTTCATTAATCTGTTGTACTGATGACTGACTCAGATAGACCACACGCTCATCGCGCTGGCACAATTTAGATGCCAACGTTCGAACATCAGTAATACTGCCGAAATAGAAATCATGATTACCGAGGACAAAAGAAACCGGGACATCGACAGCTTCCAGCAGCTCGGTCAACAACGCCTCCAGATTGTCGGCTTCTCCGATATCTCCACCCAGCCAAAGCTGATCCAGAGACTGCTCACGAATCGTCTGATAAAACCGCTCGCGCACCTGGATCGCACAAACGCTGAGATGGATATCTGTAGCCCAGCCTATTTTCGTCATAGCATCTTACGAAAACTATTTAGCGTTTAGCTGCCGGCGAGTTTCGGACAAAATCTGTCCTTCAAAATCTTCGCTCCATAAGGCCGGAAATCCATAGTAGGTATTGGAGCCACCACCCTCGTAGCCACCTTCGAGCAGCACACGAGTCGATGGAATATAGGCCATGACATCATTGGCATACCCGGCAACCCAAATCTTCTTGTCACTTACTGAAGTTGCCGTCTTCTTAATCTTCAAAGCATAATCAACAACGACCTCGCCCCCAAGAAAAACCATTTTGATATCACCAATGTGCCAGGTTTGCACGGGATAAGGGTAGGTCCTTGGCGGTGGATTCACGTTATCGCGTTTACCCAGCACATACTGAGCAAATGGCTTTTCATACTGGTTACCATTTTCCAGCAGTTCATTAAGGTCTGAACGACTGATTGGCTCCTGAGTCTTCCCGGCAATTTCCTGATAATGTGCCGACAAACCACCTTCAACACTCTCCATCGCTCCCAGTAGAACGCTATCCACAGACTGAGCCACTCGTTGTCCATAGTGCTGAGCTAACTCTACAGTTCGTCGAGGCAGTGGGTTTTGATCGGCTCCGCATCCAGCCCAAAACATGGCATCGATTCCCGGATATCTTTTCTCGAGTTCCAATTGAGCAAAGCCCGGATAATCACCGGACCATTGAGTAAATGACAATACAGTGGAGTGGCAGGCATATCCAAAGACAACGGTTTTCAATTCATATTCAGCATTCCGAATCGCGAGCACGGGTACATCATGGTCAAACGGCCCGTTAAGTTTTCCCTCAAGCCGCTTTTGAGGCACTTCAGCTTCACGGTTTGTACGTCGATTTACAGCCACCGTGCAATGACCGCTGCCGGAAGTTAAATATGCCGGCTCCATTTCTTTGTAGGCCAGTCCCACCACATCCACTAGCATCTGCCGCATCTGTTGTGTGTACTGAGCAATTCGGTTTTGTTGAGCTTCGTCCGCTCGCAAAAAATGCAACGGCACCAGATTGTCCGACAACGCCGGCCCGGTATGGGTATGCGAAGTCGCAATGGCAAATTGGTTACGTTCCAACCCGTGATTCTTCTTCAGCTGTTCAGCAACCCACTTCGTGGATTCTGCTCCAATCCCAACCAGGTCTGCTGTAATCAAAACAACTTCGTTCTTCTGAGCATCTCTGAGCACAACGGCTTTTGCCCAAATGTCTGTCAGTTTCCCATCGGCCGGTACGGTTCGCCCACCATACCCGGACATCCACATAAACTGCCTGGGCGTGAGGTTAATTCGAGCGGAGCCAGCTTCCCATGTCGGAGCGGCTAACGCTGGTGCTGTCACAAGGAGAGTAAAAACAAAGAGTGTCAGTCGTCGAAAAGTCACAACTATTACTTTCTATAAACGTCCATTTTTTAACTGTTCTTTTGTATACAACGTATCCCGCCATTTTATCCCACCTCGTACGTAAAAGATAATCCCAGCCCGAGCAATTGTGAAATTGAATAGGCCGATTATTGCGGGGATCAATAGTGCAGCCAACGGATTGAGTCGCATCCGGATAGCCATGCAGGCCGAGGAAAGCACGAGCAATCCACAGATAGCTCCCAGCATGAACTGCAGCCTGCCAGCAAACAGGAACACTCCGACAAATGGCCACAAGAATGCATATGTCACCGAACCAATCATGGCCATCAGGATGAACGGGTTGTAATTCACTCCGGCAAAGGTGTTCTTATCCAGCCCAACAACCATTTCTCTGACCGAGCCATACCACGGTACGCTGAGGTCTTCACGGGCAACCAATACATGCTGATGAAAGCCACTTGTTTTAATTAGTTTTCCCAGTAGCAAATCATCCACCACTTCCATACGAATCCGCTCAAATCCACCCACCTCGTGAAAAACCGAATTTCTCACCAGATTGAAAGCACCGATTCCCAGGAATGCCGAGCTCTTTCTATTCGCTACTCTCCACGCCCGATAATAGACCACGAACGTCTTGAAGAAGAAGATAACAAATGCATTGAGAATCAAGCTGGGCATGGGCACTTTGGGGAACATCGCCAGATGGTCTACCTGATAATGCTCGACATAGCCAACTGCCCTCTTCACGCAATCAACATCAAAGGAGACATCTGCATCAGTAAAAAGAAGATAGTCCGTACCCGTCGCAGCTGCGGCGTGTTGCAAGGCGTTGTTTTTGCCTAGCCAGCCATCCGGCAATGCCTCGACATGAACCACTTTTAATCGTGGATCTTCTATCGCCAGTTTATTGAGGATTTCGCCAGTACGGTCTGTTGATCTATCGTTAACCGCCGTGTACTGAAGGTTGGGGTACTCGACCTGCAGCATACTGCGAACGGCCGTTTCAATTTCTCGCTCTTCATCTTTAGCAGCGAAAATAATCGCCACACTCGGCCATTGTTTTGGTGGTGGCATTTCGCTGCTCCGTAAATGAGCAATACGAAAGAACGCATAATGCCCTAAGAGTTCCCACACCAGCACACAAGAGAAGTGAAACACCGTCACCCAAAAAAGGATGTCCGTCCACTCACTCATCGTGTCACTCCTTCAGGAAACTACTTAGACAAGCTGACTTTCAATCTCACGTAGATGTTGGATACTTTCGCTGGCAAGTGTCTCGACACCTGGTTCATAGTCAAACACTTCCACGCTGACCCAACCGTCATAGCCAGTATCTTTGAGAGCCTGCATGATCGGTAGAAAATCCACATCCCCCATACCGGGTCCTCTGAGGTTTTCATCGTTAGCATGAAAATGAGCCGTAATACCTGCGTGTTTGCGAATAATCCCCGGTACGGGCTCACCCATCGAGCACATTGCTTTGACATCCAGATGTAGTTGCACAAAGTCATGGTTTACGCGGCTGCACAAGTCCGCTCCCTGATCGGCGGTCAACAGAAAATCTCCTTCCAGTGGAGAAAGCGGTTCGACCGCCAGGATCACACCTCGTTCTTCAAAAACCGGAGCAGCCTGTTTCAACACGTCCGCCGCAAAATCCAGTGCCTGATCATGATTAATGCCAGGCAATAGATTTCGCTGCTGAGGTGAACCGAGCACCATGATATTGCCGCCCAAATCACTACAAAGCCTGGCAAGCTCTGCAATATATTCGGCTGTACTCTGACGAACCTGATCATCCGGCGTCGTCAGATAATATCCTTCTGTCTTGGCCAGTAACCAATGGAGACCAATAATCTCCAGCCCATTATCTTCGGCTAATCCCCGAACTTCAGCTCGACGTTCTGCTGAGATTTGATAGGCATCTTCATGAATCGTAAACGGCGCGAATTCCAACGCCTCATAACCCAATTGCTTGGCGTACTTAAAGGCCTTTTCGAAAGGCCAATCCTGAAACGTTTCGTTACAAATTGCGTATTTCATCCATCCATTCCTGGTAATGATTGTTGATCTTCCTGTTTGGTGGGAGCCGTATGTTGCTTTACTCGGCGACCGT
>CEUY01100192.1_pt1 | contig 12326 bp, 23 predicted proteins | sample 361481 | NCBI WGS metagenome assembly CEUY01 (sample SAMEA2622737, study PRJEB7988) | marine metagenome | isolation source: saline water (ENVO:00002010), including
AACCATTGCTATCTCAGATATGCCGCATCCAGATGCCCCGATTTTTTTATACGTCGAAGGGCGCTATATAATACGTCGCATTCAGATTGTTTATTTGCCTCGAAGGGTTTCTTAAAGATCCATTGCGTATTTGCGGGCCACCCTTCTATTTTCACTATTTTACTTCGGACATAATGAAGGAGGCCCCACCCTTCAGGTAGGTCTTCTGAGCTTATTACATCGGGAGGTGACAAATAAAAACGCCAATCACCCATCCCTAGACTAGGTTCAACGCGAAATCGTTTTTTCTTGTCTGCTAAAAAATCTGACCGGGAAACTTTAACTTCAATAAGGCAACTTACTCCATTCCTAAACCCTAACGCATCTGGAAATTCACCTGACCCAGATGCTGCTTGTAGGCGATCATCAAAAGCTACCGAGAACCCGTTATTCATTAAAAACTTACTAGCCTTAAAGCAAAGCTCTGTATGTAAATCTGACGCCATACCGCCACCTGTAATATTTCACTGTTTAACCTTCGGTTTTACTGATTCCGTTTATCTAGGCACTGTGCATTTACCACTGAAAAGCACCACCGTTTACCTCATAAAGCCTTCTGTTACGCCAATTTTCAAATTGCTGCATATTGAAGTTTCGGCCATATAGTGAATAGTATTTCCCGAAACACATTGCGGTGCGATAGGCATGAAACATTCTATTCGCAGACACAACACCGTTACCAATACAAAACTGTTTAGTAAATATCGTTCCTTTGTGCTCCACTGTTAGTTCATAAAAATGGACGTACAACTGCCCACTTACGCGTTCTTGTAAACGACTGTAAAAGATAACTTTGATTTTATTTTTCTTACTATTTTCTATTTGATGTTTTATTTCATCGCGATAGGACAATGCTGTCTGTAAGAGCTCATTCGCGGAATTAAAATCACTCCTTCTGAATGTCTTACTTTTTCGAAAGAATTTAACGATCAAATCTTTTTTGTTTCTTGCAAGTACCAAATTTCTTGAATTACTGATTAGATTTTGTTTCTCATCGGGTCCTAATTCGTTCAACCACGTTGTATTTTGAAATAACTGAGTCATTTCTACTCCGTCTGTTACTTCTTAGTAATGCGCTGACAGTGTGGACACCCTAAGTATTGCACACCATCCTTTTCATAAAGCGTGGAATACAGTTTTCTGCAGTCGTCATGAATACATTGAGAAAGGACTGTACAGCCCGATGAGGTAACAACGGGTTTATACCCCTGCGAACTCATTGCGCTACTAAATGGCGTTATCGTATCGTCACACACGACACGTTTATGTGGGTTATTTCTTAAATACTCGCGATGGTTATTTACGGCTTTTGCCATAACGCCTACAGGGAGATTTCTAAACACAATACTCATATCATTACCTTTACTCGTCCCACTCTAACAATGCATTTAGATTACCTCATATGCAACATTATATCACGTATTAATAGATTAAAAGTTCTAGCTTAGCTTTCGTCCTCACTCATGTTACTTTACAATACTGTTTTTTTATACAGTTTCATTTTGGTTATGCAAATATTTCAGTTCGTTGCACAAGCTGGGATCGTAGGTTTCGAGTCACCGGCTTCACAATACGAAGAAGCACGGCTATCAATTTCTGAACTCTTGGTCCCGAATCCATCATCAACACATCTTGCCTTCGCAAAAGATAATGCGCTGTCTCATATCGGGATCTATAAACATGACATTCTCATCGTGAATAAAAATATGCCGACGAGAAACAATCCCATCGTAGTAGCCACTCTTAATGGTGAGCCAATTGTAAGATTATTGGATAGAAAAAAACGTATGCTTCAGGGCGCTATGAGCGCACAGAGTTACACCCTGCGTGACGATGATGACTTCTACATTCAAGGGGCCGTCGATTTTAGTATACGCTTACACACTGCTAATGATTATCCGGCCTATGAGTGCGCAACACCTGAAATGATCGACGACATAATAATCAAGCATCCAAGTGCAACATATTTCGGCCTAGCTCAAGGTCATAGCATGATGAACGTTGGCATTTTCGATGGAGACATCCTGATTGTTGATAGGCACCAATTTATCAACGATGGCGCCGTAATTGTTGCTACATTGAATGGCGAGTTTGTCTGCAAAAAACTAGACAAAGCCCAACGCAGACTGGTGTCAACAAAACCTTATTCTTTTTACCAACTGTCTGAACGTGACCGCTTTCAAGTAGAAGGATGCGTCATCGCCAGTGTACGCTTGCACAGCAGTCTAAATATGAGTCTGAATTAATGTTTGCACTGTGTGATGTCACCGCTGCATATGCCAGCGCAGAGAAAATCTATGACCCCACAATAAGGGACAAGCCCGTATTGGTTTTATCGAATAACGACAGTAATGTTGTTGCACTTTGTCCATTAGCAAAGCAGCTTGGATTTAAAAAGTTTGTTCCCTATTTTCAAATCGCCGATGCCGCAAAGAACGCTGGTGTCATTGTGAAAAGCTCTAACTATGAGTTATACCAAGATACCGCCAATCGTCTGTTTTCGACCTTAGAGCGATTTTGCGACAACGTACATGAGTATTCTATTGATGAAGCTTTCTTGTCGTTTGACACTTCATTGAAGGACCGTGACTGGTATCTACTTGGCCATGAGATCAGAAAAACAGTTTGGCGAGAGGTGAAAATCCCCATAGGTGTCGGATTCGGACCTACACCGACATTAGCAAAAGCTGCTAATCATGCATCGAAAAAGCTACCTGGTTGCACCGGGTCAGCCATCATCAATACCTACGCTGAAAGAAAACATATTCTAACGCAGATGTCGGTAAATGATGTATGGGGTATAGGCTCACGAATCGCTAAACGATTAAACGCATTGAATATTAACGACGCTTTTTCACTCGCCCAACAAGATCCTAAAAAGATGCGCAAACTTTTTTCGATCCTCGTTGAAAATACCGTGCGTGAGCTCAATGGTGAGAAACGATTAACATGGGACGATGTTAGGCCGAACAAAAAGGAAATATATTCTACGCGCTCATTCAGTGAACGCATAACAACGCCAGTCGAACTTAAAAAAGCATTAGCGTTTCACGCTGAAATTGCCGCAAACAAATTGAGAAAGCAACACTCCGTAGCAGGCTCAATTACCCTGTTCGCAGCTAACTCACCCCACGACAATACCCACTACGTTAAGCGTACATCTTATGCGACATTTGTTATCCCTACTTGTGACACGAGAGATTTTTTAAACGTTATCTCAGATGCAATACCACGGTTATTTTTACCGGGCGTTAAATACTACAAAGCCGGTTTGGGGCTATTAGATATCAGAGACAATAATTTTCAACAAGCCGATTTATTTACCGCTCAAAGTAATGATCCTAAATTGATGGATGCATTAGACAATGTTAACCAACGCTTCGGTAGAGATACACTAAGTTTTGCTGCCAAGGGATTTCACAGAACGTTCGACATGAAGAGAAATTTCTTATCGAAGCGGTATACGACTCGGTGGACCGATATACCCAAAATAAAATGCTAAATTAGTATACGTAAGACCGATAGAAACTGATTGAGGCTACATCGCAATTGTTGATGTAAAACGGCGGTTTCCGCGGTAAGAAATATTCCTCAAAAACATTATGAATTTTTTTGCAGTTAAAATGTGGCGTGTCGGCCATCATACTGAGATATATGATATATTGAGACAACTCGCCTTCACCGTCTGTTTTCATGAGTATACGGTGTGTAGAAGGCAATCTACGGGCTATTCCAGCATCAATGATCTGCTGATATTCAAAAAGCCCATTTGAGAGGTCAACGCCTTGCTCTTTCACCATTGTTGAATAGATAACATACTTATCATACACATCTATATAATCACCAATGGTATATAGCGCGTAGTTATCTTCTCCCAACGCGTTTTTAGAACAAGAATAAAGTAAAAATAGAAATAAATATCTTAGTAGCATCTGTCTTTCCCTAATCAAGAAAAGCCGATAGTAGGGCTAGGACTTCTAAAACCCTGAAAAGAACATTGACTATTTAACAACCAATAACCTACATAAGTAGACAATGTAAACGATTATACTATGCATATCAAGTACGTATTAGGCATAATGCAAGTTGGGTAAAAAAATACCACCTGCAGGTGGTATTCTCTGAATATCTAACAAAAATGGCAATATCGAGTTAAAACTAGCTACTTTAAGTGTCACCCTAACAAACTTGTTACCGCACCTTTTGCTTTACTTACATCGCGACTATTTGAATACTTGACGTAATAACTAGCGCTGCCAATTTTAACGATCACTTCATAGTCCGAATCTTGCTCATTTTCCTCTGAAACATCCATAATGGAATCGATGTAGCTGCTATTAATTATCTTCGTCTGCTTGAAAGGACCGTAACCCCTAATGATCATTGAATGCTTGGATAACGGATCTAAAATCAATCGTTCACGAAAAAATTGGAGGTGTGCAATACTGTACAGGGCCGAACAAGAAAAAAACACTAAAATGAACGTTCCTAAGAAACGATGCACGATAGAAGACAGCAAAGTGTGACTTGTCAGCATTGGTAACGCAATAAAAACACAAAAGGCCACAAAATTTATTGCTACTAATCTACGAACAAAACTTATAACATCATTCTCGTCAAAAATTTTCTTTAAAAATAACATCACTTCCCCCTCTCTCTCGATTTCGACATTAGACATGCTAGACATTTTCACTCCCGTCAGTAACGGTATAAAATTGGCGCCATGAGCCAAATCGACACATGCAATCCAGTAATAAAAACAGGCATGATGCAATCGTAAAGACTATTGCTGTAAACGTTTTTGACTCACCTATCGCTAAAACGAAACACAACATTGCCAAGGGAAATAACGTCTTGATTATTAATTTCACTATCATAAAAAACTCAATAAAATTTCGCGTTTTTCATCCAACACTGGCAGACATCAGCATTATCACATCGCCATTGAATACCTGAATTATGCAGGTGGACGAGACGTTTCCAGCGAAGAAATCACTAAACACTTCCCAAGAGGCGTACCTTCCACAAAATCATGCGGGTAAACCTCCACCAGCGCTTCACCATCCCTAATAAACAAGATCCCATTTTTATGAAAGAAAGAGTGGTCATCGATAATATTTGCGATGTCTACCGCATTATCGCCAGTCCACTCAATCGTCCTAGTGATTACTTACATCACCATTGATGATGATGCATTCTGCGCCTTAGACTCATTTATTGCGGTCAACCATTTCGATACAAGTTGAGCGTAATAAACTTCGGCGAACTCAACCTGCTCACCGCAATCATCTCCGGGCATTTCATCCAAAAAAGACGCCTCAGTGTCGCGGTAATTTCTAACAGCTGGGCAATCATCATTGTCGAAATCAAGTACAACCGGCGTACCTTTTTCTTCAGTTCGCTGAATGTCTTCAACCCGATAGAAAATCCCGTGTGCATCTGCAAAAAAGGTTTCACCTTCAAGTTCTAACTCACAGTAGTAATGAATAGGTACATTGTGTTCCGACATCAGTGCCTTAACTTCAAGCTTTACCTTCATTTCCCTTAACGCTGCAGCAAAGAGAACGCTATCAGAGTGAGCAAGTATCTCTTTAGCGAGAACTTCATTCTCAATCGGCGCTGCCCACTCCCACCCAAGATCTTTTGTGGCCTCTTCAAACAGGTTCGCATTGATATCATCAAGCAATTTCTGCAAACCTCTTATGTCTTCCACGGTCTCTAGAAACTCTAAGTCATCTAACTGAGAGAAGTTGATAGATAAGTGCCGCTCTAATTCTTGAATGGTTTTCATAACAACCTATGCATAATTAATATTCTATATGCAATAATAAAGCGTTTTTGAATGGCTGTAAATTGAACTTTGTTAGATGACTTTCAAAAAGACAAATGAAGAGAACACAAGCATCAGGTGGTTTTGCAAAAATAGCAGTAAGGTATTGGAGAAGTAGTAGAGACTCGGAGGGGTTACCCCTCCTAATCTTTAAAAACCGATGGTACCAGGCTTTTTAGGATCTTTTGGTCGAATAGATTCAGCGACAGTCGCTGATTTTTTTAATTCATTATCAAGAGATGCTGCAGAATCTTCTTGAGAATCGGTGATTGGAACGGTTAACATGATTGCTAATAAAAGACTTGTCATACAGGAAATCCTTGTTAAGTTTGTTATATTTGTCGTTTGCTATAAAAGCAAAACATCTATGCAATAAAATTGCCAAACTGTCCTACGCCTTATTTAACAATAACTTATATACATCTTCCGTTTAAATAAGCCATTCTCTTAGAAAGCAATCATACTATAGTCGCTTTTTTGACACTTGATAACTGTTAGACCCAAACTTTAGTATCGACTTATAAATCCTACAAAATCATATGCCTGATATTACTTGTCAAACAAGGAACCTAGTTAGCCGTTTGTAGTGAATACGTCTTATTCATTTTTCCTTCGGAGTAACCTTAGTTCCATGCCTCCCAATGCTTTTCAAAACCGTCTGAGTTTCTTAACGGATTAGCATAAGCACTCATCTTACGTTTCGCGCATTAAAAACCGCTTTTAAACCCTTTGCGATTCGCATATACATTATTCTATATGCAATAATTGCGTTTATCTTTTAATCAATATTGAACGCCGGAAAATAAACACATGATTTTTTTTGGTTATTGGGGCCGTTTTATTGGCCGCACTTTGCGGGATAGCCCTACTAACAGGCATGCATGCGTTAACTGAAAACTGCAATCATCGTTCTATAAAAATTACTTCTGCTTTTGTTTTTATGATGGGTACGCTTTACCTAAGCATGGGCTTACATAACGTCAACACGGGCGGTTCGCATATTGGCGCCTTGGTTCTTTCAGCGACTACCGCCGATGTAGGTTTCATTCTTATTATCACCCTATCGACAGTCAAACGAAAAGTAACAAAAACCACCAGTAACACTCATGCCATTCGATTCTAAGACAGCCTAAAAGCCTTAACCATCATAGTTAAGGCTTTTTTATTTTGGCTAACCCTTCCTTTAATCTTTAAATCGAATTCTCGCAACAACAGACAGAACACAAATACCCGTCATCAGATTCTTTTAATACCATTTATCTTTTCTGCGTAGTATGGCAGCATCGTTTCTGCAACGACTTTGTTGAGGATATTTTGAGTGGGAGGATTTGTTATTAGGAACGTCAGACCTTTTTTATTTCTCTCATTCTTAGAAATAGGAACTCCACACTTGTCAAAATGAGAAATTATACCGTGGTATTGCCTTTCTGAGCTCATGGCGATTTCGAATGTAAAACAACCATCATTATTTTCTCTATCCAAGAGTGTAATGACACCTTTGCTTTGTGCCGCTTTTATCACGTCTTTTGTCAACGACGCTGGTGTATCCTTCCCACCGGTAAAAAACACACCACCAGCCCTCTCCCAACTACGGCACATTTCCATCACCCACTCTTCGTCAGTTTTACCCTTTACAGATAACACAAAAGCCCTTCTCTCAGCGTATTGAGATAGCCACTTCTTTAGGTATATGTTGAAGCCCTTTTTCTTCAGCGCGAAGGAATTTAACAACTTGTAGGCCTCATCAGAAATAGCGTGCCTATTTTCTATTAACCATTTTCTTGCTGTTTGAGCGGGTTCTTTCGAACCTGAACTGTAGGCACTGAGCAATGCGGTATCGAGTAAAGAAAAAATTTCAGGTATAACATTAATATGCTTCATAAAAAAAAGTTGTCTTTTTGATAATTCAGTTCTCACTACCAACAGTGTTTTTGACTTACTGAGGTCTTCACGATTATTAACGTTTCTACTACGATAATAAAGAGGGACTCCAAGAAGTGATAGCGCCCTTGTACGCGGCATGGGTAGAACAGACACACTAGCTGTTAGTAAAAACAAATTTGCAAAGCTGTTTAGGGGTGGCATCTGCATGATTGACAATACGAAGTGGTAAATTAAATTCTGGTAATTCCATTCGTCAATTACTCTTACTTAGATAATCTACTTCTGTTCGTATACCAATCCCTTTCACATACACCAAGTTTTTTGCCTTCCGAAATGAAAACACCTAGATTACCGGTCAACCAAGCGCGATGTATTCCTGTCATCGCAAACAAGCGTCTAAGCCACCGTGGAGCTATCCATTGCCTGTAGCCCAAAAGGTATGATTCGAGAAGAAGCCAATTAATCATCGAATTTCCCATACCCGTTAGTTTGGCTTATTAGCGCACATAACATGTTGCCGCACGAGCTCTTTGCTTAAAACTGCAAGCCTATGCTTCTCTGAAGCATTCAAAAAAGGCAGGACGAATTGAGTCATACCTTTTGCATCTAAATAAACTTGGTTATCCATATCATCAGCACTTAAACCAACTGAGATATTGCCTTTTTGCCATTCTTTTTTTGCGCATTGATAAAACATATACCTTCCTTTATTTAACTTCTGAATATTTTTTTATTGGATGATTTGCTCTATTAAGACTAATCTTTCACCTCGCCTAAACCTTCTGAATTAAGCGTAATTTTTATATTCTCACCGCCTCTCTCATCAATTATCTTTGCAGTTTGGGGAGTGACAGGAGAGATGATTAACTCACCTTTTAACTTCATGGCTGCATAATTATTCCCACCATCAGAAAGATAAAGCTTCGCTTCTTTGACAGCTTCAGACTCTGAGGCCCCCAAACCCCAAACGGCTGATGATGAATAAACAGCATATAGCACTTTTACTTCTTCCAAACTTAGTTCCCATTACCTTTTTATCAGCTTCATTTGGCTTATTTGTTTGTTAGTAAGTCCTGAAGCCATTTGAAGTAATAGTGCAATTCTGGCCGCTGAATAGCTCTTAGCATCCTGACTCATTGAAAAGCTGTAGCTAGTGGTACAAAATCCACCTTCCTTTCCGTGAAACACAGCTCGGACACCTGCATTGGTATAGCCTGACAAGCTAAAATCAGTAGCTTTATCGATGTCTCTCGATCCGATTAATGTCGTACCTGTCACGTTCGCGTTTCCTATAATCCTAAACCCAATAAGGCTCAATTTTATCCAGTTGAGCAATTCCAATACCTTCAAGTTCACATACGGGAATGTTGTCACCCATGATGTATGCTTCTTTGCTTACTATGGCCTTAACTTTTCCCTCGAACTCGCTTTTTAGATATAGAACAGCCTTTCCTTTTTTACTCAGGTTTGACCGATTGAATTTGTTAACAATCAGTTTTGCTTGTTCTCGATTCAAAACGTATTTCCCACTTAATGAATTGAACGGTTTGACGACTCACTGACAACCAAGTCATCAACGTTTACCTCAACCTGCTCCAAAGCAAAAGGGTTTGGCTCCGCTTCACACAGTTCAAGATATTGGTGCCGCGCTTCAACTGGATCGAAGTTGGTTCCGTTCTCACGGTTGAATGTTTCCGCAGCTTTTTCTAAAGCAGCATCAAACAGTGAATAGTGAGTAACACCATTCTTTTCAGTAAAATCCTGATCAGCTTTTTTCAGAGCTTTAATAACTGGCGAATAGTCCATTTTTTCCATGTCGATGTTTCCTATGTTCCTTTACTTGACTCAGCTAGTAATTTTTCAGCATGTTTAATACTAATCTCATGTCGATCGCTATCGACCTTGTGTGCCTTTAAAAAACCTATTTTCCACGATTTTTCGCATTGCTCTGTATCAAATGATGTTCTAATAAAAGCACCTAAATAATCATCAAAGCCTAAAGCTTCTGCGGAATTTTGAAGTGGTGTAGTCCAAAACTCTAAATAAGAGATCGCATTTAAGGATTCGGTTTTGTCACCTGAAGGAAAATAAAGTCTTTCGTTTATTCTTCGCTTAATTACTTCTAAAGCTTTTGTAAGTTCATCTTCATAAGAACATGCCTCACCTTTATGAAAAGTTTTAGACAAAGGTAAATAAACTTTTCCGTTTTCTTTGACTAGGGTGTCACCTTTTTTCAGTGTTATTTCGGTGTCATCTTGCTTTATTAGCAATTCACCATTTTTATGCCAGAAATCTTCGTGGCCAATAAAATCCGACATTTCGATTTGATTTTCACCTGACCAAACGATTGTAGTGCTAGGCATATTTTTACCCCGTTTACCTGTTTCCCATTAGGTTAATTATTTACTTTTTAGATTCTATACTTTAGCCATTTGTGTTGCGTTTATGTGAGAGATCTAAGAAATTCAATGATACTGCTGAGACTGGGAATATGCTTTAAGCAGTTCTACTGTCTCCTCATTACTTGTATAGTCAAGAGTTGATTTACCGTTATTGCAAACAAGGTTTTCTGATACATCAGCTCCGTGCTTAAGAAGGATATGTAAGATCCTATTTGCACCAAAATGTGCGGCACCCATGGCTGCAGTTCTCCCAAAATCATTTAGAGCGTTAACATCAGCGCCATTATTCAGTAAGAATTCAACGCATGGTAGGCGGTAAGTTTCCATATCATAATCAATGGCAGGAAAAAAAGGAGAATTATCAGATACATTGCAAGCTTGTTGAAGAGGGTTAAATCCTTTATCACATTTTGCATTTACATCCAGTTTCGATATTGAATGTAAGAAATTGAGTACGCTTAAATGCCTTGCACCAAATATGCTGACATTATGATGTGTCAAATCTATATTATTTTCATGTAGCTTCTTTAAGAACCAAACTCTATTGTTCCATGCTGCAACCGTAGCTATGGTATTATTTTGTTCGTTAAATTTTTGAGCAATAGTTGCGACGTCCCTTTCGGTAAACTTCCAGGCCTCCTCTTCATCCCCAGCTCTGAGTAAGATACATACAATATCAATATCTTCATTTATCTTTGATTCAGAGTATAGACCTTTGTATTTTTCGATTGCGGTTTTCATTTCATTTGTAATCATGTGTTTCCTATTAAATTAATAAACCTACCGATTCGGAAATTTTACATCTTGAGCCGTTTCAACAATGTCAAGGTTAACCAGATCGTGAATAGATTTAACCTTTCTAGGCTTCCAATGATGCCCACATACATTACACTCGCAGAAAGTACGAATGGGGCCACCAGTGTCACCAGCATCACACCAACTAATCCCGTTCCACTGACCTTGATTTACTGTCTGACGCTCAATCTGAGTCATTACAGAGCAAATATCGTAGTGTTTTGAGCCGCAGTCAGGGCATTTAAGCTTGTCGATGTGAAGCATCGCTAATTCCTATTCCATTGACTTTTCAGATGCGTCTTTTATAGCAAGCTCAGGATATTTTCTCAGTTCACCATAGGTTGACTTATCTCCTTCAATACATCCTTGTTTTTGCGCTTGCCATCTTGTTTGCGTTCTCCAAATTTCCCATCCATTAGGGGCTTCACGTGTTGCTTTATCATCTAAATACATGTTTTTTCCTTTATGAAGATTTGTCTGTTAAATCGAAGCTTGCTGTATCGATCTGCACCCAGATCTATGCCCAACGATTTTGCTATATCCATAACAGTGCATTGAGCATGATCTGCGTCATTCATTGGCAGAGCGTCATACTTCGTCATAGGCCTGCCACCCAGTTTACGAATCTGACTCAACAGATATTTGAGATCATCTGCGACACTCTCAATTTGACTAGTTTCCACAACGAAGCTCTTTGACGGTTGGTGATATTTCATTACACAGTGTTTCCAATATCAGTAATTAACGGGCTTCAAGTTAAATTGCTTTGCCGCCTCACCAGTATTACAAAGAACTGGCTTCATAGACTCTTCTAACTTTGCTGTTTTGGCAGCTTTTCTAGCTGTTTAATTAGCGCCCCAACAGTGGATGCAGACCTTGTTTTATTTGCCATTTCCAAGTTCCTTATTTCCCATTAGTTCGGTTAACGCATTTCTGCGTGATTGACGATGTGATTTGCAGGTAATTCGTCATCAACAGGTGACACATCACTCATTAATTCATCACGCAGCGACGCAAGTTCATTTTTTGCACCAGTGTAAAACGCGTTTACCAACGCTTTTTCATCATCATTTGAAGCGTGAACAAGCTTTGCTTTTTGTTCTTGGCCTAAGTCGATTAAGCGCTTATCGATGTACATGAATGTGTTCATTGCTGCCTCGCGTTTCCTTTTCGCTGATTACCCATGCAATTCCTAACTTAACCGGCTCTTTGGATAAGCTCTCTTGTTACTCGATGTCTTCGAAATCACTGTCTAGTGGTACTTCTGACATCCACCAATCTTCTAAATAGTCGTTCATCGTTGTGTTTCCCATACGTTAATTTAGCATCCAAAGTGTTGCTAACTGGGTTTGCTACAAACGCCTTCTCGACCTACC
>CEUY01488228.1_pt1 | contig 12324 bp, 11 predicted proteins | sample 361481 | NCBI WGS metagenome assembly CEUY01 (sample SAMEA2622737, study PRJEB7988) | marine metagenome | isolation source: saline water (ENVO:00002010), including
GGCCGTTGATGACCCCTGGGCTCCGCCTGCCGAAGAACAGGTCAACACGGACGATGATGACCTGGATGCGTTTCTCGCCGATCTAGGCTAAGCTTCTTTCTCTCGTACTCTACCTCGCATTCGAATGTCGTGCGTTGATGCCGCTGATACCAAGCAGAATCTCTAACGAGTCTGATGCGTACGATTGGATACGTACGAACTGTATCTGCGTACCACACAATCTCTATGTCGACGCTCAACAGAGGGTACAATCAAAAGCAGGACCTCCCCTGCCGTAATGTCCCCTGTAACACCAGAAAGCATAAGCCAAGAGCCTTCACGATGAGAATCCTTCATTTTCTAATCCTGATTTTATTCAGCCTTGTTTCCGTACAAGTTGATGCTCAGCAAAAGAAACATTCCAATCATCTTGTTAATGAAACAAGTCCTTATCTGTTAACGCATGCACATAACCCGGTGGATTGGTATCCCTGGGGTGAAGAGGCCTTTGCGAAAGCCAAGAAGGAAAACAAAATGATTTTCCTTTCCGTCGGCTATTCCAGTTGTCATTGGTGCCATGTGATGGAACGAGAGTCTTTTGAAGATGAAGAGATTGCAGATTATCTAAACGAGCATTACATCTGTGTCAAAGTCGACCGGGAAGAACGTCCCGATGTGGATCAGGTCTATATGACTGCCGTGCAGGCGTTGACGCAACGTGGTGGTTGGCCCATGAGTGTTTTTCTACATCCGGATGGGAGGCCGTTTACCGGAGGCTCTTATTTTCCAGCTCGTGACGGAGACCGGGAAGGATTACCTGGGTTTCTTACCATCATCAAACGCCTCGAGAAGATCTGGACAGATCAGCCGGAATTGGTGGAGCAGCAGGCTGATCAGGTCACTCGGGCAGTGAAGTCTGAACTGGAGGCTAGAATTCCCAGGTCCTTAGTGCCGCTTACCACAGAAGTTCTGGGTAAAACAACGGAAACACTTTCAGATGAGTTTGATAAACAGTGGGGTGGATTTGGCTACAGCATTGCTAATCCCAATGTGCCCAAGTTTCCGACGCCCGGCAATTTAGAATTTCTGCTTTATCGTGTGCTTGAATTGCGAGCGCAGGGTGAAGCGGGAGAAACTGAATTGGAAATGCTCACGACTCAATTGGATCAGATGGCACTCGGTGGAATTCGGGATCACTTAGGCGGCGGCTTCCATCGCTATAGCGTCGATCGATTCTGGCACATCCCTCATTTTGAGAAGATGCTTTACGACAATGGGCAACTCGCATCCATTTATTCAGCAACCTATAAACTGACGAAAAACATTGAGTACAAGCAGGTGACTGAAGAGTTACTGCAATTTGTATTACGAGAAATGACTGACGAGTCCGGAGGATTCTATTCGGCATTGGATGCTGATAGTGAGGGCGAGGAAGGAAAATTCTACCGCTGGTCACGTGATGAAATCAAAGCTGAGCTGACAGCGCAGGAGTATCGGGACTTTGCTGATATCTATGGAGTGACCGATGACCCCAATTTTGAAGAACACTTCTATACGCTGTTATTGAAATCTTCGCTTTCACAGACGGCCAGAGATCAAGCGATTGATCGAAAGGAACTGGAAAGCAAGCTGCAGCCCATACGTGATAAGTTATTGTCTGTACGTGGAAAACGTATCCGACCGTTACTCGACACGAAGATTCTTGCCAGCTGGAATGGCCTGATGATTCGGGGTTTTGCAGATGCCGGGAGGTATCTGGAGAATGACGAATATACTGCTGCAGCTGCGAAAGCGGCTGAATTTGTTGTTGAGCAAATGCGAGATGAGCAAGGTCATTTACTACATAGCTATAACAAAGGGCAAGCACGGTTTAACGCTTACCTGGCTGACTATGCTTATCTGATTGAAGGCTTAAATGCGTTGCATCAGGCAACCGGTGACGAGAAGTGGTTGAAGCATTCCGAGGCCTTAATGAAGCAACAACTTGAACGATTTTGGGATCGATCGGGAGGCGGTTTTTTCTTTACGGCTAGTGATCATGAGAGATTGATTGCTCGAGCGAAAAATCCGGTGGATAGTGTGCGGCCTTCAGGTAATTCAGTCTCTGCACAAAATCTCTTTTATCTCTATCAAGTGACTAAAGACGAAAACTATCTGGACTATGCTCGCAAGACACTCGATAGCGTTTCAGGCATCATGTCCTCGTCCCCATCCGCTTCGCCTCGCATGGCCATTCTGTTGAATGAGCTATTGAAATTGGATGAGAAGAAATAGTATTCAAGTAGTCTTCTGCAAAGTGTTCTTCATTCGTTGTCAGCAGGAGAGTCTTCAGCGTCAGAACGACTAAAGGCATAGTAGATAGGTATGCTGATAATCAGAAAGCCGATGCTAAAGGCACTTAGTTTAAGATCGTCTGTGGCAACGAGAATGAGAAAGAGTCCGTTGACGAGTAGGGCCAAAGCGGGGACGACCGGATAACCCGGTACGAGGTAAGGTCGCGGTGTGTCAGGCTCTCGCTTTCGTAAAACAAACACGGCTCCTAACGTCAGGACGGTGAAAACGGTCGAACTGAAGACAGCCGTGTTAGTGAGTTGGTCAAAGATGTCACCGGCAGTATTTAGATTACGAGCTTCTTGCGTACCATCGGTACCTAATCCGGTGAACAGTACCAGACCGGTGACGATCAAGAAGATGGACATGCTGGCGATGCCCTGCCCGATAATCGCCATATAAGGCGCTCTGGTTTTGGGATGTACCTTAGCAAACGAGCGGATGAACATGTTATCCCGAGCCATCGCAAAGAGGACTCGGGGAGGAGTCAAAAACCCGGTATTTAAGGCACTTAATGCACTGACCATGATGACAGCATTAATCAGTGCTTTGCCGAATTTAGCCAACCCCGCACTTCCAAAAGCCAGATATTTCCCAACAGCCTCCTGCGGAACATCTCGTAGCGGATCCTCTTTGATCTCGACCATCTCGTCAAGTGATAAGGCGCCGTGAAAGGAGACGTTGACGGCGATGTAAACTGCCATTAATACGATCGCTCCGCCAATGAGCGCGAAGGAGAGGTTTTTTTCAGGCTGTTTAATCTCTTCCGCGACACTCGTCACCATCCAGCCTCCTGAATAGGCCCACATCACACTCAACATAATCAGGGTGAACATCTCGATGACTGAGTCAGGGCGTTCTCCGCCTAATGGCGTGCTCGCCAGATTAGTTGTTGAAAAGGAATCACCTTCAACAATGACAGCTAAAAATGGAAGGCAGGCGATAGCGACCAGCACTGAGACTTTAATCACGGTGGTGATGTTTTGGATAATTCCACCCCAGACTACGCCGAGGCAATTGATGGTGACCAGACTGGCCTGCAAGCCGAGGACAATGAAAACAATTTCCAGTGAGGAAAACTCAACTCCGATAGTTGTCCCCAGAGTCATCGTGAAATAGACTGCTAAGGCAGCGCAGGCAGTTGACTGGAAGAATATGGTCTCGTTCCAGCCTGAAAGAAAGGCTGGAAGTCGACCGTAGGCCTGGCGGATGTATACATAGGTTCCGCCGGCTTTGGGCATCATCAAGCTGAGTTCGGCCATACAAACTGCACTAATGAGTGTGATGACACCACCGGCGATCCAGCCAATCATAATGAGTGAAACACTATCGCTGGCTGTTGCATTGGCAGCGGGTTTGGCAAAGATACCTGAACCGATGACAGCTCCAACCACCATGGCCATTGCTGACCATTTCCCCAACACTTTGGATAGCGATGGTGAGGAACTGTTATTAAGTAATTCTTCTTGCGACATGGGATGGTTGCCTGAAACCTGAGTGAATGTTGTCAGGTTTGTTTATAGCAAATCCCGAATCTCATCAGGGAAATCATGTTTTTGAGATTCGATCTTTTTCTCGAGGTTATCCACTTTGTCGGAGAGTTCGACAATTTTCTTGTGTCCATCGACAACCACGCCATCGAGATCCGAAACAGTCTGTTCGAGGTGGGTAAACAGGGATTCCAGATTAGTAACGCGTTGATCGAGTTTGTCTCGATTTGTATTTGGTTCAGACATGTTCAGAGTTTTCCCCGAGTTCTCTTGAGTACAATAACCACATCGGAACTGTACTCGATGGAGCAGATTGGGGACAAGGTTGTCTTAAAGCCGCAGGAAGTTTCGCAGGTCATCCATCACGATTTGAGGATTTTGAATGATCTGTAAGGCAATGACCGTTCCCAGTACCAGAGCAAAGCCGATCATAGAAAGCGCGTATGGGTTTGCAGTGACATTGACTTTGTTCAGCTTCGCTGACAGCTCGACTCTTAACCGAGCCCAGTTAGCCAGGTTTTGATTGTGTCCAACGGCCACGATTTGGCAGCTACGCATTGTGTTTTTTGATTCGATACTGAGCTGAATACCTAGTTCGGGCAATTCAACACTGTCGCCGGCCCATTTTGCTGATTTGTCCATTTCAGCAACCAGACTTCCCAGTGTGGTCCGCAATTGTGTTGCAGTGATGTTGTAGACGACTAATCGGGGTTTACTAATCATTCCCACCAGAAGAACACTGAGAATGTAAAACGAACCCAGCAGTACCCAGGTCCACGGACCGAATGCTGAAAGTGCCTGTTCCGGTACAAATAGCCGTAATGGTCCAATCATTACCAGGCCGGCAACACCCAGTGCCAGAGTGAACGAATCACGTGCACCACTAGTCACGAACGGTTGTCGTGAAGCATTGATAAGGCCCATTAGCAGCAGGTAAACCGTAAGTGGGCCCAAAGCGATACACAGGTGAGCTGTGACCATGGTTTGGTTGTTCCGATTAGACGAGTTTTACGAGCGTTTATTCTAGTGAATGAATTGGTAATAACCAATAAACGCTAGAAAAAAAGGTTAAAAGTGTGCTAGCTGGCGGCGTAACTACCCAAGACCGGATTTGAGTGGTAAACTTTGGAAATCAGCCTTGTTTGTCTCTTTTAGCTTAAGGGGCAGACACTTTTTTTATGCTGAATGAGCAGTTTTTTACACTAAAAACGATAGATCCATGTCAGAAACACCTGCAAATATTGAACGGTTAGCCATTAACACTATTCGTACGTTATCTATGGATGGCGTTCAGGCAGCCAACAGTGGCCATCCAGGCACACCGATGGCACTTGCTCCGGTTACTTATGTGCTTTGGAACGAGGTCATGAATTATGATCCTGCAGATCCAAACTGGCCAGCGCGCGATCGATTTGTGCTGTCATGTGGCCATGCCTCCATGCTGCAGTACTCGATTATGCACTTAGCAGGCATCAAAGCTGTGGATGAAGAAGGTAGTGTTTTGGACGAGTTGTCTATTTCACTCGATAGCATCCGCAATTTTCGTCAATTGCACAGTCCATGTGCCGGGCACCCGGAGTTTGGTGAAGCTGCAGGAATTGAGATGACCACCGGACCGCTTGGGCAAGGAGTTGGTACGAGTGTCGGCATGGCGATTGCCGGTAAGTGGTACAACGCTCGTTACGATTCGGCCGAGACGAGTCTGTTTGGATTTGACACGTATGTGATTTGTAGTGATGGAGACTTAATGGAAGGGATTGGCTGTGAAGCGGCTTCGGTTGCCGGTCACCTTAAGCTTTCCAACCTCTGTTGGATCTATGACGACAACAACATCACGATCGAAGGCGAATGTGATCTGGCTTATACCGAAGATGTCGCGACGAAATATCAGGGGCTTGGTTGGCACACTGTCACGGTGGACGATGCCAATGATCTGGATGCCATTCGTTCAGCTTTTGCTGAATTCCAAAATACAGATGACAAACCGACTTTGATAATTCTCAAGAGTGTTATTGGGTACGGCTCACCCAATAAGGCGAATTCTCATGCAGCTCACGGCTCACCATTAGGCCCGGACGAAGTTGCGCTAACCAAAGAGTATTACGGCTGGCCTGCGGATCAACAATTCCTCGTGCCGGAAGGTGTTGCCGAGCATTTTCAGGCGGGTATTGGTAAACGCGGAGCTAGTGCACGGGCAACCTGGCAGTCGTCTTACGAAGCCTATCAAGCTGCGAAACCAGCTGCTGCTAAGGAATTGGAGACGATTTGGAGTGGCGGCCTGCCTGCAGATTGGGAAGATGGAATTCCAACGTTTGAAGCAGATGAAAAAGGACTGGCGACTCGGGTATCTTCCGGTAAAGTACTCAATGCACTCGCCGAAAAATATCCCTGGATGTTAGGCGGCAGTGCAGACCTGGCACCGTCGAACATGACGAATCTGAACTTTGAGGATACTGGCGATTTTAGCCCTCAAAACTATGGAGGAAGAAATTTCCACTTTGGCATTCGTGAACATTCCATGGCCGCCATTAGTAATGGTATGTCGTTATCCGGATTGCGATCTTACTGTGCGACGTTCTTTGTCTTCACCGACTATTTGCGACCTGCTCTTCGATTGAGCAGTATCATGCATCAGGATGTGTTGTACATTATGACGCACGATTCCATTGGCTTAGGCGAAGATGGTCCTACCCATCAACCGGTTTCTCATTTGGCATCGTGCCGATCGATTCCGGGTGTCAATGTTTATCGCCCGGCCGATGCGAATGAAGTTGCTCAGGCGTATAAAACACTGACGAAACAACAATCGCAACCTTCGATGCTCGTATTAACTCGACAGGGTTTACCTACATTGTGTCGCGAACAATATGCTCCGGCCTGTGGCACATCGAAGGGAGCTTATGTGCTGAAAGATAGTGACGGGGAAGCTCAGGTGATCTTAGCTGGCACGGGAAGTGAAGTACATATTTGTCTGGAAGCCCAGACGCAATTGGCTGCGGAAGGTATTTCCGCGAGAGTGGTCAGTATGCCTTGTTGGGAGTTGTTTGATCAGCAGTCAAAAGAATACCGCGACTCAGTCTTTCCTCCGGCTGTGACAGCTCGAGTTGGATGTGAAGCAGGATTGAGAATGGGGTGGGATCGTTACATCGGTTCGGAAGGAAAATTTGTAGGGATGACTGGGTTTGGAGCATCCGCACCGGCTGGCATTCTCTATGACCACTTTGGCATTAACGCTGAAAACGTGGTTGCTCAGGCCAAAGCTGCGATTGCCGGCGAATAAAAACTGAGAGAACAAAGTTCGGCAATGGTTGCATCTGGTCGATGGGCGTTGCAGAATGGCGATATTGAATTATTTGATTCTAGGTCTATTTGAAGGCTATATTGCATGAACGTTGTGCCTCTTGGCGACAAGGTTGTAGTGAAACGAGTTGAGGCTGAAGATGTTACAGCCGGAGGCATCGTGCTTCCTGACTCGGCAAAAGAAAAACCTCAACAGGGTCGAGTCCTGTCTATTGGCGATGGCGTGATGCTACCCGATGGATCGCGGTCTGCTCCTGAAGTAAATGAAGGTGACCGAGTCCTCTTTAATTCCTATGCCGGAACGGAAATTCAGGTGATGGAAGAAGAGCTTCTAATTATGTCAGTCAACGACATCCTTGCGGTTCTTGACTAACTGTCTCGTTGCGAATTAATTCTTGCTTACGCAGTTTAACACTTCATCGTGTAGGTGATTTCCTGCGCTTTGTTTGTTGCTATATAATTAACGACGCAAGAGAAAGCTCTCCGCAAAGCCTCTTCGCATCTTCATGGGAAAGATTACGAGCCCTGGGTGGAGTCGAATCGGGGATATAGAACAGAGAAACCAAAAACAATCAATAGAGTATTGGAAACGTAGTATGTTGAGTCGACTTCTGGCATTTGCTGTGTGTGCATTGATGGTGGGTTTACCTCAGTTACAGGCCGCTGATTTGAGTGAAAAAGAGCAGCAAACGGTCGATGAAATGGTGAATCGGGCGATTCAGTATTTGCGGACGACAGGTCAGGCCGAAGATGGTTCTTTTTCAAAAGAAGCGAGTCCGGCCATTACTTCCCTTGTGACTGCAGCGTTGATCAAAAGTGGCAGACCACTGGAAGATCCAATGGTTGCCAAAGCATTAAAATTCATTGAAGGGTTTGTGCGTGAAGACGGCGGTATCCATCAGGATGGATCGCTCTATAGAAATTACGAAACCTGTCTGGCTATTCTTGCCTTAGTGGAAGCTAATCAGGATGGTCGTTACGACGAAGTACTTGGTAAGGCCAATCAATTTGTCCGAGGTATTCAGGTGGGTGCTGATGGGAAGGTAGCCAGGAATGCTCCGGAGTGGGGTGGTCAGGGGTATGGCAAGCACAAACGACCGGACTTGAGCAACACGTCATTTTTTATTGATGCCTTAGTGGCAAGTGGAGCTTCTGCAGATGATGCGGCGATTCAGGCGGCATTAGTATTTGTTTCCCGTACTCAAAACCTGGAGTCGGAACATAATACCACCGAGTTTGCCACTAAGATTGAAGATGGTGGCTTTTACTACACTCCAGCTGCAGGCGGTACAAGCCAGGCTGGCAAGACGGCTAATGGTGGATTACGTAGTTATGCATCGATGACCTATGCTGGTTTGAAGAGCATGATTTATGCCGGAGTGGATGACGATGACCAACGCGTGAAGGCGGCAGTCTCCTGGATTCAAAAGAATTATGACTTATCCGAGAATCCCGGGATGGGAGCGGAAGGTCATTTCTATTACATCCATACCTTTGCCAAAACTCTGAAGGCATTAGGAGTGGATGAAATTGAGGATGCTAAAGGCAAGACGCATCATTGGCGGTCAGAGCTTATTGCCGAACTCGCTCGTCGACAGAAACGTAATGGATCGTGGATAAACAACAAGAGTACTCGTTGGCTGGAAGCAGATGAGAACCTGGTAACAGGATATCTTCTGCTCTCCCTGTCGTATTGTCGGGATTAGCATCATCTAAGCAATCGCTTTTCTTCGTCGTAACAACAATGCCGTCGATGTGCTCGCAGTGCAAAAGGTCTCTGTCCGGGTATGTCTAAATACATCACGCGTTATGGTTCCATGCGATTATTGGGCGTCCTGGCGACTCGTGGAAATGACGAGTTTGCTCGGGGAGATCAGGTCGTGGTGCGGACTAACCGGGGTTTAGAGACCGGGGAAGTTCTCTGTGAAGCCACTGAAAATGCGATCGCTCAGATGAAAAATCCGTCGAACGGTCAGATCATTCGCCGGATGTCGGCAGACGATGATCAGGAGTTGGATCGTTTACGTACGCAACAGCGTGATTACTTCCAACGTAGTCAGAAGATTGTTGAAAAGCATCAACTCGACATGGAATTGGCAGAAGTCGAAAAGCTATTCGGTGGTGAACGACTGATCATCTATTACATTTCTGAGGATCGAGTGGATTTTCGGCAGCTTGTAAAAGACCTGGCAGCAGAATTCCAGATGCGGATCGAGATGCGTCAGATTGGTGTTCGGGATGAAGCAAAGTTGTTGGCGGATTATGGCGATTGTGGAAAACCGGTCTGTTGCAATACGCACCTTCTGCAAATGCCGCCTGTTTCAATGAAGATGGCGAAGTTGCAAAAAGCAACGCTCGATCCGACGAAGATTTCAGGTCGCTGTGGACGTTTGAAATGTTGCTTGCGATATGAATACGATACCTACCTGTCACTGCAGGACGAATTACCTCGAGCAGGGACCGAAGTGATCACCAATTCCGGTCGAGGAAAAGTTTTGAATCAGGAGATCATCAGTCAGCAACTCCTGATTCAACTAGAGAGTGGTCGCCGGCTGATGTTACATGTTTCTGAAATTCTCACCGTTCTGGACCGTAAATCTCCGGACTATGACCGGCAGGTTTCCGAAGGAGAGCGTTTGCTGGCTGAGGCACGGGCAGACGAAATCGACGCCACGCTGAGGACGATGCCTGCTGAGCCTTTCTTGGAAGAGTCGACTGAGGCAGATCCCGAGCAAAAAGGTAAGCGTAAACGCCGTCGTCGTGGTCGCGGGAATCGGCGGAGCTCAGGAAAAGCCAAAGACGGGTAGTCAGAATCTGATTCAGTGACTACAAAGGAGGTTTCGGACCCAGCGAATCAACGCTCGTCTGAAAACGCCGCCACATCCACGCAACGTCGTAAGCGTCGCCGACGTGGTCGAAATCGTAAACCGGGAAATGAATCTGAGGGTAATAGCCAATCATGATGAGTGAGTTTTCGAATCCATTGATGGATTTATTGGCCAAAGATACTCGTTACACCGCCGAGGCGTACGAGTTTATTCGGAATGCCTTGAATTTTGCCCATGACGAACTGGGGTTAGGTAACGTTGATGCTGAAGCATTGAAATCGGCATTAGAAGCTGAAGGCGACCTGCCCGAGGAAGCCCATCTGACCGGTCAGCAGTTATGTGAAGCGATCCGTCAATACAGCCTGGCCCAGTTTGGCTATATGGCGAAGACAGTGTTAAACAGTTGGGGATTGAAGGAGACTTTGGACTTCGGAGAGGTTGTATACAATCTGATTGATATCGAGATGATGCGTAAATCAGATTCGGATTCCAAAGATGATTTTGCAGAAGTCTACGATTTTGATCGTGTTTTCGTCGATGATTTTGATATCAATAAACAAGACGATCTGGTGATTTGATTGAGTGTTTTTCCAGCGAAGAGTTGACCCAACATGGTAAATCAGGACGAAGAGAATAAGGATTTTGTCGCACCGGTGAAATCCACTCGTAATGCAGTACTTCTTAAAGCTGCTGTGTCTCTGTTTTTGCTTTGGATCGCGGTGCTGCTGTGGATTTTAAGTCGGTCTTAATTTTTCCCGAGAATCCAGCCAGCTGTAGGTTGGAAGGGTTAGCCAAGCAAAGAACCAATCCTTTGCTCTTCAAAGCCTCTTGAATTACCTGGCCAACTAGCGAATAATCGTGGCGAGTTCGAATCGATACTCGTGATTTGCTTTCCGGCATAGGAGTACTTTCATGACAAGCTTAAAAGATGCCTATCCAAGTGTCTTTCTTTCGCTGACGGACGTCGATTTGCCCGTTGGGTTTACCAATGATTACAGCAAGTACATAGAATTCAAACCGTTGGCCAAAGGGGGCAAAGCGATTCTTCAGACTTGCATGGATCAGGCACTAGGGCGAATCGTGGTCCATAAATCGATTCACCCTCATCTGCAGGACAATATACGAGAACGTCGTCGCTTCATGCGAGAAGCCAGGATTTCTGCTCAGTTACAACATCCCAATACGATCCCAATCTATGAGATTGGTAGAACTCCGGACGATAATCTGTATTTCACGATGAAGCGGATTGCCGGCTTGAATCTGTATCAAGTGATGGATCGTTTGAAGTGGGGATTTCCCAGTGCCGAGGCGGATTTCAATTTGGATCGGTTACTGGAGATTTTGTTACAGGCCTGTTATGCGTTGTCCAATGCGCATGCTCATGGAGTCTTACATCGGGACCTAAAGCCCGAGAATATTTTGATTGGTCAATTCGGCGAGGTGTCATTGGTGGATTGGGGCGTCGCCAAGATCTGGGGCATGCCCAATGAAGATCGGACACCGGATCAGAAAGAGCGAGCGGAGAGTCTTACGGGAACAGGGCAGCGTCCCGGCACACCGTTGTATATGTCTCCTGAACAGATCATAGGGAATTTTTACGTCGACAATCGTGCGGACGTATGGGCGATTGGAGTGATGCTTTATGAATTACTCTGTCTCGAAGTACCTTTTAAAGGACGGACCGTGCATCAAACGTTTGATCAGATCATCCATGAGGATCCTGTTTTGCCGAGTAAGCGGAATTCAGGTCGCCCCAAACGCTTTATCCCGTCGGAACTCGAGTCGATTGCGATGCGTGCGATGTCCAAGAAACCTGCTGACCGCCAGCAGGATATCAGCGAAGTCATCGAGCAGATTAGATCCTTTAGAAATCACAAGTTGTTGATTTCGTGACAGGCTGAGTCATCTGCGCAGAAAAAAACCCGGAAAAATATCCGGGCTTCTTTTTTAGTTGGGTCTCTTATTTGTTGGAGAGTGACTCCACTTCATCGACCTTGGTAGGTTGTAGTTTAGCTCGGTGTGCTGCGACTTGAGCGTAACGCATTCCCAGTCGAACCTGATTAGGGTGGAAGTAACGATCCACAGTTCCGTTGAGATGGCGAGCTCCGATTTTATTAACCAGTTGCTGCCATGACAGGTCGTCAGTGAAGTGCCAGGCTGCAGCCTGAGCAGCACTTTGATTTAGCTGTCCGGAACCCAGCATTCGGCAGAGTTCGATCACTTCCTGTTTTTTGGTAAACGATTCGATCGGAACGATATCGTACTTCACTCGTGGGTTTGGCTCTTTCTTACCGTGTTCCAGACAAACCGTGGTGACTTTGAATTTTCGGACTTTTCCGGGCTCGATGTTTTGGAAGCCGCCCATACCGCCGCCGCCCATGCCCATGCCGCCACCG
>CEUY01016578.1_pt1 | contig 12299 bp, 10 predicted proteins | sample 361481 | NCBI WGS metagenome assembly CEUY01 (sample SAMEA2622737, study PRJEB7988) | marine metagenome | isolation source: saline water (ENVO:00002010), including
TGAGCAATCAAGGAATCCAAAGCGACAGCAAGTCCTTTTTCCCCATTAAAAACAGGCACACCGATGCTTACTAAAGGCTGGTTTTCGTTTTCCATTTCAATTTAAGGAAAGTTTAACAGAAAGTATCTCTTAGGTTTTTAGCTGATATGTCCACATTCCGATAACGGGGTACATCAACTGAGGTGATGGATTCGAATAATTATATAGTTTATTGGAGTGTCGCCAAAAAAATATTTGCGAATGTGGGGCCTAGACTTAACTATATTGGCGCACCTGACTGGTAACTTTTATATGCCTGGCCACCTTCGTCAACCCTCGAATATCGGTCGACCATGTTTCTACCGCGTTACGGATTTCATTAGCACCGGTTTCACTCAGTTTAAACAACACATTTTTTGATGTCTCTAATTTATAGAGAGAAAAAGTCTTAGGATGCCCATCAGCTACCCATCGTGAGATGTCATAATGTAGCTGGCAACTAACCGGAGAAAGTATATCATCCCCCGACTGTCCACAGGCATGCCTGAATTCTACATACCGACAAAGATCCTCCCAAAACAATTCAAACTCTGGGTCGAGAACATTAGATCCTTCAGTTAAGACAAGTCTTTTCACGGCCTTTGTTGCGAATTTACATATTTTTGGCCAAAGCAAAAAAGAAGCTTTAGCGCGATATTTATTCAACAGATTGTCCCCTATTTCACCACTCACAAGCTTTTCGAACCGCTTATCCTCAGCGTAAAATTGAAAGCACTCTTCAGGGGTTGAGAATAATTCATCACCTGTCTCTTCTATAAACTCATGCACGAATCTCTTTATCTCGCCTTCATCTGAGTCCATTGCCTCGAAAATAGCCTCGACGCAAGTCGAATTTTTTATTCCGACATTCTGAAAAAAATGAAAGAGGTCATTAAACCAGTCCTGGCTCCAAAACACCATGTACGCTAAATGGTATTTTCGTGCCTGAATATAGTCAGAAAAAGATAGGCTCTCGGTCCCAATAACAATTTCCTCAACATCAAATACACGCTCCCCCCCATAAGTCCCAAAACATGTGGGTGACAACCGAAATTTTGTTTTAAAACCAAATTTATCTCGGGTTTCCTTGTTTTCTATCTCAGACCCTTTAAGGAGCATTAACTGAAAATTTTGAAGACTATCAATATTACTGTCGACTAACTGATGAAGTCCATCGATGTGGGCTTTCAATGTTTCACCTGGAAGACCGAGTATTGTTTGGGAATAAGTACGAACTCCCCTATCTTTTAAGTGCTTCGTCACTTCCTCGTAAGTCTTTAATTTGATATTTGAACGTTTGATACTTTTCAAAGCTTGCTCATCCATACTTTGAACAGCGTGGAGCATTTGAAGAGCTCCATTTGTATTCTCAATAGACTTAATTACCAGTTCCGGTGCATTTTTCCCCGTACTACAATCTATAAAAGTTGGCCAACCATAATTTTTTTGTAGTGTTCCAATATGCGTGGTAATCTCAACATCACGTTTGTACATACCAAAGTTCGGGTCGGCAATGGTAAGCGCACCCATTTTGGGAGCGGTTTTCTTTAGACGGCGGGCAATATAAGTAAGCTCTTCTTTAACTTGGTCTTCCGAAAAATGGCCAATTCTATTATAAAAATCTGTACCCTGTACACAGAATGTGCATTTAAATGGACATCCACGGTTCGTTTCCACTAACGGAATCAACTTCCCATCAAAGTGATTATCTTGAACCCCGGTCAGCCAGGGAGATGGGATATTCCCCAATTCAGGCCCTCTTTTCCACATATCCTGAAGTATGATCTCACCTTCTGATCGATATAATGATGATGGAACACCATTTTTAGCCAATTTAGTAATTGATTTATTTGCATCCAAAAAGCGCTTTACAATTTCCGTCGCCAGAAAATCTCCTTCGCCCAAAGCATAGACATCAATATCTTTCCAATCATTAACAACCTTAATTTGTTGGTCGGTTTCCATTGGGATATTTGGTCCACCTGCGACTATCAAAGTATCCTGCTTTATGCCTTTAGCCACTTTTGAGAAGTAGCGGCTAAGTCTCTCATTCCAAACATAATTGCTTAGCATAAGCACATCGGGAGCCCCTGATTTTAAAGCCTGTAATAGTTCATTAGGATAAGCAAACACCCGACTTTCAACTTCGGGTAGATCACGATCCATCACGGCTTTCATATAGCCTATTCCCAACGGCATTACTGAATTAGAAATCGCTTTTCCAAGCACATGCCTCAGATCTGCGATGTATATTTTGGGTTTTTTAGTCATTTTTTATCCAAATATCCGTTGAAAGTTTAACACAAAGGTTATTTATATCAATCGGTTTTACCCAAAAAACTAAAACCTTATTTTTGTCGTATAAGATTATTAATTTGAACCTCTGTTACCTTAAATCCCTCAAGCTTGCCATCATTTTACCCTCTTCAAATAGCCATCCGGCGCAACGCTTATCAACAACTTGTGATCAATGTGCTTGTCTATCTCGAATTCGGGATGCTCCTTGAGGAATTCCCAAACTGCAGTTTTAGGGTTGTTGCCTTTGCCCCACGGCCGCTCAGGAAATGTTTCATTTGGCAAATCTTCAATTATGGTATCGAACACGACACAATAGCTTGCTTTACTAGTTAATGGTGCGTAGGCCCTCAGTTCTGCCAATACATGATCATGCGTATGATTTGAGTCGAGGCAAACTAGCACTCTTTCATAGTCTTTAACTATTTTGTGCACTTTTGCGATTACATTCGGTGCAATGGAGGAACCCTGAATCATATCGATATAACCTGACATTGGGTGCGCCTCAATGGCTCCACGATTGTGGGGCCTGATGTCAATGTCAATGCCTACTACTCTTCGGCGTGTTGCAAGCGGATCAAGCTTTGTACTGGATTCAACTGCCTCGCAATAATCCAGCATTGCCAACATAGAAGCACTCAGAATGAGCGAACCACCATGGGCAATGCCCGTCTCGATAATAAGATCTGGTTTCACCTGCCAGATCAACTCCTGCACGGCTACAATATCTTGAGGGTATTGAATGATAGGACGGGAAAGCCAAGAAAAGTTGTAAGAATATTTTGGAATAGCACTTTCTTTAGTAAATCGTAACGCACTTTTTTGAAGATCCGAATCTTTATAAGAGTTTATTCGTTGCTTGCATTCTTCCGAAAAAATGGGGGGATTATTCTGATTTACATGGGCCGGATCATTAGTCATGGCTAGCAACTCCATATTTTTTTTAAAACAATTCATTATAATTCACTATCAACCTCTTCTATTGAAACTCGAACTTCATATTTTTTACCACCGTCAAAGAAATAACATGCCGGTTTCCCCTTGAAAGTCCTCGCTCTTAATAAATTAAGCAACTCTCGTGCACTATAAGTTTTATCTAAATGAATCTGACTTGCCGGTTCCAACTCTTTGGCGAAGTGGAATTTGCCTGTTTCCAAATTCTGTGGAATCCGAGTGTAATTGTTATTAACAATGTCCAAATATTTTTCTTTAAAGAGGGTTATGATTGCCTCTCTTGCTTTCAAGAAAAGCGAACCCCCGGTATCAACCCATGTTTTTTCTATAGCTGTTTGATAAATAATATCTCCAGAATCAATACCTTCATTTACAAAATGAAGTGTGACGCCAAATGGTGTCCCCTCCACAATTGTCCAGAAATTGTAGTGCTTACCCCGGTTATATGGCAAAAAACTGGGGTGAAAATTGACGACCCCAATACGAGGTATTTGAATAATATAATCTGGAATTATCTCCGGCCACCAAGCCAGGAAAATTAAGTCTATTTTACCAAAAATTGACTTTGCATTTTGTGCAGTAATCTCTTCGTAACAAAAAGTCTGGATATTAAACGATCTTGCAATATCGGAGATTTCATTATCCTCCATAGTGACAACAAAATTTAAATGCTCCGAGTGCTCATTTAAAACATAAGTTATCGCGTCAAGACCCGCAGTTTGATCAGCAAAAAATACTATCAAATTTGTTTTACAATCTTGCATCTCGGTCATTACATTACGCTATTCCCGACAAAAAAATACATCGGTTGTTTAAAAATAAAAAATGTTGGATTAATCCCTTCTGCAACCGGCAATTTTCATGCGGAAATCCATTTCGCAACCCCAACCTGTTCTTAAATCCACCCTTCCGGAATTGAAGAGTTGCGTAATTAAAAAATTATATTTGACCACCCGACAATAACTAAGAACTCATTACTGATAATTTCTACCACAATCTCTTAATATCCTGTATAAACATCACCATCGATTCAACTACGAATAAAATTACGCAAACAGGAAATCACCCTATCCATCTCCACCTCCTTAAGATCATGGTAAGAAGGCAAATTTAACCCTCGATTATAAAGGCTATAGCTCACCCTATTGCCTGGCTTGCTTTCAAACATCGGCAACATGCTTAAGGGCCAAAAAAATACACGAGCATCAATTTTTTCTGCTTTAAAAGTTTCTAGTAAAGTTTCACGGTCAAAAAAGATACCTTCATCAACCAGAATGGTCGGCATCCAAAAACCGTTTCTTGTCTCTACAGGCTCTGGGTTCATTTTTAATGGCAGCATATTAAGTTGCTCTAAATAATACTCAAATATTCGTCTCTTACCTTCAAGCAGTTCGTCCATTCGTTCAATTTGCGCACAACCAATAGCAGCTTGTAGATTCGACATTTTGTACTTGAATCCAATCTTGTCGGACCAAAATTGTTTCTTCTGGGCTCGGGCGCGACCATGATTATTGAGGGTTAGCACCTTCTCAAAAAGGTCATCGTCTTGGGTTACAAACATACCCCCCTCTCCAGTTGTAATTGTCTTCGTCCCATGAAAAGAAAACGTTCCGAACGATCCCATAGAGCCGGCTTTCTGGCCATGCCATTGGGAACCAAGTGCCTCTGCAGAGTCTTCAACTATTGGTATACCATATTGATCTCCAATAGCGCGCAGAGCATCCATATCGCATAAATTACCGTAAAGATGGACAGCGATAATTGCCTTTGTGCGTGATGTTATCGCTGCCTTTACTTTCGCTGGGTCTATACACCATGTATCAGGCAACACATCCACAAGAATGGGTTTGGCTCCCAAGTAGATAATGGGCGAACCCGATGCAATCCAGTTTATGTCACCAAGAATAACTTCGTCTCCCTGCCCCACACCAAGAGCGGTTAGACCCATATGCAAAGCCCCAGTACAGCTTGATGTGGCAACCGCGTGTTTTACTCCCAGATGTTCGCAGAATAAATTTTCGAAGTGTGCTATATAATCGTGGCACCGTTCACCCCATCCGTTGGTAACAGCATCAATCCCATATTGGATTTCAATTTCTGTTATTGAAGGCTTGGTATAAAAAATTCTTGATAGTGGACGGATGGGATCGGGCGTAACATCACCCAAGCTTTTTGTTGAGTTTGATCCCGTGGCACTAAGAGTAATAGTCTCCTTACCCCAAAAAGCCATTGGCTCGTTGTCAGAATATGGGTAATGACCGAGTTTCAATTGAATATCCACCCTACGCTCGGACAAATACTTTTCCACCATGCGGCGTACCGAAATCGGCTCACCGCTACAAATATTAAAGATACCATCATATTGCATATTTTCTAACAAAGACACGAGTCGCGAAGCCACCTCCTCAACCGGTAAATAGTCTCGCAACTGTTCCCCGCCTGACATATTGAAAACAGATTCTCCTTTATCAATTGCATTATCAAGCTGAGCAAGCAAACTATTCGGGTTTTGTCCTGGCCCATACATGTAAAATAATCGTGCCCATTGCAGAACAAACGAAGATTGCTGTTGTAACAATTGCAATGATTTGCGTAGTGTATCCTTAGCCTGTGCATAAGGATTAGCAGGTTGTGTAGCCATCTCCTCTGTCAGACATCCGTTTTGCATTCCATATTCAAAGCAGGTGCCCGTCACCATGATCTGCTTCAAACCTTGATCGATCAATGATCTAATGAACCGGTAGTCTGCTGGCAGGTTTTCCTTCAAATGAAACAATGCATTGTAATTAGGTAGGCCCGTCCATGCCAGATGAGCAAGAGCTTCCGGATTGCCAAACTGTGCCAGAGTAGGTTTGAAGTCCGGCGCATAAATATCATAGGCGAGGAACTGCACATCTGCGTACCAAGTTAGTTTAGACGCTTTTACTTCATCACGCGCTACCGCAACCACAGAATGTCCACGCTCAAGTAAACGGGGAACAAGATGGTTGCCGATGAAACCCGTTGCACCTGTTACTAAAATTTTCATGGGTTTGGTCCGGCGGTACTGAGAGAAATTGTCTGCAAAACTGGAATAGCCACAACAAAAATTCCTCCCCAATCATACACATACGAATTCCTAGCAATGACTTCATCGGCTATATTCCAAGGCAGGATCAACACTATATCCGGTCGCCGTTCATGCAACACTTCTGGAGAAAGAATCGGTATGTGGCTACCCGGCATAAATTTTTCTTGTTTGGAAAATGCCACATCACATATATAAGGAATTAAATCGGGTTTGACACCAGCATAATTGAGAAGGGTATTCCCTTTTGCGGCAGCACCATAGGCGGCAACGGTTTTACCTGCTCGTTTTTGTTTAATGAGGTAATTCAGGAGGTCATTTTTAATCTGGTCGGCATTAGCCTGAAGCGCTCGGTAAGTTGCTATCTCCTGCAAACCATGACTCTGTTCCTCCATCAATATTTCTTTTACAGCTGCAGTTGTTTTGCGAGGGTCGTTTGCATGACAACCGTAAATACGAAGGCTACCCCCATGTGTCGATAAACTCTCGACATCCCATACCCTTAGACCTGCTTGCTTAAACATGCTTATTACCACTTGTAAAGACAGATAGGAAAAGTGTTCGTGATAGATAGTATCAAACTGGTTTTCCTCAATAAGTTTCAATAAATGAGGAAACTCCAAGGTAATTACTCCACCGGGCTTCAAGAGATTCTTGAGTCCTGCTGTAAAATCATTGATGTCCGGAACATGAGCATAGACATTGTTACCAAGAATGAGATCTGCCTTTTTGTTTTCTCTGGCCAGACGTAATGCCAAAGCATCACAGAAAAACTCCCTAAGGACAGGCACACCCAAATTTTCAGCGGCTTCGGCCGTACTAGCAGTGGGTTCAATACCAAGACAGGGGATGCCCGCAGAAACAAAATTTTTTAACAAACAACCATCATTTGAGCCGACTTCAAGGACATAGCTTTGTCCATTTAACTTGAATTTTGAACACATTTGATCTACGTAGCGAGAGGTATGCTCTTGCCAACCCTGAGATACAGACGAAAAATAGGCATAATCAGAATGGAATAGCTCATCTGCTTTAGCGTAATCCTTAGTTTGCACCAACCAGCATTTATCACAAACATATAGTTTAAGCGGGTATTGACTCTCTGGTTTATGGAGATCTTCTTCTGTCAAATAGGCATTAGATGGTGGAGCAAAACCAAGGTCAATAAAAACATGCTCAAGCAAATGACCACAATGACGACAATTCATATTTTGATTCCAGAAAAATCAGAGGACATCGGAGGATGCCGCTTATCATTGTTAGACAGATCTGATACGGTTAACGGCCAGGGAATTGCCAGCCTTGGATCGTCAAAAGCTATTCCGCTTGCTTTCTCTGGTGTGTAAAAAGCTGTGTGCAGATAAAGCATTTCGCTATCAGGATCCAGCACCTGAAATCCATGCGCAAAACCTTCTGGAACAATCATCATTCGTGCATTTTCTGAACTCAATTCTTCTGCATGCCAATGCAAAAAAGTCTGTGACCCAGCGCGCAGGTCAACCGTAACATCCCAGACTCGGCCTTTCAGACAACGAATCAGCTTCATTTCAGCGTGGGGTGGGTATTGAAAATGCATTCCGCGTACAACACCTGGTGTTTTCGTTTTCGACTGATTGACTTGGAGTATTTGCCTTTCACCGATGGCTATCGCCAACTCCTGTTCACAGAATAACCTAGAAAATGAGCCCCGCTGATCCGTAAGCGGATTTGTTTGTGCAATAAATAACCCTTCTATCTCCGTGGTTAATAACTTCACTGGGGTCTCCATGGCAAGTCCAACAGCTCGGCAGAAGTTATGTAGTTCTTGAGTTGCTCTTTACTAATAACTAACTCATTTTCTATTTTTTCCCTGTACCAGTTCGCAGTCGCTTGCAAACCCTCATCGAAAGACCATACTGGTTGCCATTCAAGCTTTTGACGAGCCTTGGCACTATCCAGATGTAGCAGATTTGACTCGTGATGATTTTTTGTATTCCCTACAATCTTCCAATTCAGAGCAGGCCATAAATCCTTAAGGCGCGAGAGCACGGAAAGTACTTCGAGAACCGTTCGATTACCGTCAACCCCTGGACCAAAGTTCCAAGCCTGCGAAAATTCCTTCCTACCTTCAATCATTTTTTGACCTAGACACAAGTAACCGGATAGGGCTTCGAGCACATGCTGCCATGGACGCGTTGCATGCGGATAACGCACTTCAAGCGTGGCTTTATTTGAAATCGCTCGCATAAGATCAGGTATCAAACGATTTTCAGACCAATCTCCACCTCCAATGACATTGCCCGCACGGGCGCTGGCAATTAATGGGGCACCTAGCTGGCTGAAGAAAGCTCTGCGGTAGCTAGCAACAACCAGTTCCACACTAGCCTTGGATGCGCTATAGGGATCATGTCCGCCCAAGCGGTCGGTCTCGCGATAGCCCCATTCCCATTCACGGTTTTCGTAACATTTGTCGGTTGTGACCACTACAATGGCTCCAACACTGGGTTGTGTCCGACATGACTCAAGTAAGTTAACCGTACCCATAACATTGGTCGACCACGTTTTTATTGGATCATCGTAAGAATCGTTTACCAGCGGTTGGGCTGCTAGATGGAACACAAGTTCCGGGGCTGTTTTTTGGACAACCTTTGCTACCGCATCTTTATCCCGAATATCTATCCTATATTCTTCAAAATCTAAGCCCAGCAGATCCCAGTGAGAAGGGTTGGTATTAGGCTCAAGGGCCAACCCCGTAAGTTGCGCACCTAACTCTTGTAACCATAAAGCAAGCCAACTGCCTTTGAAACCGGTATGACCCGTTAGCAATATACGTCGACCCTGGTAAACATTTCCAAATATCTTCATTTCCAGGTTTTCCAAGGTGCTTTGTCGCTAGCCCATAGTTCTTCTAACAGAACTTTGTCACGCAAGGTATCCATGGGTTGCCAAAAACCATTATGTTTGAAAGCAGAAAGCTGACCTTCGCTTGCTAAATTTTCAAGAGGTTCACGTTCCCATATTGTATTGTCGTTGTCGATATAGTCCATAATACGAGGGGAAAGAACGAAAAACCCTCCATTTACCCAAGCGCCATCTCCTTGAGGTTTTTCTTTAAAACCAGTAATCTTCCCATTAGCAATATCCATTGCGCCGAAACGGCCCAAAGGTTGTACTGATGTTACTGTTGCCAGCGTACCTTGTGCTTTGTGGAACTGAATCAGTTTTCCAATATCTATATCGGCAACTCCATCTCCATAAGTAAAGCAGAAATCATCATCTTCAAGGTATGAGACAATACGCTTCAAACGGCCCCCTGTCTGGGTATTGTCACCGGTATCTACAAGCGTCACGGTCCATGGTTCTGCATTCGCTCGATGAACTTCCATCTTATTTTTTTCCATATCGAACGTAACATCGGACATATGCAGAAAATAGTTGGCAAAATATTCTTTAATTAAATATCCCTTATAACCGAGGCAAATCACAAACTCGTTCACCCCGTGCCATGAATAACTCTTCATAATATGCCATAAAATAGGGCGGCCGCCGATTTCTACAATAGGCTTTGGCTTAACTGCTGTTTCTTCACTAAGGCGCGTACCTAATCCGCCTGCAAGGATGACTGCTTTCATTTTCTTGTTCCAATTATTTGCAATACAAAAAACATTCTATCTTTTGCGCTAAAGTACAATATTAAACTATGAAATATCTACGAAATCGCTTGTATCGTACATTTTTAGAATTACCTCAACCTTATTAATGGTGTAACCGGCAACATTAGCAAACCTATTTTAACATTACTATAGAGTTTAATTCTATGAATTGCCCTTGGTTAAGGTGATGAATAGCATCCGAGATTATCTAGCTTACTAATTAGCGTACTGGATGGTTAAAATTAGTGCGCTACTCCATCACGACTCACAACTTTAACAAAAGTCGACCATATAATATAAATATCAAACCAAAATGATTGGCGCTCCATGTACTCGACATCCAGTTCAACTTTATCAGGCACAGGTAATTCATCACGGCCATTTATTTGCGCCCACCCTGTTAAACCAGGTATTAAATTATGAACACCCTTTTCAGCACGTAACTTAATTAAATCGTCTTGATTAAACAACGCGGGGCGGGGACCGACAAAACTCATATCACCAGCGATGATACTCCATAACTGCGGTAGTTCATCCAAACTGGATTTACGCAAAAAAGAACCAACGCGGGTAAGGAATCGCTTATTATCAACCATCAAATGCGTTGCAACTGTCGGTGTACCAATCTGCATTGTTCTAAATTTAGGCATCTTAAAAATCTTATTGTATCGCCCAACTCGATCCGACCAATAGATGATAGGACCCTTTGAGGTCAATAGGACAGCCAAAGCCACCAGAACTGCCGGCACCAGAAATACTATTAAAGCTTGTAAAGCCATAACCAAATCAAACAATCGTTTCATTTTACAATACAAGTTCGTTGGATGCCCATTAAAGGCAAAAACTATCAATATCCATTTACTATCATTTTGTTTTAATATGCCAGGAAATGCGCCGCTGTCTTGCGCAAAGCCTCTTCCCCTGTTACCGGCGGAGACCAGCCAAGCATATCCCTAGTTTTATTGATATCCACCTGCAATGAACTGCATAGGCGTTGAGCAATGCTTGTTTTGCCCAGCAATTTTGCCATTACCCGTAAAAGAGATTCAGGTACCGGTATTAAACGCGTGGGCCTGTCCAATGCTACAGCTATATTTTTTACCAATTCTGTTGTAGAAAGATCACTCCCATCACTAACTAAGAAGGTCTGGTTTCTGGCGGCAGGATGATTCAGACAAATATCGATTAGATCCATTAAGTTATCCAGGGCCACCAGACTTCTGCGGTTATTAATAGCGCCTAAGGGCAATGGCATGCCCCGCTTAACCGCTTGCATTAACCTGAGAAAGTTGGCACGAACGCCCGGACCATAAACCAGCGGCGGTCTTATAACTACAACCTCCAACCCACTTTTTTTGGCGATTCTTTGTAAAACCTGCTCTGTTTCCCATTTACTAATACCATAAGGGTCCTTGGGTGCCGGTGTGTCATCCGCTGTGAAAGGTTGTCCGCTAGTAGTCTCACCATTCACTTTAATACTACTTATAAAGACAAACCTCTTAACTCCATTTTCTCTTAGCTGTCCAGCCAGACAAGCGGTACCCTTCACATTCATTTCACGAAATGCCGCCAATGAATCGTTCGAAGTTTCTTTCATGATATGAACCCTGGCGGCGCTGTGTACAACTACATCTATACCCACTAGCGCCTCATGCCAATTTGTTTCGGCACTCAAATCAGAAACGATCCGGTACTCGACTCCTGGCAGGGGGTTTTCAGGCATGTTCCGTACCGCGCCGACAACAGTTTGGCCTTTTGCCAAAAGATGACCGCATAACGCGCTACCTATGAAACCCGAAGCACCGGTGACCAACACTTTCACCCAATTTGCTCCTTATAAATATTCAAAGTTTCAGCAATCACATACTCTAAAGAAAATTCTTCTACCACATTTTCCTGACGTTCCCATCAGCTTGCTATGTTATACCTCAAAAATAATGTGCAACGGAAAAGAGTTTTGCGTTCGCCGTTACTATTTCATTTGTTCCTAATACAAACCTTACGCTTCAAACCCTTCAACTATCATAAGAAAAATGGTATATTCCAGCAGTCCCTGGTCTTTAAATAACCTGGATAGGCCAACCTAAAAAATTCTAAAAGCATATCTTTATGAAACGGTTACCCCTTAACAAAACAAGAATTCTTCTCCTATTCATTGACATAACCATTATCGCAGCGTCCTTCTATATAGCCTTCTTAATCCGCTTTGACAACAAGGTTCCCGAATCCATACAAATAATTTTTTTTCAGCAGCTTTTACCCCTTATTGTTTTTGTCCGGGGCTTGGCTTTCATCAGTTTCGGGTTTTATACCGGCCTGTGGAAATATTCCAG
>CEUY01145370.1_pt1 | contig 12296 bp, 10 predicted proteins | sample 361481 | NCBI WGS metagenome assembly CEUY01 (sample SAMEA2622737, study PRJEB7988) | marine metagenome | isolation source: saline water (ENVO:00002010), including
CCGGTAGGAAGCAAGCGGAATCTCGAGGTGTTAGATTCATCGATGATCAGGGTTGCAGAACTCGTGCCGATGCGTGCAATGTCGCTCTTGGCGGCACCGAATCCGAGTTGGTGATGTTCACAGATGACGATGTTATCGTACCTGAGGAATGGGTTTCTCGCTTGAGCCATTGGTTTGAGCGGCCTGAAGTCGCAGGAGTAGGGGGGCCAAACTTCGGCCCACCTGACCACTCGACCTTGCAGCAGCAGGTAATCGATGTCAGTTTCTGCAGTCGCATCTTCACTGCGGGCACAAACTACGGCAAGGTCGGAGTATCAGAACTTGAAGAGGTCGAGCAGTTACCCGGAGTAAACTCAGCATACAGACGCTCAGTACTAGATGAAGTCGGTGGATTTCCCGAAGGCAGCATCGGGGCTGAGGATGTTCTGCTTGACCAGAGAATCAGGAGTGCTGGGCACCGTCTGTGGACCGATAAGTCTGCAATAATGTGGCATCGCAGAAGGAATCTTGCTCGCGTCAGGAAGCAGATATCTAACTACGGACTGGTCAGGACTCTTGCCAGTAATCAGCACCCCGAGTTGCGCTCATGGAGTCATGTAATGGTGGCACTGTTTCCTCCGATTGTGATTGCAGCCTTCGCTGCCTTCTACTGGGGCTCTGACAACGGAGGTCTCGCCTCGCCTTGGTGGGACTTCTCTCCAAATGCTCTCGAATTGGGTTTAGAGAGAGTTGGTGTTCTGGCTCTTCCTTGGTTGATTGCTCTCTACAATCTGATTGCTTGGTACGGTTCAGCAGCGGGCAGCTCTCCTAACAGAAGCCTAACTACGGTATTCCTCTCCCCTATAGTGATCTTCACCCTCCATTGGAGTTATGGGATCGGTGTATTGCGAGGCTGGTGGAGAATATTCACAGGGAATCCGGGCTTGCAAATCGACGATAGGAAGAGAGTCTGATCTCAGGCCTCGGAAGCACCGAGTTCGCCTGTCTGAATCGACCACTGTGAGGCGTACACGTTGTCGTTGGAGAGAAGTTCTGCGTGAGAGCCTCTCTCAACTATCGCACCGTCTACCATGGCAATAATCTCGTCTGCATTTCTTATTGTGGCTAAACGGTGTGCCACTGCGATGGTGATTCTCTTCGAGTTGCCATTGGAACCTCCGAATAGAGACATCTGGATTCTCTTCTCCGTCTCTGCGTCCAATGCTGCAGATGCCTCGTCCAGAATAAGCAAGTCGGGGTCTTTGAGCAGAGCTCGGGCGAGGGCGATTCGGGCTCTCTGCCCTCCAGAGAGCATCACTCCTCGATCCCCTACCATGGTGTCGATGCCTTCAGATAATTGTGAGACAAACTCCCATGCCCCTGCAATCTCTAGTGCCCTCTTAATCTCCTCATCTGTCGCCTCACGGGCGTATGCCACATTCGAACGAACATCCCCATAGAACAGGAAGGGGTCCTGACTCACGAAACCTATCCTGTCTCTGACCGACTCGATTGCATAATCATTGATGTCAATCCCATTAATATTGACAGTCCCCAACTGGGGCTCATAGAACCTCTCGACTAGTTTCAGAATAGTGCTCTTACCGGCTCCAGTGTGACCCATGACTCCAAGGAACTCCCCTGAAGAGGCTGAGAGATTAATTCCATTCAGAACATTGTTTTCGGATGTCGGATATGCGAATGTAACATCTTCGAATGAGATTGATGTGATTGGCTTGTCTAGAAGAATGGCTTCCTCTCTGTCGTAGATAGTAGGCTCAAGGTCGATAATAGCGAAGACCCTCTTGGAAGCAGCCTCACCACGCTGTAGTTGGTTCAGCAGCATTCCGAGGATGAACATCGGCATCGTCATGCGAGTTGAGATTAGGAGGAAAGTAACGAACTGGCCCACGGAAATCTCACCAGATTCCATCAACCATCCTCCCGCCGAAACTAACAGAGCGAAAGAAAGACCTGCGACCACGTATATACCTGGTATGAATCGATTTCTCAGATTGGCTGCATGGATGGCCTGATCCCTGTATTCGCCGCTCTCGCTCTCGACTCTTGAGAGTTCAAATCCACTGGCATTGTAAGCCTGAACGGTCACAATCCCCGAAAGCACATTCTCTAGAATCGAAACTATTCCTCCCGTACTCTCTCTCTGCTTGCGGTATCTTCTCTGAACCCTTGTGGAGAACCACACAACCATAGGGATAATCAGAAGCAGTGGGATTCCTAGAATCAGGGCTAGTTTTGGAGACATCCAGAACATTATTCCGAAGGATGTTGCGAATGTGATTGTGATTCTGATCATCGAGGTAGAAGAGTCTGATACTATGTCCTCTAGCTGCGCTACATCTGCAGACAGTACTGCCATCAGATTGCCTGTTTGTCTAGTCTCAAAGTACGATGCTTCCATTGCCATTAGGCTGGCAGTAGCATCCATTCTGATGTCGTGCTGGACCTTGTATGCAGTAGACTGCCACAGGAACTCACTGATGCCCTGGAAGATGGCAAGAAAAATGAATGAAATCAGGATAAGTACGCCGAATCCAATTTCTGGAGAATTTAGGCTGCTGGAATTGACGAAAGATTCGATTGAGGAACTGGTGTAGGTTCCGCTTTGGTAGTAATCGGCAGCCATGCCGATGGCGACAAATGGGATCAGATCGAAAGCTCGGGCAGCAGCGTTAGATGCAACTCCTCCGAATGCTCGCCTCCAGTAGCGCTTGATATAGGGTACAATCCTCCAAATTTTGCGACCCACTACCTGATTGTCGTCGATTGTGTCAGATGCATCCCTGCTAATCGCCTTGCTAGCATCGACATGGGCGCTATCAGAAGACACGCCCCTCCGTGAGGAGGGGCGCGTTTGAATGCTTCACATGGTAGTTTTTCGAACCGAATCGGTTTAGTGGAGGTCTTGATTCGCAGACATACCGCGCCTGTAGTGAAGTCTGGTTATCACCTGAGGTTTCCAACCTCATATCCTGGGTTCGAATCCCGGCGGGCGCACCAGATTGAGTATGCGTTCGGTTCATCTATTCGAGGTGTATCGAAGGGCTGTGCGAGTGAGGCAGAAGCTGGGGGTTGCCCTGATGCTAATTTTCATGCCCATCAACGGTCCGTTGTGGAGAATGGGACTATCAGAGATTGGATATGAGGTGCCGCTTGGAGATTTCCAAGGATTTGCCCTCACATTGGTTCTGTTTGCAGTGGGAGGGATTCTGTTCATTCTCCCGGATCAAAAACTGGAAAAAATAGCTCCTAAGGAGTAGAGTACAATCGCTGTGGCCATTCACTGTGTATTGAGTTCATGAGTTTCGACACCTCGTCCTCGTTCCAGCCCCGATGCAACAACTCAGAGCAGAGTTCTTGGGTGCGCTTAGGCACCGTCTTCGGGCCTAGTACCGCCCCCGGTCTGCGTGAGTCATCCAAGAAATCAGTCTCCATCCCCCAAGGAGATGATTGTGGGGTGACTGTACTTACCAGTCCCTCAATGCTGCCTTTGCCCACACTGACGGTTGCGGCCAATCCATGAGTAAACTCCGGGCTCACGTCTGCTGGAGCATAGTGTCTGATTGCCCTGTCGCGAGGCAGGCCAGCCTTGTCGCACAATTCGGCAAGCTCTCTGCAAGTGGCCTCGCCGTTGTTCTCTACGTGGAGTTGGATTGAGCACTTTGCTGATGATGACATCTTCATGATTTCTAGTAGTAGGTCGTTGGCCGAAACCCAAGTCTCTCCATTCACCTGATAGTGGGGCCTTCCGACCTCGCCCAGGCAAACTGCATCTCCGGACTCAATGTGTTCAAGTGCTAGGCCTACTGCTTCGAGATGTAATTCAGTGGAGGCTTTCAGTCCGAGTTGCTCTATTTGGTGCTCCCACACTACTGGATGAGGTCCAAGTACAACTCCTACATCAAGTCCAACAGATTTCCTTACCTCCTCAGCCATCGACAGTGTCTCTGCATATGCCGTACGATATCCTGCTATATCGGTCGGTAGAGAGCTAGAGAAGCCAGGCTTGTGAACCAGCATGATTCCCGTGCCTCCAGCCCGAGAGAACTCCTCGGCCGCAGTAAGAAATCGTCCTAATCTATCGAGGTGCATATGCTGATCTACAATTGGCCCATTCCACTTGCCCTCGAGAATCATCTCAGGCCAGTGCTCCCTCTTCGTCTAGGAGTTTGGTCCAATGGCGGACTGCCATCTCTGCGATTTTCTTCGAATTCTGTCCCAGAACGACGCCATGTCCGTTATTGAATATTATAATCTGAGAGTTGTGCATGGTGGCGTCGATTCTCAAAGCGCCTAGCCTAGTATCCATCTCAATTGCCTCGAATCTTTCGGCGGCTAGAGGCAACATCACAGCCCTGCCAATTGTGAACCTGATTAGCATCTCACCGGATTCAATTCCGATGTTATCATCTGACATTCCCATGGTCAAAAGTAATTCCTGAACTGCAATTCTAGCCACCTCAGCTCTTGCGATACCATGCACCAGAACAGAGCCGTCAGGCTCGACAACGAATGTTGCTCTAGGTTCCTCATGACTGATTACGACATAGGAGCCGCTGGCTGATCCTCCAGCAAGAGAGACGGCTTCTTGGTGAGAAATTGGAGAGGATGGGATGAATCGGAAAGTCTGTGTCTCGACACTTACCGATATTCCGGAAGATTCCATCATCACGCCTCCATGCTCACCGGTTCCGGGTCTGGCCAAGCCATGACTGCGGCCTCCAAGGAGGGCAGCCAAGCTTGGTGGACCGGTACCAGTAGGGTGCATTCAGATGCCTCCGCATCATCAACCCTGCTGTTGAGTAAATCTGCTAGAGACCCCCTCAATCTAGCGGCGAATCGTGCATTTCTCTGAGAAAGTAGCTCCGTAGTGAGTCCTCCCTGCTCCTCTATCCACCAGGCAGCGCACGATGTGGCAGCAGCCCCCATATCGGCGTCTACCGCATCGTTTCTGGTCACTTTGGAGATAGAGTTGGATCTGGTCTTCTTCCATCTCCTCGATGTAGTCAGAGTGGAAAGTAGATTTGCAATGCTAGCTTGTTTGTCGGCGCTGCTCTCCAACCATTCCGTCCAATCAGAGTCGTCCAACTCCGGCTCTATTGCGTAAATCGGCATCCCGCCTCTGGCATTGTCCGCATGCAGGAGCAGTCTGACTTGCTCTGGGTCGGGGATCTTGGGGCCGTCAACATCGTACTCCTGCAAGTCCTTCATCAGTCTGCCAAGAACGGTGCCCGAGGCTATCGCGGCCTCGATGTGGACTCCGGGACTCTCCTTATCCTGCTTCTCGTCCTGCCTCCATCCGCTCAAATCGCTGAGACTGAATAACAAGGCGACTCCGTCCCAGCGTCCTCGATATCTCAATGACGATGGCATTCGAACACAAGGCAAGTGTGGCCAAAGCACGATTCTACCTCCTAGAGGGTCCTCGATTACACTTGGTTCCCACCTCAATTCTGGGACATCCATGGCGCTCCGAGTGGACTCTTTCGATTGAATTCAACGGTCGTAGAACGGTTTCTGTGATGATTGAATGAATGTAGGGTTGAAGGGGGGTGGGCTCTCGAGGCTAATCGATAGTAATGTCCGAGCCTCACTCTCTTGAGCCCGCGGTGCTGCTGAATGAAGTATTTCCTGGAGATACAAACTCGATGGATACACTGTACGGAGGGCGATTGATGTCAATTATGGATACTGCCGCTGGAATGGTCTCTAGCAAGTTCGCTCACAAGGAATTCGTAACCGTCTCAGTTGATGCTCTCAAGTTCCGTCGACCAGCATTCCAAGGAGATATCATCAGGACCACTTCTAGGGTAGTATGGACCTCCCCCCACACAGCCGGAGTGCATGTGATTTCGTGCAGGCTATCACGCTCTGAGTGGGAAGGTGAGGAGATCTGCTCAGGCTTCTTTTTCATGGTGGCTGTAGATTCGGAAATGCGGCCAGTAACTATTCCTCAATTCTCTCCGACCACTGATGAGGAGAAGGGGTTGTGGAATCAGGCAAACCAAGCTCGCGAAGCGATGGGATAAGGCCACTGTTTTCTGATAATCCTAGAATCTCCAGTTTGCGGCTCTCCTCTCGCGTGCGCGTAAGCGATACGGCTCGCTGCTCAGTATCCCGAGCAGTTATAGCCAATCAGAGTCGCTGCTCTGCTCGGGATGTACTCTGTCGGGCTTACGCCCGATCAAGATGAAGAGAGGTCGGAACTGTTCGGCAATCTGAGTCTGGTCGGGTCAGGAGGGAAGTTTGTCGCCGTTCTGACACGGCGTCAGCTGACCCTAGAGAGGTTCGATGGGCATGGCGTCAGACTCTCACTAGGATCGATTTCGAGAATGCGCCACATGAAGGTCCCTCTATTCCCTGCGGGAGCGGTTCCGTTGAGCCTGATGGCGATATACCTGGGACTCAAGGTTCTGCTTCCTCCATTTGCTTTGGTAGCTACTGCCGCTGGCTCGCTGACTATGTTAGGATACGTCTTGTCTAGGACCTCTGTACTGGCAATCGAGACCGAGGCGGGGGATCGTCACATCATAGCTGGAAGTGAAGGGGTTCTTCTCAGACTGTGTATGATGGTTGACAGAGTGGGTCGTGGTTCTACAATTGAGGAAGCGCGAGTGGGGCTGGAGCACATAGATGCAGAATTGCCAACATTCCCGGCATTCCGGGATGCTATCGGAGATACGCTCGACCCTAGGGGACTGTTGGAGGCACCTGAAACTACTGAGTCGGAGTCGGTCGCAGAGCCACTGTTGTCAGTGTCCAGCGAGCCTGAATCTTCTCCAATGGCAGGATTCCTATCTGTGGATGAGCCAGAACCTATGCCAACGTTCACGAACGATCCCTATTCAATTCCGTCCCCTAGTGAAGATCCGTCTCCACTAATGATGTTCGATGACCCCAATCTCGAGACTGAGCCTGACGCATATTCCAGAGCTTGGGGGAGAGAAGAGTCGCCCCCGTGGTATGAGGAGAAGCAAGTAGGTGATTCTAGAATTGATTCAGCCCTCGGAGAGGCTGCCGTAGGAATGGACCTATTCGGAGAAGGAGGGATTTTCGATGCCGAGCCAGCGTCATCCTACTCGCCTCCGACCACGCCCCCTCCTCACGAATCCTTGGCTCCTGCTAGAGATCTGCCAATCACTCAAAATTACATCAACACAGTTGGCACTCCTGTCGAAGATAGGAGGCCTTCCAGTTCACAGATGATTAGGAGGGCCCAGAATAGGTTCGGGGACTCTGGTCCCTACATGGCTAGCTCACTTCCAGACCCCAACGAGGCTGCAGTCAGAGATGAGTGTAAACCCGGAGTAGTCAGACAGGCAAGAGCAAGGCAGGCTTTGCTCACTGATGGAGGAGTTAGTGGCCCTGCAATTGATCCCGCTAGCCTAGAGGAATTCCCAGGGGTATCTCGAATAGTCAATTCAATGGGGACTGGTAGGGTTAACACCGGAGGAAGGAGAAAGGCGTCGAAGCAGAGAATGGGATGGATTGGTGCGTTGCTAGGGCCGGCACACAGAGTACAGAGGCGTAGTGAGTCTTACGCTTCCGAGTATGGTGATTCCGATGGGGCTGTAGAAGCTTCAGGAGCACGTTTCCAATCATCGCAGCATATCAGACTACGTAGCGATCAGGATCATCAAGCAGATGTGGTGAATAGAGAAACTAGGGCGAGTCCTCGACCTTACTCTGCCAAGGAGGCTTTAGATGGAGTTGTCAAGCGAGTTTCCAGTGGTCAGAACAGAGAATTTTCAAGTGAGGACGGAATCGAAGAACGCAGATTGAGATTCTCCCAACTCAGGAGGACTTCTTCCAAGGGCGATCCTCATCCTCTACCTGGAATCAGGCGGCTTGAGTGATCACAGACCGGCCATGCGGCGGAATTTGTCGGCTCTGGCATGGTAGCGTCCTCGATCGAGATTACTAACGCTTGAGACGCCCAGACCTTCGACTGAGAAAGAAGCGGTTACAGTTGCATGTAACAGAGCATCGCGCATAGTATCAGGCTGGTTGAGGGCCCCTTTGCGGCCCGCTATGTTAGCCAGTAGTCCTCCGGCGAAACTGTCGCCCGCTCCAGTAGGGTCGACCAAAGCGTCAGTCGGATATGCAGGTAGAGTGATTGTGCCACAATCGAGGTATGCGACCGAACCACTCCTGCCGCGTTTGACTATGACTCCCGGTGGTCCGGGTCCTGCTGCAGTACCTCCATACAGAGCCTCTCCTGAGGAAATCTTTGCAGCCGCGCTATGCACCAAATCATCGCCTGCGATAGCACAGACCTCCTCCTCGTTGAGTATGGCTAGGTCAACCTTACGGAGTGCCTCGGAGAGAAGTTTGAATTCGGTGTCAATCCAGAGCATGAAGGAGTCGAGAGCAGTGATTACAGCCCCTGGGCACTGGTCAAGAACCGCCACCTGAGAGCGAGGATGAGTGTTTGCGCAGAACAGTACATCTGGGTCTCTCCAAGAAGCAGGAATCTCAGGGATGTAGTCCTCTAGGACGTTGACCTCGGTCGAAATGGTCGTGACATCGTCCATCGGGCCTTCATATCGGCCCGACCATCTGAAGGTGCTTCCGTCCTTACGAACAACTCCGGCTAGATTCAGGCCACAATCCTCGAGTGTTCTCTGTGCCTCAGCCGAGAAGTCATTCCCTACGGCACTGACTAGGCCTATTGCTGGTGGCTTGCGAGGAGTGGGGGGGAGGTGAAATCCTGCGGCAATTCCAGCGTGTGCAGCGGCACCTCCCAGAAGGTCTGAACCGCTTGCAACCGGAGTCTCGATATCATCGAGTCCGATGCTCCCAAGAATTACGAGTTTCACCAATCACACCTCATCAAGTATACCCGGGTGCTCATCTAGATACGCGATGGTGATATCTCCGTTGCGGAAGTCAGGCTCGCTCAAAATTGCCCTGTGAAGTGGGATTAGGGTGTCGACTCCGATGATTATTGTCTCTGCCAATGCAGCATCAATCTTGGCTATCGCTTGGTCACGATTAGGGGCCCAGGCTATCACTTTGGCTAGAAGCGAATCGAAGGAGGGGGGCATGTCGTATCCTGTGTGCGAGTGGGTGTCAACACGAACCCCTGGGCCACCTGGCCAATGACATTCCCAAATTCTGCCTGGAGATGGTTTGAGAGTGAACGGGTCTTCGGCGTTAATCCTAGTCTGAATGGCGTGTCCGGAGATTTGAATCTCGGACTGCGTTAATGGTAATGATTCTCCTGCTGCAACTCTGATTCCCAGGGAAACCAAGTCTACTCCAGTAATCATCTCAGTCACTGTGTGCTCGACTTGGACTCGTGGATTCACCTCAAGGAAGTAGAACTCGCCATCTGAATCACGCAGGAACTCGAAGGTCGCCAGACCCTTGTATCCGACAGCCTCTGCCCCGGCCACTACTTTGGATCCAAGCTCTTTGCGGACCTCTTCAGAGAGCCATGGTCCTTCCTCGATAATCTTCTGATGGCGCCGCTGTATGGAGCAAAATCTCTCGCCAAAATGGACTGCTTTGCTACCGTCTCCGAGAATCTGAAATTCAATATGCTGTGCTCCTTCAATGAACTTCTCGACGAATACGCGGTCATCGCCGAATGCTGAGAGTGCTCGACCTTGGCATAGCCTCAGTGCGGACTCAAACTCATCACCTGAGTTCACTACCTGCATACCGATGCCGCCGCCTCCAGCGGCTGCCTTAATCATCACCGGATAGCCGATTTTCTCTGCCATGCTGAGGGCCTCGGCCTCGTCTGAGATTGGCCGACCTGACCCCTTGGCAACTGGAAGTCCGGCCTTGACCATTGCATCTCTAGCAGATATCTTGTCTCCAAGCAATCTGAGGACTTCGGGGTTCGGGCCAATAAATACGATTCCCTCTTCATCGAGTCTCTCTGCAAGAGTTGCGTTCTCTGCTAGGAATCCATAACCTGGGTGTACTGCATCGGCTCCAACTTCTTTAGCAGCAGCGACCACTGCTTCTATGTCGAGATACGATGCTAGGGGGTCATCCCTGGGGATGAATGCTCCTTCATCTGCCATCCTCACCGGTAGAGTCAGCCTATCCTCGCGTCCGTGGATGACTACGCCTTCTATTCCGAGCACGCGTAGCGAGCGTAGGATACGAAGTGCGATTTCGCCGCGATTAGCAATCAGAACACGGCGGAACATAGCGATGCGGTCCGGTAGACGCTGTATGAGCAATGCGGAGAGTCGTCAGTAAACGTCGCGCAGATATCTCTTCTCGGTCTTCATCAGACCAGTCTCTACGAACTCCTTGGCCTCTTCTTCTGACATTCCTCCATATTCTGAGCATATTTCGATTAGAGTAGAGTGGACATCTCTGGCCATGTAGTTCTTGTCGCCGCAGACATAGAAGTAAGCGCCTCCATCTATCCAGTTCCATATCTCCTCACCGTTCTGCTTCATCAGGTGCTGTACATACACCTTCTCAGGACCTGCGCGAGACCAAGCAAGATCGTGGCGGTCGATTAGGTCGGACTCTCTCCAAGCCTCCATTTCCTCGCGGTAGAGGTATTCTCCCTCCTCAGTCCAGTCTCCGAAAAACAGCCAGTTGCGGCCGGTCGAGGAGTTCATCTGCCGCTGCTGAAGAAATGCTCTGAATGGGGCGATTCCAGTTCCCGGCCCTACCATGATGATATCTGTTGAGCCGTCCTCTGGAAGCACGAAAGATCGGGTAGGAGACATGAACACGCCAATATCGGTATTGTCAACTTCACATCGGTCTGCCAAGAATCCTGTGCATAGCCCGGTCCTGTCTCGATCGTGGTGATTGTACCTAACGATGGCAACGGTGAGGTGAACGGTTCCAGGCTCAAAATCGGGGCTGCTGGCTATTGAGTACAGTCTGGGCTTGAGCCTATCCATCCCATCAACGAATTGCTGAGGGGTGAATCCAATATGGCCGAAGTCATCCAAGCCGTCGATGTAGTCTCTGGACCACATGTAGTCCTCCATGGCCTTTGGATCATCCATCAGGTTATTCCAGAGCTCTTCGGCGGGATCGCTGGCTGAGCCAATCTCGATGTAACCATCAGGTACATCATCGTCGACTCCTGAGCCGTTCCAATCCATCAGTAGTTCGCCGTCTTCTGTTGACGAGCGCTGTCTGCTAACTATTTTGATCTCAATCTTTGGTGAGTCGGAGGTTAGCCTGTCTCCGAGATTCCTTATCCACTTCTTGGAAATCCGGTGAATCTCTAATCTGCTAGTTAGAGCCTCCCTGATACTACAGTGACCGAGGTGTGTCTCAATCTCCTCGTCTCCAGAGAAGCCACAATTATCCAATAGCTCTTGGACCAATTTTGGTGGGCACTGCGGAATAACACCTAGAGCATCGCCGGCCTTGTACTCTAGGCCAGATTCTCCCAAGTCGAATACGATGTGTCTGGTCTCCTTTCTGGAGCCTTCGCCATTGAGGATCCAGTTCTCGTTCAACTTAGAGGCGTAGGGGTTCTTCGCACTCCACTCCGACATGCATACTCCCCAATTGGCGAGCCGTCGAGACTAGGCCTGTTTATGAACAAATGCTGAGGGCGGGCCTGCAATAGCAATCGATTCAATGCGATGAGGTCAAGTCAGGATGCCCTTATCGCAGCACATGGCGCGCATAGACTTCCTAGGTACTGGCAACGCATTTTTGCCTCAAGGGAGGATGCATGCGCTCGCTCTAGTGGACGGAAGTGTGCTGGTCGATACGCCGCCAACAGTGCTGGCCCAGTTGAGACGTTGTGGCGCCTCTCCTGGAGATCTGAAACATGTACTCATTACGCACTGGCATGCCGACCACACCTTCGGCTTCCCGTTCCTTTTGCTTGAGAGGAAATATATCTCAGACCCCGACTTCAAATCTGTTCTCAATGTCCACCTGAGACCAGGAGGAAGAGAGTTTCTGGGAGACCTGTGCAAGAAGGGTTTTCCCGGTAGTCTCGAGGAGTCTCTGGATGAGAGAGTTTTGTGGTCAGAGTCTGAGGCAGGAAGCCTTGAAGGGACAGATTGGTCATTCGAGAGATTTGCAGTCAAGCATGTCGAGGAGACTGATCCGCATGGTTACGAACTGATTCACTCAAGTGGTTTCAGGTTCCTGCACTGCGGTGACTCGGGGCCGTGCGAGGAGATTGATGAGAGAGCCGGTAGATGCCAAGTAGTTCTGCTTGAAATGGGAATCCCGGACTTCGTTGAAAGTCCCCATCACCATACGCCATCAGATGTCGTGGCGTTCTCGGAGAGGCACCCTCACACGCTGGTCCTGGTCACTCACAACTACTCCAGCGCAAAGGG
>CEUY01202124.1_pt1 | contig 12247 bp, 6 predicted proteins | sample 361481 | NCBI WGS metagenome assembly CEUY01 (sample SAMEA2622737, study PRJEB7988) | marine metagenome | isolation source: saline water (ENVO:00002010), including
GCGTCAGTCCATTTGGTTCATGCCAATAGCATGTCTCTGGGAGAAATAGAAACAACCTTATCTATGGTAGAGTCTGGACAAAAATTAGGAATAGATATTACGACAGAAGTATATCCCTACACGGCTGCTTCTACAGATATCCAATCAACAATTTTTGATGAAGGATGGAAAAACACTCTAAATATCACTTATCAAGATCTACAATGGGAGGCTACTGGTGAGCGGCTTAACAGTGAATCCTTTTATGAATATAGGAAAAAAGGTGGTCTTTTAATTATGCATATGATGAAGCCGGAATGGATTAGAAAAGGGGTTAGCAGTCCAATAACCATGATTGCTTCTGATGGTGTTCCTTATGCTCCTGGTGCACATCCAAGATCAGCAGGTACCTATGCTAGAGTCCTAGGTAAATATGTACGCAAGGAACGGGTAATGGATTTGATGACTGCGTTAGAAAAGATGACAATTATGCCAGCCAAGCGTTTAGAAGGCACTTCTCCTATGATGCGAAATAAAGGTCGTATTCAAATTGGTGCTGATGCTGATATTACCATATTTAATCCCAAAACAGTCATAGATAAGGCTGATTTTAAAGGACTCAAATATTCAAAAGGTATAGAATTTGTATTAGTGAATGGTGTTTTCGTTGTAAAAGATGGAAAAAACGTTAAGAATACTTTTCCTGGTCGACCAATATTAGGAAAATATAGAAAATAAAGTTTTTAGTTATGCTTAGTGGGAAACAACAGAAGAATCAAAGTATATAAATTTATTTCAGCAATTCTTCAAGGTGCTTTCGTGCTTTATTAAAATGTGCTTTTAGATTTGGAATAGGTGAATCTTTATATCCATCAATAACTCTCTGTTCTGAAATATTAAGCAAATTAAGTAATTCCTCAGCTGATTTTCTTTTTGAATTACTATCTGTACTTCCAACATAACTGATCCATATTGGAGAAGTATGAGCAAAAGGATAACTATCCATTGCAGGCCAAATAATTTCACCGCCCATTGCTCTTGCTGCAATCCAGCCTCCAGGGGGTAAATTAATTTCTCCTTCATATGATTTAGTGCCAGGTTTATTTAATCCTTTGCCCTTCCAAATAACATTACCGTTCATAATTACTTCTACACTATCAACTGCTAATGCACTATGAACGTCTAATCTCCATTTGACTGTTTTTTCACTTGCAATGGTCCCTCCCGGCATTATGCCACCAACTTTAAAATCTAAAATAGGGCCGTTGGTTACAAAGGACTTTCCGGTTTTTAGTGCATTAGAATAGGTTGACCAATCTTTTTTCCCTTCTGTAAATGCATAAACTCTTGTTGTACCAATTGCCATTGTACGATAAAAATTATTCATTACATCTGTACCACCAGATGGCGTGATTGGAACACCGATATTTAAAAATCGATACCATAATTTGCTTGTGCCAAGTTCATCACTCCAAAGACAAGCCACTTCCAAAAGATCATATGCCCCTAATACACCATCGGCAACAATTTCTCTGGGCACTTGCCGCAGCCCAGTTTTAGTAAATGGATTCTTTCCCATGATTGGGTGCACATATAAGCTTAAGCCACCTTGATCCCTTGTGAAATTCAGTGGTACTATATTTGTCCGGTCATCTAGATTATATACCTGATACCCAGGACCCCATATCCATGGCCAAAATAAATCTTTATTTCCTAATAAGCCTAAATGTCCAAGAAAATGTGAACGAACCTCTTGGGAAAATATAATTAAAGGTTCATTAGTTGGAGATCTCCAACCCCAATATTTTTGATCCTCAAAACGATTATGTAAATTAGCTAATTGAGGCGTGGCAACATCAAGAGCCTCTCCAGCCATCATTGGATAAATATCATCTGGAGTTAGTTGATATTGTCCACCGTAATTTAAATGGAAATGATGATCACCTGAAATCCAACCATTATTTTTATTATCCCAGACCGATGATAAAAATAATGTAACATTCTTTGGTCTTGTTCGAGTAAGATTAATCTTTTTACTAGTGGTTGGAGTAGTAAGTCCTTTAACTGCTGAAATTTCAATGTCACCAAGTGGCACTGTTAATTCAATTCGACCAGATGAATAAAAGAAAACTTTTCCATTTTGGCCATCAAATCGACTTTGGGTCTTATCTGGAATAACAAAATGTCCATTTTTATCTTTCACAGTTAACCTAGATGCGGTCAATTTATTTGAGCCTTTTTCCTTTGTATTAATAATTAATCTGGTTGTTGGTTCTCCCCAATCCCATTCAGAGATTTCTATCGTCTCAACAGTCCCTCCAAATGATGAAATTCTTTTAAGGAAAAAAACCTCATCATTATTAGCTTCCGAAAAATATATCCATTTACTATCAGGACTCCAAGCTGGAGTCAATGGTAATCCTTCCGAAAACGTTAAAAATACCGTTGAGGAAGGATCATCCATATTTAATAAACGAAGCTCATAATGTTCTTGTGTGGGCCAATTATATACAATTAGTTCGCCAGAGGGAGATAAGGCCGGTCTTATCATCGACATATTTCGCTCAGATATTAAAATTTTATGTGTAGAGTCTGTCAGAGATACAAAATTATTATTATCATTGGGTAATATCTGACGACTCCTAATTTCATTAGAACCACGTTTATATAAATATATTAATTGATTTCCATTTGGATGTGGTTGGGGCTTTAGTTGAATACCAGGTGCTTCAAATAATAATGAATCTTTATCGCTAGTAAGTGAATATTGCCAAATATCAAAAGTACCCAATTTTGCAGATCCATAATAAAGCAATTTCCCATCGGTTGAAAAAACTGGATCAAGGTCTATTGCAGGAGAGTTTATCACCTTCTCTTCACTTGCATTAAGTAAATTATAAATTACAATCCAAGTATCAGATCCATTATCTCGTACAAATGCGATGCGTGATCCATCAGGAGACCAACTGGGGCGAAAGTCCATAGACCCACCGTTAGTTAGACGTTTTGCAATACCTGTTTCTAAATTAAGTAACCAAATCCAACCTCGTGATGAGAATGCCACTGTTAGATTATCAGGCGAGACTGAAGGGCCTATCGGCCCAATCGTGAGTGTCGGTAATTCGTACCCTTCAAGGTAAACATGATGACTCATTCCAGATATTTTTGGATATCTGTTAGTCCACTGAGAAAAAGTAAACGATCCCAGTAAACTGTTTATTATAATTAATGTTTTAATAGTTTTCATATTCTATATGATATTATTTTTTATAAAATATTAAATAAGCAAATTTTTAGAGCTATTCAATGAATTCAATATAAAAAATAAACCCCCAAAATTTTGGGGGTTTATTTTTATTTAAATTGGATTTTGAAGAAGGAATACTACTGAGAAATATTTGGATTCCCATTAACTTCTACTGCAGGTAATTCAAAGCAAGTTAATGTGCCATATTCTGCTCCAGTTTGATCCACACCATTAGGGTGAATTGAACCAGCTTCACCAAGAAATGGTATATTATATGAAGTACCTCTAAATCGAATCATATCTACGAGTCTATGACCACCTTCTAAAAAGAAGTTTCTTCTACGTTCTTCTATTACCAAATCCATAATATCCGAAGGCGTTCCAGTAATTGCTTGTACACCTGCAGCTGCTCGCAATGTGTTCATATCTGCAATTGCGCCAGCGGTATTGCCACTTCTCGCTTTTGTTTCCGCAAGAAACATTAAAGCCTCTCTACCTGAAGCCATTACCATATCTGAGGCACGGCTCTGATGTTTTGTATCTGAATAGTAGAAAATTGTAGCAAAATCAAAGGTTAAAGTACCTTGTGTCACTACGCTCACACGTGTGTCAGGTGTATCAGTGGCTACCTGTGTTGGCATACCATCGGCATCTAAGCTTAATCCACGATAGTGATCTGCAATACTACCATGCTTAGATGTCTCATCATTCACATTATTCAAACCTTCAAAGATCTTATTGTAACGTGGACCTGAAGAACCATCTCGAGTTGAGTATTTAATATAATCCAAAGGAACTAGAGCCGCATCTGCTGCTGCACCAGACCAGTTTTCTAACCCCATTCGAGCACGGGCCCGACCGACTAAAGCCATATTTTTGATATCAGCACTAGGATTAAGATTGATAGCATCCGTGAATTTCTCTTCGGCTACTTTGAATACATCAGCTCTTGTCAATGCAGGGCCTCCATCAATCACTTGCCTACACCAAGTTTCAGCTAATCCAATCAGGGTAAAGCCGCCATAAGCCCTTACTGTAGCTTGCATCTCTTCTTTCCCATCTACACCTTCAAACCCTGCCAATCTAGTGAATATATCCTCAGATTGAAACCTAGCAGTGTGAAGTGGCGTATAGAGTTGATAGCCCCAATCACTACAAGGAGATTGACTATATCCGGCGTCAGTAGAATAAATTTTCCTTTGACCCCAATTTCTCATTGTCAAATTACCTGAGCCGGGCATCCACTCGTCTGAGTGATGTGAAGCAGCGCCAACAATATTGGCCCACGCACACTCTGCATCGCCAATCACAGAATTGACTAGTGTTTGAGCTAATGCGGGATTATCTAGAGCATCAGCCGTTACTCGTCCAGGAACATGTACATCTAGTACTTCATCCAGGTCAAATTCACAACCCGTTAATCCAAATAGGACAAAGATTGTAGAAATTGATAAAACGCATGTATTACGCATATTTTTTTTCATTTTTGTCACTTTCAAAAAATTATTATTTAACATTTTCTATTCTCCTTTATCCTTAGAAGGACACCCTAAGAGTTAAAAGCATAGTTCTAAGCTGTCCCCAACCCTCTTGGTTGTAAGCATTTAAACCCTCTGTAGCTCCACCTAATTGGTTACTTACTTCAGGGTCCATCTGCTCAGCACCAAAACCGCCTTCATCACCTACCCATAGGGTTGCTACGTTGTTCACTGAGAAGTTCAGGTTAGCACGTGAGATGCCTGGAACTCGATCTACTAGTGAATTAGGTAGATTATAACTGACAGACAAAGTCCTTAGCTTACCAAAACTACCATCAATAATTCCAGGTTGCCATAATCCTCCACCTCCGAGTGATTCATAACCAAGCAAAACCGGATCATTTCTCTCTTGCATTGCTTTGGAGTTAAGGAAGAATCTATGCTGTGCGGCAATATCTCCACTAACCATCGTTCTTCCACCAATCCAATCTATCAAACCATAAAAGGTTAAGTCACTATTAGCAGTTAAACTATTATTCAATGTTAATGAACCATAAAAACTACCTTCGGACTCAGGGATTGGCTGACCCCAGTAAACAGCAGGAGCTTCTGCACACGGAACTGCAGCTCCTCCGCCTCTTGAAAAGTTTGTCCCTGCAACCTTTGTACCGCCTTCACACATTACATTAGTTGCAACGGTTCGACCGGCAGCTGTAGTAGTTAAATCAGCAGATACAACTTTTCTCTGAAATATACCAGCTAATGGAAAACCCTCTAAGTTCATCTGGCCTTGTGAGGCAGCCTGAACAATAGGCGGTTGACCACCAAGACTAACAACTTCGTTTTTAGAAGTGGAGTAGGTCATACCAAAATTCAACAAAAGACCGCGGCTTCTAATTGGCGTTATATTAGCACCAAATTCAATACCTTCATTTTTTATTTCACCAATATTTCTGAATTGTGAACCAGGAAAACCCGTTGAAGGAAGCACAGGAACTGAAACAATCGCATTGTTGGTTCTTTGCTTAAAGATAGTGAATTCTACACCAGCAAATCCATTGAAAAGACCAGCATCAAAACCAATCTCTGTTTCTTCTCCAATTTCAGGCTCCAGATCAGGGTTACCAATATTATTTGGTGTTAACGTACCAGATCCACCTGGGCCAACAGATGGTGCATAAGTTCTTATAGCTGCAAATAAATCAGGTTGTCTACCTGCCTGTCCATAAGCAGCTCGAAGTTTAAATTCCGTAAGGAACGGAAGTGCATTTTGGAAGAACGGCTCTTCACTTAAGGCATAAGCGAGTGAATACTTTGGATAAACTACAAAGTCATAGTTCTTACCAAAAGAACTGTTATCATCACCACGCATTGCAGCAGTTAAGAAGATTCGATCATTCAAACCAATTTGTTGTTGGATATAAACTCCAAAAGTCTTGTTTTGAAGAAATTCTTCATCAGCAGTTTTTGTTGCACCTGAAGAAATTGTCTCGAGTGCTTCAACTGGGAAAGTTTCCCCATATCCGTATACAATCTGCTGTCTTCTTTCATAATACTGAACACCAACCGAAGTAATCGAGCTTAAGAAGGACATAGGTTGTAAAGTTGCATTAGCATTATAATCAATAGTAGTATAGTTTGACCTTGATTGTAGGACTGTCTTTCTACCATTGTTTCCAAAATTACCTAAATTACCAGTAGCTTTATATAACTCGGTACTTCTTGTATTACCCATGTCTCCGCCAATGGTTAACCTGTGGTTTAACCAAGGGAATGGATCATGAGTAGCTGAGGCATTCCATGTAGTTCTATCGAGATCTTGAAATCCTTCAATTTCATTTGCATATGCTTCAGGAAGGTAAGCAATATATCCTCTATAAGGACCATCTAGTGCATTGGGAAGACCGGTATTCGGCTCACAGCCCGGCGCGGGGCAAGCCCAGATTATAGCTGTAGGAAGAGGCTGTTGAGCAGATGAAAACTGAGTTCTACTCTGTACGGTTCCTAAACCAAAACTAAGTCTTAAGGTAGGTGTTGGCAGAAGGGTAAGATTCGCTCTTCCACTAATACCTTTTTTCCAGTTATAAGGAACAATTCCATTCTCATCATTCCAACCAGCAGACACATAATAAGTATGGTTATCACCACCACCACTTACATCAAGGTTATGCGAACGAATGTCTCCATCTTGAAACCAAGTCATACCATTCTTAGCATCTTCTGCAACAACATTAACCTCAACAATTGTTCCTGGCGCCTTCCCATCTTTACCAGTACTGGTATAGTAAACTGGCATAAAGTATGTTTTTGGATCTTCAGGAAGTGAATTTGATCCTGCTTTTGCAGTATAATTAATTCTTGCTTTACCTTTACTACCTTTTTTAGTAATAATCTGTATCACACCATTTGATGCTTCTGTGCCATAAAGCGTTGCAGCTGCAGGTCCTTTTAACACTTCAATTTTTTCTATTTCCTCTTGACTGAAATCATTAATTCTAGAAGGTGCTTGTGCACCATCAAAACCAATACCACCAAATCGTGTTTCATTATCCATTCCATTGACTCGGACTCCATCAACAACTACAATCGGAGTACCAGCTAGTGTCATTGAGCTTACGCCTCGAATTCTAGATGTACCGCCAGTACCAACTTCACCGCCACTATCCATGATCCTTACACCTGGGATAGTAGCACTAATCATATTTGTAATATCTGGTCTTGGCGCTAGTTCAACTAAATCCGATACATCTAATGAAGCAATAACATTGCCTAAGGCTTTTTTCCGCTGCTCACCTGCAGTACCTGTTACTATAACTTCATCTAGACCAACCGCCGAGCGATTTAATGCAAAGTCTAATGTTGTTGTTTGGCTTAAATCTACCTCCTGACTAAGGGAAGCGTAGCCAATATAATTTGCGACGATAGTTACAGGACCATCTGTAGGTGCATTTGATATGCTATAGTTACCATCCGCATCTGTTGCAGAACCAAGATTTGTTCCTTGGATAATAACATTAGCACCCAATAGTGCATCGCCAGATTCAGAATCTGTTACTTTACCTGTTATAGTGTTTTGACCGACTAATATTGCAGACAAAACGAGTATACTTAGGACTAATGAAGATTGCTTCATTTTTTCACCCTCCATATGTGATTTTAAGCTTTTTTAGCCACTCCTGCATGGCTTTTTGAGCTGCGAATTTAATAAACAATTCTACTTATGCAACAATTTATTATTTATTATTTATTATTTATTATTTTTGAGTAGAATCATTGTTTTTTATAGACTAAGCTGCCGGAAATATAAACCCGATCTACCCATGTTTTTATACTTAAGGGGTCTCCATTTAAAACAACTAAATCTGCTTTTTTACCTATTTCAATACTGCCAACTTGGTCATCAATATTTAAAATTTCTGCGGCACTTAACGTTAAACTTCGTAGTACTGATTTTTCAGACATTCCGTACCCTGTAGATATAGCGGCATCGATTAATAACCATTTCCCCGTAATTCCTTTTGCAAGAGAACCTAAACCATAAGAAAAGCTCCCAAAAGCTACCTTCACACCTGCCTTATCTAACCTACCAGCTAACCCTTCATCGATTGATGGATATTCCGAATGCTCAGGAATCTCATCACCAGAAATATATGGATGGGATACTGGCCCAAGGATAACAGGAATCTTACGTTTTACAATTTCATCGATATAACTGTCAGATGATGCTCCACCATCAATAATTAAGTCAAACTTAAATTCGGTTGCTAGATTCATTGAAGCTCTGATATCGCCAGGGCTATTTGCTTGAATTCTAGCCGGAATTTTTCTATTCAACATTAGACCGATAGATTCCATACTTAAATTTCTGGGATTATCATTTTTGCTTAAATATTCCTGAGCTTTTATAAAAGTTTCTCGGAGCTGAGATATGGCAGCCATTTTTGTGACAGGTGTCCTGTTATCTTTTCTATTTAATTTGCCAGGCTTTGAACCCAAGGTCATATCAATAGCTGATGGAATCTTAAGAATCATTGCTTCGAATGAAGGTGCAGCAGTTTGAACAACAGCTCCCTGACCACCTAAAATTGTGGCGTCGCCTGGAGCTATATAGATTGTTGTTATTCCGCCGCTCAGAAGGTCATTCGCGCGTATTTCCCCGGATCCATCACCAAAATCCCCAAATGGGTAATATGCTTCAATAATTCTTAATTCTGGAGAAATAGGTTTTAATGTTTCATTTAAGTCGTTAGGGTCAATACCATAATAAGTCATGGCATCAATAAGACCAGGCATCACTATTTTGCCACCTATATCAATAATCTCAGCTTCTTTAGGAATTTTGATGTTTTTCCCGACGGCTTTTATCCTTCCTTTATCGATCAATATCGTCCCATTAATTATATCTCCATCCGAAATTGTTATAATTTTCCCGCCCTTTAGAGCTATGGCTTGGGCATAAAGCGCATGATTAATAATTAACAAGAATGATGCACACAGATAGATTAAATATTTCCTAGTAAAATTGTATCTTATCATATTAATCATTTATCCCGTTGCTCAATAGAACGATCAAAAGCTTTCTTCCCATCGATATAAACCTTTTCAATGATGGACTTGGGCTCATACCATGTACCATTAATTACTATAAAATCCGCATCTTTTCCTTCTTCCAATGAGCCGACACGGTCACTCACTTTTGCAATCATAGCCGGATTAATTGTAACAGCTTCCAAGGCGGACTGTTCAGTCATACCATATCGGATTCCCATTCCTGCATTACCTCGCTGCCATTTTGATGCTACTACAGGGTCATCTGTATGAAAAGCGAAAAGAATACCATGATCATTCATTATTTTACCTGTATACATCACACTATCACTGATACCAATTCTTGCGAATAAGGGCATCCCAACAACTTTAACGTTACGTTTAGCAATTTCTTTGGGCACTTTATATGCTTCTGTTGAATGGTGTAGTGTCAGATCGAAGCCAAACTCATCTTTTAACCTTAAAATAGATAAAATATCATGCGCCGAGTGTACATGCGATCTAATTCTATCTTTACCTGATAAAACGTCTGCAAAAGCCTCTAGGGCCAAATCTTTTTCAGGACGTGGAGTATCTTTCTTATTCTTTTTCCATTCTTTTATTTTTTTATCGTATTCTTTTGCTTTTATGAATTTTTCTCTCAATAATGCAGTTGTCCCCATGCTGGTCTTTGGTGAATTTCTCTTTCTGCCCATAGCAATTTTAACACCACCTTTTTCCTTGAGGACCCTTTCTTCAATTGTACCACCCCATGTTTTAATTACGACTGCTTGACCTGAGGAGACTTCTCCGCTTCCTGGTCCGGTAACAACAGTTGTAACTCCACCTTTATAAACTTTTTCCCAATAAGAAGAGTCAGGAGATAAAATATCAATAATTTTGTGTTGTGGACCAAATACCACTGGAAATTCATTTAGGTTTTCTGGATCAGTCCCAATATGGGAATGGTTATCTATGAAACCCGGCACAATTTCATAATTTGAATAGTCTAGTATTTTAGCTTTCGATGGTATCCTAATATTTTTTCCAACTGCTTTAATCTTCCCGTCCTTTAATAAAAGGATACCATTTTTATATACTTTTCCTTTATTGGCCGTATAGATTATTCCCGCTTTTACTGCAATTGTCTGGCAGTATAGCATGGATGAAAACAACGTAATTATAATTGGAATGTATTTTATCATCATTTTTGCAAAAAATAATCTAGTTGAAATAAAAACTCTTATTTTTTCTTAAAATACCTTGGTGCACCATCTAAGGATCTTTCTAGATAAACCACCTCATTCTTGGCATTAAAGTGAAATGAAATAAATTCATTGCCATATCTTGCTCGCTCCCTTGGCTCATCCCATCGTACCCGAAAAGTATCATAATGCCAATGGTTTAATGTGCCATTTAAAGCATCTCCTCGAGAAATAATTAGCTTATCGCCACTGACTGATATTGTCATTTCACCATAAAATTCATGATTATAGTCACCTGCATATCCTGAGTTTTGCAATCTTGTTTCTGTGCTAAAAACTCTTCGAGAATCAACATCATTTCTTAGACTATCAAGGCGTGCCATACTTTTATCATAAGATTTCTTTGCATCTCCTGACCAATCGATATCATCAGCTAGACCCATAAAGGCATCAATAATTTCATAACCTACTAATGTGGATGCGCGACTGCCTCCATTATTAACAACTACCCAGCCTAGATCAATATCAGAGATAAAACCAATCCAAGTTATAAAACCATCAATACCACCTCCATGACTCACCATTTTATGCCCTCTATAATCTGAGACTCTAAACCCTAAGCCGTATAAACTAAAATTTGTTACTTGATTTGGCGTGGAATAAGACATATGCATTTGAGGTGTATGCATCTCATTCATCACTTTTTCACTTAATATTCTTTTACCTTCAAACTCACCTTTATTCATATTTAATCTTATCCAATTAGCCATTTCTAATGCATTTGAATACACCGAACCTGCTGGAGCAATATTATCCAAATTGCGATCTTCAATGGGCTCAAGTTTTCCGCTGTAATCGACAATTCCATGAGGAGTGGCAACATTACTTCTTTTGGCCAAATCTTTAAGGTTTGTGACGCTTGTTCTCATTTTCAGAGGTCTAAAGAATTTTTTATACATTACATTATCCCAACTATCACCATGTATTTCACCTGAGACCAATCCTGCCGTCAAATACATTAGATTCTGATAGTGATAATTAGATCTAAAACTATATGCTGGTTTTAGATAGCGTATTTGATGAAAAACTTCTTGTAGATCCATCGGAGATCCAAACCAAACTTGATCGCCTCGGGTTAATCCACTTTTATGTGTTAATAAATCACGGACTCTCATCTCAGCCGTCGCATATGCATCATACATACGGAAACCGGGCAATACATCTATAACTCGATCATCCCAACTTAGTCTACCCTCATCAACAAGCATACCCAATGTGGCAACTGTCATTGCTTTGGTAGTAGATCCAACCGCAAATAATGTCTTTTCATCTACTTTAGCTGACTTACCTAATTCACGAACACCAAATCCATTTGCATAAATAACTTTATCACCTTTGATAATCGCTACCGCCATTCCAGGAATATCCCAATCTTTACGAATCTGTTCAATTTGCTGTTCTAATCCTTGAGGTATAGACTCCTGCTGCATTCCTTGAACATATGTAAGCATAAATAAAAATAATGCTGTAGAGATCATTGATTTTGTTAGTTTATTGTATTTTTTCATTTTACTCCTCCTAATCTAATTTATGAAAATATGTTGGATTTCCATCAATGATTCTTTCCAACACAGCAGCTTCATTTTTCATATTAAAATGAAAGGTAATGAATTCATTTCCTCCTCCGCAGCATCCCCTGACTCTATCTGCTAATAAATCCCATCTTACACGGAAAGTATCATAATGCCATTGATTTAAAATACCCTGCAATTTATTTCCTCTTGATATAAAAAGTTTTCCATTTTTTTCAT
>CEUY01135683.1_pt1 | contig 12245 bp, 9 predicted proteins | sample 361481 | NCBI WGS metagenome assembly CEUY01 (sample SAMEA2622737, study PRJEB7988) | marine metagenome | isolation source: saline water (ENVO:00002010), including
TAGTTAGGTAGGATTGGTTTCATCGTCGATCTCCAAAATTTAATTCTGGCAAGAGTTTAGCACAGCCATTCTGCGCTCTAAACCCTCACCAATACTCGTCAAGGCGAAGCAACAAGGTTACTTGTTGTCAGTAAACCACTCATTCCAGATTTTCTGCACAATCTCTCTTTCCATCACCAGCTTATCTTGGGCAACATCTGCATCTAAGTTAAGTAAATTTCGACGATGTATCTGGTCTCGCATCGTAGTGTAGGCATGGGTCAATGCCATTGCTTTATCTTCATCCAAGACACTTTGCGCAATCATCGACTCGAATACTCTTACGTTGTCACTCCAGCGGGTTAGTTTCGGTTTGTCATGACTAAAACGCAGCACTAAGTATTGAGCAAGAAATTCAACATCAGTAATGCCTCCAGGATCTTGCTTAAGCATAAAACGCCCTGCTTTTTTACCACCGAGGTGATCACGCATTTTGACTCGCATATCTGCTACGTCTTGCTTTAATTTCGCCTCATCACGAGACAGAGTCAGTACATCATGACGAGTTTTCGCAAAAGCTTGTTGGAGCGGTTCATCACCATAAATCATCCTCGCACGCACGAGCGCTTGATGCTCCCACGTCCAGGCTTCTTGATGCTGGTATTCATCAAAGGCTTCGGTAGGACTCACTAACAATCCTGAAGCGCCTGATGGACGTAAGCGTGTGTCCACTTCGTACAAAATCCCTGATGCGGTGCGGGTAGAGAATATGTGGATAATACGCTGCGCCAAGCGCAAGTAGAATTGACGCCCATCAATCTCCTTTTGACCATCGGTATAAGCATCAACCGGGCAATCATGCATAAACACGATATCGAGGTCAGAATTATAACCAAGCTCCCAGCCACCAACCTTGCCATATCCAATCACAGCAAAGCCTTTACCGTCTCGATCTTTAAGGTGTGTGGGTTCACCATACTTCTCTGCGATTTGCAGCCAAGCTTGCCCTACAACTGACTCCACAATCGCTTCAGCTAAGTAAGTTAAATGGTCACTCACTTTCATCACAGGCAAAACGCCAGCAATATCAGCAGCGGCAATACGTAAAATACATATCTGTTTAAACTGGCGCAGCGCTTCCATCTGCTGCTCCATATCATCTTCTGGAATTCGAGCTAAGAAGTCTCGCAACTCAGTACGATAACTTTCTAGTGGCACAGGATTGTAGAGCTGTTGTGGGTCGATTAGCTCATCGAGCAAGATTGGGTAGCGCCCCAATTGTTCCGATATCATTGGACTTGCTGTACATAAGCGTACTAGCTGAGTCAGCGCCGCACTGTGTTCATCCAATAGCTCTAAGTAAGTCGTTCGTGTCACTATCCGGTGCAGTAAGTGCAACACACGAGGCAATCCAAATTGAGCATCTTTGTGAGAGTAGATTGCTGAGAATATTTTTGGCATCAAGTGGTTTAACACTTCACGACCGCGGGGCCCCAACGTCTTCTTCGCTAAGTCTTGCTTGAACTGCATGATGGTCGTTGCCATCTTTGCCGGTTCTTCAGCTTGAACATCATGCTCTAGAATATGTTCAAGTACGTCTTGCTTAGCAGCCATATCCCATAATTCAACAAAATGTTTGGCAATATCTTGCTGCTCTTCCTCATCATCTCCGATCAGGTCTGCAAAGACAGCATGGACATTTCGCATATGATGCTGCACATCTTCCATCATACTCTGCCAGCTTGTATACCCCATCGCGACAGATAACTGCAGCTGTTCAATATCCGTTTCCGGTAGAGTTTGAGTTTGCTTATCTGCCATCGCTTGTAACAAGTTTTCCAAGCGACGTAAAAACTTATAAGCATCACGTAAGTGCTGAGTTTCAGAACAAGTAAGCTGCTCTAGATCCTCTATCGCATCTAAGGTCGAGAGCAAACCTCGTTGACGCAGGCTTGGCTCGCGTCCTCCTCTAATTAGCTGAAATACTTGCGCAATAAACTCTATTTCTCGGATTCCGCCGGCACCCAGCTTGATGTTATTGCTCAAGCCACGTCGGCGAACTTCACTGCTGATCATCGATTTCATTCGACGCAGTGATTGAATAGCACTGAAGTCGATATAACGACGGAAGACAAACGGACGTAACATCTGGCGTAGCTCTTGATACTCAGGGTACATTTCTCGCCCCATGACACGCGCTTTAATCATCGCGTAGCGTTCCCAGTCACGCCCTTGCTCTTGGTAGTAATCTTCTAGAGCAGCATAACTCATGACCAATGGTCCGCTGTCACCAAACGGACGCAAGCGCATATCGACGCGGTAGCAAAAACCATCAAAAGTCTGCTGGTCGAGGGCTTTAATAATGCGCTGACCTAGCCGAGTAAAGAACTGTGCATTAGCGATACTGCGGCGCGCGCCTTGTGTCTCACCGTTTTCTGGATAGGTAAAAATCAGGTCGATATCAGAGGAGAAGTTTAGCTCTCCACCGCCGAGTTTACCCATACCGATAATCAGCATCGGTTGAGCTTCACCTTGCTCATTAGTCGGAGTTCCCCACAGCTCACAACACTGCTTGTATTGCCATTGATAAGTCTCAAATATCATCGCCTCTGCAAGCTGCGATAAGTGCTCTAAACTCTCTTCCAGAGTCCAAGTTGCCGTAAAGTCGCGCCACGCTATATAGACCATCTCCCGATTACGAAATTGTCTCAATACACGATGACCTTGCATTTCATCACTGCTTTCACTAAGCAAGACAGAGAGTCGTTCACGATACTTTTCATGGCGAGAGTTCTCTTTCAACATTTCAGGCAGCAGTTTTTGCAACGTTTCATCTGTTTGAAGCGTATCACTGACAAACTTGCTCAGGCCCGCGACATAGCGCAGTTGCGCTCTCTGAGAGTCAGACCAATGACTCATCGACTCTACATTAGCTAGAGATTCAACAACGGATTGGGAAATTGGGGCAAGACTTTCTGGCAGTTGCATGATTCTTCCTTGTCTAGAAATACCAGTTAGGTGAACTGTAACTCTCTATTTATACCAATAAAAAACGCCCACTAGTAGAGAGTGGGCGTTTATTGCAATTAACTTGAGAAGCTAAACCTTAAACGAGGTGATCTTCTTGTCTAGCTCTTCTGCGTTTTGCTGCATTATCTCAGATGTTTCGAGCAATTCTGAAACAACAGTAACTGAAGCTTCGACCAGCTCTCGAACATTGGTAAGGTTCTGATTCATTTCCTCGGCCACACTGCTTTGTTGGCCCGCCGCAGTTGCAATCTGGAAGTTCATATCGTTGATTTGATTCACCTGACCAACAATACCATCTAATTCACTGCCCGCATTGGTCACAAGCTCAACGCCTTCAGCCGCTTCGACCACGCTTTTCTCCATCAACTCAACCGCTGAATTCGCGCTCGATTGAAGTTGAGTGATCATCTCTTGAATCTCTACAGTAGCTTGCTGAGTACGCTGTGCAAGGTTACGAACTTCGTCAGCAACAACAGCAAAACCGCGTCCAGCTTCACCGGCGCGAGCCGCCTCAATAGCCGCATTAAGAGCAAGTAAGTTAGTTTGCTCAGAAATTCCCTGGATCGTACCAACAACGCTGCCAATAGAATCAACGCTGTCCTCAACTTGATTTACTGCTTGAGCAGAAGCCGAGATGTCCTGTGATAGCTCGCTGATTTTAATGACTGTATCTTGAACAAATCGCTGACCTGTCGCCGCCTGGCCTGAAGCGCTTTCCGTTAGAGAAGAAGCGTTTTGAGCATGATCTGCCACCGTTTGAACCGTGGAAGTCATTTCGCTCATTGCCGTGGCAAGCTGATCAATCTCATGGAACTCTTCCTGTGCTGATTCTTTGGTTTCAGACATACTAAGCGTCATCACCTCAGTAAGACCAGCTAGCTCCTGAGAAGCACTCACTTGCAATGTGATCATTTCTTGCAGTTGAACACGAGTTTTTTCCAGCTCGCGAGCAACATCACCGTATTCATCTTTGCAATCCATCTCGATTGGCACAGACAAGTCTTTATCTGCCATTGTTTTGATTGAATCGCTTAAGTACTGCGTTTGACGTAGCATTACTCGTGCGGCAAACAGCAGCAACGCGACAAACACAACAATAAGTAAACCCGTTTGCCAAACGACTTGAACCAGATACGCTTCATAATGCTCTTGGGCAATTTGAGTGCTCTGGGTAGCCGCAAGAAGTGAGTCATAAAAGGTACTCGCATCCCACAGCTGTTTACCAATAATCAGTAGGGTACTAAATACCATCAGCATGACCATTTTAGGAACAAGTCGGATATCAGTGATTAACCGCTCCCATGGTTTAAATGCCATCTTGGTCATCGTTGCTTCTCCATTAAGTCTAATTTTGTATTTTTAGCGCATTATATTAGAGTGACTAGACTGAGCTACTTACCCTCCCCGATTGCGCCATATTATTTATTTCGAGCCTCGTATGAATAAAGATGATATCAAAGACGATACAAAACCGATGAGCTTGCTGTCACTAATCCTGTCATTCATGGCTTTATTTGTGATCTCGGGCTTGCTGTTTTTTCCTTTGCGCCCAGAAACTCGACAAGTCCTTATCGGCCTAGACTTTCTTATCTGTAGCATTTTTATTCTACAACTGGGTGTAGATTTGATCCGCTCGACAAATAGAATGCAATTTATGAAACGTCATTGGATCGACTTTCTGGCCAGCTTGCCAATGATCGAGCCGCTTCGCTATGCGAGGCTTTTTTCCATTCTACGAGTTATCTTAGTTATTCGCTCTAGCCGCAGTGTTATCAAACAGTTACTGAGAAATAAACATGAAACAACCTTAGCCTCAATTCTTCTATTAATGGTGATATTGCTGACAGCGGGCTCAAGCATGATGCTATTTATCGAAGGGCACTCACCCAATGCCAATATTAAGGATGGTGGCGATGCAATGTGGTGGGCGTTAGTAACGATCTCTACCGTTGGCTATGGTGATCACTACCCAGTCACGGATGGCGGAAGAATTCTCGCGGCGGGATTAATCATCTGTGGGGTAGGTTTGTTCGGTATGATTTCAGGTTTGGTGACTTCTATGATCACTTCACCATCCAAAGTGCAAACCTCTCGCTCTGAAAACAAAGAGCGTTTACTCATTGAATTAGTCGAAAAACAAGATGAGATTCTACGTCGCTTGGATAAGCTAGAACATCAAACAAAACGGGAGCCCTGAGGCTCCCATTTATCTTTCTTTAGTCTTGCCAATATGGCTCAGCTTCAATGCAGATGACACGAGTCTGCTCCATTGCATGCAAAATAGAGCTCTCTTGACGCGCTAACCATCGCTCTAGCTGCTCACGCTCTTCACCCGCGAGTTTGTCCACCAACTGGGACAGTGTTTTCAGCTTAAGTAGATCATCCGTACCATGCAGTAAATCGCTCCATGGTAAACGGAACCGGTCCCGCTCATCAAAGTCGTAGAGACTTGCAAAACTGACCCCTGTGTAAAGATTACGCATCAAACGATATTGCTGTTCGATGTAGTCTTCACTGTTTAAGTTCCGCTCCGGCGGGAATGCTTCCATAAGCTCTGCCCACGTGCGATCGAGCTGTTCAACCGAGAAATGTTCAACCGTCAATGCCATCTTATTGCGGGACTTATCATCTAAGAAAGGCTGCCAGCCGCGAGTCAAGATCCATCGACTAAGATCGAGCAGTAAGCCGGTATAACGAGCACTGTTGAGTAGTTCTAATAACTCTTCTCGACTTGGCAGCTGCTCTTGAATTTTCTTCAACTCACCAACTAAGAACTTGCGCGCATCCAGCTTACGCAGCGCATGGCCCTTATCATCGAGCAAGTCTTCAAGATAATCGTAATCGTTTAGCCACTCTAAACTCTGCTCTAGCCATTTTAACTCTTGGCGCAAAATCGCACTCGCTCGACGCGGAACAACTCCACCATAAACCGTCAAGACTTGACGAATAAAGCTGATAGAGCTTTTTATCTCGTGAAGTGCTTCTATTGACTCTCGCTCAGAATAAATCTGCTCATGGTAGTGCCAATGAGATAGCGCATGTTCAAGAGAGTTAATAAAGCAAGATTCAACACTATCGCGTTTGTCGGTCTTCACTAGAGAAAGAGCTTTGACCTCATCTCCTGTATAGCCCGTCGCCAATCGATATCCTTTCGCGGCTTTGCTTAAGTTACCTAAACGCATGCCTCCTTGCTCTGAGAAGCTGCGAGCCAATGTAAACAGCGCATCCGTCTGACCAGACTTAAGCTCCAGCTCCACTTCACAAATAGGATCTTCTTTGCCGTTGGCTTCCACTTTACCTTGGTCAAAGGCGACTTCTACTTGGCTACCATCAGGCATACCTATCAACCACTGCTCACGAGTAAAGTTAGTAGAGAAAAGAGGAACCAATTGCGCTTGAAGCGTCGCCACATCTTTTCCTGTAGGCCAGATGTCGTCAGGATGTAACGTTAAATCAGGGTCATTGCTGGTGTGTTCGGCATTATATTCAGGTCTTTGATGTAGACCTGCTACGACTCTCCCTGCCGTCTTTACTGTTTGGACAAATACATCGTCAAAACGACGGATTCGCATACCAATATCATGTTGACGCAACCAGTTATCTGGCGTGTCAAAGTAAGTATTGCCAAGCTCTCGACAGCTGTGCTGAAGTACTTTGGTTTCAGATATTTTTTGACGCAAAGTCTCTGAAAAATCAGGAGAAACAAAAAACTTCAGTTCTATCTCGGTTTCCATAGTTATACCTTTCAAAGCAGATAGAGACAGGATATTGCCAATTTTCTTACACGGCAAGAAAGAAATATCGCAGGAATGATGATCTAAAACAGTTTTAATGAGTGATTTAATGCGTTAACATGCGCGCCTTTATAGCCATCGCTCAACATTTCACCGTAACTGGTGTATGTTATTTTTAGGTTATATTAATTAGGTTGAATGACCATGCCAGTAAATACAATTATGGGGTTATTTGCAAAGTCCCCTATTAAGCCTTTGCAACGCCACGTCGTGTGCGTGAACGAATGTTGTTCTCACCTAGTTAACTTCTTTGAAGTCAGTTCAAAGGGTGATTGGGAGAAAGCGTCTGAGATTCGTGCACAAATCTCTCACCTAGAGAAAGAAGCCGACGTTTTAAAGCGCGAAATTCGTCTTAAACTTCCTCGCGGTTTGTTTATGCCTGTTGATCGTAGCGATATGCTGGAGCTACTGACACAGCAAGACAAACTAGCAAACCTAGCGAAAGACATTGCTGGTCGTGTTTACGGCCGTCAACTGACTATCCCTGGGCCTCTTCAAGAAAACTTCATTGCGTATGTTAAACGTTGTCTAGATGCAGCAAACCAAGCGCAAAAAGTAATCAATGAGCTCGATGAGTTATTGGAAACTGGATTTAAAGGTCGCGAAGTAACACTTGTGGCTGAAATGATCCACCAACTAGATGTAATCGAAGATGATACCGATGCGATGCAAATCCAACTTCGTCAACAATTGATGGAGATTGAGCAGGATATGAATCCTATCGATGTGATGTTCCTTTACAAAATTTTAGAGTGGGTAGGTGGCATAGCTGACCAAGCGCAACGTGTAGGCGCGCGTCTTGAGCTAATGTTGTCTCGCTCATAAATCATAAGTTAACCAAATAACGAAGAGCATCTTAATTGCACTCCCCTTATAGGCGATAAATATTGACGCGCCGAAGGGGCTTTTTCGTGCCTAATTTGCTCCGCTTGTTATCAACAACTAGGTATTACGATGGATATCCTTGCGAACTACGGCACTGTCCTGATTATTATTGCAGCAGCTTTCGGTTTTCTGATGGCGATCGGTATTGGCGCGAATGATGTAGCCAATGCGATGGGTACATCAGTAGGTTCTAAAGCGTTAACCGTAAAACAAGCGATCATTATCGCAATGATCTTTGAATTTGCGGGTGCATACCTTGCAGGCGGTGAAGTAACCGACACTATCCGTAAAGGCGTAATCGAAACGTCACTCTTTGCTTCTCAACCAGATGTACTTGTCTACGGCATGATGTCTGCACTTTTAGCTGCAGGTACATGGCTACTACTTGCGTCTTACATGGGTTGGCCCGTATCAACGACACACTCAATCATCGGTGCAATCATCGGTTTTGCTTGTGTTTCTGTAGGTACAGAAGCGGTAGATTGGGGCTCAGTTCAAGGCATTGTAGGTAGTTGGATCATTACTCCTGTTATCTCTGGTTTCTTCGCTTACGTAATCTTTGTCAGTGCACAACGCCTTATCTTTGATACTGAAAAGCCACTATTCAATGCGAAACGTTTTGTTCCTGTGTACATGTTCATCACAACAATGGTGATCGCGCTGGTAACAATCAAGAAGGGCCTTAAACACGTAGGTCTGCACCTTTCGAATACAGAAGCATGGCTTTGGTCTGCTGGCGTATCTGCAATCATCATGGTGGGTGGCTACATCTACATCCAGAAGAAATTCGCTAGCCGCGAAGATGACCATGGTTTTGCCGGTGTAGAAGGTATCTTCAGCGTACTCATGGTTATCACAGCCTGTGCAATGGCATTTGCCCACGGTTCAAACGATGTAGCAAACGCGATCGGTCCACTTTCTGCTGTAGTATCAACAGTTGAACACATGGGTGAAATCACAGGTAAAAGCACGATTGCTTGGTGGATTCTACCTCTAGGTGGCTTTGGTATCGTGGTTGGCCTAGCAACCCTAGGTCACAAAGTAATGGCGACTGTTGGTACAGGCATTACTGAACTGACACCAAGCCGCGGTTTCGCAGCTCAGCTAGCAACAGCATGTACGGTTGTACTTGCATCAGGTACTGGTCTGCCAATCTCAACGACACAGACACTTGTAGGTGCGGTTCTAGGTGTAGGTTTTGCTCGTGGTATCGCAGCGCTAAACCTTGGCGTAGTCCGCAACATCGTTGCGTCTTGGATTGTGACTCTACCAGCAGGTGCTCTGCTGGCCGTTGTATTCTTCTATGGAATTCAAGCGATTTTCGTTTAATCAATCCGTCAGTGATGTGTTAACGCACTGTCATTATTGACTCAAATACACAGAAAGGGAGGCTTAGCCTCCCTTCTTTGTTGCAGTCGCCTAAGAAACTACTTACTATTTCGAGTTAGCAAGATATAGACAATAAGACTGTTAAAGGATTTATCGTGAAAAAACTGGTTTTCTTGGTTTTAGCTACTCTAGTGGCAGCTCCTGCTGCAATGGCTCAAGACCGATACATTGCGGATAAGCTTTTCACTTACATGCATTCAGGCCCCAATAACCAATACCGTATCATCGGTAGTATTGATGCTGGTGACAAAGTAAAGCTATTGTCCACTAACAGAGAAACAGGCTACAGCCAAATCCAAGATGACCGTGGACGCAAAGGTTGGGTAGAAAGCAAGTTCGTGACTAGCCAAGAAAGCATGGCTTTACGCCTGCCAAAACTGGAAAAAGAGCTCGCTGAAACAAAAGAGAAGCTGGCAAACGCTCGCTCAAGTTCCGATCAAGAAAAAGCAGGTCTAGTTGATTCATTAGAGACTCGTAATCGTCAAATTGCCGATCTAGAGCAAAGCTACAGCGACATGAGCCTACAGCTTTCTTCAGCGCAAGAAGAGGTTCGTAGCCTACGCGCTAAGCTGGACACTCAGAAAGATGACCTACTCCTTAAATACTTTATGTACGGTGGTGGTGTTGCTGGTTTAGGTTTACTGTTTGGTTTAATCCTGCCACATATCATTCCTCGTAAGAAACGCTCTCCATCAGGCTGGGCTTAACCAAACGTAAAAAGGTCGCTAACGCGACCTTTTTTGTTTTACCCCTGCCAATCATAAAGAGCGGGAATATCGATCAGCTCATCATCAAATCGAATTTGACAACCATTTTGCTCAATCTTCTCTAACTTAATACGATCAGTAATCCAGTCACCTTCGTTATATTCGGTGCCGTTAACTTTCACCCATCGCTTTGCCACATTACTAGAGTAAACATGGGTTTGAAAATTCAGTGCAGGTAATTTTCCTTGCCATTTATCTCCCTGCTGCGCCAGATTTGAAAGTTCAGTATTAGATTCACTCGCTGTCGCTTGATCTCCACCTAGGGCACTCTCAATTCGTAGAGCCAGTTCTGGCGATAATTCAGAAAGGTCTAAGTTGCCAAGTAATGACTCTTCTTGTGTCACAACTTCAGAGGGCTGAGAATCGACTTCATCTACCACAGGCTTCACTGAAGGTTCTTCAAGTTCAAGTGGATTATCGAGAGCGGTATCAGCCATCACTATTTCATAAGTTGGGGTCAAATCACCAAACTTAGGATAAGGCAGCTCTGAGTAGACAAATGGTGTCTCAACCTCTATCACTCTCGGTTGATTCGTTGTTAGCCACGATACAAGCTTATCTTGGTAACTGTCATAACTGCTGTAGAGTGCGGCTAACAAACCAGGCAATAACACTAGCGTAGCAACTGCTGACTTATTCGTTACAGAGGCCTTCTCGCCACCATGATGTTGAGAGTAATGTGGTGTTTTCTGCATCGCTTGATGGTGTTGCTCTGAGACGTCGAGCGCTTTTAGAACTTTAGACATTACGCCGATTCCTCATCTGTTTTGAGACTTGGCACATTTTCACGCACCATTTCTTCTAAACGCTGCAAAGTACGCTTTCCTGCAATACCATCTACCGACAAATTTTGCCAACGCTGGAACAGCTTCACCTTCTCTTCCAAATCCCGATCATATAGCTCACTGCTCGCTGATGGCTTACCAAGCAGAAGGGACAAATGATGGTCCAACAAACCAACGGGCTCTCCTTGCATCCCTGGTTTCAGAGAAACATTCCAATACCGACGCCAGATTCGACGGTATTCTCCAGGCCACATCTCCCCTAACCGATTGATAGGCAATTCAATACTATGCTCACCGATAAGTAAACGCGCATTTTGCTCATCCAAACTATATAGAACCCCATAACTCGACTTTCCATCTAACTGAAGAGTGAGTAGCACAGGGATGTTTTGATGACGCAATGATTCAATGTCACCATGAAATAATTGGCACCTAAACGCGCTTTCGTTCTCGCTCAAACACAGCCTATCAAGTACCGATGATTCAAATCCCCAGACTTGGAACAGAGTGGCAAGCCCTTGTTCCAGATTATTTGCCATCTCTAGTTGGGATTTCAATTCTAAGGGAAATACTTGTTTCGAAATAACGGTGGGCTCAATGACTGGATAATTCAGTTCAATTTGCTCATTGATAATATCGTCTACCAAAACCGGTGTATAGAGATAACTTCCGCCAGCAAGGACAACCCCAAAGCACGCTGCGACAGCATAGGTCAGATAAGAAGGCTTGCTTTTAGGCTGAGGTTTTGTCGCTTGGAAAGCCGTCTGAAAACTCATCACCTCCTGGCAGGCAAGTTGAACAGTCGCGTGGCTTGGCGATTTTTCTCCAATACTGTAAGCCTGCTTCAATGCAGCATCACATACTAAGTTAATCAAGCGGGGTATACCCATAGTTTGGCTGGCTATCAGTTTGTGTGCTTTGCTAGAAAACAGTGCAGCATCACCACCAGCAAACGTTAATCTATACTGGATGTAGCTCGCAGTCTCTCTGCTATCCAATGGTAATAAGTGATATCGCCCAGTGATTCTTTGAGCAAGCTGCCTAAGTTGAGGCATTTGCAATTTCTGCTGCAATTCTGGTTGACCAATCAACAACACCTTAAGCAGTTTTTGACTTTCCGTTTCAAGGTTCGTCAACAATCTAAGCTGCTCTAATACTTCCGCGGATAAATGCTGAGCTTCATCTATAACGAGTAACGTCTGTATCCCATTAGAATAACTGTCGAGTAGGAACTGATGAATACATTGGCTAAGCTGCTTAAGTGAAGCATCTTGCGGATAATCGAGCGCAAACTCGTCACAAATCGCTTCAAGCAATTCACTGTTAGAGAAGGTGGGGTTAAGAATCAGGCCGGCTTGAATGTTGTCATCTAACGCTCGAAGCATGGCTCGTGCGACCGTTGTTTTGCCCGTTCCGACCTCACCAGTCAACATGGCAAAACCACCTCCTTCACCAAGCCCAGCACTCAAGCGAGAAATCGCTTCTTTATGACGCTGGCTTTGAAAAAGAAAACGAGAATTCGGAACAATAGAAAAAGGCAGCTCCGTAAATCCAAAATGTTGCTTATACATACTTCTCGTCTCTGGGAATTTAGTGATAAGAAAAGTACCATTGCA